>Ga0190275_10001769_pt1 | contig 15858 bp, 9 predicted proteins | sample Popmic550T_FD_133745 | JGI IMG/M metagenome (GOLD analysis project Ga0190275, IMG submission 133745) | Populus adjacent soil microbial communities from riparian zone of Yellowstone River, Montana, USA - 550 T | ecosystem: Environmental > Terrestrial > Soil > Riparian zone > Trees stand | place...
CCGCGAGGGAGCGCCGCCCACCCCTGGCAGCACCGTGTGGGAGAGGAATGCGCTCCCGGTAGCGTTCAGCCGCTCCATCAGCACTCGGTTGCGCACATCCGTGGCCTCGGGGAGCTCCCCCGGGAGCGGGGCGAGCCTGAAGCACACCAGGCTGAGCGAGCGCGGCACCGCCAGCTCGAAGCGCGCGTCCCCGTGCACCCAGGACTCGAACAGTCCGGCCTGGCGCACGTGCTCGCGGATGTAGGCCCGCAGGCCGCTGGCGCCGTAGTGGCGCACGACGAACCACAGCTTCAGCGCACGGAACCGCCGGCCGAGCTCCACCTGCCAGTCCCGGTAGTCGATGACGGAGCCGCTGGCGCTGGCGGCGTTGCGCAGGTACTCCGGCGTCACGCTGAGCGCCTCCACCAGCGAGGCTCGATCCCGCGTGTAGAAGGCATCGCAGTCGAAGTTGGTCAGCAGCCACTTGTGCGGATCGAAGGCGATCGAGTCCACCCTGTCGATGCCCGCGGCCAGCCCCTGGTGCTCCGGGCAGAGGAGCGCCGAGCCCGCCCACGCCGCGTCCACGTGCAGCCAGCCTCCCATGGCCGTCATCCCCGTGCGCACCATCACCTCGCTGATCGGCCCCAGCGGATCCACGGCTCCCGAGGAGGTGGTGCCCAGCGTGGCGCAGACGAAGAAGGGCTGACGGCCCGCGGCCAGATCCTCGGTGATGGCACGCTCCAGCACCTCGGGGCGCAGGGCATAGGCGCTGTCCGTCTCCAGCAGGCGCACATGCGTGGTGTCGCTCGAGCCACGCGCCACACCGGACAGCATGGCCGCCTTGAGAACCGAGGAGTGCGCCTGAGTCGAGGAGTACGCGACGAGCGGGGCCTCCCCGGGACGCGTGCGCCGAACACGGGACCGGGCTGCCACCATCGCCACCAGCGTGGCCTCGCTCGCGGTGCCCTGAATGACACCGCCTCCCGCCTGCGAGGTGGAGCGGAAGGACTCCGGCAGCCCCATGAGCTCCGCCAGCCAGTCCAGGACGCGCGTCTCCAGCTCGGTGCAAGCGGGGCCCGTGGACCAGAGCATCCCCTGGACGCCCAGCCCCGCGGACAGCAGCTCCCCAAGCACGGAGGGACCCGAAGCGTTAGAGGGGAAGTAGGCGAAGAAGGAAGGCGACTGCCAGTGAGTGACGCCCGGCAACACCACGGACTCCAGATCCTTGAAGACGGCGTCCCACCCCTCGCCCCCGCCAAGCCCCCCGCCGAGCCCCTCTTCGGGAGCGTGAAGCGGCAGCTTCGCGAGCACCTCGCCCGGCGCCACGGGCGCGCGTACCGGGAAGGACTCCACTCGGGCCCAGTAGTTCGCGATCCAGTCCACCATCCGGTGGCCGAGCTGCCGGAACTCCTCGGACTTCATGTGGGGCACTTCCGCGTCGCGTTCCTTGCTCATGGCGGGCCGCGAACCTAGTCGCGCGTGGACCGAGGCTCCAGCGCCTCAGCGCCGGCGGCGGAGACGCAGCCCTCCGAGCAGCGCCAGCAGCGCCACGGTCATCAGAGGACTCCCCGCCGCGGAGCAGCCCAAGGGCACAGGCTCCACAGCCCCGGGGATTGAAGTCCCCGCATCCAAGGCCGGTGAAGGCCCGGGAGTGCCCGCGTCCGGCGTTCCCGCATCCGGTGCGGGCGCGGGGGCAGGGAGCACATCCGCGAGCTGCGTCGCCTGGATGAACCCGTCATGGTAGACGACGCCCACGGGGGTGACGGTGTCGTTGCGGTACAGCCCCAGCTTCAGGTAGTTCTTCGTCCCCGCATACATCGTCGCCAGGTTGCGCTTGGGCACGGCCCGCTCGCGGTTGTGCCACAGCTCGACGAAGCCCACGCTCGGGTCGGACGACCACTTCACGTGAAACGTCAGCTCGTGCCACACACCCCGCACCAGCGGCGTGGTCCACACGTCCGCGCCTTGGTTGACCCTCAGCCGGATCTCCTCGCCGTAGACGTAGAACTCCACCGGCGGCGAGCCGCAGCACCCGTCATGGTGCCACTGGGTGAAGAGCTGCCAGGTGCGCACGCTGGGATAGTCCGCCGGGAACATCACCTTCCAGCGGTAGTAGTACTCCGAGCCCTCGGCCTCGTTGCTCAGGTACACCAGCTCGCTGCGGTGGCCGGAGGCGTTGATGGGGTCATCCCCCTGCTTCACCGTGGCCTTGAGCGCATAGCTCCCCTCGGCCACCGGAGACGTCACCACCTGCAGCCGGTCCGCGCTCACCATGTGCGCAGCGGAGTACTGCGAGCGGTCTCCCGTCTCGAAGTCACCCCTCCAGAGGACGCCCGCCCGCGCCGGACTGGAGACCCCGAGCATCGCAAGCCAGACAAGAAAGTGTCTCAACGGGAGAGGCCCTCGAGAAGGTTTGATAGCCAACGATCGCGCACCCTAGCGAGAAACCGTGTTTCATTCCTGTGTCGCTCTCTTCCCGCTCTCTCAGCGCCAGAGCGTGCGGGAGAGCAGGGGCACGGCCGTTATGAGACATGTTTCACTCATGCAACGGATTGCCAGGGCCAGCAACCAGGCAGGAGGTCCATCCATTTTGACGCAGCGCACCAAGCCTCGAGAGCGGGCCGGGCGTGCAGACAAGGGGCTGACTGTGGGCAGGCGTGGTGTATGGTCCCCACCCCTCCGCGGCGCCCGTATTGCCGGGCGTCCCAGGTATCCCATGCTCGTGCTGCGCGACGTCCAGAAGAGCGACCTGGCCGGCCTCAAGCGGCTCGCCGCCGTGCTCAACACCGTCAACCTTCCCAACAACGAAGAGACGCTGTCGGCCATCGTCGACAAGTCCGTGAAGAGCTTCGCCGGCAAGGTGAAGGAGCCGCTGGAGCGCGAGTACCTCTTCGTGCTCGAGGACACTCGCAACGAGGTCATCATCGGCACGTCGATGATCATCGCCCAGCACGGCACGTACGAGGCTCCGCACATCTACTACGAGGTGAGCGAGCGCGAGCACTACTCGGCCTCGCTGGAGCGGCACCTGCGGCACAAGGTGCTCTCCATCGCCTACAACTATGCGGGCCCCACGGAGGTGGGCGGGCTGGTAGTGGATCCGCCCTACCGCGCCACTCCGGACAAGCCGGGCAAGCAGCTGTCGTACGTGCGCTTCCTCTTCATCGCCATGCACCGGCGCTTGTTCCGGCCACGGGTGCTGGCGGAGCTGCTCCCGCCGCTGCTGCCAGACGGGCGCAGCCTGCTGTGGGAGGCATGCGGCCGGAAGTTCACCGGCCTCAACTACCAGGAGGCGGACCGGCTCAGCCGGCAGAACAAGGAGTTCATCAAGGAGCTGTTTCCCTCCTCGGACATCTACGCCTCGCTCTTCCCCACGCGGGTGCAGAAGGTGCTGGGCGAGGTGGGGCCGCAGACGCGCGGCGTGCAGCGCATGCTGGAGCGCATCGGCTTCAAGTACGTGGAGCGCATCGATCCGTTCGATGGCGGGCCACACTTCGAGGCCGAGGTGGCGGACGTCACCCTGGTGCGCCGCTACCGCACGGTGAAGCTGGCCGATGAGGACTTCGAGCGGGAGGGCGATGACGTGCTCGTCTGCTACGAGCGTGAGTCAGGCCGCAACCGCTTCCGCGCCGTGCGCACTCAGGCGCGCGTGGAGGATCAGATCCTCTACCTGCCGGCCCCCGCCAAGGAGGCGCTCGGCGCTCCTAAAGGGGCGAAGCTGTCCCTCATCCCCTTCGAGTGAGGGGCAGCTCAGGGACGCCGCACGATTCGGCGCTTTCCCCTCAGCAGATCTAGCCAGCGCTCGCCGGCCTCGCGCGACGAGCCTCGGGGATCCACCAGCGCCAGCGGCAGGTGCGTCTCCGGGCGCACCGGGTCCAATGAAGTGGGATCCAACTCCAGCGCGCCTCCACCCGCCAGAGCCACCCTCACCCACGCGTGGGGACGCCCGGGCCCTCCCTCCACCACCAGTAGCCCGTGCACCAGCGCCACCCGCTGCCCGAGCGCCGACGCCTCCGCCGCGAAGCGCAGCGCGTGCGCCAGGCACCCTCCCGCCTTCCCCTCCCCTCCCTCGCGCCAGTCCGCTGCCCCCGGCCCTTTCTGCGGAAAGGCCGCATGCACCCGCTCCGCTAGCTTGCGCGCCTCGGGAGGCGCCCACGGCGTCATCCCCGGCAGCAGCCTGGGCACCGGCCATGGCGGCTGGAAGGCCAGTGCTCCCCGCTCCCCCTCAACAGGAATCCCCTCGGAGAAGAGCTCCGGCGGCGGACGCAGCCGCTCCCCAGGCGCCGTCGCGGTGAAGCGCGAGTCGCCCACCTCCAGCACCTCGAGCCGCCCGCTCGCGCCGTACCAGGCCTGGAAGGGCGTGCCCAGCAACGAGCCCTCCACCTCACGCCCACGGACGGCAGTGACACAGTGGGCCCCCTCCCGCCCCGTCAGCTCCTCCCTCCCCGTCACACAGCCGGGACGGGGCGGCCCCCGCAACAGCCACAGCGCCTGGGGAACGCTGGCGCTCCCCTCCACCTGGCCCTTGGCGTCCAGTGTCAGCTTCACCTCCCGTGTCAATGCCCCCACCTGGCCCTCCCGCGTGTGCAGATGGAGCGAGGTATAGGTGAAGCGCCCGGGCGCCCGCGTCAGCGTCACCTTCCCCACCGGCACCCCACGCCACGCGAAGAGGTAACTTGCTGAGTCCTCTTCTGCCTGGGGCGCGACAGACCCTCCCCCCGTCAACCCTGTAGACGTAGCAGGTAGGACCAGGAGCAGGGTGGCAAGCACGGTCCTCCGGCCTGGACGTGCAAGGTTTTGAGGAACGGCGCGGAAAGGCGGGGTAGCGTCGCGGCTGTTCATGGGAGCCAAACGGTACCTCTTCGGCTTCGGCCTCGTCGGGGGACTCATTACAGCAGGGATCATCGGCGGGCTGCTGCGCGCCCTCACGGGAGAGCCGCGCACCCTGGCCGGCTGGCTCCTGGTGCTGGTGGTGACACCGGCGCTCTACCTGTTGGGTGGGTGGCTCACCTGGTTCTCCTGGGCCGGGCGCCGCGGGCGGACGCGACGGCGCGTCATCACCCGCCTGGCCGAAGGCGATCTGTCCATCTCCACGCGCGCCGAGTTCGAGGGGCGCGATGACGTGCACCGCCTCCTGGTCTCGCTGCGCCGCGCCATCTCCCAGGTGCAGCGGGTGACGGTGAACCTGCACCGCACCAGCACCAGCGTCTCCGAGGAGGCGCGAATCCTGCTGGAGGCGGCGCGGCGACAAGGCCTGGCGGTGGAGCGCTCGCTGAACGCGGTGTCCAGCATGGGCGAGAGCCTCCACGCCACCGGCCAGCGCGTGGAGCAGATGGACAGCTTCGCCGACGAGACGACGAGCGCCCTGGCGGAGATGACGGAGCGGCTGCAGCAGGTGGGCCGCGCCCTGTCCATCCTCGATGAGTTCTCCCACAACACCAGCGAACTGGTGCAGGCCATGAGCGAGCGGCTGGCCCACATCGCCATGGCCGGAGACGAGCTGGCGCGCTTCGCCAACGAGGCGGAGAGCTTCGTCTCGCTGGTGGGCAGCGGCATCGACGCCGTGCGCCGCCGTGCCAGCGAGACGAACCAGCTCGCCGTCGCGGTGACGGCCACCGCCCAGCGCGGCGAGGAGCTCGTCAACGACAGCGTCAAGGGCATGTACCAGGTCGAGGAGACGGTGCGCAAAACCGCCGAGCTCGTCGACTCGCTCGGTGTGCGCTCCTCGGAGATCGGCCGGATCGTCGACGTCATCCAGGACATCGCCGACCAGACGAACCTGCTGGCCCTCAACGCCTCCATCATCGCCGCGCAGGCCGGCGAGCACGGGCGCCCCTTCGGCGTGGTGGCCAACGAGATCCGCGGGCTGGCCGAGCGCACCGCGCGCTCCACCCGCGAGATCGCCACCATGGTGACGGGGGTGCGGCAGGCGGTGGGCACCGCGGTGGTGCTGGTGAGGGAGGGCCGGCAGCAGACCACCGTGGGTGTGCAGCTGGGAGATCGGGCGGCGGCGGCGCTGGCGGAGATCCGCAACATCACCCAGCGCACCTTCGCGGCCGTGGAGTCCACCGTGGAGGAGACCAAGCGCCTGGAGCAGCAGGGCGGCACTGTCGTCGAGGCCAGCCGCCGGGTGGCGATCCAGGTGGACGATGTGACGCGGGCCGCCATCGAGCAGGTAGGCCATGCGCGGGAGCTGGTCCGGCAGACGGGGGAGATGGCGCGGCTGGCCCGGGAGGCCACGGACAAGGTGGAGGGACAGGCCCGCACTGGACACCAGCTCTCCGACTCGGTGGTGCGGCTGACGGCGGCCATCGATGACATCCGCAAGGCGCACGGGGTGCTCACGCACGGAGAGACGGCCATCCGCGAGGAGGTCACCCGCGTGCGCGAGGACGCCCGCCGCGTCATCCGCATCGGCGACGAGCTGAGCCGCACGGTGGATCAGCTCAGCCATGAGACCTCGAGCCTGGAGGCGGAGGTGTTCCGCTTCCGCCTGCCCCAGCCTCGCGCCGGGGGCACGCTGCGCGTGGGCATCCACCAGGCAGCGGCGCTGCGCTCGCGGCAGAACCTGGATCCGCTCTTCAGCGTGGAGAACCAGCTCTCGGAGCTGTGCGCGTGCGTCTTCGTCGGCCTGCTGCGGCTGGAGGATGGCGTGCTGGCGCCGGATCTGGCCGAGCGGTGGGAGGCGGATCCCTCCGCGCGCGTGTTCCGCTTCTTCCTGCGCCGTGGCGTCACCTTCCACGATGGCGTGAAGCTGACGGCTTACGACGTGAAGCGCCACTTCGAGCGGCTGCTCAACCCGCAGGTGCGCTCGCCGGATCGCACCCTGCTGGAGGACATCGCCGGAGCGGTGGACTACGTGAGCGGCACCGCGCGCGAGGTGCACGGCATCCAGATCATCGACGAGGCGACGCTGGAGATCCGGCTGAAGGAGCCCAAGGCCTTCTTCCTCCACCTGCTGGCGCTGACCCCCACGGCGATTGCCCGCGTGGATGCGACCGGGCAGCTGCAGGGAGCGGGCCCCTACCGGATGGAGCAGTACGAGCAGGAGCGCATCACCCTGGTGCGCAACAACTCCTACTTCCGCGACGGCCAGCCCCTGCTGGACCGGCTCGAGTTCCGGCTGGTGGACTCGCGGAAGGAGGCGCTCGACCAGCTCCAGGCAGGCCAGGTGGACTTCGTCTCCTTCCTCTATGCCGAGCAGGCCCAGTCCGCCGGCATGGAGATGTTCCAGGTCATCGCCAGCTCCACACCCTCCACCGCCTTCGTGGGGCTCAACCTGCGCGAGCCTCTCTATGACGACGTGCGGGTGCGCCAGGCCATCCGCGCCGGGCTGGACATCCCCACCCTGGTGGAGCGGTTCCACCCCGGGGCGCGCATGGCGAGCACGCTCACTCCGCCCGAGCTGCTGCAGGACACGAACAAGCCCGTGATGCCGAGCCCGGATGTGGCGAAGGCCGAGCTGCTGCTGCGCGATGCGGGCGTGCGCAAGATTCCGCTCACCATCTACTTCCCCACCGGACGGGACACCTCCGAGGAGGACAAGGTGCTCTTCCGGCCGCTCATCGAGGCGGGGCTGCTGGAGCTGCACCACGTGGAGCTGCCCCCGCAGGACTACACGGCGCGGCTTCGCTCCGGGCGCATCCCCGCCTTCCGCACGCTGTGGATCGCCGACTACCCGGATCCGGACAACTTCCTCTACTTCCTGCTCCACTCGAGCGGGCAGACCATCTACCCGCTGGGCTACAAGAACCCGGAGCTGGACAAGCTGACGACCGAGGCACGGGTGTCCATCGATCCGGATCTGCGCTACCAGCTCTACCGCCGCGCGGAGGAGATCTTCGAGCAGGACTGCCCGCTCATTCCCCTCTACCACGACCGCATCTACGCCGTGGCCAGCCCCCTGGTGCAGGCCCTGCGGCTGCACATGACGCCCCCTCAGGTGCGCTTCGAGGATCTGTGGGTGGACACCGATACAGCGCCGTAGCGGCCCTGAGGCAGAGACAACGAGAGAGGTTCACATGGAGCTGCGAGACAAGGTCGTCCTCGTCACGGGAGCCAATGGGTTCGTGGGGACGTATGTCATCCAGCGCCTGCTCACGGAGGGCATGCGGGTCCGCGCGCTGGTCCGGCGGCTCGACGCCCGGGCGAAGCTGGAGCAGCTGGGGGTGAAGACGATCCTGGGAGAGCTCACGGATGCGCGCGCTCGGGAGGATGCCCTCCGGGGTGCCCACTGCGTGGTGCACGCCGCGGCCTCGGCGTCTTCGGACCTGGCCGAGGCCCGGCAGGTGAACGTGCAGGCCACGGCCTCCCTTGCCGAGGCCGCGCTCGCCTCCGGCTGCGAGCGCTTCGTGCACCTCTCCACCGTGGCCGTCTACCCCTTGCGGAGCCGGGAGGGTGTCGTGGACGAAGCCTCTCCGCTGACGACGAAGACGGAGGGGGATGCCTATGCCACGAGCAAGGCCGAGGCAGAGCGAGCCTTGCATGCGGTGGCGTCCCAGGGCCTGCGCACCGTCATCCTGCGGCCCGCCGTCATCCTCGGCGTGCACCCCTCGTCCACCTGGGGCACCGTGTTCCCTCCGTACATCGCGGCCGGCAAGTTCCCTCATGTGGAGAAGGGGCAGACGTCCATGGGCTACCTCCACATCAGCAGCCTGACCGAGGCCGTGGTCCGCTCCCTGCGCGTCGATGAAGCGGCCGGACAGACCTTCAACATCCTCGACGGCCATGTTCCGTGGCACCGGTACACCGCCTTCTTCACCCAGGAGCCGCTGCCCTCCCATTCGCCGGAGCAGGTGCCCGAGTTCCTGTCGTTCCGGGGCAGCTTCTCGGTCGAGAAGGCCCAGCGCGTGCTGGGCTTCGCGCCCAGGGAGACCTTCGAGTCGAGCATGGAGGAGATCGTCCGCGCCCTGCCCAAGCCGTAGGAAGGGGGCGACGGCTCAAGGCACGGCGCGGCGGGTTCCCGAGACGCCATGGCGGTCGGGCCAGCCTCGCGTCTCGGCGTTCCCGAACGATCCCAGATCGAACGCCTCCAGCCGCCACGTGCCCTCGCGCTCGAGCACGACGTAGAGGAAGCGGCCCACATGCACCGCGCCGGCAATGCGGGGCCTGTCTCTCAGCGGGCAGATGGCGACCCGCTCTCCCTGGGCGAAGAGCTGCACATGGGCCAGTGGGCCTCCATCCAAGGCCACGTCCGTGAGCGTGCCCACCGCACCGCCGCGCACCAGCGAGGCCTGGTAGAGCGTACCGGGGGCATCGATCGGGAGCACGGACACCTCCCAGTCGGTCTCCCCCGTCTGGGCGCTCATGGCCCGCAGCACCAGCCGCTCGAGCTCGTGCGTGCAGGGAGCACCGCCTGCATCCGGGCACGAGCGCGCAAAGGCATAGCCCACGTCATCCAGCAGCAGCGCCGGCTCGTCCATGGGAATGAGGTGCTGCTCGCCCCCGTCCCAGGGCACCCACGCCACACCTCCGTCCTCCCGGTTGGCGAAGAGCCGCGCTCCCGAGAAGAGGCGCCCTCCTGCCACGGCCAGTGACGCACCGCCGTCCCCCTGCACGTCCACCACGGGCGTGGTGACGAAGCCGGTGCCCGCGTCTCCTGGCTCCGGATCCGCGCGCGACACGCGCCCACCTCCTTCAGCGCCCAGCAGGACGGTGCCCAGCTCATCGAGCGCTACGCGAGCGCCCTCACCTCCAAAACCCTCCACGGGCCCGGCCCTGTGGACGCCGCCATCCGTGCCCAGCACCAGGAGGGTCGCGAGCGCCTGGGGAGTGCCTCCATCCGTGCCCCCGTCCGCTGCGACCCCGGCGTCCGCGGCCGCTCGCCATGACACGAGCGCCACCACCTCTCCCTCCGCCGTCAGCGCCACACGCCCCACGCCCGTCGAGGGCTCCAACTCCTTATAGGGAGGAACTCCCCCGGCCAGCGAGGTCTGCCACAGGCGCTCGCCTGGGCTGGCCAGGGCATAGCTCTCCAGGGCCTCGGGCTCGCGCACCAGGACGCCGCCGTCGGACACGGTCAGCAGGGTGCGCGGCCCTCCATCCGAATAGGGTGCCTCAAAGCGCAGCAGGCCGTTCTCCGTGAAGGCCACGAGCCGGCACCCCGCATCCTCTCCGCACACGGATGCGTAGAGCCCCCGCTCGTGGACGAGCAGCACCGGCCCTCCGGGCTCCGCCACGGGCGCCCCGCCGAGCCGCTGAGAGAAGGTCGGACGGAGATCTCCGGCGTCCGGCCTCACACACTCCCCCGAGGTGCACTTGCCCTCTCCCTGACAGGGCGTCGCGGGAGAGCACAACGTCCCCTCGGGAGTGGGCAGGGCACGGCAGGCCCCAGCAAGGCAGAGGTTCGCCGTCACGCAGTCCACGCTGCCACAGACGGCGAGCTCGGCCGCATTCTCCTCCCCGCAGCCGCTCGTGCGCCGGCACACGCCCACCTTGCATGGGTTCGAGGGCTGGGGGCACACGACGGCCGTGTTCACACAGCCCTCCATGGGAGAGCAGGCATCCACCGTGCACGGGTCATCATCGTCACACAGGCGCGGCGAGCCGACGCAGGCGCCCGCCTGGCAGCGGCCCTGCTCCTCACACCGGCTGGAGGGGATGCAGACCGTCCCATCCGGCGCCGGGGTCTCCACACACACGCCCGGCTCCAGCTCGAAGTGAGACTCGCGACACTGCACCGTGGGAATGCACGCCAGGGGCCGCACGCCCTCGCCCCTGAGCACCACGTTCTCGGTGCGGCTCGCGGAGGTGAGCACCAGCGTCCCCTCCACCGGCTCGCTCCCCGCGGTGAACACCACCTCCACCGTCACTGTCCCTCCGCCGGGGACGAACACGGAGCTCTCCACCACGGAGAAGGGGCTGGCGGTGCTTGCCGCCACCGTCACTCCAGCGCGCCCCGTGCCCAGCAGCGTCACCGTACGGCGTGACTGCTCGCCCTCCAGCACCCGCCCGAAGCTCACCTCGGTCTCCCGTGGACGGAAGTCCCCACGCGCGCCGCCGGTTCCAGGCTCGTCACACCGGCAGGCACCGGCGATCACGAACGCCACGAGGAACAGGAGCCAGGGCCGAGTGCGGAGCATGAGCCGGACTTAACCAGCTTCGGGTGGACGCCAGAAGAGGCAGCCGCGCCGGACTGCCCACCCCTCTCAATCGTTGAGAACTGGGGCATGCAACCCCCTGGCTGCCACCTGGGGAGCGCCGCCGGCTCAGGTGGCCGGAGTGCGCCGCGCGAGCGCCCGGACAACCACCGCCAGCACGCCGATGAGGACGAGCACCACCACGGCCAGCTGGTACCGCGCCACCAGCGACTCCAGCCGCTCGAGGTTGCCGCCCACCGCCCGGCCGATGGTCAGCACCAGCGCGTTGTGGGCCATGGCGGAGATCGTACCGAGCAGCAGCGCGTTGCGGCGGGGCATGCGCGCCGCCCCCGCGGCGATGAAGATGATGCCGCGGATGCCCGGCAGGAAGCGGTTGACGAGCAACAGCCACGGCCCGGTGCGGCGCATCCGGGCCTGCACCCCCTCGAGCCGGGCATGCGTGAGGCCGAACAGGCTCGCCTGCGGGTTCGCCTCGAAGCGCCGCGCCAGCCAGGTGCCGAACCAGTAGTTGATGGCCGCGCCCGCCACGCTGCCCGCCGTCACCACCAGGAAGACGAGCGGCCACGGGTGATCGCCGCGCACCGCATACACCCCGCCCAGCAGGGTGATGGTGTCTCCCGGGAAGGGCGGCACCACATACTCCAGCATCGCCGCCAGTCCGAGGACGAGCAGCCCCGCCATTCCCAGCGTCATGATGAAGTGATCAATGGACTCCACCATCCGCGCTTCCCTCTCCTCGGAGCCTCGGAGCCTGCAGGCCCTCCCACCATAATGCGTCCCACCCCCGCAATCCCGTTCCCAGGTGGGTCAAGCAGCCAGCCCCAGCAACCCAGTTCGGCACCCGGCCGGCTGTCGCCGTAAGATGGTGGACACCTACCATGACCCCTGCCCCCCACCTCGCCCCACCTTCGAGCGCCGTAGCCCCCTCCACGCCGGCGCCCACCGCCGCTCTGGCGCCCCTGCCTGCCGCGCGCCTCATGGCGCACGCCGCCGCATGGCTGATGCTCATCGGTCTGCTCACGGGTGGCTACGTCTCTTCGGCGATGACGGGAAAGATTCCCGCCGATCCGCACATGGCCCTGGCCGCCCACCTGAACGCGCTGATGGGGACGTTCTTCCTGCTCGGCGTGGCGTGGACGCTGCCCATGCTGCGCTACGGTGCCGTGGGCCAGCAGCGACTGGCCTGGCTCGTCATCGTCGCCAACTTCGCCAACTGGGCCGTCACCTGCGTGAAGGCGTGGCTGCGCGTGTCAGGCGTGGATCTCATTGGCCAGCCGGCCAATGACGCCATCTTCCTCACGCTCACCGCCACGGTGGTGCTGCCCTCGCTCGTGGCCGCCGGAGCGTGGGTGTACGGCTTCCGCCGAGCCACCTGAGGAGCACTCTTCCACGCGATAGCTGCTCGCGGCCGGGACCCGGACCACGTAGAGGCAGGAAGAGTGGCCCCGCTTGCGGCAGGGGTGGGTCTCTTCGTGGAAGATGCCCCCCATGACATTGAGCACGCGCATTCCTCCGAGGATCAGCCCCTTGTCGAAGGAGCAGGGGTGGGGGTTGGTGGCTTCAATCTCGATGGTGCCTCCAGGCCGGAGTGTGCACCGGTAGTGGCCGATGCCTTCCTGAATGTGGTCCGTCGCCGGATCCCACATCACCCGCCCGTGCTTGCGGTGGTTCAGGTGGTACGCCCGGTCCATCTGCACAGCCATGGCCTGGAGGTCCCCGGTGTTGGGCGCCCACTGCGCGCACTTCGCCACCGACACGCCAATCTGATGCAGCACCGAGTCGCCCAGCAGCCGACCCGCACGCGCGAAGGCCCGCTGGAAGCCACCGAACGCGTACCAGGCCTTCGGATCCACGAGGATCGTGCCATCCGTCGCCTTGTGCCCCACCTGCTCCGCCAGCAGGATCTGACTGGCCAGCTCCTTGAACGGGCCGAACGCCCGGACGAGCCCGAACACGATGCGGCCTGACACCTCGATGCCCTTGTAATCAAGAAATGGAGTCATGGTGTGAATCCTCTCGGGTGCAGAACTCGAGAGAGGGGCGCGCCGTCCCCCTTGCGGCGCGCCCCTCCCTCACTACCGGTGAGTCAGAGGCTGGACGACTGCTGGAGATCGGCGCTGTGCCCGCAGTCCCCGTCATCCCGCTCATCCCCGTCGTACAGGCCGTCCTCATCCTGATCCACGCCGATGCGCCACTCCGTGCCCTTGGGCACCACGGTCCAGGTCAGCTCACTGCCGGGACCGGCCAGCGTCCGCAGCAGCACGGCGCTCACCCGCTGCGAGGCCCGGTCCGACTGGAAGTCCCCGCCCCCCCTGTAGGTGTACCCACGCGCCACGCCACCCTGCCGGCCCTTCACCACCAGGCCCACCTTGCCGCTGTTGGCCAGGGCGAGGAAGGTGTCCACCCGGGCGCTCTGCTCCGAGCTCGGCCAGGCGGAGGTCAGCGTGATCTGCCGGCCCACCGCCGCGTGCGAGTCCTTGCTGTCCGGACCGGGCGGCTCGAGCGGGTTGCTCGCGGAGCCTTCGGGCAGCTCCGATCCAGAGAAGGCCAGCATGAAGGCCACCAGATCCGCGATCTCCTGATCGCTCTCCACGAAGAAGGCGGAGTTGGCGATGAAGCGCGCGATCGAGTCCATGGCGCCGTGATGGCTGAAGCTGAAGCCCGCCTGGCTCTCCAGTTGAGTCAGCTCCAGGCCCTCCTTCTCATAGAGGTTTCGCAGCTGCGGAATCTTGAGCACCACGTTGGTGCTTCTATCCGAGGTGACGAGGGCGGAGTGACTCTCGCCATGGGGGCCGTTGGGGAATGGCACGAACTGGCTGCCGTTCCACGTCGTGCTCGTACCGACGCCGCTGGGCAGCGTGTGGCAGGTGGAGCAGGCCGCAATGCCAAGCCCCAGCAGGTTCGGCGGCCGGAAGAGCGCCAAGCCGTTGACGGCGTTCCCGTTGGGCAGCGGCTGTCCCGCGGGAGCAAAGCGGCCGGGGGTGAAGCGGCCCGGCAGCGGCAGGTTCGTGGGCAGGGTGTTGTCGAGGTTGCGGAACGGGTTGGGCGGGAAGGTGAGCGTGGTGAGGAAGTCCTTGAACTGCTCCATCTCCACAGGGCTGAGCACCGCCTCGGCCCCCTGAAGCCCCTGGAAGGCGGGGTTGAAGTCCTCCAGGCTGTTGCGATCCCCGCGCCAGTGCAGCGCCTCCTTGCCGATAATGTCCTGGAGCGTCTGGGTCGTCATAGGGCCCTTCATCGGGTGGGCAGGCTCGAAGGGCGGCAGCGGAATCGGGAAGGTCACGCCCATGTTCTGGTTCTGATTCTCGAAGGAGACCATCTCCCCGCTCGGGTCTCCCAGATCCCACGCGAGCTTGTCCATGCGCCCATCCACGTGGCACGAGCCGCAGGAGACGTGGCCCAGGCCCGAGCTCTTGTGCGTGTCATAGAGGTGCTTGCGGCCCACCTTGATGGCGCTCGGCGTCGGATCGAAGAAGGGCACCCGGGCCTTCTCCCGGTGGTCCTGGAGGCTGACAACGGAGAGGCTGGCGCCGAAGCGGTTGAGGACGTAGAGCCGGCCGCGGCGAGAGTCGACCACCAGGCCCGTGGGGCCCTCACCGACCCCGATCTGCCCCAGGCGCTGGCCCTCGGCGCCCACCACCGCCACGTTGTTGGAGCCCATGCCCGTCACGTACCCGCGCGTGCCCGCCGCGTTCCACGCGATGCCGCGGGGGTCGCCCAGGGACTTCTGGCGCTCGGAGGGGGGAATCGTGGACGTGGTGTACGTCAGGTGCGGGTTGAGATCCCTCAGGGCGCTGCGCACCGCGCTGACCGGATTCACCTTCGCCAGCTCCACGCGCAGGAAGCGGCCATTGAGGACGGGCTCGAAGCGCACCTCGTTGGTGGCGTCCGTGCCGACCACGGTGACGTCGCCGCTGGGGTGCACCGCCAGCGCCATGTTCAGGTTCATCAGCCCGGTGGCATACGTGACGGCCAGGGTGGCCGTGTCGATGATGGCCAGGTCCCGATCTGCCAGCCTCCACCCGACCCGCCGCCCAGAGGCGGCCGCGTTCTCACCGCTGACCAAGTCCGTCCAATCGTGGGCGTTGTCATCCATCCACTGGCCGTCCGCGTCCTGCTTCACGATGAGCGGCCCAGGCGGCGGCGGCGGCAGAGCGGGGTTGATGAGGGGAAAGAACGACGAGCCCGCGTTAGGCGGCGGGTTGATGCCGCCATAGGGACCAAGCGGGTCGCTCACGGCGTTGGGCGGGAAGAGGTCGGGCTGGGCGGGGTCGAGTTTGGTGCTGCCACCTCCCAGGACGGTGCTCCCATTGCCGGACTCGAAGATCGCCGCGTACACCTTGCGCCCATCCGGGCTCACCGCCAGGGCGCGAGGATCCTCGCCCTGCACCGGCACGCGCCGAGGTGGCGCCAGCGGATGGTTCGGGTCCACCACCAGCACGGTGTTGACCTGGGAGCAGGTGATGAAGGCCCGGCGCGGCGCTCCGGCGAAGACGACATCCGCGGGCTCGTCGTCCGTGGGCACGGTGGCCACCACGTTGAGCCGGTTGAGATCCACGATGCTCACGCTGTCGGAGATGTGATTGACGACCCAGGCCTCCGTGTTGGAGCGCGCTCGCACGGACACGGGATCCAACCCCACTGGGATGGAGGCCATCAGCCTGGGCTGGCGCTCATGCTCGGTGACCTCGAATACCAGCAGCCGGTTGTCCGCCGTGTTCACCGCCAGCAGTTTCCGGCCGTCCGGCGTCATGTCCAGCGGGTGGACATGCGGGTTCTCCCA
>Ga0190275_10001770_pt1 | contig 15852 bp, 14 predicted proteins | sample Popmic550T_FD_133745 | JGI IMG/M metagenome (GOLD analysis project Ga0190275, IMG submission 133745) | Populus adjacent soil microbial communities from riparian zone of Yellowstone River, Montana, USA - 550 T | ecosystem: Environmental > Terrestrial > Soil > Riparian zone > Trees stand | place...
AGTTCATCTAAGCTCGTCCGACAGTCCTGAACAAGATCACCAACTGGAGAGCCGGATGCGGGAGATCCGCCCGTCCGGTTCGGAGGGAGGGGGAGGCCGGAAGGCCTCTCCCTACCCCTATCATTCTTTCGCCGCTCCGCGGCTGGGCTCATAGGTCCCATAGGTCCCATAGGTCCCATCGTCCTACGCCTCCGGCGCCACCTCGTCCGCCGCCCGCACCGTCTTCTTGGCCAGCGACGTCACGTACACCACCCCCACCACCCCGCCGATGGTGAGCGCGGCGCCGATTGCGGCGGTGGTGGTGATGCGCTCGCCGATGAACGTTGCGCCCAGAGCCATGGCTACGATGACGGCGAGCTGGGAGATCACCCCCACCGTCATGGCGTCCACCCAGCGGAGGCTGAACGTCAGCAGCAACTGGGCGCCGACGGCGAAGAACGATGTTGCCGCCAGGGCGAGCCATTCGCTGGAGGTCGGGTTCTTCCATGTGGCGATGGCGAAGGGCATGGTGAGCAGGGTGCCGAAGAGGCCGAAGCTGGTGTAGACGGCCCACGAGTTCTCCCCGGTCTGCCGCGCGGCGCGCATCGCCGTGACCGCCGCTCCCGACAGCAGCGAGGAGGCGATGCCGCAGAGGATGCCGAAGCCGAGGATCTGGCCGGGCGGGGTGTTGGCCTGGACGACGAGAAACACGCCGGCCAGCGCGACCGGCATCGGGATCAGCACCCGCCCGCTGATCTTCTCGTGCAGGAACAGCATCGAGAAGATGCCGCTGAAGAGAGGGGAGGTGTAGTTGAGCAGCGTGGCCACGCCGGCGGTGGTCTTCTCGATGGCGATGAAGTAGCAGAGCACCGCCGCGCCGCCGAAGAAGCCTCGGTAGAAGAGGAGGTCCATCCGCTGGAAGGTGAAGGCGCTGGCGCGGAAGCGGGGGATGAGCAGTGCCGGAAGAAGCCCGGTGGCGAAGCGGATCATCGCCACCTGCGAGCCGCTCAGCCGCGCCGACGACAGCTTGGCCGTGAACGCCATCGCCCCGAACAGCATCGCCGAGCCGACCATCAGCAGCAGGGCGCGATGCGTCGCGTTTGATATCGTCACCGCGCGGAGAATATCAATGAGTGACGTGCATTATCGCGACGCGCGCAGCGAAGACGCCGCCGCCATCATCGCCTTCCAGTTGGCCATGGCCCGCGAGACCGAGGAGCTCGACCTCGACCGCGACATCCTCACCCGAGGAGTGGAAGCCGTCTTTTCCGATCCGGGCAAGGGCCGCTACTTCGTCGCCGAGAGCGGCGGCCGCGTCATCGGCTCCCTGATGATCACCTACGAATGGAGCGACTGGCGCAACGGCACGGTCTGGTGGATCCAGAGCGTCTACGTCATCCCCGAGCTCCGCGGCCGCGGCATCTACGCCGGCCTCTACGCGCACATCAAAACGCTGGTCGAGCCGAAGCCGGAGATCCGCGGCATCCGCCTCTACGTCGACGACCGCAACACCTCCGCACAACAGGTCTACACAAGACTGGGAATGAACGGTGAACACTACAAGGTGTTCGAATGGATGAAGTAGCAGGGCCGAGGGCAAAGGGCCGAGGGCCGAGGGCCGAGGGGAAGACACAAGTAACAGAACGGTTGCTCCAGCGCCCTTCCCTCGGCCCTCAGCCCTCGGCCCTCGGCCCTATACTCCGCGCCATGCGCCGAGTCTTTGCTCTCGCCACGCTCCTGTTCACCGTCTCGCTCGCGGCCACCCTCCCTCCCAACGTCGAGAAGATCGACTCCTTCCGCGGCATCGACCAGTACCGGCTCAAGTCGAACGACATGACCATCCTGCTGGTGCCGGACCATGCGTCGCCGGTCTTCACCTTCATGGTCGTCTACCACGTCGGCTCGCGGAACGAGGCCCCCGGCAACACCGGCTCGGCGCATCTGCTCGAGCACATGATCTTCAACAAGTCGACCGAGAACTTCGGCCGCGCCAAGGGCCACAAGACGTTCCAGGAAGTGCTCTACGAAGCCGGTGCCGACTTCGGCTCGACCAACATGACCACCTGGTACGACCGGATGAACGGCTACTCCACGCTGCCGTCCGGCAAGCTCGAGCTGGCGATGAAGATCGAGGCCGACCGCCTCGGCCGCGGGCTCATCCTCGACAGCGAGCGGCAGTCCGAGATGTCGGTCGTCCGCAATGAATACGAGATCGGCGAGAACAATCCCGCCGACGCGCTCGAGAAGGCGACCGTCGCCGCGGCCATCCAGGCGCACCCGTACCACTGGTCGACCATCGGCTACCGCTCCGACATCGAAGGCGTCACCACCGAGCAGTTGCGCGAGCACTACAAGAACTTCTTCTGGCCGAACAACGCCGAGGCCATCCTGGTCGGCGACTTCGACACAGAGAAAGCGCTGGCGCTCTTCGACCGCGAGTTCGGCGGCTTCAAGAAATCCGACCGGCCCATTCCCCAGGTAATCACCGTCGAGCCGCCGCAGGAAGGGGAGCGCCGCGCGGTCGTGCAGCGTCCCGGCAACGTCGGGATCGTGCAGCTCGCCTACATCCGTCCCGGCGCGCTGCACCCCGACTTCATCCCGCTGGACGTGCTCACGTCCATCCTCGGCGACGGCGTGAACTCGCGCCTCTACCGTGCCCTCGTCGACAAGGGCCTGGCCTCGAACGTCAACGCCTTCAACTACACCCTGCGCGATCCGTTTCCGCTGCTCATCGACGCGACCCTCTCCGGCGGCAAGACCCACCAGGAAGCGGAGGCGGCGATCAAAGCCGCCATCGCCGAGGTCGTCGCCAACGGCGTCACGGATGAAGAGCTCAAGCGCGCGCAGCAGCAGATCGAAGTCGCGGTCATCCGCAGCCGCGACGGCACGTACAACTACGCCTCGAACCTCGGCGAGTCGGTCGCTTCGACCAACTGGAAGTGGTTCCTGACCTACGTCGAGAACGTCAAGGCGGTGACGAAGGAAGACGTACAGCGCGTCGCCGCGGCGCACCTCACGCCCGGCCACGCGACGGTGGGTTGGTTTGTGCCGGGCGCGCCGGCGAAGCCCGCGCCCGTCCCAACGAGCCGCGAAACGGCGAAGAGCGACCTGGGTGGTGGACCCGCCGCAGAAACGAAAGCCGCGGCCCCGGCCAAGGCCGCCGCCGGTACGTTCGCGCAGCGCACCACGCGCAAAGTCCTCAAGAACGGCATCATCGTCGACGTCATCGAGAACCACGCCGTCCCCACCGTCGCCTTCCGCGCCCTCGTCCTCGCCGGCGAGACCGGCGCTCCGGCCGGCAAGCCGGCGCTCCCCGCGCTCACCGCGAAGATGCTCCAGCGCGGCACGAAGACGCGGACGAAGGAAGAGATCGGGAAGCTGCTCAACGACGTCGGCGCCGCACGCGCATACGGCGTCGGCCTGAACGAAGCCACCATCACCGGCAGCGGCATGGCCCGCGACCTCCCGCTGCTGCTCGACGTCCTCGCCGACGAGTTGAAGAACCCCGCCTTCACCGCCGACGAGCTGGCCAAGGCGAAGAAAGAGCTCGAGACCGACGTCCTCCGCGCCGACGACAACACCCAGAACCGCGCCGTCCAGCGCCTCGCGCAGGTCGTCTACCGCGAGAATCATCCGTACCACTCCGCCGGCCGCGAGAAGCTGGTGGCGAGTCTCAACTCCGCCACCGCCGACGACCTCCGCGCCTTCCACCGCGCCCGCTACAGCGGCGCGAACCTGATCGTGGCCATCGTCGGCGACGTCGATGCCGCGAAGACGATCGCCCTGGTCGAGAAGCACCTCGGCGACCTGCCGAAAGGGGAGCGCCTCTCCCTCGACAAAGTCGCCCCGACCACGCCGGCCGGGAAGGGCGTCCGCGAGGCCGTGACCATGCGCGGCAAGGCGAACATGAACATCATCATGGGCACCGCCAGCGTCCTGCGCCGCACCGACCCCGACTACGATGCCGCGCTGATCGCCAACGCCGCCCTCGGCCAGAACTCCCTCTCCTCCCGCATCGGCCGCCGCGTCCGCGACACCGAGGGGCTCTCGTACAACCTCCAGTCGCGCTACGCCTGGAGCGACCAGCTCGAAGGCATCTGGCTCCTCAACGTCAACGTTGCCCCGCAGAACCTGGCGAAAGCGATGAAGTCGTCGATGGAAGAGATTGAAAAGTTTGCCAGGGAGGGCGTGACCGACGCCGAAGTCGAAGCCCAGAAGAGCTTCTTCGCCGGCAACTACCAGGTCGGCCTCGGCTCCAACGCCGGCATCGCCGCCGCCCTCGTGACCGCCGAGAAGTTCGGCTTCGGCCCGAAGTACCTCGACGAATTCCCGGTCCGGATTCGCGCCGTGACGACGGCGGAAGTGAATGCCGCGGCGAAGAAGCACTTCTTCGCGGACAGGCTGCACACGATCGTGGCGGGTGACTTGGACAAAGTACCGGAATAGGACTTTCCAGGACTCTCTAGGACAGATAGGACGGATAGGCCGTCCTATCTGTCCCATCAGTCCCATTCGTCCCATAGGTCCCATCGGTCCCACGTAGAATCCCCTCCATGAAACGCATCCTCGCGATTCTCCTGTTCGCGATCGCCGCTTCCGCGCAGCAGAAACCCTTCTCCGTCGTCGAGGCCTCGATCCCCGACATGCAGCAGGCGCTGCGCGAGAAGCGCGTCACCTCGCGCGAGCTCGTGCTGCAGTACCTGGTGCGCATCGCCACCTACGAAGACCGGCTGAACGCCGTGATGACCGTGAACCCGCGCGCGCTCGAAGAAGCGGATGCGCTCGACCGCGAGCGTGCGGCCGGGAAAGTGCGCGGGCCGCTGCACGGGATCCCGGTCGCCCTCAAGGACAACATCCACACCACCAACATGCCCACCACCGGCGGCGCGCTGGCCTTCGAAGGGCTCGTCCCACCGTACGAGGCGACGCTCACGAAGAACCTGCGCGAGGCCGGGGCGATCATCCTCGCCAAGACCCAGATGACCGAGCTCGCGAACTGGGTGGCCGGCGGCTCGACCCCGATGCCGAACAACTACAACTCGCTGAACGGCTACGGCTTCAACCCCTACGACCCGCGCCGCGATCCGCGCGAAGCCACCGCCGACGGCCGTCCCGTGCTCAACACCGGCGGCTCGAGCTCCGGCACCGGCACCGCCGCGAACTTCTGGGCCGCCAACGTCGGCACCGAAACCTCCGGCTCCATCCTCAGCCCCGCCAGCGCGAACATGCTCGCCGCCGTCAAGCCGACCGTCGGCCGCATCAGCCGCTACGGCGTCATCCCCATCACCGCCGACCAGGACACGCCCGGCCCGATGGCCAAATCCGTCACCGACGCCGCCATCCTCCTCGGCGTCCTGGAGAGCGACGACCCGAACGATCCGTTCGAGGACGGCTGCACGCCGGAGCGCGACTACACCAGATACCTCTCCCGCGACGGGTTGAAAGGAGCGCGCATCGGCATCCCCCGCGCGAACTACTACGACAAAATCACCCCTCCGGGCGCGAAGACACCGCGCGCCGGCCTCAACGACGATCAGCGCAAGGTGATGGACGAAGCCATCGCCGTCCTGAAAGCAGAGGGCGCGGTGATCGTCGATCCCGCCGACATCCCCAGCGTCGTCGACCCCGACCCGAAGAACAACCTCCTCCTCTGGAGCATCTGCGGAAACATGGACGACGTGAAAAAGCGCGACTGCTCGATCGACTTCGCCTACGGCATGGAGCGCGACTTCAACCTCTGGCTGGCGTCGCTGGGCGACAAAGCCCCGGTCAAATCCCTCACCGAACTGCGCAAGTGGAACAACGACCACGCAAAGCTCGGTGCGATCAAATACGGCCAGTCGCTGCTCGACGTCTCCAACGCCATGGACCTCGACCTCTTCCGGGAACGCTACAACGCCGACCGCGCCCGCGACCTCCAACTCACCGCGAAACACGGCATCGACGAGGTCATGAAAGCCCGGAAACTCGACGCCCTCCTCTTCCCCGGCGGCTTCGGCGCCAACGTCGCCGCGCGCCCCGGCTACCCGACCGTGATCGTCCCCTTCGCCACCATCCCCAACGCCCCGACCCCCGCCTTCCCCGAAGGCTTCAACGCCGCACCAACGCCGTTCGGCGTCAGCTTCACCGGCATGGCCTGCAGCGAGCCAACGCTATTGCGCTTGGCCTACGCGTTCGAACAAGCCACCAAGCGCCGCGTACCGCCGCCGCTGTTCCCGTGACTTGATATTGTCGGTTGTCCGTTGCGGTTGTCTGCCATTCCTCGGCTTACGGGCCGCTCTCCTCGAGTGCGGCTCCCCGGAAATCGGTGGCCGGTCATTGCCGGCGGAGCCGCCGAAGGCGGCGAAAGATCTGTAGACCCGGCCTTCAGGCCGGGTTCCACCACGCGCCCCCAGGCGAGCCCGCGTAGCGGGCAACAGAACAGAAGGTCTGCGCGAGGTCAATGGCGCGAGCTTAAGCAATGATTTGTCGCTCCCCTTACGGCGAGACGCCGTACGCCGGCGAGACGCCGCCGGATCAGCCGACGCGACGTCGGCGTTCGTGCGCCCGAGAGCGCACCTGAAGAGGAGGTGGAAATACTCTCAACCAAACACTCGACTGGTTGAAAGCCAAAGGTAACTGCGTCGTCGTAAGACGGGGTGGAGAGCAACCGTGAAGTAGGCGAGTCTGTCGGTCCGTACGAGGAGAAAGTCGATTCGGCCTTGTGTCTTGGCGAGCTTGCGAACGAATGGCGAAGCCGAGAGAACCGGTGGGATTCTGGCTGGAAGGGCCGGACTCACCGGATGCTCCTAGAACGCGGAAACAACGAGTGCGATGCGCGGACATAGGAAGGCACGGGGTGGTTGGGCACAGAACGACAGAATAGATTCAGGTGTGGTGAATCGGGGATCCCCGCAGCTGCGCAAGTGAAAGGCAGACGGGTGACTGAGCCTCCATAGGAGCTGAGAAGCGCTGTAACGGGCGTGGAGCAAAGGGAGGTAGGAAGGTGGATCGGAAGCGAAGCGGGAAGACGGGAATCGTATATTGCCGAGAGGCTAGAAACACGAGAGCTACGAGCAGACCGTGCTCGTAGGCGTCCAATCGCGGAGCAACCGGTGTAGATGGGCTCTGGTGACAGAGCGGCAGGAACTGCCAGCACGTCAGACTTCTTTCACCGAGACGCAAGTCCCACGTGTACGCATCTATCCCGAACAGGACCACCAACTGGAGAGCCGGATGCGGGAGATCTGCCAGTCCGGTTCGGAGGGAGGGGGAGGCCGGGAGGCCTCTCCCTACCCCTAACGGCGCATGACCGCGGTCCTCGCGAATCGGTCGTCCGCGCATCGAAGCGACGCGTGGCTCCATTCATCGCCACCGTGCGTCCGCGCGTGGAGCGCCCGGAGAAGAACGAAGGTCTGAACCCCACTTCGCCCGCGGTGAATCAGCCGGACTAACCGCCTGGCGACGCTGCTCGAGTCGATTGAGGAATTTCACCGAAGTACAAGGTATGTCCTTGATCATCCTTGATGGTGAACTCGCGAGTCCCCCATGCGGTGTCGTGAACCTCGCGCACGAGTGGTACACCATTTCGCTTCAGGGCTTCTGCGGCGTTTGACGCGTTGTCTACCTCCAGATAGATGTGGAGGTGGTCGCCGGCGTCGACGAAGTCGATGGACGGATCCTTCTCGTCTACCTGCTTGAGGTGAAAGACGTGGTTGCCTGCGCGAATGCCGGCGTAGAAGTCCTGATACTGAAAATCCACGGTGAACCCGAGTTTCCCGGTATAGAAGCGTATCGACGCGGCGAGATCTGTCGTGCGCAACTGAGGGACCAAACCGAGTATCCGCATCCATCTTCTCCTGACATCTCAAACAGTCTTCCCGCCGACACTAGGGAGGGGATCGCCGAATGGTTTCGCGCGCGCTCCGCCGCCGCGTCCCGCACGGCGAACGCACCACCCAGCTAACCGGCCAGCCGCCCCCCTCGAAAGCGCATGAGCGGTTGAACACTCGCCGGTGACATCCACCGGCAGATACCGCGTGATACCCTGCTGCCATCCAGCCATCCGGGAGGAACAATATCGATGCGAAAGCTTATCGTCCGGACACTCCTCATTGCGTCGCTCATGCTGCTCGTCACCGGTCCGGTCCGGGCCGTGAACGGTCCCGAGACCGACATCTACTACTACACCGGCTGCAACGGCACACTGACCTACGTCGGGCACGCCCACAAAAATTGTTATCTGTTCGGCTGGACCTACACCGGCCAGCAGTCCGGCGACTGGTCCGAGGTCGTAACCTACGACTGCGACACCCAGGAGCTCAAGACGACCTACTACAAGTACGTCAACGGCGTCGCCTATCTGGTGAGCCAGGCGACGTTCAACGCCGGCATCTGCTGAACTGCGGGGAGCGGAGCGCGTGGTCCCGCGGGAGTCGCGGGGTCATGGTTCGCGAGTCATGGGGTCTCGACCCGCGAGTCATGGGGTCTCGACCCGCGGGTCATGGGGTCTCGACCCGCGAGTCATGGGGTCTCGACCCGCGGGTCATGGGGTCTCGACCCGCGGGTCATGGGGTCTCGACCCGCGGGTCATGGGGTCTCGACCCATGAGTCATGGGGTCTCGACTCGCGAGTCATGGGGTCTCGACTCGCGAGTCATGGGGTCTCGACTCGCTACACCCAGTTGTCGAGGTCCAATCCGGGGACGCGCTCGAAATGCTCTGCGTTGTTCGTAACGAGCGTCAGGTCCAACGCGATCGCATGGGCGGCGATCAGCGTATCGAGCTCTCCGATCGGTGAACCGCGTTCCGCTAAGCCGCTTGCAGGCAAGCGTGACGGCGCTGATGCAGATCTCCGAGGGCCGATGCTCCAGAATTCGCGCGGCTACGCCGCCCTGACCTCGCAGCGCGAAGCTGACGCTGTCGGTGTCCGGCATGAACTTTGGCTTCATGCGAACGGGTCTTTCTTCTTCGAGACAGGCTTGGATCGCGGACGTTCGATCTCCTCGTCCCAGGTACCGAGCGCACTCACGAAATCACTGCTCCACTCATCAGCCGATTCGAGGATGACCCGCTTCCCGACGCGGCGAACCAGAACCTCCTGCTGATCGTCCGGGAATCGGCACGATTCGGCGAACTACCTGGCTGCCGCCATTGGTGAAGATCTTCGTTCGCTCGGCCATGCCTGAGTATAGATAGCCGTATATACGCAGGACAGCTGGTGCTGGCTCTTTCACTTCTCAATTTCTCTGCACTACCACGCCCTTCTCGGTGGGACATGCCGGTTTTTCGATCGTCCCCTCACATAAAACGCGGCAACGGACCGCCATCCGCTGCAGTGAGTAGTTAGGCGATTATTGGCGCCCAAACCATCCGTCAGCGAACCGTCCAGTCAGAAATGCGAGGTCGCCTGCAGTTTGTAAGGGTGAAACGCCCTTATTGAGTCGCTCTAATATTCGGCCAATCAAGCCGCGATGCGCCGTGAATCGCTCGGAGAGCGTAGGACCTAATCTCGTCAAGGTCCGCTCCAGGCTTTGCTTCATGCTCACGGGCGCAACCGCTACAAGCATCCCCTCACCCTCACGCACAATGGGGAAGGCCGCAACGGATGCCGATCCAATGATAATCGCTTCAGCGCGCGGCAGCAGAGGGCCCTTCGTCTCTTCGTATTTTGTGCGTCGAAGATCAAAAATGCGTCGTGTACTCTGGATCGCATCCTTACTAAAGCTAAGCTCGTACGGTATATCTGAATTCAGTATCTCCGCCACAATTCGCGCGGGCGTTTCCAAGACAGCAGCGCTTTGGGCCGCCGCAAGCGCCATTGCATGGGTGATAAAGCCACTATCGACTAGGTAAACAGAACGGCCCTTTGATACCGCGCCGAACACAACTGCGTCCCGAAGATGGTCATCGATGCATGCGGCGCGAAACGTAGCGTACATTTCAAGGACGAGATCAGACTCCTCCCTTCGAACTAACTTTCGGATTGTTTCGGCGATCCAACGATACGCTGATGCTAGGATCTCAGTTACGAACCGGCCCGCTTCATCGTCCCTGACCCCTAGACCCATGGACATCTCGATCGCGACGGCCTTATACCGCCCGGGTTCGGCGACACGAACGGGTGCAGCGGAAATCACGGCGGTTTGACGCGGGAAATCGCGACGAAGAAATGCCACGTCCAACTCTTCGTAGATGCCCACCCTCGGCCCGGCAATGATCTCAAAGTCGAGGCCTTTCGCGCTTAGCCACGAGCTGGGATGGCTCGTTTGCGTTTTGCAACCGACTACGACGGCACCGCAGTTGGCGTACAGGCGGCTCGCGACGTACTGCGGCAGGAAGGCATCGATCGCATCTACCATTTCTGGCAGTTGCCGAATCTGAACTGAACCGTATAACTGATTCAGTTCGTTCACAATCGTGGAGGCTTCACTACGCAATAAATCCTCGAACTTCATCGCGTGACCCATGTCATTTTACGCGACGACTTCTTCTCCGCCTAGCGTCCTTTGTGTAAGCTGCGCGGCGGTTGCCGCAAATGACGTTCGGACCAAGTCGCGATCTGCAACCGCCACACGCCGTCACGCTGGCGACAAAATAGGCAGCTCGGCTGCCGGGCCGAAGCCAGGCCGTGCCAGCTTCACACCAAAGGTGGGCGGCCGTGCGACGAACCGTAAGCGACCTCACTCATTGCAGACACGGACTGTTGTTGCCGGCCGCGAGAAGTTGGTCGCGAGTCTCAACGCCGCCAGCGCCGAAGACCTCCGCGCCTTCCACCGGGCCCGCTACAGCGGCGCGAACCTGATCCTGGCCATCGTCGGCGACGTCAACGTCGCGAAGACGATCGCCCTGGTCGAAAACCACCTCGGCAACCTGCCGAAAGGGGAGCGGCTATCTCTCGCAAGCGTCGCCCCGACCACCCCGGCCGGGAAGGGCGTGCGCGAAGCCGTGACCATGCGCGGCAAGGCGAACATGGAAACGGATCATTACTGGCTTCTCCTCGCCACCACCTCCGCGATCTCCCCATCGCGCTGGTGCAGTACGTCCCATCCCTCGAAGAACGTGACCAGCTCTCCGGGGCTTACGCAGAACCGCGGGTTGATCCCGCGCGTGCGGACCGCGGTTACGATCAACCCGCCGGGGCGAACGACGCGCCGCGCCTCAGCGAAGAGAGGTCGGTGCAGGTAATAGAGGATGACGGCGAGGTCGAACGAATCGTCCTCAAAGGGCAGGGGCGCACCGGTCTCGAGGTCCAGCACCCGCCCCTCCACCCGCGGCTCGTGCTCGCGCACGAGACGGATCGCCTCCGACGCCCCATCCACCGCCACCACCTCCCACCCGTTTCGCGCCAGCCAGATCGCGTTGCGGCCGGCGCCGCAGGCGAGGTCGAGAGCGCGGCCGGGGGCGATGTCGGCGACTGCCTCGACGAGCAGTTTTGCCGGCTCGGTGTCGAGCTCGTCGTTCTCGCCGGCCTCCTCACGGGCGGCGCGGTAGCGTGCATTCCAGTCCTCGAGGCTCACGTCCCGTACAATACGCGCGTGTCAGTCAAAGGCATCCTGCAGACGATCTTCCGAGGGGAGGGACGCATGCTTCAACCCGGTGAACAGGCTCCTGATTTCGACGTCGTCGACCACAACGGCAACCAGGTCCGCCTCAGCGACCTGCGGGGCCAGAAAGTCGTTCTCTGGTTCTACCCGAAAGCCGACACCCCTGGCTGAACCAAGGAAGGTTCCGGGTTCCGGGACCTCAACAGCGAGTACGCGAAAAAGAACGCCCGCATCCTCGGCGTCAGCTTCGACAGCCCCGCCGAAAACAAGCGCTTCGCCGAGAAGTTCGGCTTCAACTTCCCCCTCCTCTGCGACACCGAGCGCAAGATCGGCCTCGCCTACGGAGCCGCCGACTCGGCAAAGGACGAGTACGCAAGGCGCATCGCGTACGTGATCGACGAAGAGGGAAAGGTGGCGGAGGCGCATCCGAAGGTGGATGCGGCGAGCTACCCCAAGACCCAGCTCGAAGCGCTGTAATGGTTATCGGTTGGCAGTTGTCCAAGCCGTTCTCGCCCGGACGACGTGATCGTCCGGAATGCCCCTTCCTGTCGGATGACGGGTCCCCGCCAGCCGAGGAATGGCAGATAACCGACAACCGACAACATCCCGCGAGGCCGGAGCCCTCGCCTGAACGGACACTTGTAACAACCCAACGTGCAACCATTTCCCCGCGCGCACGTTACAGACTCCATACAAGCTCGTGGAGGATCACAAATGAGCGCCAAGCGGAAACGGAAAATCACCATCTTCACGGTCATCGCACTGGTCATCGCCATCGGTGCCACCGTCGCCATCAAAGCCAACGGGAAGGACAAGAAACCGCCGGAGTCGCCGATCAAGACCGCGAAGGCGGAAGTGGGCGACGTCCAGGTCAAGGTCACGGAAGTCGGCACCGTCGAGCCGGAAGTGAAGGTCGAGGTCAAATCGGCCATCTCCGGCAAGGTGGTGGAGATCTTCCATCGCGACGGCGACGTCGTCCGCCGCGGCCAGGTGCTGGCCCGCGTCGAGCCCGACCTCAGCCAGGCCCAGGACCTCGCGGACGTGAAGAACTCCGTGGCGTCGACCGAGATCCGCTTCTCGGAAGCCAAAAAGAACTGGGAAGCCGACAACAAGCTGCTCATGCAGGGCCTGCTTGCCCCGAAACAGGCCCGCGACGCCGAGACCGAGTACCTCGAAGCGCGCCAGGAGTACGAGAAGTCGCGTGAGAAGTACAACCTCGTCGAGAAGAGCGGCATCCCGATCGGCCAGTCGGCCAAAGACTTCCGCGGCTCCAACGTCGTCGCCCCGATGGACGGCGTCGTGCTGACCAAGGACGTCGAGATCGGCGAGTCGATCACCTCCGGCGTCTCTTCCTTCAACGCCGGCACGGTGCTTTTCAGCGTCGCCGACACCTCGAAGATGATCGTCAAGGCCGGAGTCAACGAAGTCGACATCGGCAAGATCCGCGTCGGCATGCCGGTCAAGGTCACCCTGGACGCTTATCCGAAGGTCTCGTTCCAGGGGAAGATCGACCGCATCGCCCCCGCCGTCCGCATCGACGAAAAGGTACGCGTATTCGACGTCGAGATCCGCCTCGACGCGCAGGGGAAAGAGCTCCGCAGCGGCATGACCGCCAACATCGAAGTGGTCGGCGAGAAGAAGTCGAAAGTCCTCTCCGTCCCGGTCGAGTCGGTCTTCAAGCGCGATGACGAGGAGATCGTCTTCGTCAAGAAAGCGGTCGACCTGAAAGCCTTCGCCGAAGCGGGCGAGAAGAAGAAGGACGACAAGTCCGGCAAAGAAGACAAGGACGCCTGGAAGCAGTTCTTCGACAAGCGCGTGGTCGTCACCGGCCTCGCCGACAACGCCCGCGTCGAGATCGTCAGCGGCCTGAAGCTGGGCGAGGAAGTGGCGCTCGAAGACCCGACCCTGACGAAGAAGGATCAGGACGAGGACGACGATTAGTTGCTGGTTGCTGGTTGTCTGGGCGTTCTTGAGAACGGCCAGGAGCTCCCAGCGCCACAACCAGCACCCGCAAGCCCTGTCGTCCAGGCCCTGACTCCCAAGCAACCAGCAACCAGTAACCAGCAACCGATCACGCGGAGCGAGCAACCATGAGTGCCGTATTCAAGTTCGAAAATTGGCGTGGTGCCGAGCCCGAGCCTCCCAGCGCGGAGAAGGTGCACAAAGCGCTCATCCAGCTCGAGCGCATCGTCAAGACTTACGACGCCGGCGACAACGAAGTGCAGGCGCTGCGCGGGGTCGACCTGCGCATCGACCGCGGCGAGTTCGCCGCCATCATCGGCCCCTCCGGCTCCGGCAAGTCGACCCTGATGCACATCCTCGGCTGCCTCGACTCGCCGACCGAAGGGCGTTACTGGCTCGACGGCGAGGACGTGGCCGCGCTTTCCGGCGGCGCGCTGGCGCGCATCCGCAACCAGAAGCTCGGCTTCGTCTTCCAGACCTTCAACCTGCTGCCGCGGGCCACGAACTTGAAAAACGTCGAGCTCCCGCTGCTCTACGCCGGCATCGACAGCGATGAGCGGCGGGCCCGCGCGCTCGAAGCGCTCGACCGCGTCGGTCTCAAGGAGCGCGCGAAGCACCGTCCCAACCAGCTCTCCGGCGGGCAGCGCCAGCGCGTCGCCATCGCCCGCGCGCTGGTCAACAAGCCGTCGCTGATCCTGGCCGACGAGCCGACCGGCAACCTCGACCAGAAAACCGGCAACGACATCATCCGACTCTTCGAAGAAGTGGCCGAAGGGGGGCAGACCATCGTCATCGTCACCCACGACCCGGCCATCGCCGCCCGCACGCAGCGCCGCATCAAGATCGTCGACGGACTGGTCGTCAGCGGCGAGATGGAGGACTAGCGCCGTGCTCATCCTCGAAGCGATCATCGACGGCATCCGCGACATCAAGGACCACCTCGGCCGCACGCTGCTGCAGCTCTTCGGCATCATCCTCGGCGCGGGCTCCATCGTGGCCACCTTCTCCCTCTCCGTCGCCGGCAAAGAGGCGTCGATGAAGTTCTACCGCGTCAGCGGCGGCATCGAGCGCATCTGGATCGGCAACAAGGAGACCGGCAAGATCACGCTCGACGCGAAGGCGCTCGCTTCGAAAGGCCTCACCTACGCCGACGCGGTGGCGCTGCGGGCCGAAGGGAAGGAGATCGACCTCGTCTCTCCCGTCTCCCAGGACCAGATGACCATCCGCTACGGCGCGAAGGAAAAGGCGCGCGACGTCATGGGCGTCACCCCTGCCTACTCGCCGATCAGCTTCTTCCACGTCCAGCGAGGCCGCTTCATCACCGACCTCGACCTGCAGTCCACCGCGCGCGTCGTGGTCCTCGGCACCACCCGCGCCGAAGAGTTCTTCGGCAGCGACGATCCGGTCGGCAAGACCATCAGCATCAACGGTGCGGGTTACCTCGTGGTCGGGGTGATGGAGGAGAAGTACTTCAGCTTCGACCAGAAGCGGAACGCCCTCCGGTGGATGAACCGGAACATGTACATCCCGCTCACGACCATGATGACGCGCAAGGGAGAGCCGCTCGAACAGGGGCGCATCTCGTTCATGCACGCGCGGATGAAGGACGTGAAGCGCCACAAGGAAGCGGTGCAGGAGATCGAGCGCGTGCTCTTCCGCCAGCACGGGACGAAGGACTACCAGGTCTTCTCGCGTGTGGCCAACCTGCAGCGCAACGAGAGCGAAGGGAAGATGTACGACGTCACGTTCATGATCTGCGGGATCATCTCGCTGCTCGTCGGCGGGATCGTGATCATGAACATCCAGCTGGCGTCGTTCAACGAGCGCGTCCGCGAGATCGGCACGCGCAAGGCCGTCGGCGCGACCCCGGCACAGATCTTCTTCCAGATGCTGACCGAGTCGGTCCTGGTGTCCATCTTCGGCGGCATTCTCGGCATCTTCGCCGGCAAGTTCTTCACCCAGGGCATCTCCATGCTCACAGAAAACCCGGCCATCATCACCCCCGGCGTGATCATGAACGCCCTGATCTTCGCCGCCGGCACGGGACTGGTGTTCGGGATGTACCCGGCCATCCGGGCCAGCCGGCTGAATCCGATCGAGGCATTGAGAACAGAGTAGAGAGATGTTGTCCGTTGTCAGTTGTCGGTGATCTGCCATTCCTCGGCTGACGGCACCGTCCAGGCGAGACCGGTTCGGACAACTGACAACCGACAACAGTCGAAGCGAAAAGCGAGCGAACCATGCAGATCGGCGAATCAGTAAGAACCTCTTACGAAGAAGTCAAAGCGCACCCCCTGCGCTCGCTCTTCACCCTCATCGGCGTCATCCTCGGCACGCTCGCGCTGGTGGTGGTGATGTCGGTGCTCGACGGCGTGCAGAATTCGGTG
>Ga0190275_10001771_pt1 | contig 15847 bp, 6 predicted proteins | sample Popmic550T_FD_133745 | JGI IMG/M metagenome (GOLD analysis project Ga0190275, IMG submission 133745) | Populus adjacent soil microbial communities from riparian zone of Yellowstone River, Montana, USA - 550 T | ecosystem: Environmental > Terrestrial > Soil > Riparian zone > Trees stand | place...
CCTTCAAGCCGACCAGCTGTGAGTACGCCTTCGAAGGAGTAGGCCATCTCGACGCCGAAATTCGACCCGTCTCCGAAGTAGTCCTCGATCAGAGATGCCAAGTGACTTGTATTCACCATGATCTGGTCGAAGCCAGAATTGCGAAGGTGTTCCACGATGGTCTGCATGATGGGTTTACCAATCAGAGGGATCATCGGCTTGGGAACGATGTTTGTGATCGGCCGAACTCTCGTCCCTTTGCCGGCCGCCAAAACCATTGCTTTCATTGAATGTGTTCTCCCATGAATTCCAGCGCCAGTACCGAAACATCATCGGCAAAATCGGTAGAACCGCGCCAGGCTTCCAGCTCTTTTTCTAATCCGTTTAGAGTTTCCTCGAGTGGCTGGTGCGCAGTGGCCTTTAAATACTCGAGCAATCGAGCATCGCCGAACTCAACCTCGTCTGCATTTGCACACTCGCTGACTCCGTCAGAGTAGAGGACAAGGCGGTCCCCGCATTGAAACGGAACCTCGATACTGTCGAACACCATGTCCGGCCACAATCCTACCGGCATGCCCCCGCTGCTTAGCGCCGTTGCTTTACCTCTACGCTCAATCAAGACAGGGTTTGGATTGCCAGCCTGTGCAAGTCGCAGGACCGATGTTTGTGCATTCAGCACACCGTAGGTCATCGTGAAGTATCTGTCATCCCGGGTTTGAAAGCGTGTGTTGAGTTCGGTAATGACATCACTCGGTTCCACCGCTTCATAGCTGTTGGCTTTCCGATCGTACCTTCTCAACGGCGTTCGATTCCTGCCATCTGGCGCGAGTTCAAGACTCAACGCCATAGAGCACATCGCCGCCGGCACACCGTGGCCAGACACATCCAGCAGGTAGAAACCCACGTGTTTGCTATCCACCGCGAAGAAATTGAAGATGTCGCCACTTATGTAGCTCGATGGACGAAATCGCCAATTGCATGCCACTCCTAACGCTTTGAGTTCGGGCGGCGGCAGTAGATTCATCTGTACCCAAGCGGCAGCCTTCAGATCGTCCTGAATATGTTCGTAGGCGGTCTGTAGCGCCGCGTGAGCGACCTCCAGCTCCTGGTTCTTATCGGAGAGATTCCGTTCCAAGTTGAGAATTCTTTCACCAGCTCGAACGCGAACACGCAGATCATCGATATGCACCGGCTTCACAATAAAGTCATCGGCCCCTGCATCCATCCCCTGAATGAAATCCGCTTTCTCGCCCTTCGAGGTGCAAAGAATGACGTAAACATACCGGTCCAGCGATGCGCCGCGAATTTTGTGGCAAAGGTCAATTCCAGTTAGTTTCGGCATTAACCAGTCGCTAACCACCAGACGGATGCCTTCACTTTGAACCAGCTGCCACGCCATCTCACCGTCTGAACATTGCATTACTTCATGGCCGCACTTCGCTAACAGATTTGCGACTATCCTCCTTTCAAGCGGGTCATCGTCCGCCACCAGAATCTTCATGTCGCTAACCGACTATTTCGGGACGAACCGAGGCGATATCCCAGATCTCGCTTGCGTATTCCTGAATTGTTCGATCGCTAGAGAATTTACTCATGCGAGCAACATTGCGGATAGCATGGGAACTCCAGGCAAGCGGATCCAAGAAGCTCCGCGATACCCGTTCTTGTGTTTGAAGGTACGAAGGAAGATCCGCCAAATGGAAGTACTTGTCGCCGTCGTCGATCAATAGGCGGCGGATCGGGTCGAAGATACCTGGTTCTCCAGCGGAGAAGATATCCAGTGCGTCAACAATGCGACGGATGCGATGGTCTTGATGGTACCTCTGTCTGGGGTCATAACCTTGCACCTGTAGTTGCCGTACCTCTTCGGTCTGCAAACCAAAGATAAAGATGTTTTCCTGCCCCACGGCCTCCAGGATCTCGATGTTAGCTCCGTCAAGGGTGCCGATCGTCAATGCCCCATTGAGGGCAAGCTTCATGTTGCCGGTGCCGGACGCTTCGGTGCCGGCGGTAGAGATCTGCTCGCTCAAGTCGGCTGCCGGGATAATGATTTCGGCAAGAGAGACTTTGTAGTCGGGCAGGAACACAACCTTCAAGTTGTCACCTACACGCCGATCACGGTTGACGACTCTGGCGATGTTGTTGATCAGCTTGATGATCAACTTGGCGATGAAATATCCTGGAGCAGCTTTGCCCGCGAAAATGTGTACACGCGGAACGCTCAACCGCTCGCCATCATGTGCAATTCTCAAATACTCATCGACAACTCCGAGCACGTGAAGAAGCTGCCGTTTGTACTCGTGTATGCGCTTGATTTGCACATCGAACATGGCCTCAGAGTCGATGCATATGGCGGTGCGGTCGAGAATTGCAGACGCTAGTCTTACCTTGTTACTCTGTTTGACTTCAAGGAACGCGCGTTGCGAACTTGGATCGCCGGCGAAGCTTTCTAGATCCTGTAATCTCTCGAGATCGTCTCGCCAGGAGTCGCCGATTCGATCGGAAATCCACGCACACAGCGCAGGGTTTGCATGCATAAGCCATCGGCGCTGTGTGACACCGTTCGTCTTATTCGTAAAGCGACCGGGAAAGAACTGATGGAACTCCGGAACAAGATCGGACTTTACAAGCTCGGAATGGAGGGCGGCTACGCCGTTGACAGCATGGCTGCCAACGATCGCGATGTTAGCCATTCTCACCATTCGAGTGGAGCCTTCTTCGATCAGAGACATTCGCTCCAGGCGGCTCGCGTCTCCCGGGTGGCGATGGCGGACCTGTTGCAGGAACCTGTAATTGATTTCGTAGATTATCTGCAGGTGTCTGGGCAGAAGCTTCGCGAACAGATCCACCGACCACCGTTCAAGCGCTTCCGGCATCAAAGTGTGATTTGTATAGCTACACGTGGCTTGGGTGATTTCCCAGGCTTCAATCCAATCGACATCGTGCTCATCGATGAGCGTACGCATCAACTCGACGACTGTCATAGCAGGGTGCGTGTCATTCATTTGCACCGCCACTTGGCCAGCAAGAGCCCTTACGTCACTGTGTTTTGAAAGGAACCGTCTGAAGATGTCACGTACCGAGGACGCGACCAGAAAATATTCCTGTATCAGGCGTAGCTCCTGGCCCGCCGCTACAGCGTCCGAAGGATACAGAACCTTCGTGACGGTCTCTGATTGCATCTTCTGCTCAACCGCCCGCAAGTAGTCTCCGGAATTGAAGATCTTGATGTTGAATTCGTCGGATGCTCGTGCGGAAAACAGACGGAGGAAATTCACGCTCTTTCCGCCATGGCCCACAATCGGGACGTCATGGGGAACGCTAACAAGGACTTGCCAGTCCAGCCACATCGGATTGTAATTGCCAAACCGGTCGTGCGCGTGTTCCACGCGACCGTAGAGTGGGATCACGAACGACTGATCCAGACGCTCAGTTAACCACGGCGATCGCCCGCTGGCCCAATAATCGGGCTGCTCTTTTTGGTGGCCATCCTCGATTTCTTGTCGAAAGAGACCAAATTCGTAGTTGATGCCGTACCCGAAGCCAGGCATGTCCAGAGTCGCCAGCGAGTCCAGAAAGCAGGCTGCCAGACGTCCCAAACCGCCATTGCCGAGCGCGGCATCGGGTTCAGCTTCGAGTATGTCGGAGAGGTTCAGACCTAACGACGCAAGCGCGTGATCCAGTACCTCGTAGAGTCCGAGATTATGAAGGTTGTTCGCCAGTGACCGTCCGAGCAAAAACTCCATCGACAGGTAGTACACTGACTTCGCGTTTGCGTCGCTGTAGCGCTTCGCCGTATTCATCAGACCGTTCACAATAACGGGGCGTAGCACTGCGGCAGCGGAGCGGAAGAGTTCGTCAGGGGTTGCTTCTTCAATTCGCTTTGCGAACTGACGCCGCAGTTGCTCCTCAAGGAAGGCCGCCCAGGTGCGAGCGTCTGGCACCGCGTTAGCGGTAACGATATTGCTGGATGAGAGCCGGTTCAAAACTGGTCCTTCGTTCGTGCAGAGTATCGGCGCCGTGCAGGCGCTTACACGTAAGTGGGACCGAGACCGAACTATTCTCGCGCTATGGGAAAGAAGTTATGGAGGAGCGTCTACGAGCGACACTCCTCCCGGTAAGTTAAAAGGAGCCCGTGAGAGTACGAGCGACCCCTCCAGAGGTTAGAGACACAGTGAACGTGTCGGAGGTAGCATGCGGTGTGCCGTTGCCCCCGAACTGTGCCGCTGCTAGCCAATTCGACCCTGCAGGTACGGTCTGACCGGAGTTCAGCGTGTAGGTGTAAATGATCGACGTGCCGGTTTGCCCCGAAGCCATTGAAAGCATATTGCCCCAGTAGGAATTGTACTGGCCTGAGTAAGTGACACCTGGTGTCTTCTGCACTGTGATCTCGATGGTCAGAGCAGTCACAGGCGCTCCATTTGTAAGAAGCACATTCAGTTCGCCATACCAGGGACTTGTTCCCGACGCGACGCGCCCTGTTACAGTTATGTTCGCGCTGGTTGTCGAAACGGGGCGCGCGGAAACCTCTGCTGACCGGGCGCTTTCACCCGCCGCGTTCAATGCGGCGACCCGGTAGTAATAAGTTGTCCCATTTGTCAAACCGGTGTCTACAAAGCTAGTGGTTGTAAGTCCGGTCCTGTAAGGAGTTGTAGCCTGTCCTCCAGACGAGAGTCCACGATACAGGTTGTAGCTAGTGGCGCCCGACGACGCTGACCAGCCCACCATAACCTGCCTGTCTCCAGCAGTGGCCGAAGCACCGGTCGGGATTTGTGGGGTGGCGCCAATGGCCGGAGTCGCCGACACTTCGCTCGAGCGGCCGCTTTCGCCGGCTGAATTGACTGCTGTAACGCGATAGTAGTATGTCGTTCCGTTTGTAAGCCCGGTATCGAGGAACGAGTTCGTGTCGATCTGAGTAAATGTACTATTCTGGGCCCCCGGGCTGAGACCGCGATAGATGCGGTAACTTATGGCCCCGGTGGAGGCGCTCCAGGACAAACTTATCTGTTGATTTCCGCGCGTGGCGACAAGTCCATTCGGCACTGCGGGCGGGGTAGGATTTCCCGTGCCTCCGTCGGATCCGATCCGTGGCGCCAACAAGGGATGCAGTACGGCGTGCTTGTCGCTGTGCACGGTGCGCCAGTCGTCCTGCAGAATCCCGCCCGTGTCTCCGGAATTCGGATTCCACGACCAGAACGTGAAACTCATTCCACGCGAAGCGATGAAATTCGCGATCGTGTTGAACCATTGACGATCGATTGGGGTCTGATAACGCGTACCAAATTCGCCCAGTAGGACAGGAGCGGTGTTGGCGGTCATGAGATAACCCCAATGACTCTCCCAAATACCCTCAAGATTCGCAGGGTAATTCGGCGCATAGAACCAAGATTGTCCGTAAATGCTCGCCGGATAATCATGGGCAGAATAAACCAATTGATTAGGAATGTTGAGCCGGACCGGGTAAGTGCCAGCAGCGGCCAGGTTACCTCCCCACCAGTAATAGTCGTTTCCAACTCGCTCGATTCCTTCGACGATGATCAAGAGCTTTGGATTTATTGCTAGAATCGCGTTGCCGGCGCGTTCAGCCGCTAACCTCCAGTCTGTCGTACTGTTGTTGTCACCCCACGTTGCACGTCCGTGCGGCTCGTTATGCAAGTCGAAGCCAATCACGGTGTCATTCCCGAGATAGCGCTTGGCAAGCATCTGCCAATCGGAAATCCAGCGCGCTTCGGAATATGCGCTCGTGTACCAGAGCTCCGATTGCCCATAGGCGTCAGGTCGATGGCGATCGAGGATAATCTTCAGGCCTCGCGTGCGGGCTCCGGCGACGAGTTTGTCAAGGATTTGCACGCCTGTTTGTCCAGCCAGATCAGGGTTCTGACTGAAGTCGATTCCGTTCGGACCACTTCCAGAGTCGAAAAGTTGATTTGAAAATGGAACACGGATGGTGTTGTAACCCAACTCTCGAATCTGGTCGAGCATGGATGCCATGGAGCGAGTCCATAGCCCATGGGGCGCGAAATTCGTCGTTTCCATGCCAAACCAGTTGACTCCGGTTAACCGGACAGCGCGATTACTGGAATCGAGAATCTCACGGCCGCGTGTGTGAAGGTAGTTCTGTGCGAAACTTCCTGAAGTGCAAAGGAAAGCGAGCGTAGCGTAACGAACTGCCAAGCCTGGTAACATCTAACTCCTCCGATTGTTAGTAAGTGCCTGGCGGGAAACTGTGCCTGGCGGTGTGGGATACGAGTTCCCACAGCCTTACATGTTACCGGAAGGTGCGTAACGAACCAATAGATCGTAGCAGTCTTGTTAGATCACGGCTGATTGACACACGGAAAGCCATTGAGCCGAATGTCATTAAGTTCAGCTTTTTCTCCCGTGTAGTCGACAACCATACCGAAGTAGGTGGATTCCTTCTCCAGCAGAGAACCGTTCCAGCCTGCGTCCTTAATCGAGACTGATGGGCCGGACTGTGTGAATCTCGCATTCCATACGTCTCTGACCTTTTGATTGCCGGAAAACGACCAAGTCACAGTCCAGCCGTCGATAGGGCCAGCTCCATCGTTAGTGAAATGAAGGTCTGCCACAAATCCCGATTGCCAATCGCTGAACACGCGGAAACTCGCGGTGCAGAACTTTCCGGAATTTGGGGCGGTGGGAGCGGGCGTGGATATCCCGGGCTCGGCGGGACTCGGATTGACTGGTGTCGACGGCTCAACCGTTGCAGGGAGAATGGTCTTAAGCAAGTCGAGTTTCCGCTCGTCTACTGTTATCCAGTCGTTCAACAGCAGGCCGTTCGTGTCCTCGGAGTTCGGGTTCCAACTCCAAAATAGCCAATGAATCCCATCCGTTCCCGTGCCGAGGTAAGAGACAAGCGATTTTAACCACTGCCGATCTGATTCAGTCTCAAGCTTCGTTCCAAATTCTCCCATTAGTAGCGGAGCAATACCTTTATTGGGGATGTAACCCCAATAAGAATCCCAGACACCCGGTAGATTTGCGGGATAATCCGGAGCGGAGAACCAGGTTTGTTGGTAAATCGACGACGGATAGTCGTGAGCAGAGTAAACTATGCGATCAGAGACTTGAAGCAATACGGGCGCTGTAGCAACACCTTTGAGATTGCCTCCCCACCAGTAAAAAGTATTGTTCTGAAACTCAATGCCTTCAACAATGATGAGCAGATTGGGATTGATTTCCAGAATTGCATTGCCGGCTCGTTGTGCAGCGAAACGCCAATCCAGACTTTGTTCACCACATCCCCAGCACGCCGGACCTCGAGGTTCGTTGTGCAGGTCAGCGCCGATCACGGTGGAGTCGCCCTTATATCGAGCCGCGAGTATCTTCCAGTCTTCAATCCAGCGACTCTCGGGGTATTCGGTCGTGTACCAGAGAGCAGATTGTCCAGATGCGTCCGGGCGGTGTCGGTCCAGAATGATTTTCAGACCGATCTTCCCAGCATGGGTGATGATACGATCCATGATCTCCAATCCGGTAAGGCCCATAAGATCGGGATTCAGTTCGAAACTGATCCCATTCGGTTTGCTGCCAACGTCAAGAAGCTGGTTCGAGTAGGGAAGCCGGACGGTGTTGAAGCCCAAGCTCTTTATCTGATCCAGCATGTCTCGATAGCTCCGCACCCATAAGCCATGCGGCGCGAATGTAGATGTCTCCAGGCCGAACCAGTTCACTCCGGCGATTCGGACTTGCTGTCCATTGGAATCTAGGATCCGCTTGCCCGAGGTGCGCCAGTAGCCCGCCCCGATGGTCTCCGCGGCCGACAGGTAGTTGCTCATCAGAATGCTTGACAGTACCAGCCCGGCACCGAGAAGTTTTGTTGAACGAAGCCGTGAGCGACTCATGTATTGTTCTCTTCGGCCTCGTTCGAGGCGTCTTTAGGAGTAATTCGCACCTATCGAATGTAGACCTGCACCGGATTCGAGTTTTGGCCGGCGATTGTCACCTGAATATCCACCGAGCCTTTTCCTGCTAAGGCCGGAGGTAAAGGACCGATGTTTATTTGATCAAGGCCCGAAAAGAAGCCTTGCGGTCCGGCGTAAGTGACAGGGACAGGTAATCCTCCCACAGTCGCGCGAACCTGTGAAACGTTGCGGCGTCCACGAATACCGGTGCCGTAGAGCGTCAAGAACATCAATTCGTTCACAGAATCAACCTTTATAGGCGTTGGTATCCAACGCGCCTCTTTCGAGTCGTACTGCGCCATAGGCACGCCGACCGCGCCCGCTCCAGAGCTAAGTAGTCCCTCGCCGGCTGCCACTCCAACTCCGTCGCCGTTGGCGCTAAAGAGAGTGGGAGCCGTAGTACTCACCTGAATGTATCCGGAGGCAACAAGTCTGCCGGCCATTAACAGATTGACCAGCACTGGGCCGGATTCCACATCATTTGCAACGACAAAGTTCACTTGAGTGGGTGATACGAATAATAGCGATGCGCTTTTCTTTGCGCCAGTAGTGTCGATAAGATCCACACTTGCACCCGATAGAGTCGTCGGAAGGATTGCGTTATCCGCATTCGCGGAAGGCACATCCATGTTCCGGCCGAAACCGGCAACAATCGAACCGGGAGCCGCGTCGGGGCCCACGTAGCTCGCAGCAGAAACACAAATCAATGCCGGAACCGTGATCAGGTTCGAGACGGCGAAGGCCGGCACGGCAACGGCGGATTGCTTGAACATTGGTATCGTGTGACTGCCCGACTCAGGGACGATCGGTGCGAGCCCAGCGGTCATGTTGACCAACCCTTGCGCGGGATTGGCGGTCTGCGCCGATATGGCAACGCCGAAGCTCACTTCCTGCAATGTCGCTGGATTGGCGCTGACAATCTCCCACACCGCCGTAGCGGTCCCGTTCACCACCGGGATTTGAGCCAAGCCATTTATCGTGGGCCGGACCGGTGTCATTGGCCCGGATCCATTCCCATCTGCAACGGTAAGCAGAGCGCGAGCGCTTGTGTCCGAGTACTGTGTGGTTCCGGCCCGTACGTCGCGTGTCGTCACCCAGATCAGGACATCCTTGGGTACATTCTGAAATCGAACCCATAGCCTCGTGCCGGTGTCTGCAAGCCCTGCGGTATCCATCTTCATCACAGTCGGAAGCAGCGTGTTCAGGAACCCGCTCTCGGTGTTGTAAGGGAGCCCGGGAACGGCTTGCACCGTCATAAACAGAGGAGATTCTGAGCTTGTCCCCACGTTTCGACGACGAAATGCGCCCACGAAACCTTCGGTGTACTTGATATTGAAGCCCGTTAGCGTTTGTGGAGCGCCAACCGGTAACGAGGCAGGCGGAATCGTGATCACCGGGCTGCCGTTCAACGCCGGCGCCGTATCCGCTAGAGTTCGAACAGACACTTTGGCTCCGACCACGGCGTCAATCGAACTTTTATCGAAGTTCCGAACTGTGACGGCAGAGCCGTTGTTGTCCAGAATCTGAACGCTCAACTGAAGCGCCTCACCTCTGGGCGACTGCGTTGCTAGCGCTGCGACGTTCGCCCGTAAGTTCGCGATGCGAAGCATTCGCGCGCCGCTGGCGCCGGGAGCGTTGATCGGAACGGCCCGAAAAGTAATCATGTTCGGCTGTACCTGCCGGCCTTGAAGGATATTGGAGTTTGTCGAGCCTGCAATCGCCGGGCAGCCGTCTCCACTGGTTGATGTGGCGCAGCCAATCTGCTCCGAGAACGATGGCTCGTCGACTATCAGTAGAGCTTCCGACAAACCGGTATTGGTCGCGCCTGGAACCAGCACTCTGCTGGTAAGGGGAACCGAAGATGTGATCATCACTTGGTAGGTGGGGACCGCCGAACCGAAAGCAGTGGGTGTTCCACCGGTGCATTTCAGTACGAGGTCTCCGACCAGTTCCGCAAGTCCTTCCGCACGGACGGACATGACTCTTTCGACTCGCTCGCAGGAGAGTTGCCCCTGAGCGAAGCAACTCACCGGCAAGAGCGCAGCTAACCAGAGCCGCCGAAGCATTGAGTTAGAAAGGGTATTCATCATCGCCTCGTGCTACTGGATTCCGAACGGCTGGCGTCCCCGCCAGTCGGGAATAGATGGGATGGACAGGTCAGTGTCCAAAGGTCGGGGCCGGAACGAATACTTTATCGAAATACCGGCAGATTGCTGTGAATAGGATCGCGCATTGTTGACGTTCAGGAAGCCGACCAGGAACCAGTTCTCTGCCACCTGGTAAGCAGTGCGGACATCAATGTTGTAGTTAATGCCTGAACTCGACAGCGTCGGATAGTATGGTCCTGTCTTTCCTTGAACCAGCGGGTCCATGGGGAAGAACGGCGACGCTTCCTCCGTGAAAGACTGCGACCCGATACTTGCGCCGACTACATACTCGAGGCGTTTCGTTTTACCGGTCCAGTTGAGCGGCACATTGAATAGAAGGAAGCGCTGGGGACTGAAGTAACCACCGTGACCTACCGTGAAGAACCGTAGGTTTTTGGCGTAGTGCATAGCGAAGAGGTTGACTCCAGCTTTTAGCGAGCCAGCAGAGGTGCTCGCCAACTGCCAGTAAGTACCCATAGTTCCGTCGATACGGCGATTCGTCTCCACGGACTCACCTGTCAAGTGCTGGAATCCGAGGTTGAAGTAAACTCCTGATTTCTGATCCCCCCAATTGCCGGAGGCCGAACCAGTGTTGGCGATGACACCACCCCAAACGCGATGCGTCAAAGGATCTCGTGCACCGGCATAGGAGAGGATCGTGTCCTTCACGGAATCACGGTCAAACGAGAGCGTTATCGGGCCTCCTGCCGGACGGATACGAAAGCCACCGATGACATTTCGAACCAGGAATCCGCGAGGTGTCGAGCCAAAGTGCATACCGAAATTGGCTCCGGAGAGTTGAAGATCAGCGCCGAATCCACTTGCGCTTGGAGCCGCGAAGGTGTCGCCTTGTGGCAGCATGCCGAACTGCAAAAGACTCTCTCCAGTAGGGCTCGCGGTATCCGCGAAAACGGATTTGGCGACAACAGTCGCTCGGAGGCGACCCGAAAGAATGTTGCTGCTTTCGAGAGTGGATTCTTGCAGCGTCATTCTTTCGAACCCTGCCTGGCCGTTGCGGCTTTGCACCATTCCGCCGAGTCCGACGTATGGGCTGTCCTTCCCTTCGATCGTTTTGATTCTGTCGAGCATGCGATCTCGTTCAGGCGTTGTATCAATCGGGGTTCGAGGCTCCAGCAACAATGCGACCGACTGCGGCATGACATCAGGTAAGACTTCCTCGGCGCGAGTAGTCAGCGATTGATCTGCTTTCTTTGGCTGTTCGGCGATGGATTTCTTCAGATCCGTTCGACCTGCCTCGGTCTGCAGTGCGCTCAACATCTTGTCGATCTCTTGTTTGCTTGAGCGTTCCTTCGGCGCCGAAACACCGGTCAAAGCGGGTACTACCGACGATGCCAAAACTGGAGCGGAGCGCTTGGGCGTAGAGGCCTGAATGTCGCGTCCCTTAAGCAGTTCATCGACGAGAGATCTTGTACTATCGCCTGTGATTGTTGCCGCTGTGGTCGGCCGATCTCCTCTTGTTGCGGGCATTTCCCAAGGTAGTTGGTGTGTTGGCGCCGGCTTCTGATCCTTAGACCGTCGGTTTTGCACTTGAGAAGCGCTAAGCAGAACGGCTGCGGCGTCATCGGCTGGATTGCCTGCTTTAAGACCGGCGATGCCTTCCGGACCGGAACGAAGACTTTCCACGACTTTCTCATGGGATTGCGCGTCGATGTCTTTCAGCGCCAGCCGCCAGAAAGCTTCTGCTTTCTTGAAGTCGCCCTTCGAGACTGCGTGCTTACCCGCGAGACTCAATAGCTCGTGGTCGTTCGGGAACTTCGTCAGTCCTTCTTTCAACCACTGATCTGCTAACTTTGCTTCCTGTGCCGCAAGAGAGGCGCCGATCGCCGCGACGTAATCTCCAGAAGTCGCTCCCGTTAATCCGGCCGATCGATATGCCGCTACAGCTCGTTTGGCCTCACCACTTGTCAACAAGACCGCTCCCAAGGAACGCTGTATCTGCAGATCAGCGGGCATCATCCGTTGACCAGCTTCGAGAATTGCGACGGCGCGAGGCAGATCGCCGCTCGATGCGGTTCTGTTCGCCGACTGTAGGAACCATGCCGACCATATGTCATCCAGATTCTTGCGCTGTTCGGCGGAGAAGTCGCTTCGTGTACGAGCGTTTCGAAGCAATATGAAGAGGTCTCGCTCACTCCCCGGTTTGTTGAGCAACAACCATGCCAGCTGTGTCGTTAAGGCGGGTGGTACGGTACGGCCATTGTTCGAGAAACGTTCGCTGGCAGATTGGAGCAATCGGATCGCCTCCTCCGGGAGCTTCGTTTCTTTGTATATGGCGGCTGCGGATCCCACGTAATCGGGATCGAGTTCGAGCTGCATTGCGACTGACGCCGGGATCTTGTGCATTAATACGGATGCTTCGTCAAAAGCGCCGGCCTTCTGATGAGCTAGAACTAGACCCTTCCAAACTTCTGTGCTGTCCGGATAGGATCTCGAAAGCTCCAGAAATCGTCGAGTTGATTGGGTGCTTTTTCCCTGTTCGAGCCAAAGTTGCGCGGTCTGAAGCTCAGTTGAAAAGCTGGGCCGATCGCCCTTCGAAGTTTCGATTGCGATTACCTGATTTAAGAGAGCTTCCGCCGACGAAACATTGCCGACGTTCGTTTCGAGGGCAGCTACGGCGCGCAGGAATGAGGGGCGAGCCTGCGCTGACTCGTGGACAGACGTTGGAAGCCCCTGAAGCTTGTGCAAAGCGTCCGCAGCTTCATTGTTTTGATTGCTAGCGAGAAGGAATCCTTCCCAGGCTGCCAGATTCGTCGGCTCCCGTTCCAGGGCGCTGCGATAGATCTTTGCCGCTTTGTCTGATTCGCCAAAAGTAGAGTAGAGACCGGCCAAACTCATATGCACATATACCGGTAGATCAACACTCTTTTCGGCCACTGTGACGGCTTGATTGAACGACTTCCGTGCTTCTTGTGTATGTCCAGCCGTTTGGTAGACTTCCGCCACGAATGTGAGGTATTCAGGTGAGGACGCGAGCTTCACGGCTACACTCGGGGGGATTTTTGCGATTGTGTCCAGCGCTGCTTGTGAACCGAGTGCGTGATGTTTCGCCTTCACCAGATCCATCCAACTGCGAGCTGGAGTGGAATCCGCTTTAACCAGGCGCTCCAATACGGGCAAGGCGCTCGCGTAGTCGCCGCTCACCATTAGCGCTCCGGCGTATCCCTGCATAGCATTTTGGTCGTTAGGTCGCTCTGACACGGCCTTCTTGAAGACATTTACTGCGTCTTCGGCACGACTTTCCTTCAGAGCAGCGGAACCCAGTTGCATGGAATTCCAGAAGCGGGCTTCCTTAACAGCATCACGAAGAACACGATTTCCAGGAGCAAGAGCAACAGCCACTTCGAAGCTCTTCAACGCTCCCAAAAAATCCTCTCTCTTCATCCGAACGAAGCCAATACCCGCGTGTGCGCCGGCTTGCTTCGGGTTTTTTTCGACCGCTGCGCTAAAGAGCTTCTCCGCAGCCACCAGGTCTTCGGCCTTGAGTGCTTTATAGGCCTGTCTAAGGTCCTCGCCCGCGATGAGATCCTCAGTGGAAGTGGAATGTGCCTTTTTGAGGGCTTGCAGTTCGGCGTCCGGATAGCGAGTCAAGTATCGGGCAAGCGATTCCGCTGATCGCGCGCTTCCCTCTTCCCAGACGAGAGCTTGCTTCCATGCTTGCTGACCTGAACGCGCGTGAGCGCCGGAGAGCGTCTCCAGAAGCGCGATACCCTTCATCCTGGTCGCGGGCCGATAGGTGTAAAGCCTCCCTAGAGATAGCTTGTACTCGTGAGCCGATGGATTCTTTCGAAGCGCGTTATCGAGCGCAGATGTCGCTTGCTCCCAACCGCCTGGGGTTGCGGCTAATGTCTCGTAATAAGGAAGCGCCCAGTCATTCGTGGGAGTGTTGCCTCCGAATGCGCTTCGATAAATCGCAATCGCCTTTTGAGCTTCTCCCGCCTGGGCAAGCCGGGCCGCCTCCTGAAGTTGAGGATTGCGCTTCTCCGTCCTAACAAGCGCTTCCACTTGTTGAATAGCAGGATTGGCCGGATTGATCTTTCGAAGCTTTTCAACTAGCGCGGCCGCTTCAGCGTCGTTCCCACGCGCCTTTGCTGCTCGTGCGAGTCCGGCGATCGCATCCTGCTGTTCCGGTTCGATCATTAGTAACTGTTGCCAGGCCTGCGCCGCGAGATCGATCCTTCCGCGAGACTCCAACGCGCTGGCCTTACTCAGGAGCAATTCGGAAGCCCGCGAGGATGGACCCGCCGGCTGCTGAGCCAAGAGTAGAGTGGTTGCCGATAGAACAAAAAATGTGTGTCGTAGCATCATTGTCATCACCATCGAATACGGTCGTTTCATGTCGGGTTTCCTGTCACTGGGACTCACGATCGAGCCTCCAAGCGTTCCGCTGCCCGAGCTTCCAGGCGCTTATCGAAGAACAATGTCAGGAGCCACATGCACGCAAAAATCAGAACTGGGGAGAGCCAGTAATAACGCCGACCCCAATACTGCATAGCGGGCCAGTTTGCAAGATTGCCGACGTGATAACCACTCGATTCCAGCGTGAACGAATGAAATTGGTTGCCACTGAACAGGCTCACGGAACCATAGAGACGAGAAGCGTCCGCTACCGATGCCCAATCTTCGGCCAGGGATGCAAGACCCTTGCCCGGCATTGAGGTGAACGCCACGACGGTTCTTCCTGGGAAGAAAGGAGACGCAAAGCCTTGAACAACGCCCTCTACCTGGGAATCATTTGCGAGGATCAGTTCTAAATTCTTGCGATCGGTGAGCCCCCCGGAACCTGGAAGATTCGCCAGTAATTGTCTCCAGTCATAGCTCTGCACCAGATGGAAGCGTTTTCCCGAAGGTTGAACGAGCATGTGCGCCGCCCACTTCTGAAGTAACGGCTGCCGGTCAAGTGCGCCGATCATAAGAATGTCTTTGTCGCTGGCTCCGGGCGTACCGTTGGGCTGGACTACTTCGATGCGCAAAGCAGGATACCCGGTTTGCGCACCCATGAAACTCGCCATCGTCAAGTACAGCGAAAGCTCGTCGGACGTTGGCTCCGCTGGTAGCAGCACCAACGTCTCGGATAAATCGGCCACTCGAGTGTATGGAAATCCCGTATTGGCGAGCATGTCCAGACGAGGCATCGCTGCAAAGTGCGGTAGTCCCTTAACCATCAGTTCGGAACTCCGCAGAATGGCCGCTTCGGGGATGTTCGATGCTTCGTCCTGCAGATGTACTGCTTCGTATGAGAACTCAACTGTGAGAGTATTCCGAGGATAAATCGCTGCTACCGGCAGGTAGATGACCTCTTCGTGGATCTCAGTCCTGCTGTTCGTCGGAATGGGCCGACTTGCAATGAGTTGACCATTCAAGTGAAGTTTGGCGAACGCCTTGCTGCCACGAGCGAGTGCGCTCGAACGATATCTCAGGTAGAACGGTACGGTATCGCGGTTTCCGTAGTACAGATCGGGAGGAAGCCTGAAATAGAGGGGTATCGATCCACTTCCACGAACTTCCAACTGCGAATCCGACATGTCTTCCGCCAGCCGTACTTCGCGGGTAGTATCTAGCCACCGCGGCGCATCATAAGGCTTGCGAACGGCAGGGAGGTCCGACAAGGACAGCAGCGAGAAGTCTCCCTCTTTCGAATACCGTTCCAGCGCGAACGCTCGCGCAGCATCAATAAGTCCACGTCCGTTCTCTGCCACGATGGCGAGAATCTTGCCGTAAGCATCGCTCGGATTGTTGCGGATGGAAACCGACGGAACTGTCGTATCGACACCGATC
>Ga0190275_10001772_pt1 | contig 15847 bp, 14 predicted proteins | sample Popmic550T_FD_133745 | JGI IMG/M metagenome (GOLD analysis project Ga0190275, IMG submission 133745) | Populus adjacent soil microbial communities from riparian zone of Yellowstone River, Montana, USA - 550 T | ecosystem: Environmental > Terrestrial > Soil > Riparian zone > Trees stand | place...
CAAGCTATCTACTTCCGTGTTGAGGTAGATACCGCCGTCCTTTAAGCGCTGTACGCGATTCGGAAAAGGCAAGACGCCAATTAACTGCGCGGCCTCAAGCGGTGTCATCTGGAATGGGGCGTGGCCAAAGTAGTACCAGGTTGCAGTGCAGATGCCGTAGAGATCAGGGCCGAACTGTGCATAGTTGAGGTACAGCTCCAAGATGCGCTTGGGCGACAGCGTAAGACTGAACTCAGCCGCAAGGCCGGCCTCCAATGCCTTTCTGAATGCGTTCTGATCCGGCCACAGATAGATGTTCTTAGCGAGCTGTTGCGGGATGGTTGAACCGCTGGGATCTTTTCCGCCCTCCAGAAAGGCAATAACCCTTGCGTTGAAGTCATCGAAATCGAAGGCGCCCTCGCGGGTGCCGAGCTGCTGATCCTCCTGGGCGATAGTCGCTGCCAGAACATGCCGGCTCATGTGGTCGATCGAGACGAACTGGTACGCAACCGGCTCGCCTTCCTGCAGCATGTAGGAAGTACGCGGGGGAGTGAGCCAGATAAAGGAAACGGCCGCACATTCTGTGATGATGACCAGGGCGACGATGAGTTTGAGGAACCAGTCGGCGACTTTCATAACGCACCCTTTGATCTTCCTCGTAGACAGTTCATGAGGAAAAGGATGAACCAAGGGTCCGACAATGCGTGAAGCGTTTTGTTGATTGCCCACGGCTAAAGTTACTGACTCACGAGAACGGGTGCGGCTTTGCGTCGACCTGACACAGGAAGTGTATGAGCCGTCCTATTTTGGGTCCTTCAGATCACCAATGAAGCAGCCAAAACCCGTGGATCAGGACGTCGCCCGGGGCAGCCCTCGAATCTGGTGAGCGCCGCTGTAGTCCTAGTCTGTTTCCGGCCCGGTGCAAAACTCGCAATCGTCCTCGCAAGCGAAAGGTAGGAGCGAGGCTTGCTTCAAAAGAACACCTTTTTTCATTGCCTTTGGAACTCCTTCTTGGAGGATCAGTTCGTTCAAGTTATCACTATTGTCAATTGTTGACAATGGCCAATTTCGGCACCATAGGATCGCCGGCTTCACCCCCCTTCGGAACATCCCCGCCCGCATAGTTGCTTTTTCTGCCGGAACACTCACGGGTATCGACGATGGCGGAGTGGCCATGACATCGTCCATACTCTGGGCCGCTGGCCAGTCGGCAGGTATCTGGCCCTTTCGGCAACCAGAAGGGCTGTCCTGGCTGCCGGACCAGGTCGAGGCTTCGCACTCCAAGCCGGGAGAAACGTCATGGTGGTGGCACCCCTCCTCGGCGAAAATTTTGCACTGCGAAACCTGTAGGTTTTCCTATACGATCTGAGATAGCATGGTGTACATCACATCGACGTGGCCGCGAGGACACGTCCAGAACTAGGAAAGGACCGGAAATGGCCATCAGCGACAAGACCGAAAACGACTCCGACACTTCACCCGCAACTAAGGCCAACGAACACCCTGGACGCCGGGGACTTATTGCCGGTGCAGCAGCTGGCGCGGCAGTTTTTGGGCTTACCCGGCTCATCCCGGGTGCGGACGGGGGAGCAGGCGCCACAGGCGCGGGCTCCTCCACCGACAAGGAACCCTTGGTCGACAAGTGGCGGCGGACCAAAGAGGCAAACCTGGGTTGGGAATTCTCCACTCCGCTGATGCAGTTCCGCAACTCGGCCGGTGAGCCCGACGGATTCAGTGTGGAAATGGTCAAGATGATGATGGCGGATCTGGACAAAGATATAAAGATCAATTTCACGGAAATGCCCTTCGCGCAGCTTGTACCCGCGCTGGTGTCGGGCAAGGTTGAGATGCTTGAACCCGTCACGAACCTGCCCGCCCGGGCCAATGAGGGCCTGTTCGCTGACGTCCCCGCCAACTATGCACCGATCTACGCGCTGCGTAAGCCTGGCAGCACCCTTGAGACGGATGAGGCTCTTAACGATCCCGCCGTGAAGATAGCCGTGATCCAGGGATCCTCCCAGGCGTCAATTGGCGCCCAGCGCTATCCGAAGGCCACTTTCGTTGCTCTGGCCGACGCGACGGTGGCGATCGCAGAAGTCGCTTCCGGACGGGCTGATGTCACTCTGGCATCGATCTTCAATGTCATGAACGGACTCCGCAACAACCCTGGCCTCACCGTCCTGCCTGGCGAGCCCCTTTACGTGGACGTCAACACTTTCCTTCTGCCCCATGGTGACTACAAGTCACACATATGGATTTCGAACTGGCTGCGGCACCACGCTGGACGGGGAACGATCGCTGCCCTTTGGAACAAGTGGGTTGGCGACGCGCTCCGGAGCGAATTCAAGCTTCCAGTAGTCACCGTCGGCCCAGGCGGCGGCCTTATAGAGGTCTAACCCGACGCTGGCAGCTCAATAACCATCTAGGAAATAATGCCTGATATGAATTGGGGCGCAGTCCTCAGCCGGTATGACCTCTTTCTTGCCGGAGCCGCGGTGGACATCTACATCGCGCTGGCAAGCTTTGCCCTCACGGTCGTCATTGGACTTTGCCTGGCCTCGATGTCGCGCGGAAACGGGTTCTCCCGGACTGTTTCGTACATCCTCGTCCAAATCATTCGCGGAGCGCCACTCTACGTCCTGCTGCTGTGGGTCTACTTCGGCGTGTCTCAGGTCATCGGAATCAACATCCCACCCGTAGCCGCCGTGATCATTGCCCTCGGAATAGCAACCTCAGGAGTAACCGCAGAGGTCTTCCGATCTTCGTTCCTCGCACTCGACAAAGGGCAGGCTCTGGCAGCGAAGTCCTTTGGCATGACACGGTGGCAGGCCTACACCTCAGTACTCTTCCCCCAGGCGATCCGCATCGCTTTGCCCCAGTTGGGGAATGTTTTCGTTATGCAGCTCAAAGGAGCTACTTACGCTGCCGTTATCGGTGTTGCCGAGGCCGTCTTCGTTGCCCAGGAAATCTCCACGAGCCTGTTTCTGCCGTTCGAAGCCTATGGGGCACTGGCGATAGTTCTGGTCCTGATGGCTTTTACAGCCTCCTTCGCCTTCAACCTCACTGAAAGGAGGCTACGGATCAAATGATCGACTGGTTCGAGAAGCTATGGTCCACCTGGGGTCCCGTCCTAGGTTCAACGGGGGCAATTTCTGAGGGTATATACATCACACTCGCCGTGTCATTCGCTTCCTTCGGTCTCGCCTGCATCGGTGGCCTCGTTTTGACTCTGATGCGTCTGAGCGGACTGAAGTGGCTCGAAAAGACGGCCTTTACGCTGACGCAAATCTTCAGATCGCTGTCCGCCTATGTCTACGTCCTCTTCATCTACTTCGCATTGCCTGCCATCATCGGCGTCCCCATTCCCCCTATAGTCGCCGGCATCATTGGTCTCACTATCCTCAACAGCGCGTACATTGCCGAGATCCTGCGGTCGGCGCTTTCAAGCGTCGGAAGCGGGCAGCGGGAGGCGGCCGCCGTCCTGGGAATCTCCACCAGCCGTACGTATACGGACATCATCCTGCCGCAGGGAATCCGTGTTGCCATACCGTCCTTGGTCAGTCAGCTGACCATCATCTTGAAGGATTCGTCCATCATCGGCGTCATTGGTGTCGCTGACATCATGTACCGGGCCAGCCACACGGCGGCACTGACGTTCCAGTACTTCGAGTACTACACGCTCGTCGGCCTGATGTATGTAGTGGTCGTGTTCATCCTGACCACTTTCAGCTCCTGGGTCGAAAGAAAGCTGCGCATTCCATGATCCTGACCTCTCACGTGCCTGGCGGCCACCGCGGATCTGCATGCCGCATAAACGACACTCATCAAATCGAAAGGTTGTCATGCGTTTTCAAGGAAAGGTAGTCCTGATAACAGGAGCTGCCGGCGGCCTGGGTGAAGCTTCCACCCGAAGATTCGCCGCCGAAGGCGCTCAACTGATCCTCACAGACCTGGACGAGGAGAAGGTAGAGACCCTCGCTGCCAAATGCAGAGCCGAATTCGGGACATCTGTGGTGGCATTGGGCGGCGACATTGCCCAAGAGACTGTGGTCAAAGATGTAGTGGCTGCCGGCCTGTCGGAGTTCGGCAGGATCGACGTCCTGTTCAACAACGCCGGAATCAATCCAACGGGAAACGTTGTTGATACGAGCCTTGAAATGTGGGACCTGACGATGAACGTCAATCTTCGTTCAGCGTTTATGATGACGGCGCGCGTTGTGCCTGGAATGGTCAGGGCGGGCGGTGGCGTGATCGTCAATACTGCCTCCATTGCCTCCTTCAAGGCGTCGACCAATGAAGCCGCTTACAGCGTTTCCAAAGCCGCGCTGCTGCAGCTCACCAAAGTGACCGCCCGTGACTTCGCTGATGCGAACATCAGGGCCAATGCAGTTTGTGCGGGCATTCTCGAAAATTTCATGGCCGATCGGAAAGCAATTTCATCGGACGACATGATGGAAAAGCGCCGGAACCGAGTGCGGGAAATTGTCCCCTTCAAGCGAGAAGGACGCTATGAGGAGATCGCCAACGTCGTGGCGTTCCTGGCCAGCGACGACGCTTCCTACATCACCGGGGCAGCGCTGACAGCCGATGGCGGACTCACCGTATGAAAGGGGCCCAAGGCCATGACCGATCCGCTAGTTAAGAATGAGAATGAACTCATGACCGATGAGGACATCGAAGCCAGTGAGTTCACGCCCACGCCCATGCCGGAACCGGATGTGCAGCCTGAAGCGACAGAGGCGCGGACGCCTATCATCTCCCTTCGAAACGTCAGGAAAACCTATAACGCTGGGACGCCCAAAGAAGTCACGGTCCTCAAGGGCATCAATCTCGATATCTATCCGGGTGAAGTAGTCGTTTTGGTCGGTCCCAGCGGCTGCGGAAAGAGCACCCTCCTGCGATCCATGAACCTCATCGCGCCCCCTGACACCGGAAAGATAACTTTCAAGGGCAGCACGTGGTCCAACAGCCCGATTGATTTCTTCGATTTCAAGGCCAGGCGGGCAGAAATGCGGGCCATAGCCGCATGGCGCATGTCCATGGGCATGGTATTTCAGAGCTTTAATCTGTTCCCGCACAGGACAGTCCTGCAGAATGCAATGATCGGTCCACTCCGGGCCAAGAACACAGATCGGGCTGAGGCCGAAAAGCTCGCACTGGCCGGGCTGCGCAAAGTCGGCATGGAGGAAAAGAAGGACTTTTATCCCAGCAGCCTCTCCGGCGGGCAGAAGCAACGGGTGGCGATCGCGCGAGCCCTTGCGATGCAGCCGGAAGTCATGCTCTTTGACGAAGCCACCTCAGCCCTGGACCCGGAACTGCGGGTCGACATTCTCGAGGAAATGAAGCAGCTCGCTTCCGAGGGAATGACCATGGTGGTTGTAACGCACGAACTGGCGTTCGCGAGGGAAGTAGGCAGCCGCGTGATCTTCATGGAGAACGGCCAAATCGCAGAGGACGGACCGGCCAAGGAAACCATCGACAACGCCACCCACCCCCGCTTTATCGAATTCCTCCGTGCGCTTCACCACTGACCCCAAGAGTGCATCAGCCTCGATGAACGGAATACACGCCTTGATACAGGGCGTGCCGCAAGCAGCACCCTGTTACGCGAGTAAAGGAAGAACAAATGATCAGTGTTAAGGGCGTATCGAAGTCCTATGGGGACGTAGAGGTCCTGACCGATTGTTCCCTCCAGGTGGAGAAAGGGGAGGTCGTCGTCATCTGCGGCCCCTCAGGTTCGGGCAAGAGCACCTTCATCAAGACTCTCAACGGACTGGAACCGATTAACTCCGGATCCATCGATATCGCGGGTTTCACGCTGCAGCCGCGGAAGAAGGTTCCCCGGAAGCTCCACTTCAACGTCGGAATGGTCTTCCAGCACTTCGAGTTGTTTCCGCACCTCACAGCACTGCAGAACGTGGCTCTGCCGCAGGTCAAAGTTCTCCGTCGGACCAAAGGGGAAGCGATGGAGCGCTCCGCACAGCTGCTGGCCCGCGTAGGCCTGCAGGCGCACGCAGACAAGTACCCGCAGAGCCTGTCCGGCGGGCAACAGCAGCGCGTGGCAATAGCCCGCACCCTGGCTATGGACCCAAAAATCATGCTCTTCGACGAGCCAACCTCTGCGCTTGATCCAGAGATGGTCAACGAAGTACTCGCCGTCATGACTGGCCTTGCAAAGGAGGGTATGACGATGCTCTGCGTTACCCACGAAATGGGGTTCGCCAAACGTGCGGCAGACCGGGTCGTTTTCATGGACCACGGCAGAATCCTTGAAGATCTTCCCGTCGAAGATTTCTTCACCAACTCGACGACGCAGCGGGCCCGCGACTTCCTTTCCAAAATCCTGGTGCTTTAGGGCATTCATAGAGGGGATCCTTATGAACATATTTCCTTATTGACGAATTTCCTATAGGATTTCCAATAGCATCAGCCGAAGACAGCGGTGGCCCCTGCCAGCCGACGAGGCCAGGTCATCTCTGCCAGTATTTCAACCGAAAGATCATCATTATGAGCAGGCTTACATATGACCTAGCGGTAGTCGGCTCCGGCGGAGCTGGCCTCGTTGCAGCGTGCGCGTCAGCTGACCGAGGACTTTCAGTGATCATCCTGGAATCAACAGATCTCCTCGGCGGGACGACGGCCTTGTCGGGCGGGCAGATGTGGATTCCCTGCTCGCCGGCCATGGTCCGTGCAGGATTCCGTGATTCTGCGGACGCAGCAATGGCTTACCTTCAGCGGGTGACGCTCGGCGTATCTCCAGCCGCCAGTCTGCGGTCTTTCGTCCAAAATGCGCCAAAATTCATCACATACCTCGAAGAAGAGCTCAACATCCCCGTCATTAGTATTGACCGTCCGGACTACCACCCGGACTGGGCAGGAGCGGCGATAGGCCGCAGTGTTGAACCCCTTCCCGTTCCTGCTCAGGATCTCGGTGTCTGGAAGGAACGGACACGTACGTCTCCGATCAGGCGGCCCGTCACCGGGCCCGAGACCCGCTCGGGCATAGACAACACTCTTGTGGGGGAGCGGGAAGCGTCTGACGTGCGCACCCAGGGATCCGGACTCGTTGCGGGCCTTGTCGGCGCGGCCTTGCGCCGCGGCGTTGAACTGCGAATCCGCGCCCGAGTCAGGTCCGTTAACCGGTCGGCTGGACACTTCGTGCTCGCAACCGAGGACGGGGAAATTGAGGCCCAAAACGTCGTCCTCGCTTCAGGCGGTTTTGCCCGCAGCGCCGACCTTCGCAGAGACTTTCTCCCGCCGGTGGAGATTGTTCCGACGGCGGCTCCCGGGTCGCTGGGGGACAGCCTCGGGCTGGGCGGAGCGCTGGGAGGCAGACTGCGTGGAATGAGCGAAGCCTGGTGGACTGCCGCCGCATCGATAGCGGGAGAGACTATCGACGGCGTCCCCCTGCACCGGAATGTCGTTCGGGAGCTCGCCTACCCGGGATCGATTCTGGTGAACGCGGACGGCGTCCGCTTCGTGAATGAGGCAAGCTCCTACAACGATCTGGGCAAGTCGTTCTTTATATTTGACGCTGCTGGCCATCGGTTCCCCAACCACCCCGCGTGGCTCATTTTCGATGCGAACTTCAGGAGCACGCGAACGGTAGCTGGCATCGGGCCCTCGGCACCGGCACCCAGGGACTTCATCGAGGCGGACGATCTGTCGTCCCTTGCCCGGAAGTGCGGCATCCACGCTGCAGCCCTGCACCTGACCGTGGCAGAGAACAACAACTCTGCCCAAACCGGCGCCGACAGAAAGTTCAGCCGCGGCGCAAACGCGCACGACCGGTTCAACGGGGACGAAGCGCACCACCCCAACCCCTGCCTTGGCCCCATCACTGAACCGCCGTTCTTTGCTGTGCCCATCACCGTGGGCGCAAACGGTACCAAGGGGGGTTTGGCCACCGATGAATTTTCCCGTGTACTGGATCAGGACGGACCGATCCCGGGCCTTTTCGCGGTAGGCGAATCCGCAGCCGCCCTCATGGGACCGGGCTACGCCGGATCCGGTGCCTCCCTCGGTCCTGCGCTGACATCCGCATTCACCCTTGTAGGCAAGATGGCGTCCCCCGCTCCGGAGTCCCTGCACTCGCACACAGGCATCGTGACGTGGACGGAAAGGGCAAATCAGTGAACAGCACCGCCGACATGGCCTCCGGTCACCCGAGCGTCAATGAAGTCGTTGTACTTGGCTCTGCCGGAGGCCCGACACCCAAGCCGGGTCGGCGTCCGGTGTCGCATGCTCTCATCATCGATGACGAGGTGACGCTTATTGACTGTGGAAACGGCACAGTCAGCCAATTTGTCGCGGCAGGGCTGGATCTGGGCCGGCTCAGACGGATTCTCATAACGCACCATCACATCGACCATGTGGCTGATGTCGCCATGTTGCTGCACCTGGCGTGGTCACAGTTGGACACGGTTATCCAGGTCATCGGGCCACCGCCCCTTGCAAGACTTTTTGAGCTGCATTACGAGGCTTTCGAATACGACATCCGCTCCCGGATGGATGACGAAGGACGGAAGCACCTGCGAGAGTTCGTAGAGGTCATCGAAATCGAGGCGGATGCGACCATTCAACTCGGCAATGCAGTGATAGCCGCGGTTTTGGTTGATCACCAACCGGTGCCCTATGCCTTCGGCTACAGGATCGACCAGTCGGGCCTGAGTGTGTGCTTTTCAGGGGACACCCGGCCCACCAATTTCCTGGCGCGGCTCGCTCAGGGCGCAGACTTGCTCATCCACGAAACAACGTATCTGACCAACGCTGCGGACTACCTCAGCCCTGCACGGGCGGCCCGGGTGCTGCCCCGAATGAGGTCAGTCCACAGCGACCCGACGGGCGCCGGCCGTATCGCGGCCTCTGCTGACGCGAAAGCCCTTCTCCTCAGCCCTGTCGGCACCTTCGGACCGGCCTCAGACGAGGAAATCCTCGCTGAAGCCGGCATCGAATTTCCCGGAAAGACCTGGGTTGGCCGCGACTTCCTGCGAGTTCCACTTCCCATCAAAGGAGAGATCTAACGTTATGACCACGTACAACACCGGCGGCGAAGCCGTCGTCAAAAGCCTCAAGGCGAACGGCCTGACCACGGTTTTCGGTTTGCCTGGCGTACAGAACGACTGGCTCTACAACGCTTTTTATGACTCGCGTGAAGACATCCGCGTGATCCACACCCGTCATGAGCAGGGCGCCGCATACATGGCCCTGGGCCACACCATGGCCACGGGCAAACCAAGTGTCTGCAATGTTGTGCCAGGCCCAGGTGCACTCAACGCCGGGGCGGCGCTTGCCACTGCGTACGGACTCAATGCAAAGATGCTCTTCCTCACCGGTCAGGTCCCGCAGAAGATGATTGGCCGCGAAATGGGAACGCTGCATGAGGTTCCGGACCAGCCTGGGCTCCTTCGTTCCCTCACCAAGCACTACGACAGGGTCACTCATCCTGCAGAGGCAGGAACGAAAATTGCGGATGCCATCCGCGCCCTGAATACCGGACGGCCCCGTCCGGCTGCGATCGAGGTTCCGATGGACGTGCTGGAGCATCGTGCTCCGGTTCCCGACCGGTTCCCCGTCGCTGACGGTCCCGAAGACGTCATCGACGAAGAAGGAATTGAAAAGGCCCTCTCAATCCTGGCCAACGCCAAAAACCCCATTATCTTTGTCGCCAACGGCGCACAGGATGTCTCAACTGAAGTTACCCGGCTTGCTGAGATCCTTCAGGCACCCGTGGTTGGCTACCGCACAGGACGCGGTATCGTCGACAGCCGGCATCCCCTGAGCTGCTTCCTGCCCGAGGCCAAGCCCCTGTGGGCCGAGGCCGATGTCCTCATCGCTCTGGGTGGCAGCGCCCGTTCCGCTCTCCAAGGCTGGGGGAGGGGCGGGCGCAAGGTGATCCGGATCGACGTCGACCAGACTGTCCATGGCCGCTATGGACAGCCCGACGCCGCCATCACGGGGCGCCTCGAATCACACCTCCCGGTCCTCATCGAAGGGCTCGAGAAGCGAGGCATCCAGAATGCCGACATCACCGAGCAGATGACCCTGGTCCACAAAGAGTGGAACGAACGCAGCGCAGTACTGGACCAGCAGACCGCCTACCTGGCCGTCATCCGCGAGGCGCTGGGCGTCGACGGCATCTTCGTCGATGAACTCACCCAAGTCGGCTTTGCCAGCCGCATCCTGCTGCCCGTCTACAAGCCCCGCACTTTCATTTCCACCGGCTACATGGGCACGCTAGGCTATGGCTTCCCCACCGCGCTTGGAGCCAAGGTCGCCAAACCAGACACCCGCGTGCTTTCGGTGACGGGCGACGGTGGTTTCATGTTCGCCGCAACGGAGTTGGCCACTGCAGTCCAGCACAATATCGGACTGGTCACGGTGCTGTTCAACAATTCCCAGTACGGCAACGTCCAGCAGATGCAGCGGGACCTCTACGGTGGAAAGGTAATAGCCACCGACCTGGTGAACCCAAACTTTGAACAGTTCGTTACCTCCTTCGGAGCCTCCTATGGACGTGCCACATCGGCCCAGGAACTGGCCCCGATACTCGAAAATGCATTCCGGTCCGGCAAGCCCACCGTGGTGGAGGTTGTAGTCGGCAACATGATCAGCGTGGACCAGTTCCGGTGACAGGAAAACCGGCACCAGACAAAATGAAGAGTCCTCCGGCTCCGTACCTTCAGGACCTGTGGAGCAGAATAGCCGGGCTTCGCTGCGTCGTCGTTGTCGGCCTGCCCGGCACAGGGAAGAGCCTACTCGTCCGCGAGATCGCTGCAGCAGCCAGCGCAGACGGGCGCCCCAGCACCGTCATCCAATGGGACGTCTCGCGAGAATCCTGGGACAACCACCCTTCCGCAGCCGCTGCTTATCCCGAAATTGATGGCATCACCCATGAAGGCATACGAACGGCGATGGGCACCTGGATCCGGAAGGCAGTATCAGACTGGTATGCCCAGCACGCCGAAGGTAATGATTTGCTGATCGTTGAAGCTCCGCATATCGGCGGTAGGTTCTCAGAACTCGCGCACGTTATTGACGACGCGGCCGAACCGTCGCTGCGGGGGCCGGGGACGCTCTTCGTTATCGTGGCCCCTACCAAAGACCTTCAGCTGACACTGAAAAGCCAGCGGGCGGCGGACATGGAGAGCCAGGGGGAGGGCTCGTACGAAAGTAACAACGCCTCGCCGGATCTCCTCGACGAGCTCACGAACTCGTTGCGTGGACCGGCCCAGGAACTAGGGATAGTGAGCACGTCCTCCACCGGATACGATCCGGAGCTCTACGCACATCTCATGCAACATGTCCTGCGGCACAGGAACATTCACCTCCTGCGCCCCGACCGGCTCATGGAGGTTACTGGCTCCGTCTACTCATTGGGGGACAAGTCCAGCAGGCTCTGGGCAACAGAAGAACAGGTTCAGCGGTCCTTGGGCGTTGTTGAATCCATGTCCCAGCAGGAACTGGTCCGCCATACGAACGACTGGTACCGCTCCTAGGGGCCGGCCCAGGGAACGAAAAAGCGGGCCGGCGCCCGACGCGCCGGCCTGCCTTTTCGTGAATTGGAATCCGGTCAGGCTACGCTGCGAGTGCTCAGCTTCTCCTGGACACGGCGTACCAGGACCAAGGTATGTTCGCGGCTAATCTCTTCGAGGTTTGCGTCGGCTTCGCCGTTCTCGATGGCGTCGATAATCCGTGTATGGAAACCAATGGTTTCCTTACCCGCAGACAGCCCCAACGTCTGAATGATGATGCCGCGTTCACGGGCGAAGACCAGGCTGCTGACGGTATCGGTCCACTGGGAGAGCCGCTGAAGTTCCCGGATCAGGAGAACATTGGGACAGCGATTATGAATCATCTCGTGAAACTGCCGGTTCAGCGTTGTCCACGCGTCAAAATCAAACTCCTCCAAGGCGCCCAGCAGCCGACCGTTAGTCTCGCGCAGGGCCGAGATCTCCTCAACAGACAGCAAGGGGGCCGCGGCGCGGGTCGCATAGGCCTCCATGACCGCTTTCATCTCCATGAGATTGAACCAATGGGTCTTATCAAGCTGAACGATGGCAGGTCCTGAGTTTGTCCCATATTCGACCAGTCCTTCGGCTTCCAGCCGACGAAGTGCCTCCCTGATGGGGGCCTGGCTCACGCCGATGTCCTTCACGAGGTTGTCGATGATCAGACGCTGGCCCGCTGCATACTGAGAGCCCACGATACGTGTGCGCAATATTTCATGCGCAAAGTCGACCTTGGACTGGGTAGCTGTCATGTTTCCCTCTCGGAGCGGCTTATGGACGAAATCAAGGCTCTATGGCTTGTCCGTTTCCGCACCAGCAACCACAGCCAACAAAGCGTATAGCTAATCCTATGCGATATCCTTCGGTTTTGTAGCGCCGACCACCTATGCCGGCTAAACCGAGCTGGTCATACCTTTCGCAGCGACTCGGTCTAAGGCCGCAATCGTAGCGCCCACCTGTTCCGGAGTTCCAACCGTGATCCGAACACTGGCAGGATCACCCATCGCGTTGCCGGGGCGTACGATGATGCCCTCCGCCTCAAGTGCTTTGGTGAATGCTTTCGCGTCACCAACGCGGACGTAGACGAAGTTTGCGTGTGACACTAGTGGCTCAAATCCGAGACTGCGGAGGCCCTGGGTAAGTTCGCTGCGGCCATGCTCGTTCAGCCCCACACGGCGATCCAGCTCTTCATGCTCGCGCAGGCTTGCCAAGGCCGCAGCCTGGGCGACGTTGGACACTTCGTAGTTGCTCTGCACTTTTTGGACAGCTCCGATGATGTCGGGGGAGCCCACCAGGTATGCGACGCGCAGACCCGCAAGGCCATACGCCTTGGAGAAGGTCCGCAGCGTGACCAGATTGCGGCGACGGAAGGCCCTTTCTGCGATCGTGTCCGCGTACTCCGGGGATTTGGCGTATTCGAAGTAGGCCTCGTCCACGACAATTGTGACGTGCCCTGGGACGGCCGCAATAAAGCTAAGCAGCTCTTCCCTGCTGACAATGCCGCCCGTGGGATTGTTCGGGTTGCAAACGTAGACAATGCGTGTTGCCTCGCTGATAAGACCCAACATGGCCACCAGGTCGTAGCTCCCGTCCCTGCGAACAGGTGTGCTGAGTGATGTGGCACCCTGCTTTCGGGCGTCAAGGGCATATGCGTGGAAGGTAGGTGTGGAAACGACGATGTTTGTGCCCTCGTCCAGAAGAGCCACCGAGAGGTGATGGATAAGTCCGATCCCGCCGGCGCCAACGGCAACCTCTGCGATATCGACCCCAAGCATGTCGGCCAGTTCTGCGCGAAGAGTGCGGAAACCTGACTCGGGATACAAGTTGGCGCGGCCCACCTGATCCAAGGCGGCCCTGGCAGCTGAGGGGAATGGGCCATACGGGCCTTCGTTCGCAGCAAGGCCCAGCAATTCGAGCACTGCACCCTCGCCCGCTGCGTCGCGGACGCTCCTGCCGGCGCTGTAGGGCGGGAGCCCGTCGATCGCTGCCCGAATCTTCGGACCCGAACCGGTTTCTGAAATGGCGGTGCGCATATTTACCTATCCTTCAAGCTCCTATAGACTTTCCTATACGATTCTATACACGCTAAGGAAAAAGGACAATGGCTGAAATTGCAGAGTTGAACCGCATCTTCGCCGGAGGGCGCTGGTTTCGCGCCACCGGGGTAGACATCATGCATGTGTATAACCCGGCGGACGGCAGCCGCATCGGCCAGGTTAGGGCTGCAAGTGTCCATGATGTGGAGCAGGCGAGCCTCGCCGCCTTGGAGGCTTTCGCGGGCTGGCGTGACACCGCGGTGAGCGAAAGGGCGGCCATCGTTGCCCGCATCGCTGACGGCCTCGCTGCCCGTGCAGAAGAACTTGCCGACGGAATAACGCTGGAAGTCGGCACACCCCGCCATAAATGTGTCCGAATGCAGGTCAGTCCCGCCGTCGAGACGTTCAGGAGTGCGTCAAGGCTCGGTCCTGAGGTCCTCGTTGATGAGCATCTGGACGCGACACAGATCCGCAAGGTGCCGGTCGGTGTGGTCGCCTGCATCACGCCGTGGAACTACCCGCTCTATCAGATAGCCTCAAAGGTCGCCGCAGCGCTTATGGCCGGCTGCACCATAGTCCTTAAACCAAGCGAAGTGGCACCAACCAACGCAGCTATCCTCGCCGACGTCGCCTCAGCAGCGGGTCTGCCGCCAGGCGTCTTCAATGTCGTCTTCGGGAACGGTCCAACCACCGGCGAGGCTCTCATAAGCCACCCGGCAATTGACTTCGTTTCCTTTACGGGGTCCACCCGCGCTGGCGCCAGAATCGCTGCGATAGCAGGTCAGCACATCAAACAGGTATCTCTGGAGCTGGGCGGAAAATCAGCAAGCCTCGTCCTCCCCGGCATGGACCTTCAGTTGGCGGTAAGCAAAACCCTGGAAAAAAGCTTTCAAAACTCAGGGCAGACTTGTGCTGCTCTGACCCGCCTCCTCGTTCCTTCAGAGGCGTTGTCACAAGTGGCTGCATCGCTCAAGACTCAGGTTGCTGCCTTCCCCGTTGGCGACCCTTCGGAAGCGAGCACGGTGCTTGGCCCTGTTGCCACGGCGGACCAAAGGGACAAAGTGCTTAGCCTGACAGCTGCTGCGCGTAAATCCGGCGCTGAACTCCTTGCTTCCGGTCCGGTCTTCGGTGACCCGTCAGGCTACTACGTTCCCGCTGAGGCCTACCTCACCGACGCCGACGGGGGACTCGCACAGGAAGAAGTATTCGGGCCGGTTCTGGCCGTAGTGCCGTATGGCGATATCGACGAAGCTGTCGCTATGGCAAACAATTCCCCTTATGGACTCAGCGGCGCGGTATGGGGACCAGACCGCGATGAAGCGGGCAAGGTCGCCGCACGAATCCGTACCGGGAGCGTATCCATCAACGGTGCCGCCACACATCCCGACGCGCCCTTCGGGGGGTTTCGGCTGTCAGGTTTTGGCAGGGAACGAGGTGCTCATGGCATCGAAGAATTCCTTACGACCCAGTCGATTCATTTCTAAACCTCCCCAGTCAGACCAACCGTTGAAGAGAATCAAGTGACAAACAACCCAACCGGCCCACGCCTTTACGTTCCCACTCGCGACGACGTCGGCTGTGAAGAAGACTGCCAGTTCTGCAGCGGCCCCGAAACAGACTAACCAGCAAAAGCGGACAGATGCTCGGCCAGGTACTTTCAGCTTTTCGCAATTCGGCCCGAGTGGAACATACAGGGTAACCGCCAAGCCGCGAGCGGGCGGGTGTCGCGGTCGCTGAACTCTTGCCGAGCGGGCCTCATGGTCTCCGCCAGAGGACCATGCCGTTATGGGCCTGCTTTGGCTGCCAGGCTGAGGCGGTCGACGCGGTGCATTGCGTCAGCAGCCCGGACGAGGGCCAAGTGTGAAAATGCCTGCGGGAAGTTGCCGGCCATCCTTTTCTCCTTCGTTGCGTACTCCTCACTCAGCAGGCCCAAGTCATTGGAGAAGCCCACGAGCCTGTCCATCAGGACTTCAGCGTCAGCCATCCGACCGGTTCGCGCGTACTGCTCCACCAGCCAGAAGGAACAGGCAAGGAAGGGATGTTCGCCGGGTTCAAGTCCGTCCACACCGGTCTCAGTGCGGTACCGGAGCAGCAGTCCGTCATCAGTCAGGAGTTCTCTTTCCAGCATGGCAACCGTACCGAGCATGTGCTTGTCGGAGTAGGGGAGGAACCCAACCTGCGGAAGTGCTAACAGCGCAGCATCCGTCTCCTGCCCACCGTACGTTTGAGTGAAGGAATTCAACTGGCGGTTAAAGCCCTGGTTCATGATCTCTGCCCGCAACCGTTCGCGGACTTCCTCCCAGAGCGCGACGGGGCCAGGCA
>Ga0190275_10001773_pt1 | contig 15846 bp, 19 predicted proteins | sample Popmic550T_FD_133745 | JGI IMG/M metagenome (GOLD analysis project Ga0190275, IMG submission 133745) | Populus adjacent soil microbial communities from riparian zone of Yellowstone River, Montana, USA - 550 T | ecosystem: Environmental > Terrestrial > Soil > Riparian zone > Trees stand | place...
ACCGCCTGATGAGCCACAATGCCAAATATATCCGCCAGAATCGCGGCACCGACGTGCTCGCCGACGCCGATACGGCGCGGGTGAAGCTGTGGGCGCCCTACGGGCTGAGATAGGAGGTATTGCAAGATGGCACGCGTCAAACGGGGTGTAACCACCCGCACCAAGCACAAGCGCCTCCTCGATCAGGCGAAGGGCTATTACGGCCGCCGCAAGAACACGATCCGGATCGCCCGCCAGGCGGTCGAGAAGGCCGGCCAATATGCCTATCGCGACCGCAAGGTGAAGAAGCGCAGCTTCCGCGCCTTGTGGATCCAGCGCATCAACGCCGCCGTGCGCGCCGAGGGGCTGACCTACGGCCGCTTCATGCACGGCTTGAAGCTCGCCGGCGTCGAATTGGACCGCAAGGTCCTGGCCGACATCGCGATGCACGAGGGCGAGGCGTTCAAGGCGATCATCGCCCAGGCTAGAGGGGCACTGCCCGCCGAAGCCTGAGGATAGGGGGACAGTTACGCGTAACTGTCCCCATTCCCTTCTTTCCATTCCAGCTTCGACACGGCACCCTCCCGGCATCGAGCGGGGAGGGAAGCCATGAGTCGCACCTTGTTGAGAAGCGCAGCCGCTTTGGGCCTCGCCCTCGCCGCCGCGGCGGCCACCGCCAATGACAGCAGCGCCGAAAAGGCCGCGGGCGGGCTCGTCCTCAAGCAGAATCGCGACATCGACATGGTCTCGGAGGATCTGTTCGTCTCCGCCGAGCAGGTCCGCGTCCGCTACGTCTTCCGCAACCGGGCGGCGCGCCCTCGGCGGATCACCGTCGCCTTCCCGATGCCGGACCGCGACCTGGCCTATGAGATGGAGAGCGAAGTCTCCTATCCCGGCGACTTCCGCACGATCGTCGACGGCCGGCCGGTCCGGATGGAGGTCGAGCGCAAGGCGATGGTCGGTGGCGTCGACCGCAGCGCCGAGCTCGCACGCGTCGGGATTCCGGTCGCCCCGCCAGACGGCGAGCGGGCGGGCTTCCTGGCGGACGCGATCGGCCGGCTGCCGCCCGCCGCGCGGCAGCGGCTCGCCCGCCAGGGCCTGATCGACGCCGACAGCCTCGCCGATCCCGCGCACCAGATCCTGCCGATGTGGACGGTCAGGGAGACCTGGTATTGGGACCAAATCTTCCCGGCCGGTCGCAACCTCACCGTCGAGCATCACTACCGGCCCGGCGTCGGCGGCACCGCCGGGGTGCCGCTCGCCACCCCCGATTATCGCACCAGCGAGGACGGCCGCCGCGCCCAGGCCGAATTTTGTACCGACGCCGCCTTCCTCGCCGCGCTCGACCGGATGACGCAGCGCGCCGAGCGCGACCGGGCGAGCTGGCCGATGGAGCAGCGCATCCGCTACATCCTCACCACCGGCGGCAATTGGCGCGGGCCGATCGGCGATTTTCGCCTCGTCGTCGACAAGGGCCGCCCCAACGCGATCGTCAGCTTCTGCGGGGAAGGCGTTCGGCGGATCAGCCCGACCCAATTCGAGGTCCGCCACCGCAATTGGCGGCCGACACGGGATTTGGCGGTCCTGATCGTCTCCGCCGAGCCGAGGGAGTAAAGACCATGCGCTCCGCCATCGCCATCGCCGCCTGCGCCCTCGCCAGCGCCGCCCTCGCCAATGACAGCGTCGCCGTCACCGCCGCCGGCGGGCTCGAGCTCCGGCAGAGCCGCGAGATCGACATGGTCTCGGAGGATCTCTACGTCTCGGCGCTCGAAATCCGGGTCCGCTACGTCTTCCGCAACCGCTCGCGTCGGCCGGTCAGCACCATCGTCGCTTTCCCGATGCCCGGCATCGACCTCGCCGAGGACGATGCGGTGGACCGCTCCCCGCCGCGAGATTTCTCGACCCGCGTCGACGGCCGTCCGGTGACGATGCAGATCGAGCGCCGCGCCGCGCTCGGCGCTGTCGACCACACTTCTTTGCTCGCCGGCCTCGGCGTCCCGGTCCAGAATTCGGAGGATGGCGAGGGTCCGACGGTCGATGACGCGCTCGCCAGGCTCGATCCGGCGCAGCGCCGGCGGCTCGAAGCGCTCGGCCTGGTCCAGGGCGTCGACCGCACCAGGAACGGCCGCCCGGTTCGCCGCTACCATCCGCGCTGGACGATCCGGGAGACCTGGCACTGGCGGCAAGTCTTTCCCGTGGGCCGCAACATCGTCGTCGAGCATCGTTACGTGCCGGGCGCCGGCGGCTCCGCCTCGACCGGGTTCGGCAACGCAAATCTGCAAAACGAGGATTTCGTGCGCGAGGCACGGCGGCGTTACTGCATCGATGCCGAATTCCTCGCCGGCGCGGCGCGGCTGGTCCGGCCCGCCAGCGGCTACATCAATGTCACCGAGCAATGGATTTCCTACATCCTCACCACCGGCGGCAATTGGCGCGCGCCGATCGGCGATTTCCGGCTGGTGGTCGACAAGGGCAATGCGCGCAATCTGGTCAGCTTTTGCGGGGAAGGCATCCGCCGGATCGGCCCGACCCGATTCGAGATGCGCCGCCGCAACTGGCGCCCCACCCGCGACCTCGACGTGCTGATCCTGGCGCCGCAGCGCGAGGACGAGTGAAGCGTTTGCGCGCGAACGCGCTTGCGCTAGGGGCGTGCGCATGACGCCCGACCTCGCCCATATCGAAAGCTGGATCTTCGATCTCGACAACAGCCTCTATCCGCACAGCTGCAATCTGTTCGAGCTGATCGACCTCAGGATGGGCGAATATATCCAGCGCCTGCTCAAGGTCGACGCGATCGAGGCCCGCCGCGTTCAGAAGGGCTTCTTCCACGCCCACGGAACGACGCTCGCCGGCCTGATGGCGAACCATGGGGTCGAGCCGCACGATTTCCTCGATTTCGTCCACGATATCGACCTTGCCCGGGTCACCGCCGATCCCGTCCTGGTCGCCGCATTGGACCGGCTGCCGGGGCGCAAGTTCGTCTTCACCAACGCCAGCGAGGATTATGCCCGGCGCGTGCTCGATCGGCTCGGCCTGGGCAATGCGTTCGACGGGATGCACGACATCCACGCCATGGCCTATGTCCCCAAGCCCGACCCTTCGGGCTATGCCGCGCTCTGCGCGCTGCACGGAATCGATCCGGCGCGCGCCTTGTTCGCCGACGACATGGTCCGCAATCTCGCGCCCGCCAAGGCGATCGGCATGACGACCTTGTGGGTCGACAACGGCTCGGAGCAGGGCCCCGACCTCGCCCAGGCCGATTTTGTCGATTACAGATCGGCGGAAATCGCCGGCTGGCTGGGCGAAGTCCTGGGGGAGGAAGTGGCATGACGTCGGAGCTTCAGCGCGCGATCGACGCCGCCTGGGAGGATCGCGACAATCTCGGCCCCGAAGTGCGCAATGCGGTCGAGGAGGCGATCGAGCTGCTCGATAGCGGCCAGGCGCGCGTCGCCGAGAAAGGAGCCGGGGGCTGGACCGTCAACCAGTGGCTGAAGAAGGCGGTCTTGCTGTCGTTCCGGCTGAACGACAATGCGCTGATCGCGGGCCCAGGCGGCACGGCCTGGTTCGACAAGGCGCCGTCCAAGTTCGAGGGCTGGGACGAGGAACGCTTCCGCGGCGCGGGCTTTCGCGCGGTGCCGGGCGCGATCGTCCGCCGCGGCGCCTTTATCGGCCGCAATGCCGTCCTCATGCCGAGCTTCGTCAATATCGGCGCTTATGTCGGCGAGGGGACGATGGTCGACACCTGGGCGACGATCGGCAGCTGCGCCCAGATCGGCGCCAACGTCCATATTTCGGGCGGCACCGGCATCGGCGGCGTGCTCGAGCCGCTGCAGGCCGGGCCGGTGATCGTCGAGGACGACTGCTTCATCGGCGCCCGCTCCGAAGTGGCCGAAGGGGTGGTCGTCGAGCAGGGCGCGGTGATCTCGATGGGCGTCTTCCTGGGCGCCTCGACCAAGATCGTCGACCGGATGACTGGCGAGGTGATCTACGGCCGGGTCCCGGCTTATTCGGTGGTCGTGCCGGGGACCTTGCCCGCCAAAGACGGCGGCCCGAGCCTCGCCTGCGCGGTGATCGTTAAGCGGGTCGATGCGCGAACGCGGTCGAAGACGGGGATCAATGAGCTGCTGCGGGACTGAGTTCCAACTCGAGCGGCGTTGTACGAGGCCGTTCCCCGGCGAAGGCCGGGGTCCAGGAGCCGAAGGCTTTTGAAAGGTGGAGACAGGGTCGACCAAGGAAGCGGATTTTGCGCGACGATCTTCGCCCGCGCACCTCACAAGCCCGGCTTGCGGCCGGGCCTGGACCCCGGCCTTCGCCGGGGAACAACCCACCCTGAATGGGTCCAAGTCTAGCGCGCCAAGCCTGCCACAAAGCGAGACGACAATTCCTGCTCCCGTCGCCATTGCAGCCCGGACTGGCCGCAAAAAGCTCTCGCCGAAGCTATGCCTTCATTACCAATAAGGAGCATCGGTCGCCCATCCACGGCGGTGGCGGTAAACACTTTCCATTCTTGCGGGACGACGGGGTTGTCGATGCGAACCTGGCCGCAAATCAGAAGACCTGTCCTCCATCGCGATGGGGGAAGGTCGCGAAGTACGAATTGCGGAACTCCGCTGCTCGAGGTTCTGTTAGATGTGGACGCAATTCGCGAATTGCCCCCTCGATCAAAATTTCGTCGGACGCAGGCGCGGATTGTGTGATCAGCGCAGTCGCGATTAGAATAGCGAACATTGGCGCTTCTCCAGCCGGCGAGACTCACGATTTTTCGGAGTTCGTCAATCTGGAGTTACGCATAAGCCCCGCTGTCCCTTTGGCCGCAGCTTTCGTGATGCCAGCCGAACCTGCCCCGCTATAGGCGGCTCATGGCGACGCGGGGCACGATGATGAACGGGCGGGACTGGGCGATATTGCTCGTCCTTTCGGTGCTGTGGGGCGGGTCGTTTTTCTTTATCGAGGTGGCGCTCCCCTCGGTGGCGCCGTTCACTTTGGTGCTGATCCGGGTCGCGATCGCGGCGGCAATGCTCTGGGCGTTCCTTCTCGTCAGGGGCGAGCGGCTGGCGATGCCTCCCGGCGCCGCGCTGGCCTTTCTGGTCCTGGCGCTGCTCAACAACGTCGTCCCTTTCGTCCTGTTCGCCTGGGCGCAGGAGGCGATCACCGGCGGCCTCGCCTCGATCCTCAACGCGACCACGCCGATCTGGGGCGTGATCGTCGCCCATATCTTCACCGCCGACGAGAAGGCGAATCCGGCCAAGGTCGCGGGCGTGCTGCTCGGCTTTTGCGGCGTCGCGGTGATGATCGGGACCGACTTGCTGGGGCAGGTCGGCGCCGGCCTGCTCGCCCAGCTGGCCTGCCTCGCCGCCACGCTTTGCTATGCGCTCGCCGGGGTCTGGGCGCGCCGCTTCGGTCCGATGGGCGTGCCGCCGGTCGCGGTCGCGACGGGACAGCTCACCGCCGGCGCGATCGTGATGCTGCCTCTCGTGCTGCTGTTCGAGCCGCCCTGGCTGGCGCCCTCGCCGTCGGCCGCGGCCTGGGCCTCGCTGGTCGCGCTGGCGCTCTTCTGCACCAGCCTCGCCTATATCCTCTATTTCCGGCTGCTCGCCTCGGCCGGCGCGACCAATTCGCTGCTGGTCACCTTCCTCATCCCGGTGAGCGCGATCCTGCTCGGCACCATGTTCCTGCACGAGAGCCTGGAGCCGCGCCATTTCCTCGGCATGGCGCTGATCGGCGCCGGCCTTGCCGCGATCGACGGCCGGCTGCTTCGGCGGCGCCCGTCCTAGCCTGCGTCGGCCTCGTCGAGCAGCCGGGCGGCGCGTTCGCTGTGCCAATCGGCCATGCCGGTCATCCGCCACACCTCGACGCCTTCGCGATCGTAGAGGATGGTGGTCGGCAAGGTGTCGATCCGCAGCGCCGGCATCAGCCGCATCTGCGGGTCGAGATAGGCTTCGAGCCGGGCGAAGTTGCGGGCGCGGAAGAAGTCGGTCACCGCCCGGCGCCCGTCCGCATCCTGGCTGATCGCGATCACCTCCGTGTCCGATCCCTCGCGGCCGGCGAGCGCGTCGAGCGAGGGCATTTCGACCACGCACGGCCCGCACCAGGTCGCCCACAGATTGACCAGCACCGGCCGGCCCCGGAAGGCGGCGAGGCTGGTGGGCCGCCCGTCGCCGTCCTCGAAGCTCAAGGCCGGCGCGCGCGTGCCGGCGTGCGAGCGGTCGAGCCGCCCGGTCGGATAGGTCGGCGCCGGCACCGCCGCGTTGGCGCTCGCATTGGCGGCCGCGGGCGCTTCGCCTTGCGGGCTCACCCCCTTTTGCCTATCGCATCCGGCAAGCGCGAGGCCGAACAGAAGGCCGGGGAGACAGGCGATCACAAGCCGCAAGGATAGTGACTCCAACGCCATGTGGGGCGGGCGGTTCGCCGAGGGCCCCTCGGCGCTCATGCGCGAGATAAATGCCTCGATCGCCTTCGACAAGCGCCTATGGCGCCAGGACATCGAAGCCAGCCGGGTCCACATCGCCATGCTCGCCGCCCAGGGCATCGTCGCCCAGGAGGATACCGATGCGATCGAGGAGGGGCTCGACCGGATCGACGACGAGTTCGAAAGCGGCGGCGTGCCCGAGGATTCGGCGCTCGAGGACATTCACATGCTGATCGAGCACAGGCTCGGCGAGCTGATCGGCCCGGCGGCTGGGCGCCTGCACACCGCCCGCTCGCGCAACGACCAGGTCGCGACCGACTTCAAGCTGTGGGTCCGCGACGCGATCGACGCCGCCGACACGGGCCTGCGGGCGTTGCAGCAGGCGCTCGTCCTTCGGGCAGAGGAAAACTGCGCCGCCGTTATCCCCGGCTACACCCATCTGCAGTCGGCCCAGCCGGTGACTTTGGGCCACCACCTCATGGCCTATTACGAGATGCTGCGCCGCGACCGCTCGCGCTTCGCCGACGCCCGCGCGCGGCTCAACGAATGCCCTCTCGGCGCCGCGGCATTGGCCGGCACGAGCTTTCCGATCGACCGCGAGGCGACCGCGCTCGCTTTGGGTTTCGACCGGCCGACCGCCAATTCGCTCGACAGCGTCTCCGACCGCGATTTCGCGCTCGATTATCTGATGGCCGCCGCCCAATGCGCGCTCCATCTCTCGCGCCTCGCCGAGGAATTCGTACTCTGGGCAAGCCAGCCGTTCGGTTTCATCACTTTGTCGGACGCCTTCTCGACCGGCTCCTCGATCATGCCGCAGAAGCGCAACCCCGACGCCGCCGAGCTGGTGCGCGGCCATTCGGGGCGGATCGCCGGCGCGATGGTCGCCCTGGTCGTGGTGATGAAGGGCCTGCCGCTCGCTTATTCCAAGGACATGCAGGACGATAAGGAGCCGGTGTTCGAAGCGCACGATCTGCTCTCGGTCTCGCTGGCGGCGATGGCCGGCATGGTCGAGACCACGACCTACAATCTCGAGCGCATGCGCGCCGAAACCGAGGTCGGCCACGCGACCGCCACCGATCTCGCCGACTGGCTGGTGCGCGAAGTGGGGATTGCGTTCCGCGAGGCGCACCACATTACCGGCCGCGCCGTCCGCCTGGCCGACGAGGCCAGCGTGCCGCTCTGGGCTTTGCCTTACGACGCGCTGAGGAGCATCGACGAGCGGATCAAGCCGGGTGTTTTCGATGTGCTTTCCCCCGATGCCTCGGCTAAGAGCCGAACCAGCTTCGGCGGCACCGCGCCGGCCCAGGTGAGGAAACGAATCGAGGCGGCGAAGAAGGCGCTGGGGATGAAGGAATGAAGCCCGCCGTCATCCTCATCACGCTCGGCCTGGGCGCCTGCGGCCTGCGCGAGCCGCTCCAGCCCGCCCCGGGCCAGCAGATGCCGCCCGCTCCGGCGATGGCCAGCCGGTCCCTGACCACCGACGAGCTGCTGGAGCCGCCGCCCGTCGCCCGTCCCGAGCGAACCGACGAGCTTCTGCGCCGCTCCGAGGAGCGCGTGGACGACCGTTTCGATCTGCCGCCCGGCGACATCCCCGCCGACTCCAACGCAAGCCTCCCCGAATGAAGCCCGTCCGCAAGGCCGTCTTGCCCGTAGCGGGGCTCGGCACCCGCTTCCTTCCCGCCACCAAGGCGGTGCCCAAGGAGATGCTGACGATCCTCGATCGCCCGCTGATCCAATATGCGATCGACGAGGCGCGCGAGGCGGGGATCGAGCAGATGATCCTGGTCACCGGCCGCGGCAAGAGCGCGATCGAGGACCATTTCGACATATCCTACGAGCTCGAGGCGGTGATGCGCGGGCGGGGCAAGTCGCTCGACGCGCTCGATCCGACCCGCTTCCCGCCGGGCGCTATCGTATCGGTGCGCCAGCAGGAGCCTTTGGGGCTTGGCCACGCAATCTGGTGCGCGCGCGAGATCGTCGGCGACGAGCCGTTCGCCGTGCTGCTCCCCGACGATCTGATGGTGGGAAGCCCCGGCTGCCTCGCCCAGATGGTCGCAGCCTATGGAAGGGTCGGCGGCAATATCGTCTGCGCGCAGGAGGTGCCGGCCGAGCGTACCCAAAGCTACGGCATCATCACCCCGGGTGCGCGCGACGGGCGGCTGACCGAAATCAAGGGCCTGGTCGAGAAGCCCCGGCCCGAGGACGCGCCGTCGACGCTCGCCGTGGTCGGCCGCTACATCCTCCAGCCCGAGATCATGGACATGCTCGGGCGTCTCGACAAAGGCGCGGGCGCCGAAATCCAGCTGACCGACGGCATGGCCGCCATGATCGGCTCGCAGCCCTTCCACGGCCTGACCTTCGAGGGCGAGCGCCATGATTGCGGCGACAAGACTGGCTTCGCCATCGCCAACCTCGCGCTCGCGCTCGCCGACGAGAGCGTCGCGCCGGCGGTCCGCGCGTGGCTGGCCGAGCGGGGATGAGCTGCACGGCGATCCTCGTCGGCGACGGCGCGGTCCGCCATCTCGATTCCGAAGAAGCGTTCGGCTATGCGGGCCCCGGCTTCCTCTGGACCCATATCGAGAGCGAGAGCGACGCGCTGCCGATCGCCGTCAGCCGGGACATACCGGACCTTGTCGCCAACGCTCTGGTCGCCACCGAGACGCGGCCGCGCTGCGACCGGATCGACGAAGGCGCGATCGTCAACATTCGCGGGCCCGCCGCGGTCGAGATCGCCGATTCGGACCGGCTGGTCTCGGTCCGAATCTGGGCCCGCCGCGGCAAGGCCGATTCGGTGTCCCGCCGCCCGCTCGCCGCGATGGGAGCGGTGAAGGCCCAGATGGAGGCGGGAAAGATCCTCGATCCCGGCGATCTGGTCGCCGCCTTCGCCCGCGAGATTAGCGAGCAGCTCGATCCCCAGGTCGCCCATCTGGGCGATCAGCTCGACGATTGCGAAAGCGCGCTCGAAGGCGGCAACAAGTTCCGCCTGCGCACCGCCATCGCCAGGACCCGCTCCGAGGCGATCGCGTTCCGCCGCTTCGTCTCGCCCGACCGCGACGCCCTGCTCACTTTGGCGGCGCTCGACGTCGACTGGCTCGACGAGGCGGACCGCCTCCACATCCGCGAGGCCGCCGACCGCTTCGCCCGGATGACCGAGGAGCTCGAATCCGTCCGCGAGCGCTCGGCCCTGCTCCACGAGCAGCTCACAGACCTGCGCGCCGAAGAAGTCGATCAGCGCTCGCTGGTGATCGCGGTGGTCGCCTTCATCTTCCTGCCGCTGACCTTCATCACCGGCCTGCTCGGCATGAACGTCGAGGGCATACCCTATGCCCATTCCCATTGGTCGTTCTGGGGCGTCGTGCTCTTCTGCCTGGCGATCGGCCTGGGCGTCCTCGGCTGGTTCCTGCGCAAGAGGTGGATTCGCCGCTAGGCCTCGAGCTCGATGTCCCAGTAGAGATAGTCGCGCCAGCTTTCGTGGAGATAGTTGGGCGGGAAGCTGCGGCCATGCTCCTGGAGCTGCCAGCTGGTCGGCCGGAACGGACGGCGGCGGACGTGCATTCGCGCCTGCGCCGGGGTCCGGCCGCCCTTTTTGAGGTTGCAGGGCGCGCAGGCGGTGGCGACATTGTCCCAGGTCGTGCGGCCGCCCTGAGCGCGGGGCAATACATGGTCGAAGGTCAGCTCCCTTGGGTCGCCGCAATATTGGCAGGAGAAGCGGTCGCGCAGGAACAGGTTGAACCGGGTGAAGGCCGGATATTCGCTCGGGCGCACATATTGCCTGAGCGCGATCACGCTCGGCAGCTTCATCGCGATGCTCGGGCTGTGCACCTCGCGCTCATAAGCAGCGACGATGTCGACCCGTTCCAAGAAGAGCGCCTTGACGGCGGTCTGCCACGGCCACAGGCTCAAAGGGTAGTAACTGAGCGGGGTGTAGTCCGCGTTGAGCACGAGGGCGGGACAGCCTTCGGGATGCCGGAGAAGGTCGGGATGGTACAAGGTCAAACAGCTCCCGTTTCTCGGAAAGTCCTCCGAAAAACGCCGCCCCACGAAGCCTGTCGCACCCAGAACGCGGGAGACTGGGCTTCCGGCCGTCCTCTCCTGGTCCGCCACGCCGTCGCCAAGTTGCGTGACGGCCTCATGACACCATAAGCACGAACTCCTGGTCAAGACTTTATGCACGCCGTCACCCGCTTCGCGCCGAGCCCGACCGGGCAATTGCATCTCGGTCACGCTTATTCGGCTCTGCTAGCGCACGATTTTGCCCGCGCGCGCGGCGGCACTTTTTTGCTGCGGATCGAGGACATCGATCCGGGCCGGTCGCGGCCCGAATTTGTCGACGGAATCATCGAGGATCTGCTCTGGCTCGGCCTCGAATGGGACGGGGAGATGCTCTACCAGTCGGAACGGCTGCCGCTCTACGCCGAGGCGCTGGAGCGGCTGAAGGCGGAAGGCCTCGTCTATCCCTGCTTCTGCACCCGCGCCGACATCGCCGCCAGCGCCGCCGCGCCCCAAGGTGGGCATGGGCCGGCCTATCCCGGGACGTGCCGGGGACTTGCCGCGCCTGACCTCGCCCGGCCCCACGCCTGGCGGCTCGATGTCGCCGGCGCCGCGAGCCAGGCGGGCCCGCTCTACTGGCATGACGGCGAGACAGAGGTGAAGGCGGAACCGGAGGCGCATGGCGACGTCGTCCTCGCCCGCAAGGATGCGCCGGCCAGCTACCATCTCGCCGCCACCCTTGACGATGCGGCGCAAGGGGTGACCGACGTGGTGCGCGGCCGCGATCTTTACGCCGCGACCGACGTCCACCGGCTCCTTCAGGCGCTGCTCGCCCTGCCGACGCCCGAATATCACCATCACGCTTTGCTGGCCGACGCGAAAGGCAACCGCCTCGCCAAGCGCCACGGCGCGCCGGCGCTCGCGGACCTGCGCGGCGCGGGCATCGACCCCGCCGCGCTCGCCGCCTCGCTTCGGCGCGGCGAATTGCCGGCTGGATATTCGCTCAGCGGAGCGTAAGAGGCGGCCGATGTCCAAATGGTTCCTGGTCCCCCTGCTCGTCCTCGCCATGCTGGCGACCGTCTACGTCCTCGCGCGGGGCGTCATCGGGCTGATCCAGGGCAATGTGACTCCGCAGCGCTCGCAGGAGCTGATGCAGAAGCGCATCATGTTTCAGGCGATTGCCGTCGGCCTCGCCATACTCATTCTGCTGATCGCCAGCAGCTGAGGACCGGCGCTTGGTGAGGCTCAACAAAATCTATACCCGCACCGGCGATGCCGGCGAGAGCGGCCTGGTCGACGGGTCGCGCCGGTCCAAGGCCGATCCCTTGTTCGCCGCGATCGGCGACGTCGACGAGGTGAATTGCGCGATCGGCCTCGCCTTGCTCCATTTGAGCAGAGAGGCGGCGGCGATGCTCGGCCGTATCCAGAACGAAATGTTCGATCTCGGCGCCGATCTCGCCACGCCGGCCGGGGTGGAGGGTGCGCTGCGGATCGTGCCCGAGCAGATCGGGCGGCTCGAAAGCGAGATCGACCGGATGAACGGGGATCTGGAGCCGCTCAGGAGCTTCATCCTCCCGGGCGGCGGCGCTGCCGCATCCCATCTCCACCTCGCGCGTTCCGTGGTGCGACGGGCCGAGCGCTCGGCGGTCAAGGCGGCCAGGGAGGCCGCGTTGAACCCGCTGGCGCTCGTCTATATCAACCGGCTGTCCGACCATCTGTTCGTCATGGCGCGCTGGGCGGCGAGAGAGGAAGGCGGGGATGTACTCTGGCAACCCGGGGCAACGCGCGGAGCCTGAACATCACGATCTGAGCCGGCGCTACCGGGATGTGCGCAGGCTCAGCCTTGCCATCGCCGCGCCTTTGTCCGACGCCGATTCCTGTCTCCAGCCGATGCCGGACGCCTCGCCCGCGAAATGGCATCTCGCCCATACGACCTGGTTCTTCGAGACTTTCCTGCTGCGCGACCATGTCGCCGGCTATCGCCTGTTCGACGAGAGCTGGGCCTATCTGTTCAACTCCTATTACGAGGCCGAAGGCGATCGCCACGCCCGTGGGCGCCGGGGGATGATCAGCCGGCCGTCGCTGGACGAAATCCGCGCCTATCGCGGCGCGGTGGACGAGGCCCTGCTCGGCGCGATCGACGATTTGCCCGCCGATCTGATCGCGCTCGGCCTCAACCACGAACAGCAGCATCAGGAGCTGATGCTGATGGATCTGACCGCCGCCTTCGCCGAAAATCCGCTCTACCCGGCTCTATGGGAGTCACGGCCCCGGCCGCCTTCGGCTCTGGCCTCGCCCATCCAGTGGATCGCGGGCCGCGAGGGGGTGGCGGAGATCGGCCATGAAGGGGTCGGGTTCGGCTTCGATTGCGAAAGGCCGCGCCACAAGCTGTACCTTCAACCCCACGCCCTGGCCGACCGCAATGTGACCAATGCCCAATGGCTCGGCTTCATCGCCGACGGCGGCTATGCCAACCCGCTTCTCTGGCTGGCGGACGGCTGGACCTGGCTCCAGGAAAATCGCATCGGGGCGCCGCTTTATTGGGTAGGCGGCGAAGCGGGCTGGTCGCGCTTCGGCCTCGATGGCCTGACCCCGCTCGACCTTGCCGAGCCGGTCTGCCACATCTCCTATTACGAGGCCGACGCTTATGCCCGCTGGGCCGGCGCGCGGCTCCCCACGGAGGGCGAATGGGAGACCAAAGCGGCCGGCCACGATCCGGCCGGGGGCAATCAGCTCGACCAGGCCGGGCCCGCGCGGCCGCGCGCCTCGCCCCAGGGCGCCGGCCCGCGCGACCTGTTCGGCAATGTCTGGGAATGGACCGGAAGCGCCTATCTTCCCTATCCCGGCTTCACCCCCGCAAAAGGCGCGGTCGGCGAGTATAACGGCAAGTTCATGTGCTCGCAGATGGTGCTGAGGGGCGGCTGCTGCGCAACCCCGCGCGGCCATGTCCGGGCGAGCTACCGCAATTTCTACTATCCGCATCAGCGCTGGATGTTCTCCGGGCTTCGGCTGGCGCGTGACAGCTGATCCGGCGTTCCGGGCCGACGTGCTCGCCGGCCTCGCCGCGCCGATCCCGGCCGTGCCGGCGCGCTGGCTCTACGATCGCCGCGGCTCTGAGCTGTTCGAGGAGATCACCCGGCTGCCCGAATATTATCCGACCCGGACCGAAACCGGCTTGCTCGAACGCTCCAGCGGCGAGTTCGCCGATCTGCTCGGCACCGGCGAGGCGGTGGTCGAGTTCGGCTCGGGCTCGTCGGCCAAGACCCCGGTCCTGCTCCGCGCCATCCACCCGGCCGCTTATGTTCCGGTCGATATCAGCGGCGATTTCCTGCGCGAATCCGCCCGCGCGCTCCAGACCGAATTTCCGGAGCTTCCGATCCACCCGGTCGAGGCCGATTTCACGCGGAAATTCGACCTCCCCGCGGAGATTGCGGGCGCCCCCAAGCTCGGTTTCTTTCCGGGCTCCACGATCGGCAATTTCGTCCCCCGCAGCGCGGTCGATTTCCTGCGGGCGATGAAGGACACGCTCGGCGACGGCTCCCGCCTCCTGATCGGCTTCGACCGGATCAAGCCGGTCGACATCCTGCTCGCCGCTTATGACGATTCGGCCGGGGTCACCGCCGCCTTCAACCTCAACCTGCTCCACCGCATCAACGCCGAGCTCGACGGCGACATTCCGATCGACGCCTTCCGCCACCGCGCCATCTGGAACGACGCCATGAGCCGGATCGAGATGCACCTCGAAGCGGTCCGCGACGTCGCCTTTTCCGTTTCGGATCGAAGCTTCGCGATGAAAGCCAGCGCCACCATCCACACCGAGAACAGCCACAAATACGGCCACCGCGACAGCCGGCTCCTGCTCCGCGCCGCCGGCTGGGGCGTGGTCAGCGAATGGATCGACGAAGACGAATGGTTCTCGATCCTGCTTGCCGAAGCCGAGCCGCCCCGCTTCGCGCCATAAGCGACCGCTTGCGGTCGCGACGACGGGCCATGGCCGCCATTGCCCCTCAACCCTCGCCCGGCTAGAGGAGCGCCATGCTGCTTTCGCTCTTCTCCATCGTCGATTTCCTGCTCACCGTGCTGACGTGGATCATCGTCATCCAGGCGATCCTCTCCTGGCTGGTCGCGTTCAACGTGATCAACACCCACAGCGATTTCATCCGTTCCTTCCTCTACGCGCTCGATCGGATCACGGCGCCGCTCTATCGGCCGGTGCGCAGAATCCTGCCCGATTTCGGCGGCCTCGATTTCTCCCCGATCGTCGTCCTCCTGCTCATCTATGTGCTCCGTATCCTGCTCGGCGGGGTCGCGGTCGAGATCATGCGGGCGGGCTGACGAGAGCCCGATGCGCGCCGCGATCATCGACGGGAGGGCCTTGGCCGACAGGCTGCGGGCCCGCGTCGCCGCCGCAATCCCCGCCTTCGTCGAAGCGGCCGGCCGCCCGCCCGGCCTCGCGGTGGTGCTGGTCGGCGGCGACCCCGCCAGCCGAACCTATGTCGGGGCCAAGGGCAAGGCGACCCGCGAGGCGGGCATGGCGAGCTTCGCCCATTTCCTCGACGACGACAAGCCGCAGGACGCGCTGCTCGATCTCGTGCGCGCCCTCAACCGGGACGCGCGTGTCGACGGCATCCTCGTCCAGCTCCCCTTGCCCAAGCAGATCGACCAGAAAGCTGTGATCGCCGAGATCGACCCGGCCAAGGATGTCGACGGCTTCCATATCGACAATGCGGGCAGGCTCGCGGTCGGCGAGGAGGCGCTCATCCCTTGCACGCCATTGGGTTGCATCATGCTGCTGAAGGGCCGGCTCGGCGACCTTTCCGGGCTCGAGGCGGTCGTGGTCGGGCGCTCGAACATCGTCGGCAAGCCGATGGCGCAGCTGCTGCTCGGCGAAAATTGCACGGTGACGATCGCCCACAGCCGCACCCGCGACCTGCCCGAGGTGGTTCGCCGCGGCGACATCGTCGTCGCCGCAATGGGCAAGCCGCAAATGATCAAGGGAGATTGGCTGAAGCCCGGCGCGACGGTGATCGACGTCGGCATCAACCGGATCGAGGGCAAATTGGTCGGCGACGTCGATTTCGCGAGCGCGAGCGAAGTCGCAGGCGCGATCACCCCCGTGCCCGGCGGCGTCGGCCCGATGACGATCGCGGTCCTTTTGCGCAACACGCTCGCCGCCGCTCACGCCCGCGCCGGCCTCGCCGCGCCCGAGGGCCTGTGACCGAGCTGTTCGTCTCGGCCTTCGTCACCTTCCTGGTGGTAATCGATCCGCCCGGCTGCGCGCCGATTTTCGCCAGCCTCACTTCGGGCGCCACGGCCGCGCACCGCCGCGCCATGGCCCTGCGCTCGGTCGGCATCGCGGCCGGCATCCTCCTCTTCTTCGGCCTGCTCGGCGAGGAGCTGCTGTCGGCGCTCGGGGTCTCGCTCAGCGCCTTCCGGATCGCCGGCGGCATCCTCCTGTTCCTGATCGC
>Ga0190275_10001774_pt1 | contig 15843 bp, 14 predicted proteins | sample Popmic550T_FD_133745 | JGI IMG/M metagenome (GOLD analysis project Ga0190275, IMG submission 133745) | Populus adjacent soil microbial communities from riparian zone of Yellowstone River, Montana, USA - 550 T | ecosystem: Environmental > Terrestrial > Soil > Riparian zone > Trees stand | place...
TCAAATAGAGGCGGTGGCCCTGGGGGTCGACGGCCACCGCCTCGTGGGCGAACGTGCCCAGGGCCGGGCGGGCCAGCCCCTGCGACGGCTGCATGGGATTGCATTCCCAGACGCGGCCTCCATCATGCTCCTCGCAGGACAGCCACGTGCCCCAGGGAGTGGGGCCCCCCGCGCAGTTTGCGAAGGTGCCGGAGAGGATGCGGTAGGCAGCGACGATGTTCCCGCCTCCATCGAAGCGCACCGCTGAGGCCCCGCCCCAGAGCGTCTCGCTGTTGGACGTGTACACCCAGCCCCCATCAGGGGTGGCGAAGCATGCTCCCCCGTCCGGGCTCGGATGCCAGGTGTAATTCGTCCCCGGCACAGGCTCTCCCGTGCGCGCGATGATGCGCGAGACAAAGCCCGCGGGGAGCAGCAGGCCGTTGGCATCTGGCGAGTCGGGCAGCGGCCCGTAGGGACTCGGCCCGGGCTCGGCGGGAGCCGCATAGGCGTTCTGCCAGAAACTCGGGCCCAGGGAGAGTGCCCCGCTCCCGAGCACGGAAAGACGTAGGAAGTGTCGACGATTCATGCGCGTCAGGTTCTCCTGTGGGTTGGAAACGACCAAGGCACTCACTCTTCCAGCGGCGGGTACGCTCGTCCCCCGGGGACGAAGCGGGTGACGGACTCTGCCTCCCGTCGCCGCTCGCCCGCCTGTCGGCGGGTGACGTTCATCTGGAACAGCCGGTCCTGGGCATGTACCCACCCCTGCAGGAAGAACAGGTCATGCCGGTGGTTGGCAGTGATATGCGCGATGCCGTAGGTGTCCCGGCGGACCTGTGCCGCCTCGACCAGGCCGGGGAGCTCTCGCTGCGCCTCCTCGGCCCTTGAGGGTGCGAGGAGCTCGGCAGGGGAGGTGGGCGCGAGGAGCAGCGAGGCGGCGAGCACGAGCCACCGGCGCCTGGGCCGGCTCCCGGGAGGGCTCATGGCGCTTCCACGGAGAAAGTGAACTCGTGGAGCCCGCCCTCGCGGAACACCCTCAGCCGCACCGTGCTTCCCTGCTCGGCCATCCTGTCGGCAACCGCCCCCAGCTCATCTGGGGTGAGCGACTTCCCATTCATGCTGAAGAGCAGATCGCCCTCGCGGAAGCCCAGCCGTGAGAAGACGCCCTCCGCTTGGAGATGAATGAGCCGGATGGCCGGCTCCAGGAAGAGGGTCACCTGCTCCGTCTGGACGCCCAGGCCATACCGGCTGCGGAGCTGCGCCACCGCGCCTCCATCCACCTTCCAGTGGTGCCGGCCTCGGTGGACGGCGGCCTGATCGAACCGATGGCGGATGATGCGGAGGAGGACATCCTGGCCCACCGGGAGCACCCGAGCGCTCACGCCCCCTGTCAGCTCGAGCCCCTCTGAGGTGATGGCTGTCACCCGGAGGTTGCGGCCCAAGAGCTCGCCTACCCTCAGATTGCGGGTTGCCCAGGTCGACGTCTCCGCCAGGGTCGCGAAGGATTCGCCCGGCACCTGGCTGATCTGGACTCCGAAGAGGCGGTAGCGGGAGGTGCTTGCCTCATATTCCGCTGCCGCCGCGCCCGGCTCCGGCGTCAGCAGCGTCAAGAGCTCCGACTCGCTCACGCCTGTGGAGAGCTCATCATCGGCCCCCCTCTCCCGAGGCAGTACGTCGGTGGAGCAGGCGGCGAGCGTCGCGGCAGAAATGCCAATGGCCATCATTGCAAAGGTCTTCATTGCGGTTCCCCCGTGTTCCTGAAGCACCTACTGGAAGCACTCCGAGACGACGCCCGCGCCATCCGGATTGGTGGCCCATGTCGCACAAGCCAGTCTTCTCTGCCCCAGGACGCTTGGGTGGAAGCAGTCTGTGCCGTTGATGTCCGCCGCGCGGAAGACGTACGTGCCCACCGAGCTGTTGGAGTGGCCCTCCTCGATCGAGCCCTGCCAATCAGACAGGAAGTGCACCCCCCGCGGGTTCTGGCCGTTGGCGTTGGAGTCGTAGAGTGAGACCTCGGCGCGGGTCGCCTCGTTGTACTCATTGATACGGGCGCCGATCTGCGCTCTTCGCGAGGCCTGGGTCTCCGCGGTGACGATGCGGCAGATACCTGCGGTCGGCCAGACGATGGTGGAACACCAGAAGCCCTTGGCGCGGCCCGCGTTGTAGAGGAAATCCACCCGGGGGAAGCTCAGCACATGGACCTTCGAGCCTGCTGGGAGGCAGGCTGCGAGCTGGTCCAGGCCCGCACGAAGCGCGTTTCGCCAGGTGTCGAGCGAATACAGGGTCTCCGTTGCATCCGGGCTGGAGGATCTCGGCCGGTTGCAGACATCGTTGGCACCGAGGAGGACCGAGACGTGCTGTGGCTTCTCCTCTTGCGCACAGATCCGCGCCGCCTGCGCCGCGAAGTTGTTTCCTCCGCCTACCATCTCGGCACCGGAGATGGACTCGGGCTGCTGGGTGAAGGAAGGCTCCAACTCCCGGTAGCGCATGTACACGGAGTAGACGTTGCTGGAGGTGCCCTGCACCCAGCTCAGCTCCACGTGATCCCCAGGCCAACCATTCGCGCCGGAGCCTTGGGACATGCTGTCACCGGCGTTGGATTGCTTGGTAGGCAGCGCTGCCAACGCCACACCGCACAGGAGCAACCCGGCGACCCCGCAGGGAATATGCACTTGATACGTTCTCACAGCGCTGCCTCCTCTGAGTCAAGTTGCCGAGGCGTGTACAGGAGTGGCTGCGCTGGTTCCAAGCCGAGGGCAGGGTTTGGGCGTCAGCAACCCCACAGCATCGAGCTGGTGAGTCCACAAAAGGCTTCTCGATACAGCGGGAGTCTGAGGGAGTGACAACTGCTGAGCCTGCTGCCTCTCAGGGCCAGTCCCGGTAGAGAGGCCTAGTACGCGCCGGGCAGAGCCTTGTCTGCTCGCCTGCCTGAGGGTCGGAACAGGTTTGGGAAGTGGACGGTTGAGGACGCCATGCGAATCTTCTCCGCCCCACTGCTGTCCGTGCTCATAGCGAGCACCGTCTCCGCAGCCCCTGCTGTCTGGACCGAAGGCCCGCTCCTCAAAGTAGGTCCTTCGGCACAGGTGAAGAGCGCCGCGCCTGCACGTCTCGCGGCTGCGCGGAACGAGTTCGAGTCCTTCCAGATCGTCATCCGGGGGGATGTCGCTGTCTCAGGCGTCCGAGCGAGGGCCAGCCAGCTCACTGGCCCCAATGGTGCGACGATCCCGGCGACGAACGTGCGCCTCTACCGTGAGTCGCTCATCAACGTGACCCAGCCTTCCGGCTCCATCGGAACTCGGGGGCGCTACCCGGACGGCCTCATTCCGGACGTGGATGAGATCGACGGGCAGACGCGCTCGGCCTTCCCCTTCAACGTTCCTGCGGGCGAGGCTCGCGCCCTCTGGGTCGACGTCCTTGTCCCGCTGGACGCTCAGGCCGGCACCTACACCGGAAGCATCGAAGTCACGGCAGATGGCTTCAACACGGCAGTCCCTATGGAGGTGGAGGTCCTCGACTTCGAGCTGCCTTCGACTCCGACGCTCGCGACGGCCTTCCGCGCCTGGCCGGGGTTCATCTGCATGGCGCACACCGGCGCCGGCGACTGCGGGGGCGCCAACGTGGCCACCGAGCTGCTCATGAAGTACGCGCGGCTCGCGCTCGACCACCGCATCACGCTCTCGAACATCTCCAACATGCGCCTCTACCCCGGAGACACCCACGGGGTGCTCGGCAAGGTCGGCAATGACTGGACGGGCTTCGACACGACCTTCGGTGCGCTCTTGAAGGGCACCGGGCCGACGCAGCTTCCAGGCGCGAGGTTCACCTCCATTGAGTACGCGGGGGATGTGTCCGCCGCGACGCTCGCGTCCTACAGCGCGCACGCCCGCGAGCAGGGCTTCTTCGACCGCGTCTTCGACTACACGGTCGACGAGCCGCCCTACGGTGGCAGGTGGGAGGATATCATTCCGCGCAGCGCCGCCATTCACGCCGCGGCCCCGGGCCTGCGCACACTCGTCACCACCGACGTTGCCGCCGCCACCGAGCACAGCGTCCTCGACAGCCTCGACATCCTCGTGCCCGTGGTGAACTTCATCGACTCTCCCGTCAGCCCGTACATCGGCAACCAGCGGCCGCACTACGACGAGTTCGTTAGCAAGGGCGGCGAGGTCTGGATGTACCAGAGCTGCATGAGCCACGGCTGCTCGTTTGGCGGCGCCGAGCCGGGCGCGGTGTGGCCCAGCTACATGGTCGACGTCCCGGCGCCGCGCAACCGCGCCATGCAGTGGGTGGACTTCGCGTACGGCGCCACCGGAGAGCTCTATTACGAGACCGTCATGACCTACGACAACGATCCGTGGACCAGCCAGTTCGCCTTCAGCGGCAACGGTGACGGCACGCTGCTCTACCCGGGCAAGCCTGCGAAGATCGGGGGTACCTCGCAGGTGCCGGTGCCTTCGCTGCGGCTCAAGCACATCCGCGACGGCGTGGAGGACTACGAGTACCTGACGCTGCTGGTGAAGCTCGGTGACTCGGCGCTCGCGCAGAAGCTCGCGAGAGACGTCGTGCCGACGGCGCATCATGTCAGCGACGACCCGAACGTTATCCTCCAGGCCCGCCTTACCGCCGGCCGGCGGATCGCGGAGCTCAGCATGAAGCCCGGTCCTGTGCCGGGCGGGCCAGGGACTGAGGTGAGCCAGCCTGGACCGTCCAATCCCACTCCAGGCCTGCCTACCCCAGGGCCGGGTTCCCTCCCGGGCGGCAAGGTGACGCCCGATGCAAACGCGGACGGGGCCGGTGCGGGGTGCTCTGCCATGCGCTCGAGCAGCCTCGCGGTCACTGGCCTGGGGCTGGTCGCCCTCGTCCTCGCGTTCCGGCGGCGCAAGCCGCTCAAGGCCTGCGCGAAGCGATGACCTCGATGAGCCTCACCACCCGCTGGCTTCGGTGGTGAGGCTCGGAGCGGCTCGCCGGAAGCGGTTCGCTCCAAGCCTGCGTGGCTGCGAGCTCGGTGCCCTTCGGGCGAGCTCGCGCCACCGCTTCCTCATGGCTGCTCCCCAGCCAACCGCACGGCGCAGAAGAGACGCGCCGGCAGCAGGGCAGGCAATCACCTCCTGCGGGTGGATGAATCCTCGAGCGGCAAGGGGTTGCTCTCGGAGACGTCCCGGCGCACAGGTAAAGCGCCAGGGCACGGGTCCTGGGAGGGATTCTTCATGAGGCGAATGGACCTGCTCCTGATGCTCGGAGGCCTGCTGGCCGCCGGCTGCGGTGCCCCATCCGAAGACAGGACCCAAGAGGAGGAACTGCTCCCCCCGGCCACCGAGCAAGGACCGCCCCAGCAGGCACCGCCCCAGCAAGCACCGGGAGACGAGCCGGAGGAGGGCAGCGGTCCGGGTGAGGAAACTCCGGGCTGGAAGCTGGTACGGCAGGAGGACTTCGAGTCCTTGGCGCTGCCCTCGCCTGACTGGTCGAAGGATCCGGTGCCGGATGATGGGCCCTACTCCGATCAGGGGAGCTTCTTCCAGCAGCGCGGGGTGAAGGCGCCCGAGGCTTGGCGGATCTCCGCGCCCTTTGGTGACCAGAGCTGGCTCACTTTTGAGTCCTATACCCGCAACAGGGACACCGACTTCTCCCGCGTGGCCTCGGTGGTGCCCGATCCAGCCCGTCCGGGCAACCGGGTGCTGCGCCTGGCCTCGCCGGCCCACACGGATGCCACCGTGGTGCGCCCGAGCGAGCCACTGCCGGACCGATACCGCATCTCCCTGCGCGTGGGGTTCGCCGACTTTGGCAATGGCAAGCCGGGGCTCAATGGCCATGACGCGGGCAATGAGACGGCGGAGCCATGGTTGAGCGACAAGGCCACCTCGCAGAATGGCTTCTACTGGCTCACCATTCTGGACGCGCTGCCCCGCCCGCACAACAACACCTGGATCCACCACCGTCGCAAGGTGGTGATCGACTCCGACAACCATGACCCGCCGTGGATGGAGATCTTCGACGGCTCGCGCTTTCTGCCGAGCGGCGAGCACCCGGTCATGATGTTCGCGCTGGACGGGCGGGAGAAGAGCCACGAGCTGTACGGGCCGCCGTTCCTGTCCTGGTCAGACAATGCGTGGCAGCCCTCGGGGAAGATCCGCGCCGTGGACTCGTACCTGCCCGGCGAGTGGTACGACGTCTCCATTGAGCGCGTACCAGGGAGCTATACGCTGCAGGTCTCCGGGCGCTTCCGCTACGGAGGGCAGAAGACGTACCGAGCCACCATTGACGCGGCGGCTCACTGTGTCTGGCACTTCAAGGCCACCCCCGAGGAGAAGGCCCCGGGGTGTGACTGGCCGGAGAATGAGTATTGGCCCGAGTACTTCATGTTCGGCGACCCGCACGTGAACTACTACGAGGGCCAGGTGCTGTATGACGACGTGAGGCTCGAGGTGTGGCGCTGAAATCGTCCCAAGTCCGGTAGCTGTGCTGCCGCGAGGCTCGGGCATCTGATAGAGGACGCGGCGCGGCTGCCCATGCGCCTCCTGTACGTCCTCGCCAGCTACGTGCTCTTCGCGGTCCTGTTCCCGGTCCTCTCGGTGTACCGGAAGACGCGGCACGGCTTGCTGCAGCGGCTAGGCTTCTACGCGCCGGGAGCGCTGCCTGCGGGCGCGGGGCCGATGCTCTGGCTCCACGGCGCGAGTGCAGGGGATCTGCTGGCGCTGTCGCCCATGTTCGGTCCGCTGCGCGAGCGCTTCCCAGGGTGCCGGATCCTGCTCTCGACGACGACGAACAGCGGCTACCTGATGGCGAGGGAGCGGCTGGCGAAGCAGATCGACGGGGTGGTGTACGCCCCCTACGACTTGTGGGGCGCCACGCGCAGGGCGGTGCGGGCCATCAAGCCGGACCTGCTGGTGCTGGAGTACACGGAGATCTGGCCCAACCTCATCCGGGCCGCGAAGCGGAGCGGAGCCCGAGTGGCCATGACCAACGGGCGCTTCTCGCCAAAGAACGAGGGGAAGTACCGGCTGTTCTTCTCGCTGATCGGCAACCCGCTGAGAGACCTGGATCTGTTCCTGATGCGGCAGGAGGAGGAGGCCGAGCGGGCTCGGAGCCTGGGTGCGCCAGCGGAGCGGGTATGGGTGACGGGCAACACGAAGTTCGACGCGCTCTCGGTGGCACCAGCCGCGGAGGATGAGGCGCTGCGACGGGCGCTGGGGCTCACGGAGAGCGTTCGGGTGCTGATGGCCGGCAGCACGCACGAGGGCGAGGAGGAACTCCTGCTGACGGTGTATCAGCGGTTGCTGCCGGCATACCCGGAGCTGCGGTTGGTGATCGCGCCGCGGTACATCGATCGGGCTGGGCGCATCGCGGCGTTGGCGCGGGAGGCGGGGCTGACGGTGGGGCTGCGCTCGCAGGAGAACCGGGAAGGCGGGCAGGTGGTAGTGCTGGACACGATAGGCGAGCTGGCGAGGGCGTACCGGCTGGCGACGCTGGTGTTCGTGGGCGGCTCGTTCACGAAGCGGGGAGGGCAGAACATCTTGGAGCCTGCGGGCCAGGGAAAGCTGGTGCTCTTCGGGCCGCACATGGACAACTTCCGGGATAGCGTGCAGGTGCTGGAGGGGAGAGGAGGCATCCAGGTGCGGGATGCCGAGGAGCTCTTCCAGAAGGTCTCGGAGCTGCTGGCCCATCCGGGTCGGTTGGTGGAGCTGGGCGACCAGGCGCGAGCGGTGGTGGGACAGATCTCGGGAGCAAGCCGGCGCAACGTGGAGTACATGGCGAGGCTCTTCCATGGCTAGCCAGCCCGAGATCTCCCGGGCGCTGGTCGTCCACCCGCACTTCCACCGGAGGTACACGGGGATCACGCGCCACGTGGAGAACGTGGTGCCAGAGCTGGCGCGGGAGCTGGAGACGCGGGCCATCGGCTCACACTTCGGGCCTTCGCTTCCGAGGATCCGCTGGGGCGAGCTGCTCGGCCGGATCCGGCGTGAGCCGGTGGTGTGGCACGCGCACCGCAACAACGAGATGTTGGTGGGAATGTTGCTGCGGCTGTTGGGGCGGCAGGTGAGGCTGGTCTTCACCCGGCACACCTCGAAGGCGCCGAGCGGCTTCACACGATGGCTGGCCCGGAGCGCGGATGCGCTGGTGGCGCTGACGAGCGAGGTTGCGGAGGCGATGGCGCTGCCCTCGACGATCGTCGCGCACGGCATCGACCTGGGGCGCTTCCAACCGCCGGCGGATCGAGCGGAGGCCTGGCGAAAGCTGGGGCTAGGGGGGCGCTACGGGGTGGGCGTGGTCGGGCGGATCCGCAAGGAGAAGGGGCAGGGGGACTTCCTTGAGGCCATCCGGCCGTTGCTCCTCACGCATCCAGAGTGGCGGGCGGTGCTCGTGGGGCTGGCAAAGGGGGCCGAGGAGCAGTGGGTGAAGTCGCTCGGCCAGGGGCTTGGGGATCGGCTGGTGCTCGCGGGGGAGCAGTCGGTGATCCAGCCTTGGTATCAGGGCTTCAGCATCCTGGTACACCCTTCGTACCTGGAGGGGTACTCGCTGGTACACGTGGAGGCGATGGCGTCAGGCTGCTGCGTAGTGGCGAGCCGTTTGAAGTACCTGGACACGCTGATCGAGCACGGCCGGACGGGCTTCTTCTTCGAGCCGGGAGACGTGAAGGGAATGCGGGAGCTGCTCGACATGCTGATGCGAGAGCCAGAGCGAGCCCGGGAAGTAGGGCGCAACGCGGCCGAGCATGCGCGAAGCAGGTGTGGCATCGAGCACGAGGCGCAAGCGCTGCGCGACCTCTACCTCTCGCTGATGAAGGGCTGAAGGGATGGCGACGGGAACTCCGATGAGGATCCTGCACCTGCTGGCGAGTCCTTTCTGGAGCGGACCTGCGGAGAACGTGGCGTTGCTGGCGCTTGCACAGCGCCAGGCCGGGCACGAGGTGACGGTCGCGGTGGATCGGCGGCGAAGGAAGGCAGAGGCGGAGGAGCCAGCGGTGCCGAGGTTCGAGGCACTGGGGCTGCTGGACACGGGAGGGCTCGAGCTCTCGGTGAAGTCGTCACCCTGGTCGGTGGTGGGGGACATGCGCCGGCTCCGAGGGCGAATTCTCGACGTCGTGCACTCGCACTTCACACATGATCACCTCATCGCAAGGTGGGCGAAGCCGCGAGGAGCAGTGCTGGTCCGCTCCATCCATGCGCCACGCTCGCTCCGAGCGTCACTGCCGAGGGCGGATGCGTACACGGTGCCGGGCTCCACGGAGGTGTCCCGGCTCGCGGGGCGAAGGGTGCAGGTGCTGCCTCCCCTGGTGGATCCGCGGTTCAGACCCGCGCAGAGCCGCGAGGCACTCCGCGCGGAGCTGGGGCTGACGGGCTCACCGCTCATCGGCATGGTGTCGACGTTCCAGGAGTCGCGGAGACACGCGCTGGGAGTCGCGGCCTTCGAGCAGCTTTGGCGCACGCGCCCCGAGGCGCGGCTGGTGTTGGTGGGCGACGGGGCCTTGCAGGAGCAGGTTCGCCAGCAGGTGCGAGAGCTGGGGCTCCAGGAGCAGGTGACCTTCGCGGGCTATCACCAGGGAGACGCGTTCGTGAGGTGGCTCCAGGCGCTCGACGAGGTGTGGATCCTGGGGCTGGGGAACGACTGGAGTGGGCGGGCAGCGGCACAGGCCCGGGCCTGCGGAGTCCGTGTCGTAGCGGTGGCAGAGGGGGCATTGCCAGCCCTGGCGGATGTGCGGGTAGAACAGCCAACGCCCGAGGCGGTGGTGGTTGCCTCGTTGTCGCAGGAGCGGGCCCGCGTGGAGCATCCCACCAACCAACGGATCGCCGAGGACGTGCTCGCGCTCTACGAGCAGGCACGGAGTGCGGGTTGAGCTCCGAGCTGGCGCGCACGGAGGCGGCGGATGCGCCCACGGGGATCGAGCGGCTCTTCTATCCGCCCGGACCTGAGTCCTGGGATCGCCGTGTGCTGCTGGCACCGGTGACGGCGCTGTCCTGGGGCTACGGCCTGGGAGTCCGGCTTCGGGGTGCGCTCTATGACACGAACATCCTGCGTGAAGAGCGGGTGGAGGGGCTCCGGATCATCTCGGTAGGCAACCTGAACGTGGGCGGCACGGGAAAGACGCCGGCAGTGCTGCATCTGGCGGGGATGCTTGTCCAGGCGGGGCGCAAGGTCGGCATCCTGACAAGAGGCTACGGGCGCCAGGGGAAGGCCCCCCTCACCTTCACAGGCACGGAGCTTCTTCCCTCCGTCGAGGAGGCTGGAGACGAACCCTTGTTGCTGGCGCGTCGGTGCCCGGAAGCCCGGGTGTTGGTGGGCGCGGATCGTCGGGCGCTGGCGCGGCAGGCGCGGGATGAGTTCGGCCTTGAGGTGGTGCTGCTGGACGATGGCTTCCAGCACCGGCGGCTGGCGAGGGACGAGGATGTGGTGGTGGTGGACGAGGCGGCAGGCTTCGGCAACGGGCAGATGCTGCCACGAGGGCCCCTGCGCGAGCCGCTGTCCGCGCTGAGCAGGGCCACGCTCGTCTGGATCCGTACCGCAGCATCCCCAGCTTTCCCTCTGCCTCCCCTCCCAGGCCCCCAGGTACGGACGCGCTACCAGCCGACGGCGTGGGTCGATCCTACTGGGGTGGAGCATCCCCTGGAGGCGCTGTCCGGAGCACGAGTGCTCGCGTTGGCGGGGCTCGCCCGCCCTGGAAGCTTTCTGCGGACGCTGCGACAGCTCGGCGTGAGCATCCAGGATGTAGCCCTCTTCCCGGACCACCATCCCTTCACGGCCGGCGAGCTCCGGGACATCGAGGCGCGAGCGTCGAAGCACGGCGCGAGGGTCGTAACGACGGAGAAGGACGCGGTGCGCCTGCCAAGGGGGTTCGAGGCTTGGACGGTCCGACTGGGGGTGGAAGTGCTGGAGGGCGAGGACCTGCTCTTGCGGGCGCTGGGGCTCGGCTGAAGGCGGGTGTTCTCCGGCCGACTTGAGAGGCGCGGGCGGCTGTGGGACAACGCGCCCGGCATGGCCGCAGCCTCGACCGCTCGTGCGTTCCCCGCGCTCACCCAGCTTCCTCTGACCTTTGCTCGGAGGCGGGTGCTGCTGGTCGGAGACCTGGTCGCCGACCACTACATCTATGGTCAGACGGACCGGGTGAGCCGCGAGGCGCCGGTGCTCATCGTCCGGCACGAGTCCTCGGAGGTGAAGCTCGGGGGTGGCGCGAACGTCGCGGCGAACGTCCGAGCGCTCTCGGGGCAGGTGACGGCGGTAGGCGTGCTGGGAGCGGATGAGATGGGGCGCGCGCTGCGCCGGCTGTTCGAAACGGCGGGAATCCGCCTGAGCGCGGCCACCGCTCGAGGCCTTGAGACGGAGACCAAGACGCGCATCCTGGCGGGCGGGATGAACACCACGCGCCAGCAGATGCTGCGGCTGGACCGGGGGCAGCGCGGACCGCTTCCGGTGCGCGTGCGGCGGACGCTCGCCCGGCTCATCGAGGAGGCTGCGCAGGACGCGGATGCAGTAGTGGTCTCCGACTACGGGGCGGGAGTGGTGGGGGACGAGGTGCGTGAGGTCCTTCGCAAGCTGGCGGGGGAGGGGCTCTCGGTCTGCGTGGACAGCCGGTACGCGCTGGCATCCTTCTCGGGGGTCACGGTGTGCAAGCCCAACGAGCCGGAGCTTGAGGTGCTCACGGGGCGTCCCGTGCGCACCGAGGCGGATCTGATGGAAGCCGGGCGCGAGGCGGTGAAGCGGCTCGGGTGTCGCGCACTGCTGGTGACACGGGGGCGGCACGGCATGGTGGTCTTCGAAGCGGACGGGACGGTGGATCGGATCCCGGTGCACGGAGCGAAGGAGGCGGTGGACGTGACGGGGGCGGGGGACACGGTGATCGCGACGCTCTCGCTGGCGCTGGCGGCGGGGGCCACGCTGGGAGAGGCGGCGCGGTTGGCCAACGTGGCGGGCGCGTTGGTGGTGCAGAAGCAGGGCACGGCCACGGTGTCGCGGGAAGAGCTGCTCGGCGAGCTGCGGAGCGCGCGATGAGCACACAGGACAAGATCCGGACACTGGCGCAGGTAGTCGAGGAGCGCGAGCGATGGCGGGCGGAGGGACGCACGGTGGCTTTGGCCAACGGCATCTTCGATCTGCTGCACGTGGGACATGTGCGGTACCTGCAGGGCGCGCGAGAGCTCGCGGACGTGCTGGTGGTGGCGGTGAACTCAGATGCCTCTACGCGGGCGTACAAGGGGCCAGGGCGGCCCTACATCCCGGAGTCGGAGCGGGCCGAACTGGTTGCAGCGCTGGCGTGTACGGATCGAGTCATCCTCTTCGACGAGCCGAACGTGAGGGGCATCATCCGGGCGCTCAAGCCGGACGTGCACGTGAAGGGCACGGACTACACGCCGGACTCCATCCCGGAGGCGGACGAGGTACGAGCCTACGGGGGGCGCACCGCGGTAGCAGGGGATCCGAAGAACCACAGCACCACCGAGATCTCCCGACGCACGGGACGCGAGGGTGGGAAAGGCTAGAGCGCCTGTGCCGCTGGATGAGCAGCTGAAGGCAGTGCTGGCATGTCCTGTCTGCAAGGGGCAGCTGGAGTTCCACGAGGACCGGGGTGAGGCGTGGTGCCTTCGGTGTCAGCTCGCCTGGCCCATCGCGAAGGGAGTACCGGACCTGACTCCAGGGAGCTCAAGCCCGCTGCGGCCCTGAGGCTCCGGCGGTGAGCTGTGCGGCGAAGGTGCGCACCTCCTGGAAGACACGCTCCTCCAGACCGGAGCCCGCCTCAGCGACAGGCGTGAGGTCGACCATGCGGTGCGGTGGATAGGGGTGTCCCCAGCGCTCCATGTCGATGCGGAGGAAGAGCCCGAGGGTCGGGGCGCCGACGGCCACGGAGAGGTGCATCGGACCGGTGTTGTTCGTGACGGTGAGCCCCGCGGCGCGCATGAGGGCGGCGAGCTCGTCCAGGTTGGTGGGCGGGGCCAAGAGCGCACCCGGGGCGCCCTGGACGACGGCCTGTGCGAGTGCCTCCTCCCCCGGGCCCCAGGTCACGATGGGGACGCGTCCGGCGGCGACCAAGGCCCGAGCGGCGGCGGCGAAGGCCTCTGGGGGGATGCGGCGCCAGCCCAGACGCCCCCCAGGATTGAGGACGGCACAAGGCCGGCTGGCCTCTCGCTGCAGGTAGGCGCGGAAGACGTCACCGAGGGTCGGCTCCCGAAAGGACAGGGTCTCGACGATAGGCCCGCGTACCAGGGGTGTGAGCAGAGCGGCGCGCTGAGAGGCCTCGCGGCGAGTGCCGGGGAGGGCGGGAACGGAGACCGAGTGAAGGAGGGACACGGGCCACACACGAGGACCGATGACCACGGCCTTCGGCCCGACGAGCCGGGAGATCAGGGCCGAGGTCACGGAGGGAGCGTCCCAGTTGGCGCAGTCCACCACGACGTCATAGCGCTCGCGGCGCAGGGCACGGATGCCGGGAGCGAGCGGCCCCAGCCACAGCCGCCGACGGTCAAAGGCGAGGATGGCATCGGCGGATGGGTGCCCTGCGAGCGCGCGAGCCACCTTCGAGTGCACGAGCACGTGCACCTGGGGGGTGGGGTCAGGCAGGGCCTTCAGGGTCTGGAGTAGAGGGGTGGTAAGGAGCGCCTCTCCCACGCGGTTGTCCGGGCGGACGAGGAGGACCTTCCGAGGAGCAGGCAGCGGCGAGCCAGGGGGACGCCTGCGGCCGGGCCTCCAGAGGAGGGCCGAGGCCACGAGTGCCAGCGTGAGCTTGGCCCACAACTCGAGCCGCTTGTACCAGGGCATGGGGAGGCGGACCTTACCAGAGCGGAAGCGAGCAGGCGGCTTGACCTGATCGCGAAAAGCCCCTAGCAACGGATCAATGCTCAAGAGCATGACGGGGTTCGGAGCCGGACGCGCGCGAGTCGGAGACGAGGAGTTCTCCGTCGAGCTGCGCTCGCTCAATCACAAGTTCTGTGAGGTGAAGACGCGGTTGCCACGAGAGCTGTCCGCGCTCGAGCCGAGCATGTCCAAGCAGGTGAAGGACAGGCTGGCGCGCGGCGCGGTGGATCTGCTCGTCAAGCGGCAGACCGCCACGGCCTCAGGCACGGTGCCCATCGTGGACGTGGCCCTGGCCCGCGAGTACGCGCGGGCCTTCCGCGAACTGGCGGAAGGGCTCGGCGTGCCGGCCAACGTCTCGTGGGAGCAGGTGGCCACCCAGCCGGGGGTTATGAAGCTCGAGGAGAAGGGGATGGACGTGGAGGCGGCCACCCAGGCGGTGCAGGCGGCACTCGCTCAGGCGCTCACCGCGCTGGAGCAGATGCGCCAGGTGGAGGGCGAGGCCATCCACGCGGACCTGGACGCGCGCCTGAAGCTCATTGAGGGCTGGAGCCGGGAGGTGGCGGCGCTCGCGCCCAAGGCGGTGGAGGACTACCGTCAGCGCCTCGCCGAGCGCGTGGCCGAGCTCGCCCGGAGCGTCACGGTGGATCCGCAGCGGCTGGCCCAGGAGGTGGCCGTGTTTGCGGAGCGGACGGACATTGCCGAAGAGGTGACCCGGCTGGCGAGTCACCTCGAGCAGTTCCGGGCCCTCATGGCGAGCAGCGAGCCCGCTGGCCGCCGCATGGATTTTCTCGTCCAGGAGATGCACCGCGAGGTGAACACGACCGGCTCCAAGAGCCAGCACGCGGAGATCTCCGCGCGCGTGGTCTCGATGAAGGCCGAGGTCGAGCGCATCCGCGAACAGGTGCAGAACGTCGAATGACCGAGCCCACGCAATTGCACCCCGGTTTGCTGCTCGTCCTCTCCGCGCCCTCTGGAGCGGGGAAGACCACGCTGGCCCACCGCTTGCTCAGGGAGTTGCCGAGCACCCTCTTCTCGGTGAGCGTCACCACGCGCCGGCCCCGCGGCAAGGAGCAGGAGGGCGTCGACTACCAGTTCGTGGACGTCGCCACCTTCCAGCAGAAGATCGAGCGCAGCGAGTTCGTCGAGTGGGCCGAGGTCCACGGCCACTTCTACGGCAGCCCCCAGTCAGTGGTGGACGAGGCCCGGGCCCGTCGAGGCACCGCCATCTTCGACATTGACGTCCAAGGCGGCCAGGCGATCAAGCGCAAGCATCCGGACGCCGTCCTGGTGTTCGTGCTGCCTCCCTCCATGGATGAGCTGGAGCGGCGCCTGCGTGATCGGAAGACGGACTCGGACGAGACGATCCGCCGCCGGATGCTGGCGGCCCGCTCGGAGATCGAGCGAGGGGTCGCGTCCTACGACTACATCGTGGTGAACGACGACATCGAGCGCGCCTACCAGGAGCTCCGCTCGGTCGTGGTGGCGGAACGGTGCCGGAGGGGGAGGGTGGACCTCTCGATGATGAAGCTGGAGAAGCTCCCCGCTGATCCAGGGCACTGAAATGGGTGGGAATGGAGGGGCCATGCAGGGTGGTTCCCCTACATCCCCAGGGCAGTCGGCCCTGGGGATGCGGGTGCTCGAATGGGTACTTGCGTTGATCGGGAACTTGGTAGATAAGCCGGAGACTTCGCGGCTTTGAGCGGTTCCTTCGATCAGGCCTCGAACTCGACCTCAGGGTCGACGGGTGGGAAGCTGGCGGGCGGTGGCGTTGTGGGTGGGGATTCTGCTTCATGGGAAGCAGGGCCGGTGTCAGATCCCAGGCGGCGAAATGAAGCCGCGAGATCAGGTGTTGACACTCAACGCGGCAACGAAGTAGAAGCCGCGCCCCTCGATACGGATCAGCAGCGCGAGACGCGGGGCTGGCCGGAAGAAGTCGAGGTCGAGACACAGTTGAATAAGTCAGCTGAAACCGGTTGACGCGGGACGCGGGGGCGGAGTAGAAGCCGCGCCCCTCCACGGAAGGGAAGAACGAAGCCACTGGGCGGGTTCTGACTGAACGAGGACGAAGCAGGAAGGGCGAAGTTGACA
>Ga0190275_10001775_pt1 | contig 15835 bp, 15 predicted proteins | sample Popmic550T_FD_133745 | JGI IMG/M metagenome (GOLD analysis project Ga0190275, IMG submission 133745) | Populus adjacent soil microbial communities from riparian zone of Yellowstone River, Montana, USA - 550 T | ecosystem: Environmental > Terrestrial > Soil > Riparian zone > Trees stand | place...
CAGCCCGGTTGTACGCCGAAGCGGCCCGTGTGGCGCCGAACACCGCGGAACGGGACCACCTGACCCGGGAGGCGGCTCGGCTCAATGCCCTGAGGGGCGTTCGGGGAGGGGTCAGCCCGGACAAGTTGACATAATGCTCCTTATCGGCGATATCCCCACCACGCCGAGACCCCGCTCGGACCGGGACTGACGGTCGATCAGGCGTGGTGATCAGTCCGCGTCGAGAGCCGCCAGCTCGTCGGTGGTCAGCTCCAGGTCGGCAGCGGCCGCCGAGTCCCGGATCGACTGGGGGCGCTTGGCGCCGGGGATCGGGATCACCACCGGCGACTGTGCGAGCTCCCAGGCCAGCGCGACCTGCTGGGCGCTGACACCATGGTCCTCGGCCATCGTGGCGAACGCCGGATGCTTCTCGGCCAGCCCCTTGGCGTCGCCCAGGCCGCCCAGCGGGCTCCACGGCAGGAACGCCAGCCCGAGCTCCTCGCACAGCGTGATCTCCGGAGCGCTGCTGCGGTAGGCCGGCGAGAACTGGTTCTGGACGCTGACCAGCGCGTCGCCCAGCACGTCGTACGCCGTCCGGATCTGCTGCGGATCGGCGTTCGAGAGCCCGACCATCCGCACCTTGCCCGAGTCGTGGATCTCCTTCAGGGTGCCGATGATCTCGTCGTAGTCGACGTCGGGGTCGGGCCGGTGGTGCTGCCACAGAGCGATCTGGTCGACACCGAGCCGGTCGAGGCTCGCATCCACTGCGGACCTCAGGTGCGCCGCCGAGCCGTCGGTGTCCCAGCCCCCGCCGTCGGTGCGCACATGGCCACCCTTGGTGGCCAGCAGAACCTGCTCGCGCACGCCCAGCTCGTCGAGCAGTCCCGCTACAAGCGTCTCGTTCGCGCCTTGTGCACCGGCCCCGAGCTCGTCACCGGGACCGTAGGCGTCCGCGGTGTCGAAAAGGGTCACTCCGGACTCGAGCGCGGCCGCGACCGTGTCGAGCAGCTGCTGGCGCGGCTGCGTCCCGGACTGGTCGAAGGTCATCAGGCCGAGACCGATGGCCCCGACGTCGGTCCGCCCGACGGCGTCGTTCCCGATCGTTCGCGTGTGCATGGCCTGCCTCAGCTCTCGTGGGTCGTGGAGTGCCGCGCGATCTCGGCCTTGGCGAGCGAGTTCTTGTGCACCTCGTCCGGGCCGTCGGCGAACCTCAGGGTGCGGATGCCCGCGAACGACGCGGCCAGCGGGAAGTCCTGCGAGAGCCCGCCCGCCCCGTGCACCTGCATCGCGCGGTCGAGGATCTCCTGGACGACCTTGGGCGTCGCGATCTTGATCGCCTGGATCTCCGTGTGTGCGCCCCGGTTTCCCACGGTGTCCATCAGCCAGGCGGTCTTGAGCACGAGCAGGCGCAGCTGCTCCACGGCGACGCGCGACTCGGCGATCCACTCGCGGATGACGCCCTGCTGGGCGAGCGGACGGCCGAAGGCGACCCTGGACTCGGCGCGCTGGCACATCAGCTCGATGGCGCGCTCGGCCACCCCGATCGAGCGCATGCAGTGATGGATCCGGCCGGGCCCGAGACGGGCCTGGGCGACCCCGAACCCGTGGCCCTCCTCCCCGACCAGGTTGGTGGTCGGCACCCGGACGTCCTCGAAGAGGAGCTCGGCGTGACCACCGTGCTCGTGGTCGTCGTAGCCGAGCACGTGCATCGGGCGCACCACGGTGACACCGGGGGCGTCGCGCGGCACGAGCACCATCGACTGCTGCCGGTGTCGGGCGGCGTCAGGGTCGGTCTTGCCCATCACGATGAGGATCTCGCACTCCGGGTTCAGGGCTCCGGTGATCCACCACTTGCGGCCGTTCAGGACGTACTCGTCGCCGTCACGCACGATGCTGGTGGAGATGTTGGTGGCGTCCGACGACGCCACGTCGGGCTCGGTCATCGCGAACGCGGAGCGGATGGTGCCGTCGAGCAGGGGCCGTAGCCATCGGTCCTGCTGGTCGGGGGTGCCGAACATGTGCAGCACCTCCATGTTGCCGGTGTCGGGCGCCGCGCAGTTCAGGGCCGCCGGTGCCAGGTGACCGCTTCGGCCGGTGATCTCGGCCAGCGGCGCGTACTGCAGGTTGGTCAGACCGGCTCCCGCGCCCCCTGTGTCTCCGGGAAGGAAGAGGTTCCACAGGCCCCGGGACCTCGCCTCGGCCCGCAGCTCGTGGAGCACCGGGACGGTGGACCAGGCGAACCGGTCGTCCAGCTCTCCGAGCTGTTTCTCGAAGACCGGCTCGGCCGGGTGGACGTGGGCGTCCATGAAGTCGAGCAGCTCGGTGCGGAGCTCCTCGGTGCGTGGGTCGAAGTCGAAGTCCATGTCCGCGACGTTAGTGGACGCGCTCGCGGGTCACTCCGGCACGTGATCGCCCTATTCGTCCTCGATGGTGTGCATCGCGGCCTCCTCGGCGCTGGCGCCGGCGCCGTCGATGCCCTCGTCCTCACCGAGCAGCTCCGAGTCGACGTCCTCGTGGGCGCCCTCGTCGGGGGCCATCAGCCTGCCGGTGCGCTCGCGGCCGACCTCTCCCCCCACGTCGCCGTCGACGATGTCGACGTCGCGCTCGGACTCCACCTGGGCCCAGGTCTCGGGCTCCTCCTCGGCGAGGCGCTCGTCGAGCGTCTCCCCGCCCTCGGGGTGTCGCAGGTGATCGGTCTCGAACTCGGGCGGGGAGTACCCCTCGTCGAGGACGTCCTCGACTCCCCGGTCCTCGAGGGTGTCCTCCGGCTGCAGCTGGTCTCCACTCATGCCGTCGACCGTACGCCGCGCCCCCACCGGCCGGATGATCCGGCCGCCGATGGACCTCAGGAGGCCGGGTCGAGGACCGTGTCCACCAGGTCGAGGAGCTTGCGCATCGAACCGCCCTTGACCACGTAGCGGTCCGCGCCGGCCTCCATCGCCTTCTCGGCCAGCGTGCTCTGGTTGAACCCGGAGAGCACGATCACCCGGACTCCGGGGACCGCGGCCCGGATCAGCGGGAGTGCTTCCAGTCCGTCCATCCGCGGCATCGCCAGGTCGAGGATCACCAGGTCAGGCTGCAGCTCCGAGGCGAGCTCGACGGCGGCCAGCCCGTCGGCGGCCTCTCCCACCACCTGAAGCCCGTTGCGCGACTCCATCCGCGCGCGGAGCAGGGTGCGCAGGTCGTCGGCGTCGTCGACGACCAGCACGCGGTGCGAGCCCTTCCGGGACAGGCCCTGCTCCTGTGCGGATGTGCTGCTGTCGTCCACGTCTCCGATGAGAGCCGGCGTCATCCGCACCAGGTCACCCGGTTGGAGCCCTTCGCCGTCGAGCGGCTCCAGCAGGTCGTCCATCATCGCCCGGGCGGCGGACAACGTCTGCTCGAGATAGGTCTGGGAGCTTTGGACCTGCCCCTGGTCGAGGGCGTACGCCGCGGCGACCAGGCCCTGGACGACGTTGTCGTTGATCTCGAGGGCCTGGCGGCGGCGCAGCTGGGCCTCACCGAGCCGGGAGGCCATCGCCTCGCCGTCCAGACGCCCCTGGGCGTCGCGCAGGAAGACTGCGACCAGCTGGTCCGCCTCGCCGTCCGCGTCCGGGCTGACGGCAGCGGTGATCACGTCCAGGACGCGCGACCGTCCGTCGAGGCCGGTGGCGGGCACGCCGACCGAGTTGCGGCCGTTCCAGGACGGCACGATGTCTCCGATGTGGTGACCCTCTGCGTCGTTGCCGAGCAGCGCGTGTGCCATCTGGTTGGACTCGATGATCCGCTGCTCCTCGTCGAGCACCAGGATGGCGTCGGGAGCGGACTCGACGAGCTGGCGGAATCGCGCCGAGATCTGGTCGCGAGCACGGTCGGCGAGGATCCGGTCAGTGACGTCGATGCAGGTGCCGCGGAAGCGGACCGGCACGTTGTCCTTGCCGAAGAGGACCTGGCCGTTGGAGGAGAGGTAGCGGACCTCGCCCGTGGGTCGCACGATGCGCTCGATCATGGCGTAGGGCTCACCGGTGGCGTAGGCCTGCTGGTGGACGCCCGTGATCCGCTCACGGTCGTCGGCGTGGACCAGTGAGAGGAACTTCTCGTAGTTGGGGTGGAACGACTGCGGTTCGTAGCCGTAGATCCGGAACAGCTGGTCCGACCACGTGTTGGTGTCGGTCGGGATGTGCCAGTCGTAGTCGCCCATGTTGGCGAGCTGCTGGGCGTTGTCGACCCGGGCGGCGAGGTCGGAGAGGTTGGCCTGGGCCTGGGCTCGCTCCAGTCCTGCCTCCAGGGCAGCGACACCCAGCTCCAGCGTCTCGGCGCCGCGCTCTGCGGACTCCGGCGAAGAGGCCCAGGCGAGCACGAGGACGCCGGCGTGCTCGGGCAGGCGCCGGCACGAGACCTGCTGGATGCCCGCAGCCTTCCACGCGTCCGGGACCGGGCAGTCGGTGAACCTGCTCGGCGCGGCCCGGCCGGCGAGAGTCGCCAGCACCGAGATACCGTCGCCAGCGGGTTCGTGGGGTCCCAGGTCGAGCCCGACGCTGGTGCTGACGGTGACGCCCTCGGTCGACTCGCGGAGCACGATCCCGGAGCGGACGTCGTCCAGCGTCAGCAGGAGCGGGATCACCGCGTCGAGCATGCTCTCGGCATGGTCTGCGCGCGCGATCACGCCGGCGAGGCCGAGCAGCTGTCCCATCTTGGTGGTCGAGTCCATACGAGCTCTTTCCGAGTGGTCCGAGTTTCGAGGGTGGTGCTTCGCGGTGCGGCCCGACACCAGCGATGCGTCGGGACAGACTGCTTCCACACCGTACGTCTGTGGCTGCCGTGGCGCAGTCGGAAACGTAGCCGGGTCGCGATGTGTCATGCCGGGCCCATTCGGCGGGACACCTGCACGGCGACGACCCTCCTCACCACGGTGGGCTGGCCCAGAAGCGTCGAATCCGGAAGTTTCGGGTGCCGAACTGCCGGGTTCGTCACCAGGAGTGCCGATTTTCGGACTGGGCGTGTCGAAACCCTGGCCCGAGGGGCCCGCCCCGGCCCGGAGATACTGGTCTAGGCCTGTGTCCGGAATGCGAGCAGAGCCGCCGCGACGGTGGCCCGGAACGGGTCCTACCGTGACGGCATGAGCGGTTCTCACACCTCCGCCGGCGGCGCGCCGGGGCACCGCCCCGAGACGGTGGTCGTGCGGCAGGCGGCGCCCAGGGACGCCCGCGCGTGCCTGGCGGTCTACGCGCCCTACGTCACCGCGACGGTGGTCAGCCTCGAGGAGACGCCGCCGTCAGAGCCTGAGATGGCCGAGCGCATCGCACGGTCCCTGGCGACGCACGACTGGCTGGTCCTCGAGGTCGACGATGTCGTCCGGGGCTACGCGTACGGCAGCGCGTACCGCGGACGGGCTGCCTACCGGTGGGCCTGCGAGGTCAGCGTGTATCTCGAGCCGGGACGGCGCCGGACCGGCAGTGGTCGGCTGCTGTACGACGTCCTGTTCGAGCGGCTCGCCGCGCGGGGCTACCTGACGGTGCTCGCCGGGATGACGCTGCCCAACGAGGCCAGTGAGGGGCTGCACCGGGCGCTGGGCTTCACCGACGTCGGGACCTGGCAGCGGATCGGCTGGAAGTTCGGGGGCTGGCACGATGTGCTCTGGATGCAGCGGCAGCTCGCTGAGGGCGGGGACCCGCCCGCTGAGGTGACCTGACACGCGGAGTCGCCACCCACCTCCCCTGGCCTATCTCATATCTGAGATATGGTCGCGCGGTGACGGAGGACTACCTGCGACGAATCGGCTACCTGATCCGCGACGCCCGCAAGCACCGGGGCTGGACGCAGCAACAGCTCGCGTCCGTGCTCGGCACCAGCCAGAGTGCGGTCAACCGGATCGAGCGGGGGCACCAGAACCTCTCTCTCGACATGCTCGCGAGGATCGGGGAGGCGCTGGACTCACCGCTGGTGAGCATCGGCCAGGGTCCGACCCACCTGCGGGTCACCGGCCCGACCACCCTGCGCGGTTCGATCGAGGTGAAGACCTCCAAGAACGCCGGGGTCGCGCTGCTGTGCGCGTCCCTGCTCAACCGGGGTCGGACCACGCTGCGCCGGGTCGCGCGGATCGAGGAGGTCAACCGCCTGCTCGAGGTGCTCGAGAGCATCGGGGTCAAGGCGCGGTGGCTGAACGCCGAGAACGACCTCGAGATCACGCCGCCCCCGAACCTCGACCTGAGCGGGATCGACGCCGAGGCCGCGCGGCGTACCCGCTCGATCATCATGTTCCTCGGCCCGCTGATGCACCGCTACAGCGACTTCGAGCTTCCCTACGCGGGAGGGTGCGACCTCGGGACCCGCACCGTCGAGCCGCACATGACGGCGCTGCGACCCTTCGGCCTGCAGGTCAAGGCGACCGAGGGCAGCTACCACGCGTCGGTCTCCCCCGGCATCCTGCCGCGTCGTCCGATCGTGCTCACCGAGCGTGGCGACACCGTCACCGAGAACGCGCTGATGGCCGCGGCCCTGTGCGACTCGACCACGACCATCCGCAACGCCAGCTCGAACTACATGGTCCAGGACCTGTGCTTCTTCCTGGAGAAGCTGGGCGTGCGCATCGAGGGGATCGGCACCACCACGCTGGTCGTCACCGGCTGCACCGAGATCTCCCGCGACGTCGACTACGCCCCCAGCGAGGACCCGATCGAGGCGATGTCGCTGCTGGCGGCCGCGGTGGTCACCGACTCCGAGATCACGATCGAGCGGGTGCCGATCGAGTTCATGGAGATCGAGCTCGCCGTGCTGGAGGAGATGGGCCTGCGCTACGCCCTGTCCGAGGAGTACGTCGCCGCCAACGGGCGCACCCGCCTGGTCAACATCACCACGCACCACTCGGCCCTGCACTCCCCGATCGACAAGATCCACCCGATGCCCTTCCCCGGGCTCAACATCGACAACCTGCCGTTCTTCGCGATCATCGCCGCCGTTGCCCAGGGGCAGACGATGCTGCACGACTGGGTCTACGAGAACCGGGCGATCTACCTGACCGAGCTGAACAAGCTCGGCGGCCGGGTCACGCTGATGGACCCGCACCGGGTGATGATCGAGGGCCCCACCCGCTGGTCCGGCGCCGAGGTGGTCTGTCCCCCCGCCCTCCGCCCGGCGGTGGTGATCCTGCTGGCGATGCTCGCGTCACGAGGCACGTCGGTGCTGCGCTCGACGTACGTCATCCACCGCGGCTACGAGGGGCTGGCCGACCGGCTCAACCAGATCGGCGCCCAGATCGAGACCTTCCACGACCTCTGAGCCCGCGTCAGCCCCCGAAGAGCGACTCGACGTAGGACCGCGCCTTGGCAGGGGCGGGCGCCGTCATGTCGGCGGTGATACGGGGCAGCCGGGCGGTGTCGGTCGAGCGGTGGGCGTGCCAGTCGTTCTCGGCCTCCACCAGGCGGCCCAGGTCTCCCCGGTCGAGGAACACGCCCTGGCAGGAGTCGCACTGCACGACCGTGACCCGACCTTCGGAGCGCGCTGTCATCGTGCCCGCGCACGCGGGGCAAGTCATCTCCTCCATGACTGGCACGGTACTCCTCCCGGCTCGTGCGGCCTGAGTAGGAACGCGGATGGTCCCGGCGGCGATTCTGGAGCACCATCGCTTTCATGCAGGTCCATACTGCGAGCGTGAGCGCGGACCCCACCCCCTCCGGTGCGGGTCGACCCGTCACGGGATTCGCCTACTTCGACACCGTGCTGGACCAGCCGGGCTCGGTGATCGCGATGGCGCACCGTGGCGGTGCGCTGCACCCCGAGATCCCCGGTGTCGAGAACACCCTGCACGCCTTCCGGCACGCGGTCGCCCTGGGCTACGACTACCTCGAGACCGACGTCCACGCGACGAGCGACGGGGTGCTGCTCGCCTTCCACGACGCCGCACTCGACCGGGTCACCGACCACCAGGGCCGGCTCTCCGAGCTCACGGCTGACGAGGTCGCGACGGCCAGGATCGGCGGCGAGCACGCCGTTCCGACGATCGCCGAGCTGCTCGAGGAGTTTCCGGGCTGCCGGTTCAACATCGACGTCAAGGCACCCGGGGCGGTGCGACCGCTCGCGGAGCTGGTGGAGCGGACCTCGACCCACGACCGCATCTGTGTGGGCTCCTTCTCCCAGCGCTGTCTCGACGCCTTCCGGCGTGCCAGCCGGGGCCGGGTCGCGACCTCCGCGTCACCCGCCGAGGTGGGTGTCTTCCTGACGGTGCCGTCCGGTCGCGCCGCCCGGCTGGCAACGAGGGGCCGGGTCAGCGCCCTCCAGGTCCCGCACCGTCGGGGACCCGTGCCCGTGGTCACGCGCTCGCTCGTACGCCGTGCGCACGCGGCCGGCGCCCACGTGCACGTCTGGACCGTCGACGAGGTCGCGGAGATGGAAGAGCTCCTCGATCTCGGCGTGGACGGGCTGATCACCGACCGGACCGACGTACTCAAGCAGGTGCTCGGGCGGCGCGGACAATGGAGGAACCCATGACCACGGAGTCCCCGGCCGGCATCGCCGACCTCTCCCCCGTCGACCGGCTCAAGCAGCAGAAGGCCTGGAACTGGTACGACTGGGCCAACTCGGCCTACTACACGACGGTGCTGAGCGTGCTGCTCGGTCCCTACATGATCACCGTCGCCAGCAGGGCCGCCGGCTGTCCCGACACCGACGAGCCGTGCAACCGCACGGTCGACGTGCTCGGGCTGCACCTCGCCGCCGGCTCGCTGCCGAGCTACCTGACCAGCTTCGCCACCATCAGCAGCGCCTTCATCCTGCCGGTCGTGGGCGCCATGGTGGACCGCTCGCCGCGCAAGAAGCTGCACATGGCCCTGTTCGCCTGGGCCGGCGCCGCGTTCGCCTCGCTGCTGTTCTTCATGAAGGACGACAACTGGCAGATCGGCGCGATCGCCGTCGTGATGAGCAGCATCCTCGCCGGCTGCTCCCTGGTCAGCTACTACGCGATCCTCGTGGACATCTCCACCGAGGACGAGCGCGACCGGACCTCCTCGCGCGGCTGGGCCTTCGGGTACCTCGGCGGTGGCGTGCTCCTGCTGCTCAACCTGGTCATCGTGCTCAAGCCGGACCTGCTGGGAGTCGGCACGGGCATGGCCGTGCGGATCTCGCTGCTCTCGGCCGCCGTCTGGTGGGCGGGGTTCACCATCATCCCGTTCGTGCGGCTGCGCAACTACGCGCCGGTCGGCAAGCTCGAGGAGTCCGGGGGGCTGCTGGCCCGCAGCTTCGGGCAGCTCTTCGCCACGATCAAGGACATGCGCAACTACCCGATGACGCTGACCTTCCTGCTGGCCTACGTCTTCTACAACGACGGCATCCAGACCGTCATCTACGCCGCCTCGACGTACGGCGAGAAGCAGCTCGGCTTCGAGACCTCGGTCCTGATCGCGACGATCCTGCTCATCCAGTTCGTCGCGTTCGGTGGCGCCCTGTTCTTCGGCCGCCTCGCGGAGCGCTACGGCTCCTACCGGTCGATCCTGTGGGGCACCTTCGCCTGGATGGTGATCGTGGTCTGCGCGCTGTTCCTGCCCGCCGGCAACGTGGCGCTGTTCCTGCTGATCGCCGTCGCGATCGGCGTGGTCCTGGGCGGCACCCAGGCGCTGTCGCGCTCCTTCTTCAGCCTGCTGATCCCGCGGGGCCGCGAGGGTGAGTACTTCAGCCTCTACAACGCCGCCGAGCGCGGCACCTCGTGGTTCGGGACCCTGCTGTTCGGCGTCGTGTTCCAGGTGACCGGGTCCTACCGTCCGGCGATCTTCGCGTTGATCATCTTCTTCGTCCTGGGAGCCTTCTTCCTGCTGCGCCTGGACCCCCAGCGCGGCATCCGGGAGGCCGGAAACCGGGCGCCCGCCAGCATCTGAGGTGTGAGGCCGCTCTCGTCGGGGAATCCTCCGGACCGCTGGTTCGTTGGAGTCCCTGACGCACCGTCACGCCAGTCGACCGCAGATCCACCTACTGAACTGCGTCATGGTCGGCTTGCCCAACCGTCTCATCGGCGGTACGCATGACACAGGACATCCGCCGCCGGTCCGGCGCGCGGTGCAATGGTTTTGGAGGAACTCATGGGAGACCGCACGCTACGTGGAGCCCGACTTGGAGGTCAGAGCTTCGAGGACGAGCGCGGCATCGAGTTCGCCGCCCGCCAGCAGGTTGGCTACCTGTGTGCCCACGGGCACGAGTTCGAGGTGACCATGTCGGTCGAGGCCGACGTGCCCGCGCTCTGGGAGTGCCCGCGCTGCGGCGCCGAGGCCCGCGCCACGTCCGGCATCGAGCCCGAGGTCAAGGCAGAGAAGCCGGCCCGCACCCACTGGGACATGTTGCTCGAGCGCCGCTCCATCAAGGAGCTCGAGGACATCCTCACCGAGCGTCTCGAGCTGCTGCGCGGCGGGGAGATCGGCCCCGCCCACCTGCACCGCGCCAGCGCCCGCAAGCGCAAGGCCTCGGTCTGACCGCTCCGGCGGCAGCTCGCGGGCGCTGAGGAGCCCGCGCTAGTCGATGACCTCGCCCTGGACCACGCCATCGTCGGGTCCGGGGCGTTGTCGTCCCGTGGTGCCCGGCGTCCCGTCGTACCGGGAGGACTGGCCATCCTGGGAGGACTGGCCGTACTGGGCGCCGGCCAGCCGACGGGTGATCACCCCGGCCAGGACCCGACGCCCCACGGGACGGGTGACCGGCAGGATGCACAGGATCCCGAGTGCGTCGCTCACGAACCCCGGCGTGAGCATCAAGGTGCCGCCCACGACGATCAGGACGCCGTCGGCGAGCTCCCGCGCCGGCATCCGACCCTCCTGCAGGGCGGTCGTCAGGGCCTGCCAGGCTCGGCCGCCCTCCCGCTTGACCAGCCAGGACCCGAGGATGCTGTCGGCCACCAGCAGCAGGATCGTCCACCACGGACCGATCACCTGACCCACCTGGATGATCACGAAGATCTCGACCAGCGGCACCACGATGAACGCCACCAGCAGCAACCACCAGGGAAAGCGTCGCTTCATGCTCATCTCAACGTCTGGGGAGTTGTGGCTGTTCCGGGCGGCCCCCGACGACGCGGTGCAAGGCCCGGCGCGCCTGCTGGCCGCGTACACCGAACCCCCAGCGGGTGATCCGCCTCAATGACTCCACTGCGACGTCCCGGCTCATCTTCGACTCGCCGTGGACCCGTTCGACGAACTCGATCGGCACCTCGGTGACGCGTAGCCCCGCCTGGTGGGTCCGGAACGTCAGGTCGGCCTGGAAGACGTAACCCAGCGAGTCGATCGTGTCCAGGTCGATCTGTTCCAGGGTGCTGCGCCGGAAGAGCCGGTAGCCCGCGGTGGCGTCCCGCACGGGGATGCCGAGCAGCGCCCGGGTGTAGAGGTTGCCGCCGCGCGAGAGCAGCTCGCGGTGACGGGGCCAGTTCACGATGCTGCCACCGGGCACCCAGCGCGAGCCGATCACCAGGTCGGCCTCGGCGATCGCCTCGAGCAGCAGGTGCAGCTGCTCGGGCTGGTGGGACCCGTCGGCGTCCATCTCCCCGATCACGTCGTAACCGCGCTCCAGGGCGGTGCGGAAGCCGTGCAGGTACGCCGCACCGAGCCCCTCCTTGGCCGACCGGTGCAGCACCGAGACCTGCGGGTCGGCGGCGGCGAGCCGGTCGGCCACCTCCCCGGTGCCGTCCGGGGAGTCGTCGTCGACGACCAGGACGTCGACCTCCGGCGCAGCGCTGCGCAGACGGTGCACGAGATCGTCGAGGGCGAGGGCCTCGTTGTAGGTCGGGACCACGATCACCACCCGGTCCGGCGACGCCGGACGTGGCGCGTCGCTGGAACCCATGGTCGGCAACCTATCGCCGGTGACGGCAGGGCGGGGGGAGCAGGGTGACCTTCGGACCGCTCACGCCCTGACCGGTTGCCAGGATCGCGGGCGTTGTCTACTGGACGCCGCGCTCCCCCCGTGTCCTCCCATCGAGATCGCAAGGCCCGACCCGCCATGTGCGATGCCCAGCGACCACCTTGGCAAGGTGGCCCGGGACCGCATCCGTCGAGCTCGCGTCTGACGTTCTGCCTGGAGTAACGGGGTCGACCCTTGCGCAGGCTCAAGGCCCGTGTCAACGGCGCGGTGACCAGTGCCGATGGGACGAATGCGCAGGTCAGGAAGGCGACCGGCAGGTAAACAGAATGTTTCGGGAATTGGTTCTCGACGGCGTGTCGCGCTGGACACGCCGATCACTGGTCCAGACCTTCGGGAACGACGACCGTTCCGGTCGCCGTGGTGGCGATGACCGGGTCCTCCAGGACGCGGGCCGACGAGGCGGAGCCGCCGGTGGCGTCGCCGCGCGCGACCACACGCAGCTCGAAGTCCATCACCCGCGAGCGGTTGCCGACCCGGACGAGGAGGGCGCTCGCCTCCACGACGTCACCTGCGCGGACCGGCGCCAGGAACTGCACGTCGGAGTACGCCGCGAACAGGCCCTCGTCGCCGTCGGTGCGGATGCACATCTCGGTGGCCACGTCGCCGAAGAGACCCAGGCCCCAGGCCCCGTCGACGAGGTCGCCGGCGTAGTGCGCCTCGGCGTACGAGACGTAGCGGCGGTGCACCACCCGGAGGCCGGGCTCGGGGGCGCTCACGAGGCCCGCCTGGCCAGCTGGTGGACCAGGTAGCTGGCCACCTCGCCGGGTGTCGTTCCCCGGGTGAACACCCGGTCGACGCCGAGCTCGTCGGCCATCGACTCGCCGAACCGTGGACCGCCGACCACGAGGAGCGGCCGTCGGGACGGCGGGAACGCCTCCCGGAAGGCGGCGGACATCTCGCGGGTGTTCAACAGGTGGGCGTCGCGCTGGCTCACCACCTGGGAGACCAGGATGGCGTCCGCCTTCTCCTCGACGGCCCGCTCGACCAGCTGGGGCACGGAGACCTGGGCGCCGAGGTTGACCACCTTGAGCTCGCGGTAGTACTCCAGCCCCTTCTCGCCGGCGAAGCCCTTGATGTTGAGGATGGCGTCGATGCCGACGGTGTGGGCGTCGGTGCCGATGCAGGCGCCCACCACCACCATCCGACGGCGCAGGGACTCCTTGACGGCTGCGTTGACCTCCTTCGGGGTCAGCAGGTCGTAGTCGCGCTCGACGATCTCCACCCGGGAGGGGTCCACGAGGTGGTTGACCCGGCCGTAGACGACGAAGAACGTGAAGTCCGGGCCCATCGGCTTGCTGTGCACGACGAGCGCCGGCTCCATCCCCATCTTGTTCGCGAGCTGGAGCGCTGCCCCGTCGGCCAGCTTGGAGTGGGCGATCGGCAGGGTGAAGGACAGCTGGACCATCCCGTCCCCCGTCGTGTCGCCGTACGGGCGGATCAGGCTCACGGCTGCGCCTCCAGGATCTCGATCGCGGGGTTGTAGTACTCCCCCGCCTTCCGCGCCACGCCGTCCAGTCCCCGTCCTGCGTCGGCGGGACGCCTCATCAGGCCGAAGGTGCCGTCGGCGATCGCGTCGAGCAGCCCGGCCTCGTGGTCGAGGATCTGCCCGAGGAGGTCGATGGACTCGCCCAGCACCTGGCGGGCGCGGTTGGCGATGAACCCGTCGGGAGCCGGCCGGAAGTCCTCGTGAAGGCCGCCGGCGGCGTCGAGGACGTAGCGCACGTTCTGGAGCGCCAGGTCGCGGTCGCTCAGCCACGGGGTCACGACCGCCTCGGTCATCATCCCGACGAGCAGGATCCCTTGCCCGGTGAGGGCGCCGGCGAGGTTGAAGAACCCGTCGAGCAGGTAGCCGCGGAACACGTCGCCGGTCATGTGTCTTGTCGGGGGCATCCACTTCAGCGGTGCGTCCGGGAACAGCTCCCGTGCGAGCAGGGCATGTGCGAGCTCCATCCGGAAGGACTCGGCCACGGCCGGGTCGATCTCGAAGGCGTGTCCGAGGCCGAGCTGCCAGTCCTCGAGCCCGGCCTCCTTGCCGAAGTACTCGTTGAGGAGCTGGCTGGTGGTGACGGTGTGCGCGGCCTCGACGGCGTCGGCGGTGGTGAGGTAGTTGTCCTCGCCGGTGTTGATGATGATCCCGGCGCGGGCGTGCACCTGGCGGCTGAACCGCTGGTCGACGAAGGTGCGCACCGGGTTGATGTCGCGGAAGAGGATCCCGTACATCGAGTCGTTGAGCATCATGTCGAGGCGCTCGAGACCGGCCAGGGCGGCGATTTCGGGCATGCACAGCCCGCTGGCGTAGTTGGTCAGGCGGACGTAGCGGCCCAGCTCGCGGCTCGAGTCGTCCAGCGCCGCCCGCATCAGCCGGAAGTTCTCCTGGGTGGCGTAGGTGCCGGCGAACCCCTCGCGGGTCGCTCCCTCGGGCACGTAGTCGAGCAGTGACTGCCCGGTCGAGCGGATCACCGCGATCACGTCGGCACCCTCCCGCGCCGCCTGCTGGGCCTGGGGGATGTCCTCGTGGATGTCGCCCGTGGCGACGATCAGGTAGATCCACGGCTGTCGGGGGGCGTCGCCGATCCGGGCGATCAGCCGCTCGCGTTCCCGCCGCCGCGCGTCGATCCGTCGTACGCCGGCCGCGACCTGGCGCCGTGACGCTGTGCGCGCCTTCTGGGCTGCGCGCCCCTCGGGCAGCTGGAACCTGGTCGACCCCGCGGACGCCTTCTGGGCCAGCGTCTCGAGGTCCTCCGCCTCGCCGCGGAGCAGGGCGTCCCACACGGGCAGGGCGAGGCCGTGCTCGAGGCCGACGTCGGCGCGTACGGCGTCGGCGAGGCGGTTGACCCAAGGCGTGCCGTCCGGGTCGGCTCCACCCAGGCCGGCGAGCCGCAGGGTCGCGCGCTCGACCGAGACCGTCGTGTGCTCCTGGGCGAGCTTCACGATCGGCCGGCCGACCTTGCGCGCGAGCGCCCGCGCCTGCCGGACGGTCGCCCGGTCGAGGTCGAGCTTCTTCACGGCGGTCGAGCGGCCACCGGTGGTCGTGCCTGTCGAAACCATGCCTACAGTCTCCGCTCGAACAGGGAGCGCACGCCGGGGTTCGTGCGCACGATCTCGAGGGCGAGGTCGGCGTGCCCGGGCACGTAGCCGTTGCCCACCACCATCGTCACGTCGGCCGCCAGCCCTTCCGCGCCCAGGGCCGCGGCGCTGAACGAGGTGGCCATCGAGAAGAAGATGACCGTGCCGGCCTCGGCCGTGGCGAGGATCGCGCCGCCCTCGCAGCCCGGGACGTCCACGCAGACGATCGTGAGGTCGGCGGGTCCCCCGGCGCCCGTGACCGCGTCACGGAGGGCGACCGGGTCGCGGGCGTCACAGACCAGGACCTCGTCGGCGAGACCGGTGGGCTCGAGGAGGTCGGCCTCCGCGCGGTGGGGCACGACGCCCAGCGTGCGTCGCGCGCCGGCCCGGCGGGCCGCGGCCAGGCAGAGCGAGCCGGACTTGCCGGCCGCGCCCACCACCGCGACGACGGGGTCCGCGTAGCGGGTGACGTGGCGCTCGGTCAGCGCCGGCGCCCCGCAGACGTCCATCACCGAGAGGGCCAGGGAGACGGGCAGGTCCTCGGGCAGCCTCGCGGCGATGCTCCTGCCGAAAAGGATCGCGTAGCCGTTCGCGGGAACCTGCTCCCCCAGGCCGTCCCAACCGGTCAGCTCGTCCTCGATCACGAGCGGGGTGAGGGTCAGCGAGACGAGGGTCGCGATCCTGTCCCCCACCGCCAGCCCGAGTGGAGAGGCCGCACCCACTTCCTCGACGGTGCCGACCAGCATCCCTCCCGAACCGGTGACCGGGTTGTGCATCTTTCCGCGGGTGTGCACGATCTCCAGCACCTCGCGGCGTACGGCGTCGCCGTCGCCGTGGTGCTTGGCCTCGAGCTGCCGGAACGAGGCCGCATCGAGGTTCAGGCGCTGGACGCGCACCCGGACCTCGTCGTCACCGACCG
>Ga0190275_10001776_pt1 | contig 15834 bp, 15 predicted proteins | sample Popmic550T_FD_133745 | JGI IMG/M metagenome (GOLD analysis project Ga0190275, IMG submission 133745) | Populus adjacent soil microbial communities from riparian zone of Yellowstone River, Montana, USA - 550 T | ecosystem: Environmental > Terrestrial > Soil > Riparian zone > Trees stand | place...
CCCATACGCCCCAGAAAACGACGAGTAGTGCCGCGTAAGGTATCCAGCTTCGTGAGCTCATCTTTCAGGTTCTCCTTTCACCTGGTGTCTCTATCCTGGCGTGCCGCTTCTGATGGGTCGATGGAATCGACCTCCAGCGGTTCGCCCGCGAGCTTTGCCGCGTAGATGGCCGCCCCCAGGACAGGCGAGAACAGGGGCTTCCTCAACTCGTATCCGTCATGCCGTTGCCCGAGGGCCACCTCGAAGCCTTCGACGACGGGCCGCGAGTTGAACACGCCGCCGGAGTAGGACACGGGTATCTCCTCCTGACTGAAGTCGAGCAGGCGCCTGGTGGTGTCTACGAGATCTGCTAGCTCTTCTGCCGCCCCGGACAGGATCCGGGACGCGCACTCGTCTCCCGCCTCTGCGGCTCCTGAGACCACCCGGCTTAAGGCCGCTATCTCCCTCCGCCCGCCCTGCCAGCGGTTGAGGATGACGTCGACGAGATCCAGGTCTGCCTCCAGCGCCAGGTGGGCACGCAGCGTCTCGTGTAGCGGCCCCACGGGCAGACGACCGTCGCCCATGCGGGAGAAGGCGTTAAGCGCCTTTATGGCGATCCAGTAGGCGGAGCCCTCGTCGCCGAAGAGCTCGCCCCATCCCCCGACCCTGACCCCCTTCCCGGCCCTCTCGCCGTAGGTTATGGACCCGGTGCCGCTCACGACGTTTATGCCGTCGATCCCGCCAAGGGAACCCGACCACCCGCAGACCGTGTCGTTGTCGCAGGCATAGCGGCCATGCCCGAGAATGGCACCGGGTGCCGCATCGAGGGCCAGCACATCACCGCTAACCTCACCGTAGGTCGGCAGACCGAAGAACGCGTAGCGCACATCGGCCGGCGTGACCGAGGCCTTCTGGCACACTTCTTCGATCCCCTGCCGCAGCACCCGGCTCACGAGGCCTATACCATCCGCGAAGTAGTAGCAGGAAGGTGCCAGCGCCTCCGCGGCGACGCGACCGTCCCCGCGAAGGAGGCACAGGGCCGTCTTGGTGCCTCCGCCGTCGACGCCGAGGTACATCAGGAGCTCCCCTCCTCTATGGGATGAATGGAGACGCCCTGTACCACGCGGTTCACCTCCTGGTTTGGGAACGGGTTGTCCGGCGTGTAGCCGAGCTCTAGCGAGAAGAATATGCCGAGGAGCTGGGCGACCAGGACGAACGGCAGCGCCAGCATCGCATCATCCACCCCGTCCACGCCCTCCACGAGCCAGAAGCCCGGATCTTCCGCCCCCGGCTCCTGCGCCGAGACCGCAACGACGTTTTCTGAAGGCATCGAGTTCTTGAGCTCTTCCAGAAGGTCCAGATCGTACTTTCGCGTGTGCTCGTCGCCCGAGACGTAGAGGACGGCGAGCGTCCTGTCGTCGAGGATGGACTTCGGCCCGTGCCTGAAGCCGAGCGGAGACTCGAAGTACGTTACTATCCCGCCCGCGGTCAGCTCGAGGAGCTTGAGAGAAGACTCGTGGGCGAGCCCCCTTAGCGGTCCGCTACCGAGGAAGACGACCCGCTGGTAGCCCGAGGATGCCAACGTCCTTAGGTCCTCTTCACGGGCATCCAGCAACTTCTCAGCGGCCGTGGCGAGACGCCCAGCCAGCTCGCCTGGATCTTCTACCCTCCCCAGGATGACCCAGGCCGCGAGCATCATCGACGTGAAGCTCGACGTCATGGCGAAGCCCTGATCGTTGGTGGCCTCCGGCATCAAGAGAACGAAGGATCCTTCCTCGTCCGCGTGCTTTTCGTAGAGCCTGCCGTCCCTGTCGCAGGTCAGGATCAGGTGGTGGCACCGCGGAAGCAGGCGGTCTGCGAGCTCGGTCGCAGCCACGCTCTCCGGGCTGTTGCCCGAGCGCGCGAACGAGACCAGCAGCGTTGGCCCGTCGTTTGCGAAGTACTCCTTCGGGCTGGAGACGATATCCGTGGTCGCGACGGCGTCCACGCGGCGCCCCGTCCGTCTGGAGAGCGCGGGGGCCAGTATCTCCCCCGCGAAGGCCGACGTGCCTGCGCCGGTGAGGATGATCCTAAGGTCCGGCCGGTCCATGAGCGGCCGAAGAAACGCATCGACGTCCTCCCGCCGTGAGGCAACCACCTGCTCCGTCTCACGCCAGACCTCTGGTTGCTGGGCGATCTCACGCGCCGTCGTCTCCCCACCCTGGCCGGCGCTCAGGCTTGCGAGTAGGTTGTCGTCTGTGTTCAAAGTCGGGCCTCCCTTGTGGTCTGGTTGCATGCGGCGCTGTAGTCTTCCAGCGTGTCGCGTACGCGGTCGAAGACGAGGGCTTCTGGCGCGCAGTCCAACCGGCCCAGGCGCACGCGTTCGTACTGGAGCGGCAGGTACTGGCTGAGCAGGGTCTGGGGTATCTTCTGATGGGCCAGGTTCGTAAACAGACGCTTCCTGGCGCCCTCGACGTCGGGATGCGACCAGTAGTAACGGATCCTGTCGCTGTAGCTGTACCGACGCAGGAGGCGTTGGGCCTCTGGTCCGCCCGGGTAGTAGCCTTCCCAGTAACCTGGCTCCTCCCGCATGCGGCGGTCGACGACGGAGACCAGCTCCGAACGCTCCTCTTCGGCCACAATCTCGTCCTCGATCGCGGCGAGCGCGAACAGCGCCTCCCGCATGGCGAACGTGAGCGCTGGCCCCACCTTGAGCACCGCCCAGTGGTTCCTCACGAGCGCCGCGAGGTTGGCCCGCGTCTGGTAGTCCGTGGAGTGGGCCTCGAAGATGAGCCGGCCGCGGTCTTCCAGCACGCGCCTGAGCTCCTCCGTTGCGGATTCCTCGTAGTCGATAACGCGCTCCAGGTCGAACTCCACACCGGGCTGTACGACGAGGGCCACCACCCGCTCCCAGGCACCGTCTAGCCCTCCTGCCCGGAAAGCTTCCTCGTGCGCGGCCAGCGTGGCGCGCGCCGCGCCTGCGGAGGTTGGGGTGAGCTTTCCCAACGCCTCGTGGGCCCCGCCGGGCACGGGCACCTCCGTCCCCACGACGTAGACGATCTCATCGCCCGACGCCTCTCTCTCGGCCCTGGCGGCGAGCGTGGCGGCCCTCTCTGCGACGACCTCGTCATCCAGCGGCTCCGTGTCGTCCGTGCAGGCCATGCTGCAGTCGAGGTGTATCTTTGTGAAGCCGGAAGCCACGTAGAGCGCGACGAGATCCCCCGCGTGCCCCATCGCCTCCTCGGCCGGTAATCCCCTCCAGCGGTTTGGGCCGAGATGGTCCCCACCCAGCACGACACGGTCCCCGGGTAGCCCCCGCCGCTCCGCCAGGCCCAGCACGAGCGCGCGGAAATCCAGGGGCTTCATCCCCGTGTAACCCCCGAACTGGTCTACCTGGTTGGACGTGGCCTCCACCAGGAGGTACCCATCCTCGCCGAGGACCTGCATAACCGAAGCCTCTATGACCAGCGGGTGCGCGGAGCAGACGGAGTACACGCCCACGGCCTCACCTGACCTGTGCCTCTCTACCGTTTCCAACAACAGCCCGCTCACGAGGGCCTACCTCCCGCACGCTCGCCAGCCCTCATGCAAACGGGCCACGAAGCCTCGGGCCAACGACCATCCCTGTATCGTCCACCCCGCGAACGGCCAACTGAGTACCAGATCACCCTCGCCCCCCGCTCTCTGCTAGTGGCGGCCCGTACACCAAAGCGAACAGACCTCGCCTGAACCGTTCCCTCCCCGACCAGATCATAAACCTTCAAAGAAAATCAAATACGCGCGGATTATTGTGTCTCGCGACCTCAAACACGCACGGGCGAGCAGACACCCGACCAAAAAACCCTCCGGATCTCTTGACAGATAATGGTCAACGCCTCTATATTGTATATAGTTATATAAGCAAACACGTGTCTTGGGAGGCGAGATGGGTGTGGGGTCGAGAGGAAGTGGAGGGGGGCTGGATCTGTTCGGCGCGGTCAACCCGTCGAGCAGGACCTCTGGCATGCGCATGTGTGCGCAGTCGTTCTGGCTCGCAAGAAGAGAGATGAAGCATGCGTGGCCCTCTTACGTGTCGAACGCCTCGATCGCCATGGTCCTTGGATCCGTCGCCGCGGTAAGCCTGTCCTTCGGCCTCTCCGGGTTCGAGGCCAGGATATTGCGGGGGCCCGGGATGGAAGCGTTCTACGGGGCCTTCCTCTCGGACTACCTCTTCCTGCTCGTGTGTGCTCTTCTCGGGACGAACGGAGTACTGATCGGGTACTATGCGCGAAACCGGCGTAGCACGTTTACTCGCAAGCTCCGGCCCTTGAGGAACATACCGGTCTCTGCGGCGGTCCTCGTAGGTAGCCGCGCGCTCGGCGCGCTGTTCGCGCTCTTCGTAGGCGCTCTTGCCTTCTTCGTGCCGGTGTTCTTCCTTTCGGACCTCGGAGAAGATCTCGGGGTGAAGACGTACCTGTACTTCAGCGCGGTCTGGGTAGGGTACGGCCTGCTCGGATCGGGGATCTCGCTGTACTTCGAGTTCGGCTCGAGCGGTAGGGTCTACAGGCTCATCTCCTACGGCTTCGCCGTTCCCCTCATGATCGCGGTCGTGCTGCTCGAAATATCGGGGTACGCGGGCCTCGTCGGAAGGGTGGCCGGGATGTCACAAGGCGGGTACGGGGCGCTTCTGGCCGGCCTCTCGGTCCTGCTGGGTGGCGCAGCCTTTCTGCTCTTGTCGAGGGCCACGGTTCATCGCTTGCTAACCAGAGAGCTCCCTGCGTGAGCGAGAAGTGGTATCCGCGGCGGGGGCCGCACGTCCCCATAAGCCTCTCCATGGAGGATCACAGGCCCATGTACAGGCAGATCGAGTCGCAGTTGAGGGACTTCATCCTCTCGGGCGCGCTCAGGCCCGGAACGAAGCTGCCCACCATCAGGGCGCTCGCCAGAGACGCCTCTTGCAGCGTCATCACGACGCAGCGCGCCTACCGGGATCTGGAGGAGGAAGGTCTTATCCTGACCAGGCAGGGGAGGGGCACCGTGGTCGCGGAGATTACCGAGGAGAAGTTGAGAGCCAGGCGCCACGAGGCCGTAAAGGCAGCCTTCGCTGAGGCCGTCGGGACCGGCCGCCGCGCGGGTCTCACCGGGGATGAGCTACACGCCGTGCTAGACGAAACCCTGCAAGGGGACCAGACCGAGACAGAGGGGGACAGGTTATGACCCGGGGACCGATCATCTCGCTCAGCGACGTTAGCAAGTCCTACGGGGCTTTCGAGCTTGGCCCGATCGACCTCGACGTGGAGCCCGGCTGCGTGGTGGCGGTCGTGGGGCCGGTCGGGAGCGGCAAGAGCACCCTCCTGAAGATGCTCATGAACCTCGTCCCACCTGACTCCGGTGAGGTCAGCCTCTTCGGGGGTGCTTTTCCCGAGGACGAAGTAGCCATAAAACAGAAGATAGGCTACGCCCCCGAGCGCGCCACGGGCTACGAAGACCTGAGCCCCAGGACCCTGCGCGAGCTCGTATCCTACTTCTATCCAGGATGGGACCAGAAGGCCTACGAAGTGCCCCTCTCGGGTACGGAGATAGAGGAGGACAGGCCCTTCGAGGCACTCTCCTCGGGCACGCAGCGGCTCCTCATTGTTGCGCTGGCCCTGGCGGCCGGCTCCGAGCTTCTCGTCTTGGACGAGCCTACGGCGGGCCTTGACCCCTTCGCCCGAAGCCGGGTCCTTGCGGGCATCTCGCACTTCATAGCCGACGAGCGGCACAGGAACAGAACGGTCGTGTTCGCGACCCATGCCATGGAGGATGTCAGGCTCATCGCTGACCACATAGCGTTCCTGGTGGATGGGCAGCTGCTCGGGCTCTTCGAGACGGGCGCCCTGCAGGAGAGGTGGACCGCCTTCTGGCCGGAGAGGGCGCCGGAGGGCGATATTCCAGGCATGGTCGAGCTGGATAGCGATGATCCGGTACGTATCGTAAGCGATTCGCCCGGGGAGACGGCAGAGGAGCTGCGTGCCCGGAACATAGGCGTACTCCGCACCGGAGCGTTGGAGTTGGAGGAGATACTCTCTCACCTCATGCGCCAAAGGGCGGAAGGACGCGCCGGATCCCCGCGCGCAAGAGAGTAGAAGGCAAGCGGCGTGGACTTCGACACGAGGCAGGGCGACCGGGGACGTCGAGGCCCCGGCTCTTACCGGGAAAGGGAGACCAGTCCCGGCCGTCTGCCACGGCCAGATGACGACCGAGATACCCTTACGATACCCGCCGGTGCGAGGAAGGCTGCGCTCGTGCACCTCGCGTTGGCCGCGTGGCGGTCTGGTGAGATAGACCCCAGGAAACTCGGTCAGGTGCGGGGACGCGAGGTGGATGAGGCAGGATTCCAGAGGGCGCTCTATCGCTCCTCGATTGGGGAGATCGAGCACGTACTGCGTCCCGTCCTGAAAGGCCGGCGGGTCGAGGTCCAGGGACGCCTGGCCGGCGCAGGACGCACCGCGCTCGAGAGGCTGGGTGCCGAGGTCGAGGAGCTCGGGCTGGAGGACGAAAAGCGCTACATCGACATGACGCCGGCCATCTTCGTCCTCGCAGCCCTGGCGATGGCGGTGCGTTACGTCTCTCTGGGGCTCGACGACCAGGACCTCTACATCCTGGCCGGCATCGTGTTCGCCGTGATGTATGGTTTGAGGCCTTTCTTCTCCAGGATGCAGCGCCCAAGGGACTAGCGTACCCGTGAAGGTGGCCACCCACATCGTCTTCGCCGAGTGTTGCTGGTTCGCCACCTCCGCCGTCCTCGACGTCCACTACGGCACCTCGGCGGTGCTCGTCGTCGCGGCGACGAGCATCCTACCCGACGCCGACGACCCGAAGAGCTGGCTCGGTCACAGGCTTGGAAGCGTGCCGCAGGAACTCCGTCGCCTCCTCGCGCCGGGCAGCTGTTTTCATTCCCTACTGGCCCTGCTCTTCTGCACGACAGCCCTCGGCCTGCCGCTCTGGTGGGTCGCTGACCAGCCGGCCCTCGCCGTTGCCGCGTTCGTGGGCTACGGCTCGCACCTCTTCGCCGACATGATGTCGTTGGGTGGCGCCCAGCTCTTCTGGCCCAGTCAGGCTATAGCCGTGTTACCCGGGAGGGACCAGTATCGCGTCGTGTCGGGCTCCGCCTCCGAACGCGTCTTCGTCGCCGTGGCACTATTGCTCGCGCTCCTCTTCTATCCCGTCTCCAGGGCAGGCTTCGACGGCCTCATCTACCGCATGGGCGGTTCGGACCGGGTCTACGGCAAGGTCCAGAAGGTAACAGACGGCGACACCGTCTCAGTAGAGGTCTACGGCCAGCTCCAGCACGTGAGGCTGATAGGGGTAGACACCCCGGAGACCGTGGCACCAGACCAACCTATAGGCTGCTACGGCAAAAAGGCGAGCGCCTACACAAAGAAGACCCTTTCGAAGAGGCTGGTCAGGATGGAGATACCGCGCGTAGGAGACTCGGAGGACGCCTACGGCCGCACCCTCGCCTACCTCTACCTCGACGCTGACCACAACGGCTCCTACGAGCACCCCTTCAACGAGGATCTCCTGAAACTGGGTTACGCCAGGACCACCACCTTCTCCCACGCCTACCGCCGCGAGTTCGAACGCCTGCGCGAAAGAGCAGAGGAGCAGGAGACAGGCCTCTGGGATGACTGTACCGCCACAACACCCTACTGAAGAGCTGGTGCGGTGGCACTGCGAGCAGTGGCAGGCGGCGACCACATCACGCAGCGGCCCGCGCACCTCCTCATACCGGATGGCACCGCAGAGACAGCCGCCGGTGCTCCCGAGCGGGCGGCAACGCTCCCCCTTGCGACGACTACAGGGCGCCCACCCGCAAGGCCTCGCGCACGGCCCGTTCGGCACCGTCTGTCCAGGGCTCGCCGTGGCCGGGTAGTAGCATCCTAGCGTCCGTGTCCGCCAGTAATTCGAGCGAGGAAAGTGCCCGCTCGCTATCGGCCGTCGCCCCGCGCGCCACGATCCGGGGGCCACGAGTGTCCGTGTAGGGATCGTGAGTAACCAGAGCGTCGCCCGCGACGACAACATCACGTTCGGGAAAGTGGAGGGCACAGTGGCCCAGGGTGTGCCCAGGCGTGAACAAGACCTTTGGAGATCCGGGCACATCGAGCGTTCCCTCATTACCGTACCGCCGTACCTCCCGAATAGGTCCCACGCGTAGTGCTCCGGCCCGGATGAGAGAGGACACTATCGGCAGGTTCTTGCGGCCCAGATAGGAGACCGGGCTGCGTTCGGTCATGTACAGCCAGGGTCGCTTCGTGAGGGGCGCGTCGTTCTCGTGAACCCACACAGGGACGCCGAATTCCACCCGCGCCCTTTCGGCGAAACCTATATGGTCGAAATGAGCATGCGTGAGCACGAGTCCCTCGATATCGTGGGGCTTGCGACCGATCGCGTGCAGGGCTTCCAACAGAGAGCTCCAGGACGAGGGCAGGCCCGCATCCACCACGCAAACGTGGCCGTTCTCCTCTACGAGGTACCAGTTGACAAAATGTTCGCCGATCCGATGAACGCCGTCGGCTACGTTTCTATACAGCATCGGGGTGCCTCCTGGTGTCGTGCCCCGGGGCATTGGTTTGCCGTCCCGACCTCCTGGTGTGATGTTGGGGTTGCAGTGGGCCGTCGATCTGAACGGCCCACCAACCGGGGCGTTGCTCAGACCGATGTGCGGGCTACGGCGTGTTCTGCGGCCCACTCGATGGCGTGGTCGGCGACCTCCTCGTAGCCGGGTGCGCCAGGGAAGTGGGGCCGCCCAAGGTACTCCTGAAACTCGGTAAGGGCCTGGGATCCCGAGTACTTCTCGGCGTTGTGACGGCCGACTTCAGGGGGAATGATGTGGTCGTGCTCGAAGGTGAGAAACAGCAGCGGCGCGCGGTCGTCGTTGGCGAAGTCTACCTTCGTCGGGGCGTCACGGTGCAGGCTCGCGAAGGCGGCTTCCCGCAGCACGTTCACGGCACAGGGCACGTGGTAGCGATCGTAGATCTCGTCCGACTCTTCCCGGCTCAGCGTGTTCGCGAAGGCGTAGTGGAACTCCTTCGCGCTCAGCGGGACGGCAGAGTGGCGCTTGAATGGGTTGCGCAGGGCGGGCAGGGTTGCTCGAAGGGTAGACAGGGGCAGGTCGGGTACCCCTTTCACCGTTCCGGGGGCTATGCCCACGCCCGCGGCGCCGAGGCCCCTATCGAGCAAGACTTGCAGCACGGTTCCACCGAGGGAATGGCCCATGATGATCGGCGGTTTGTCCAGCTCACCTATGATGCGCGTGTAGTGGTCGACGATCTGGTCTATGTCCAGCTCGGCGATCGGGGAGGGATCGGCGTTTAGCGCTTCTACTTCGCCCTCCATGCCGGGCCAGGCCGGTGCGATGGTCTTGTAGCCCCGAGCCTCGTAACGCTCTGTCCACTTCTCCCAGCTGCGTGGTGTCATCCACAGCCCGTGGATGAACACGACCGTGTCCGGGGCAGCAGCGTCTGTGGCGGCTTCGATGTGGTTGTTCTCGCTGGTCATGCGATCCTCCAATCTACAGGTGAGGTCGGTGCGGGGAATACGTCGAAGATCTGTGCGCCTGGCAGGTTGTCCGTGTCTTCTCCTCTCTCCGAATTGCAGTGTCGTTCGATCTCCACAAGCGAAACTCGTCTCCGCGAATCCAGTGGATCAGACCGAAGTTGGCCTAGAGATACGGCAACCTCTGCTAATGGGTGCCTTGCAGTAAGAAAGCAAGCAGGTCTCGGTTCAGTTGATCCTTGTGTGTGTCCGTCAAGCCGTGGTCCCCACCTTCGTAAATCTTCAGGGTCGAGTTCTTGACCAGCTTGGACGAGGCGAGGGCAGAGGCGACTATGGGTACTATCTGGTCGTCGTCGCCGTGGATGATCAGGGTAGCAACGTCGAACTTTCTGAGATCTTCCGTGAAATCCGTCTCCGAGAAAGCCTTGATGCAGTCGAGCTCGTTCTTGAGGCCTCCTCTCATTCCTTGCAGCCAGAAAGCGTCCCGCGCACCCTGGGAAACGTTGGAACCAGGCCTGTTGATCCCGTAGAAAGGCTCGGAAAGGTCCTTGAAGAACTGTGAGCGATCTGCCGCAACCCCGGACCGGATGTCGTTGAACACCTCGATCGGGAGCCCATCGGGGTTCGCTTCGGTCTTCAGCATCAGCGGCGGCACGGCCCCGACCAACACGACCTTCGACACCCGTGACGTTCCGTGGCGTCCTACGTAGCGGGCGACCTCCCCACCCCCGGTGGAGTGCCCGATCAGAACCGCTTCTTCCAGGTCGAGGCTTTCGATGATAGTTGCGAGGTCGTCCGCGTAGGTGTCCATCTCGTTGCCGTCCCAGGGCTGGCTGGAACGCCCGTGACCACGTCGATCGTGGGCGATCGTACGAAACCCGCTGGAGGCCAAGAAGACCATCTGAGATTCCCAGGCGTCAGCGTCGAGCGGCCATCCGTGGCTGAACACGATCGGCTGACCTTCGCCCCAGTCCTTGTAGTAGATCTGCGTGCCGTCCCGTGTCGTGACCGTGCTCATCGCCGTGCCTCCTTGTGTGTCCGGCGGGTCGTCTCGCAACTTACAGATCGGTCCGTTCCAAGGCATCGGTCATCTGACTGTGATTGACTCCCCTAGATCTCCTTCGGGTCGAGCGTGCACGTGCCGACGACCCGCAAACGATTCGTGCTCAACATGAATCTGTGGCTAGATCAAAGTAGAGCGAAGCACCTCGTGGAGCTGCCCGCGGGAACTGATTCCTAGTTTGGGGAAAGCACGATACAGGTGCGCGCCGACGGTGCGGTGCGACATGTAGAGCTGCTGGCCGATCTCGCGGTTGGTAAGCCCGGAGGCAGCCATGCGGGCAACCTGCAGTTCCTGAGGCGTCAAACCCTCGATCACACTACGTTCGTGCGGCTGGCTCATCACTCCCGCCGCGCGCAACTCGTGCCGTGCCCGCTCGGACCACGGTTTCGCGCCGAGAGCCTCAAAAGTGTCCTTCGCAGTGTTGAGATAAGGACGAGACTCGACCACCCGTCGCTGTCTACGGAGCCAGGTGCCGTAGGCGAGAAGCATTCGTGCCCGGGCCAACGGCCAACGCGTGAGATCGGTACTCAGGCCAGCCTCGAAGAGCGACTCGGCCTCGTCGTCATCAGCCAGTAAAGGACGGGCGTATTCCAGGGCAATCCGGGTCCGCGGTGAGGATGCACGTTTGTGTACCTCTTCCGCTTCGGCGACCACATCCCGCGCCTGATCGTGGCGCTCGCTGTAGACGGCCGCCTCCGCCAGATCCCCTACTATCCAGAACTTCTTCCGAAAGTGCTCCGCCGGATCTTTTGAATCGAACGTGCGGATCAGATGCTGAAAAGCATCGTCGTACCGTCCAGCGCCAAGCGCCGTGATACCGCGCGCCAGTTGAACGTCCCAGAGCGTGGCGTTGCCGCGTAGCGGGATCATCGTCTTTTCGACCTCGGCGGCGATGGTCTCGGCCACATCGATCTCGCCGCGCAATCCCGCTAGCAAGGCCTGTGCGGCCCGCGCGTAATCAGCGAACAGCGGCTGCCTGGTTTCGACGGATAAACGATATCCCTCGTCCGCGTCGGTCCGGGCGAGATCCATGCGACCGAGATGCACGCTGGCTGCCGTACGCGCCACGATGGCTTGCGCCAGCAGGGCGAGTTGCCCGTGACCACGTAGACCGGCGATCGCTACCGTTAGCGCGTCGACCGCGAACTCAAAGTGTCCGACCGCGTACCCTGCGAGCCCGAGAAGACGGGCGGAGACGGGATCTTCGACTCCCGTGGTGACCAGGCGATCCAGCCGCCTCAGAACCTCTTCTTCGCGCTTTCGAGAACCGACCAGCGCCAGAATGGCCAGTCTTTGTGGATCGACTTCAGGAACCCCCATCCGCTCCACGGCGGCTACGAGAAGCTCCCGCCGCTCTTCGCTCCGACCCACCCACCAGGACTTGCCGGCGGCACGCCTGAGCACGTTTAGGGCGAAGTCGGGAGCACGATCCCAGGTCTGCTCGGTAACCGTAATGATCTGCTCGATGCGCACCGCGTCTTCGCCGGTGTCGAACGCCTCTTGAATCAAGAGCGCTCGCTGACGCCCCAGTGAGTCGAGTCCGACTTGCTCGGCTTCCCCTAGGAGACGAAGAACCAGTTCACGCCGCCCGAGCTCGGATGCCACCTCTGCTGCGTCAAGGAACCGCTGTCCCCGCTGTGTATCAACGGCGCTAACCTGGGCGGCACGCTCGAGGGCACTAACAGCCACGCTAATGGCGCCACGCCGACGTGCCCGCGCAGCGGCCCGTTCGAGCGCCCTGGCAATGTTCTCATCGGCTCCCCCCAAAGCGGCCGCGCGGTGCCAGACCTGCCGATCAGGCTCGTCGGTAAGCGCGTCGGCGAGCGAGTAGTGCGCGGCCCTCTGCTCGACGGCTGTGGCCCGGTGATAGACCGCCGAACGTACCAGGGGGTGACGAAATATGATGCGCGTATCGTCGATCTCGGTCAGGCGAGCGCTAATAGCAGGCGTAAGGTCTTCTTCGTCTGGTGTCCCGTCGATCAGTGCAGCTGTGGCAGACATTATCTCACCGAGAGAGCCACCGTCACTCGCAGCAGCTATCAGCAGCAGCGCGCGGGTAGTGGAAGGCAGTTCAGCCACTTTCGCGGCGAACGCCCTTTCCAGTCGCTCGGTCAGATGTAGAGGCGTCGGCAACGGTGCACCGATATCGAGCAAGTCTGCTCGTTGAGCATACGGAAGTTCTACTAGCGCAAGCGGGTTGCCCTCAGCTTCCTCGAGCAGTCGAGACCGTGCTAACGGCTCCAATCCTTTACCGTGCATTGCAAGCAGGGCTTCTGCCGCGTCCTCGTTTAAACCACCCAGCCTCAACTCGGGTAGCCCTACGTCTGCCAGGACGCTGCGGACGCCCTCGCGAAGCGCAATTAGCATCCCGACGCGCTCATGCTCAATGCGCCGAGCGACAAAAGCCAGCACGCCAGCACTGGATTGATCGAGCCATTGTGCATCATCCACCACCAGCAATAGCGGAGCGGTCTCAGAAGCATTGGATAGAAGCTGGAGCACCGCCAACGCTATCAAGAAGCGATCGGGTGCATCCTCACCGGCCACGCCGAAGGCCGTCAAGAGTGCGGTGCGTTGAGGTAAGGGTAGGTCCTCGGCTTGCTCCAGAATCGGCATCACGAGTTGGTGCAGGCCCGCAAACGGCAACTCCGCCTCGGACTCCACACCGGTGGTGCGCAGAATCCTCATGCTCGCCACCTCAGCACGGCTTATGGCTGCCTTGAGCAGGGCCGTCTTGCCGATCCCCGGATCACCCCGCACCAGCAACGCAGCCCCGTTTTCGGGAACCCCGTCCACCAACTCGTTGAGATGAGCCAGCTCTAGCTCACGGCCGAAGATACGGTTATCGGCACCACCATCATGCTGAGCACTCTGAATTCCCTTCATGCCCGAGATCCATCTTAATCTCTTGCAGGGGCCCGTGCCAGAGCGCTGCTTGTACCGGAATCCATAACAGCGGGTCGAAACCTACCACTAACGAGCCAGCCTCGCGACCACAGAGGCCAGCGCCGGCATCCACATCAGCCCCGCGATGAAGGGACCCCCTATGTCCGGTCTGCTGACAACGACGACCTCGATCGCGGCCGACAGCGCCACGACGAGGGCAAGATAGATCGCCAGCCCACAGCGCGCTCGGGGACGGTCACTCAGCAGGGCACTTCTGACGAACCGATCATCCCTGATGCCACTCGAACGGCGGCAACTCGGCATCGTTATGGTGCGCGTCCAGAGCTCTGGCCTGGTTCCCCATCATCTCCGGCCTTCGGATCGCGACGTGTACAGGACGGGAATCATGCCGCCTCCGGGGCTTCTTGACCAGCGAGCCCGCCGAAGTCGGGGGTGGAATAGCCCCCATGGGGCCGGTAAGCTTGCCGGAGCGGGGGATGGGCGGCGACCGAGAAGGGTTACGCGTGATACGCGAGGTTATGTGGCGGGCGTGGGAAAGTCCCGGGCTGGGGCACTTGCGGCTGGCCGTGCGCGAGAGTGGCGTCGTCGCCGATGGCATGGTTTTGGGCGTGGCAGACGGGCACCCGTTTCGCCTGGCCTACGAGGTGCGCTGCGACGCTCACTGGCGCGTGCGGGCCTCGCGCGTGGGTGTACCGGGCGAGCCACCGAAGGTCGAGCTGTTCTCCGACGGGGAGGGCAACTGGAAGGGGCCCGACGGGCGGGCCCTGCCGTACCTGGACGGTTGCCGGTACATAGACGTCTCCGAGACGCCGTTTACCAACACCCTCCCGATCCGCCGCCTCGGGCTGGCACCCGGCGAGTCCGCCGAGATCTGCGTAGCCTACTTCGACGGGATCGAACTGCAACCCTGGCCTGAGCCACAGCGCTACTCTTGCCTCGAGAGGGACAACGGGGGTGGACTCTACCGGTTCCTGAGCCTGGACGGCGGGTTCACCGCCGACCTGGCTGTGGACAAGGACGGCCTGGTCGTGGACTACCCCGGGTTGTTCAAGCGAGCCCTGCCCTAGACGGACCTTGCGACGGTGGGTGTCCGCCAGCGGGACTTCGCCGCGGGCTGCGGTTGGTGGCATCATGCTCTCGAAGCTGGAACGACGAACCCGCTTCGGAGCTGGAGCGGGGAGGGGAGACGATCATGCCCGTCTACGTCCTCTTGATGAACTGGACAGATCAAGGTGTCAGGGCCGACAGGGACACCGTGGGCCGCCGCGAACACGCCGACGCGCTGGCCGAGAAGTACGGTGCGAGGATAGCGCACGCCTACTGGACCATGGGCCACTACGACATCGTGGCCGTGATCGAAGCCCCCGACGACGAGGCCATAACGGCCATGGTGCTCGAGCTAACATCCGAAGGCAACGTCAGAACGGAGACCCTGCGGGCCTTCGACCACGACCAGATGCAGGCGATCGTCCAGAGAACCGGCTGAGCGACCACGAGCTTCACATAAAGACGACGACCCCCGGACCGAGCGAGGGAGGTGTCCGGCGCACACGATGTGTTAGACTTGTGCATGCACAAGCTCTGAGGAGGCACCTTATGTCATACATGCTTACCGCCGAAGATCTCATCCAGCACTTCGACAACATGGGAGATGAGGAACTCGACCGTCTACAGGCCGCCATCGACCGTCGTCGCAAGCAACTTGCCAACGAAGAAGGGTTACCGGCCGCCGGCGCCTCAAGCACCGTCGTGGAGAGGCGCGCCTACGGTAGTGGGGTGCTGCAGTTGGAGAAGCGGGGTGAGAGTGGGCCCTACTGGTACTTTCATCTCCGCAAGGACGGAAAGCAGAAGACGATCTACCTGGGCAAGACGGACGTTCCGGAGATAAAGCTGGCCCAGATCAAGGGCGGAATCGGCGGCTGAGAGCGCCCTTATGCAAGACGAGCCATCAATGACGGTTGACCGCTGACGGCTAAAGGCCCGCAACCAGGCACGGGCGAGAAGCGCGGAGGGCTCAGGATCGGGGTGCTTGGGGCGGGCCAGATCTCCCAGGCGGCCCATTTCGAGGCGTGTCGCAAGGCCAGGAATGCCAGGCTCTACGCGATCTGCGACGTGGCCGAGGACCTGCTGGAGAAGATGGTCGCCGTGCACGCCCCCGAGAAGGCCTACGCGGGCTACGACGCCATGCTCGCCGACCCGAACGTGGACGCCGTCATCATCGCCATCGCCGACCAGTTTCACGTGCCCATGGCGCTCAGGGCCATCGAGGCCGGCAAGCACGTCCTGGTGGAGAAGCCCATGGGCGTCACCGTCGAGGAGTGCGAGGAGCTGTACGGGGCCGCAGGGAAGTCGGGGCTCGTCGTGCAGGTCGGGACCGAGAAGCGCTTCGA
>Ga0190275_10001777_pt1 | contig 15834 bp, 15 predicted proteins | sample Popmic550T_FD_133745 | JGI IMG/M metagenome (GOLD analysis project Ga0190275, IMG submission 133745) | Populus adjacent soil microbial communities from riparian zone of Yellowstone River, Montana, USA - 550 T | ecosystem: Environmental > Terrestrial > Soil > Riparian zone > Trees stand | place...
AGACTCATATGGCAAAGGCGATGGCCGCCGAGGCCGGGGTGCCGTTCTATTTCGTCTCGGCGCCTGCCTTCCAAAGCATGTGGTCGGGGATGACGGCATGGAAGATCCGCTCCTATTTCCGCGATCTCAAGAAAGCAGCGCGTAAAGAAGGCGGTGCGATCGGCTTCATCGAGGAGATCGACGCGGTCGCTACCCGGCGAGGAGGGCTATCACCCGACGCTGCAACTGCATCCCGCTTCGGTGTCCACCGGTTCATCGATACCGGCGGTGGCGGGATGGTGAACGAACTGCTGATCCAGATGCAGTCCTTCGACACCCCCCTCATGGGGGGTCGGATCAAGAACTGGTTCGTCGACCTCGCGAACCTGTTCATGCCGGCCGGACACCAGATCAAGAAGAGTGCGAGTAAGTACTCGAACGTCCTGGTCATCGGTGCAACCAACAGGGCCGATCATCTCGATCCTGCCCTGATGCGGCCCGGCCGATTCGATCGCGCTCTCTACTTCGAGTTGCCTTCCAAGAGTGGCCGGCGCGACCTCGTCGACTATTTCCTTGCTCGCCGAGCACACGCTACGGAGATGGATCGCAAGGAGCTGCGCGAGGAACTCGCTCTGATGACCCTGGGTTACACGCCGGCGATGTTGGAACACATCCTGGACGAATCACTCGTCTGGGCGATCCGAGATGGACGCAGGGAGCTCAACTGGCGCGACGTCCAGAGAGCGCGGCTGTCCGAAGAGATCGGCGTCGGGCAACCGGTTGCCTACACGAAGCGGGAGAAGGACCTGATCGCAACGCACGAAGCCGGACATGCAGTTGCTGCCTATCTCTGCGGCAAGGATCGCAAACTAGAGGTTCTGTCGATCATCAAACGCCGATCCGCACTCGGATTACTGGCTCACTCAGACCTCGAAGAACGATTCACTCGCGCCCGCTCCGAGTTGGAAGCAACGCTGAAGATAATGCTCGCCGGCATGGCGGCAGAGGAACTTTTCTTTGGCGAATCGGGCACCGGGCCCTCATCGGATCTAACCGCGGCGACGTCGTTGGCGGCTCAGATGGTCGGCGCCTACGGGATGGGCAAACATCTCGTGTCTTACGACGCCATAGACAACGGCTTCTCGTCGGGGAACCTCGTTGCCAAAGTGCTGGCCGGAGATCAAAGCCGATCGGAAGTCGAGGATCTGCTGCGGCTGCACAAAGAAGAGGTCAAAAAGTTGTTGGCATCCCACCGCAACTTGGTGGAAGCCTTACGGGACGAGCTTCTCGAACGGGAAGAGTTGCTGGGGGACGAGATCCTTGGTGTTCTACGCCGCGCGCAGGCGAACTAGATCCCCGCGAACAGATCGTCCTCTGGCTCCTCGGTAGGGACCGTCGACTCGATCAGCGTGTAGTCCTCCCACGGATAGACCTTTTTCTGGATGTCATCGGGGATCGCGAACCAGAAGCTGTCCGGATCGATCTGGGTCGCGTGCGCGAGCAATGCCTTGCTGCGTAACTCGACGTAATCGGCTACATCGATCTGTGCGGTGACCTTCGGGTCCTCGAAACCCATCTGGTCCCACTGATCGAGCCACCCGGCGAACGGGCTCTCGATCCCCTCCGCGGCTGCAGCTTCGTGCAGCATCGTGAACCTCGCCTTGGTGAACGTGGCAAAGTAGTAGAGCTTCGACGGCTGCCAGGGTGCGCCGGCGTCTGGGAAACGTTCCCCGTCGCCGGCTTCGCGGAACGCTCTGGCGCCCCACTCGTGCACCCGGATGTGATCGGGATGCTCGTATCCCTTCGACTCGTCGTACGAAAGGATGACCTCGGGTCGTTCGGCCCGGATTATCTCGACGATCTTCCCTACGGCTTCTTCGGGATCGGCATTCCAGAATGAGTTCGGATGATCATTGCTTGGTGTCTTCGGCATCCCTGAGTCGCGATAGCCGAGGTGATAGATCCGCTCGACACCCAACAAGTCGCACGCGGTCTCCAGCTCGGCGGCTCTTATCTCCGGCATCCGATCTTTGATGCCGGGGCGATCCATGCGGGGGTTCAGGATCTCGCCTTCTTCGCCGCCCGTCGCACAGACCAGAACGACGCGCACGCCCTCGTCCGCGTAACGAGCCATCGTTCCCGACCCCTTAGACGACTCGTCGTCCGGGTGGGCATGGAACGCCAGCAGTGTGCGTCTCTTATCGCTCATGCCCACTAGGGTAATTGCCCCTTATGGAGAGACAAGAAGGCCGTGATTACTTCGACAAAGCTCGCACTGTTGCGGCTGCATTGCTGTTCGGAGCGGGGATCGCCGCCGTGGGAGGCGCCTTTCTCGAGTGGGTCACGATCCAACCCCCGGAGCGGGTTCCGGCCGACCAGGCGAACCGGCTCGATGCCTTCACCGGCATGGACACATCGGATGGATGGGTCGTAGTTGCCCTAGCCGGAGCGATCCTGTTGTCAGCTCTCTTCCTTGTGATCCGCAAGCGATCGCTTTACGCATGGATCGCGTTCTGGTGCTCGATGGTGATGGGTGGGATATCGATCGCCGACTACCGCGGGATCGACGAGCTGTTCTACGAAGAGATGAACAGGATCGGGGATCCTTCTCCTGCGTTCGGTCTGACCCTCGTCGCTGTTGCAGCACTGGTCGGGATCGTCGCGTCCGTTACGGGCGTCGCGGCGTCACCGAAGCGGGACGAAGAGCAGCCTTAAGCCTCGATCAGGACCGGTGTGCCGAGCGGCAACTTCTCGAGCTTGCGCATGTCCTTGTTGAAAACGCGGACGCACCCATGAGAGACCTTTTGCCCGCGATCAGACTCGACCGCGGTGCCGTGGATCGCCGAACGTCCCCCACCCGGCCAGTCGCTAAGCACCGGTGAGAACCCACTGAGTCCGAGCGCGAACCGCCCGTAGGGCCCGGTCGGGGACGGCTGTGGGACCGACGCCCAGATGTAGAACGTGCCCGTCGGGGTCGGGTACTGGTCTTGTCCGATCCCGACCCTTGCCGTGCGGACGAGCTTTCCCGCCTCGAAATATTCGAGCCGGCGCTCCGAAAGATCGACCTCGATCCGTGCCGGGAGCTGGTCGACCTTCATGTCCTTCGGATCGGAACGGATCCACCCCTTCGAACCGTTGGGTCGCTCCGGAACGAGCACCTTGAACCATCCGCCCCCTTCGGTCATCTCGGCCGTGTCCAGCACCAGCAACCGAAGGCGCTGACCCAAGGGGTTCCATGCCTTCAGACGGGTCGAGCGAGAGCTCTTGGTGGGCTTCTCGTAGATCGTGAAGAACTTGTCCTTGGTCCACAGACCGAGGCCCCCACCGGCGAAATCGGGCGGCGCCAGCTCCCCCAGCTCAAATTCTTCCGCGGGGGAAGCCGAAGGACTCGCCGGTGGCGGTGTGGGGTCGGGTTGCGCCACGTCGGCATCGCCCGCGCACGCGGGGAACGCCAGCATGCAAACCGCTACCAAGAGACGTGGAAACCGAGTCGATGTCATCCGATCGCGATCATGCGCTCGATCGGGAGCCGGGCCCGTTCTGCGATGTCCAGAGGCACAGTGACTTCAGTCTCTCCGGTTTGAAGGGAGCGCAGCAGCTTCTTGGGAGTGATCATCTTCATATAGACGCATTCTGCCTTCTCGTTCGCCGGCATGAAGTTTCCCACCGTGTTCTCTTTCCGCAACCGATGGAGCATCCCGGTCTCCGTCGCGACGATGAATTCGCTCGCGTCGGAAGCTCGGGCCCTGCGAACCATGCCTCCCGTGCCCAGAACGAACGATCTATCCGCCGGAAGGTCCCCCGTCGACAGCATGTAAAGGGCCTGCGACGCACAACCGCATTCAGGGTGGATGTGAAGCTCGGCATCCGGGTGCGCGGCCATGGTGTCCTGGATATCGCTGGGCTCGATCCCCGCATGAACGTGGCATTCACCCATCCAGATGCGCATGTTCTGTCGACCCGTCTCGCGCTTCACGTGCTCGCCCAGAAACATATCCGGGCCGAACAGGATCTCTTTGTCGGGAGGGATCGCTTCGACGACCTTGACCGCGTTCGCCGATGTGCAGACGTAGTCGCACTCTGCTTTCACTTCGGCAGTCGTATTAACGTAGAAGACGACACTCGCGCCCGGGTGTTCAGCTTTCCATGCGCGCAGTTCGTCGGCCGTGATCGAAGCGGCAAGCGAACAGCCCGCACCCGCGTCCGGGATTATCACCCGCTTGTCGTAAGCCAGGATCTTCGCGGTTTCTGCCATGAAGTGAACGCCGCAGAACACGATCGTGGATTCGTCCACCTCAGCAGCAACGCGCGAGAGCTCCAGTGAATCGCCGACGAAGTCGGCTACGTCTTGGATCGCCGGAACCTGATAGTTATGGGCGACGATGATCGCGTCCTTCTCGCGAGCAAGACGCTTGACCTCCGCGCTCCATTCCTCCGCGTGCAGGCCCTCGTCGCTCAGGTCGGCGGCCGCAGCCGGGGTCATGACCACTAGTGCTCGACCTCCAGAGCGACATCGATGTTGGGGGCCGAGTGCGTCAGCGCACCAACCGAGATCAGGTCCACGCCGGTAGCCGCATAGTCGGCAACGTTGTCCAGTGAGATCCCTCCGGATGCCTCCAGGAGGACACCCCCGGCCGCGCGATCGACGCACGCGCGCACCTCGTCGACCGTCATGTTGTCCAGGAGGACTACATCGGCGCCCGCTGCGATCGCCTCTTCGAGCCCGGCGATGTCCTCGACCTCGACCTCGACCTTGAGTCCGTGGGGCACCGATGTCTTGGCGCGCTCCACGGCGGAAGTGATCCCGCCGACCGCTGCGATGTGGTTGTCCTTGATCAAAACTCCATCATCCAAACCGGAACGGTGATTGGTGCCGCCGCCCACTCGGACCGCGTACTTCTCGAGGGCTCTCAACCCCGGAGTCGTCTTTCGCGTATCGACGACCTTTGCCTTCGTGCCTTCGATCGCGCTCGTGAAGCGAGCGGTGAGGGTCGCTATCCCCGACAGATGACCGAGCAGGTTCAGGGCGGTGCGCTCGGCGGTAAGGATCGCGCCCAACCGGCCTTCGATAACTACAAGGGTCTCGTTCGCCTCGGCGCTTCCACCTTCTTGAACCTTCGGTTGCCACTCGATGGGATCGTCATCGGCCAACTCGAAGCAGGCGCGCACCAAAGGTAGTCCGGCGATCACGGCGGCTTCCCGAGCTTCGATCCGAGCCCGCCCGGACGCGTCCGCCGGCACGACCGACTCGGTCGTTACATCTCCACGACCGATGTCCTCGTGTAGGAAACCGAGCACCAGGTCCCTCACGTCGCTGTGATCCAAGCTGATATCCATCACTCTTTGATAACGCACGGGACGGGTGGAAGCTTTCCCGGCTACAGGCGTTCGGGTGAATATCCCGCTTCGACCAGGCGCTCGACGAGTACCTGGATGTGATCCGGTCCCCGGGTTTCCACCTGCAACGCAACGACCACCTCGCCGAGATGGACGGCGACGCCCTCGCGATGGTGCTCCACCCCGACGATGTTGGCCCCGAGGTCGGCAACCAATCCCAACAAACGGTGCAATTCCCCCGGATGATCCGGGATCCGTGTGTGGAAAGCGAAGTAGCGACCCGAGGCGCTGAGCCCGAAGCGGATCACCCGCAACAACAGGAGCGGGTCGATGTTGCCGCCGGACAGAACGACTCCCACGGGTGGGGTGACGTTGCCGAGCCCGCTCATCAGAGCGGCCACACCCGCCGCGCCGGCAGGCTCCAGGACCATCTTCATCCGCTCGGCACAGAAGACGAGAGCCTCCGCGATCGCATCATCGGTGACGACGACCACATCATCGACGAGCTGGCTGACGTGGGCGAGGGTCAGATCTCCCGGCGTGTTCGCGGCTATACCGTCCGCGATCGTCGACATCTGTTCGAGCTTCACCGGATGACCCTGCTCGATCGACGGTGGGAACGATGCTGCGCCGGCTGCCTGAACCCCGACGATCCTCACTTCGGGGAGCAAACGCCGGATCGCCGCCGCCACACCCGAGATCAATCCACCACCACCAACGGGCACGACGAGCGTCTTGATGTCGGGAGCTTGTTCCGCGATCTCACACCCGATCGTTCCCTGCCCCGCGATGACGTGGGGATGATCGAAGGGGTGCACGAAGAATTGGTCCTCTTTCTCGGCGTGCTCCCATGCAGCCGAGTACGCCTCGCCGAAATCCTTTCCCGTCAGAACGACTCGAGCGCCGTAGCGCTTAGTGGCTTCGACCTTGGGGAGCGACGCGGAAGAGGGCATGAAAACCGTCGAAGGAGCGTCTTGTAGTGAAGCGGCCAGCGCCACGCCTTGAGCGTGGTTGCCGGCCGAGGCGGCGACCACCCCTCGCCGGCGGGTGTCCTCATCCAAGCGGGAGATCAGGTTGTAGGCGCCTCTGATCTTGAAGGAACCCGTGCGTTGGAGGTTCTCGCATTTGATGTACACGGGGCCGCCGATCACGTCTGACAGCGCCCTGGAACGATCGAGCGGTGTGGCTACGGCGACGCCCTCGAGACGCTTGCGAGCGTCCTCGATGTCGGCGAGATCGACCAGATCTTGAGTCTTCACCTGTGAACCACGAACCCATGGTGCCACGGTGGGCTCGATTCCACGCGACGATTCATGTCATGCGAACCGAACAGCAGCGCCCCTGGGAGCCGGCCTCATGGCAGGGATTCCCCGCGGCCCAGCAACCGGAGTGGCCCGATCCTCTCGAGATGGAGAACGTACTGACCGAGCTCCGAGCGGTCCCACCTCTCGTCTTCGCCGGCGAGGCCCGGTCGCTGCAGAGCTCGTTGGCCGAGGTCGCCCGAGGCGACGCGTTCCTGCTTCAAGCAGGAGATTGCGCCGAGGCTTTCGGCGACTTCTCGGCGAATGCGATCCGGGACAAGCTGAAGATCATCCTGCAGATGGCCGTCGTCCTGACCTACGCGGCGGGGTTGCCCGTGGTGAAGGTCGGAAGGATCGCCGGACAGTTCGCAAAGCCAAGGACATCACCCAACGAACGCCTGCACGACGTCGAGTTGCCCTCCTTCCGGGGACACGCTGTGAACGATGCCGCGTTCGATGCCGAGTCTCGAACCGCCGACCCGCACCGCCTTATGCGTGCGTACCACCAGTCCGCGGCAACTCTCAATCTGATCCGTGCATTCACCAAAGGCGGATTCGCCGATCTGAACCAGACGCACATGTGGAACCAGGAATTCGTGGCCGGAAGCAAGCAGGGACAACGGTACGAAGCGATGGCGCGTCAGATCGATCGGGCACTCCGATTCATGGCGGCCTGCGGAGTCGATCTCGCGCGTGACCCGGTGCTGCACGAGGTCGATTTCTATATCTCCCACGAAGCCCTGCTCCTTGGCTATGAGGAGGCACTCACCCGACAGGACAGCCTCACCGACGATTGGTACGACTGCTCGGCGCACCTTCTGTGGGTGGGCGAAAGGACGCGACAGGTTGACGCTGCACACGTCGAGTTCCTGTCCGGCATCAAGAACCCCGTGGGTGTCAAGGTCGGGCCACTCGCGTCCGCCGATGAGGTGATCGCTCTCTGTGACCGGCTGGACCCCACGAACGAACCGGGACGCTTGACGTTCATCGCCCGGATGGGGGCCGAGCAGGTGACCGAGGTTCTCCCGGCGCTGGTCCGCGCGGTGTCGAAGGAGGGCCGCACGGTCGTGTGGGCATGCGATCCGATGCACGCGAACACCTTCACGACGTCAACGGGGGTCAAGACACGCAGATTCGACGACATCCTGACCGAGCTGCGTGGATTCTTCTCGGTCTGCCAGCAGGAAGGAGCCCCTCCGGGCGGTGTCCATCTGGAGCTGACACAGGAAGACGTCACCGAATGTCTGGGAGGTTCGGAAGAGATCCTCGATACCCACCTGCACGAGAAGTACCTCGCTCTGTGTGACCCACGCCTCAATGCACGCCAGTCCCTGGACCTCGCTTTCCAGTTGGGCGAGATGCTGCAGGAGTCTTAGTTCCGGGAGCGGATCAGTTCCAGGATCGCGTCGTGCTCGGCATGACGCCCGGTCCGCTTCTTGGAATAGATCAGGTCTCCGTCGCAGACCACCTCGAACACACCGCCCCGGGAGGGGACCATCGTGAGCTCTGAGATGTCGTGTTCGAATTCCTCCAGCAGCCTCTCCGTCAGACCGACGGCTCTAGGTGCGTAGCCTCACTGGGCGCAGTATTCGATAGAGATCTTCATCGGAACAGAGTCTAGGCTTGAAGGCATACTCCGCGAAAGGGGAACTCAGTGGAAATCATCGTCGTGCTGGCGCTAGTCGCCTTCTTGGTCGTTTTTCTGATCGCTACCTACAACCGACTGGTGCAATTGAGGAACCGCACCGAGGCTGCTTGGTCGCAGATCGACGTGCAATTGAAGCGGCGATACGACCTCGTCCCGAACCTTGTCGAGACCGTCAAGGGCTATGCCGCGCATGAGAGCCAGACGCTCGAGGCAGTCATCCAGGCACGACAGCAAGCCGTGAGCGCCCAAGGCGTCCAGGACCAGGTCCAGGCGGAGAACATGCTGACGCAGGCCCTTCGACAATTGTTCGCCGTGGCCGAGGCCTATCCGGACCTGAAAGCGAACCAGAACTTCTTGGCCTTGCAGGAAGAGTTGACTGCTACCGAGTCGCGCATCGCTTACGCCCGCCAGTTCTACAACGAGAGTGTTCTGGCGTACGACAACGCACTCGAGAGGTTCCCGTCGAACATCGTCGCGGGGGCGTTCAACTTCAAGCCGAGCACGTACTTCGAAGCCGAGACTGAGTCCCGTGAACCAGTCAGTGTCGACTTCGGCCAAGGTGGCGGAACCGCGGCCCGGCCGCAAGCGACATCACCGGATTCAGCACCGCCGCCGCCAACTACGACCTGATCTAAAAGAAACTCTCGAGCATGTTGTACGACCGCATAGCGTCGAACGTCCGCAAGACGTGGTTGTTGATCTTCGTCTTCTTGGTGTTCGTACTCGCCATCGGTTACGTCTTCGGTGAATACGTCGGGATCGGATTCTGGGGGATGGGCGGCGCGGCCATCCTGGCGGTCTTCATGACGTGGGGGTCGTACTTCTCCTCGGACAAGATCGCTTTAGCGATGAGCAAGGCGCAACCTGCCGGCGACGATCCCCGGTACGCCCAGCTGCACAACCTCGTGGAGGGGCTCTCGCTGGCCGCCGGCATGCCCAAGCCAAAGGTTTACGTTGTCGACGACACCGCTCCGAACGCGTTCGCCACCGGTCGCAACCCCGAGCACGCAGCCATCGCCGTCACGACCGGATTGCTAGCCCGGATGAACAGGGAAGAGCTCGAAGGCGTGATCGCTCACGAACTCTCCCACGTAAAGAACCGGGACACGCTCGTGATGACCCTGGCGGTGACGCTGGTCGGCGTCATAGTCCTGTTGGCGGACTGGTTCCTGCGGTCGATGTTCTGGGGGCGGGGACGCGACCGGGGCGGACTGGGCGTTCCCTTTATCGTCATCGGCGCCGTCCTCATGGTCTTCGCGCCTTTGATCGCCAAGTTGCTGCAGTTCGCGATCTCGCGACGTCGTGAGTTCCTTGCCGACGCCGACGGAGTCCTGCTAACGCGGCACCCCGACGGCTTGATCAATGCGTTGGTGAAGTTGAAAGACGATCCCACGGTCGTTCGCAGCGCCAGTAAGGCGACGGCTCACCTGTGGATCGAATCGCCGATCGCGCGTCACCTCGGCGAGGGTGGAGCGAAGCATGGCCTGTGGCTGAACCGGCTGTTCGACACCCACCCGCCGCTCGACGAGCGGATCGAAGCCCTCCAAGGAGGGTTGTCGGCACCCGGGCCCGGTCCGGGGGCCGAGACGGCTATGCCGGGGTGATCTCCGAGATCAGGTTCGTTCGCGCGGGCAGATGGCGCTCCAGCGAGATCGCCATCACCGCAGCGAGTCCACAAGCGGCGACCAGCCCGAAGAAGAACAGCACGCCGAGCCCGGCCCCCAAGAAGACTCCCGCGAGCGCCGGGCCGACGATGGTTCCGCCGTTCCACGACAACGAATACATCGCGTTGTAACGACCGCGCATCTCGTCCGGAGCAAGATCGTTGACGATCGCAGGGATCGTCGGCGAGAGAAGAGTCTCTCCAAAAGCGAACAGAACCATCGCCAATACGAATCCGCCCGTAGCAACACTGCCCGAGAAGAATCCCGATACGACCGTCACTCCCCAACATGCGGCCCACGCCAGACAGAGAGCGACGATCGCCCGCGTTCGGCGCATACCCTCGATGCGCTTCAAGATCAGCAACTGCGAGATGACGATGAAGAACGTGTTGCCGGCGAAAGCGATCCCCAGTGCGAACGTCCCGATGCCACCCTCGCTGGTCGCGTAGGCCGGGAACGAAGACTCGAGCTGGGAGTAACCCACACTCGTAAGCACCGCCATTAAGACGAAGACGCGGACGAAGACCTTGTCTCGGAATACATCGAGGTACGAGCCCGCGCCCGCGACGACACCCTCCGTTGGTTCGGCAACGTTCCCGATCCCTTTCAGAACGGTTACCAGCAGAACGATGATCGGCGCAAAGGTGATCGAGTCCAAGAGATAAAGCACAACGAAGGAAGACGCGTCATCGATGTCCGCTAGGAATCCTCCGAAGATCCCGCCGACACCTATCCCGAGATTCAGTGCTGCGTAATGGACGGCGAAGACTGCCGAGCGCGCCCGGGGCTCGACGACACTCGACAACAAGGACTGCATGGAGGGCCAGAACGACGCGAATCCCAGCCCGCTGATACCTGCCGCAACGAATGCATGCCACGGCTCCCTAACGAGTGCGTACCCCAGCATGCCGAACGCGGTGGCCACCGACGCGAAGATGAGCACTCGACGCGAGCCGACCTTGTCGACCAATGACCCCGCAAAGGGACCGGCGAGCACGCCAACCAGCGCTCGGGCACCTATGACCAGGCCTGCGATCTCGATCTCGATGCCCCGGGCACGGGTTAGATAGACGATCGTGAACGGCATCACGAGACCGTTGCCGAAGAACGAGATCGTGTCGCCGGCTAACAGGATCCAGGCGCGCCGAGGAAGATCCGGTATCACCGAGCGGAAACGCTTCACGAAAGCTTCGACACCCAGGTTGCGACGGCGTTTATCGCGTCGAGCAAGGCCTCACGAGTGGATCGGCCGGAGGACTTCCTGACCTTGAAAGAGTGGTCTCCGTCGTCGATCACGACTAGATCGCTGGGTCCCAGCCGGCCGCGGACCTCCTCGAGTGTGTCGAGGGGGCAGAACGGATCCCTCGTTCCCTCGACGAACAGCATGGGCACCCCGACATCGGCAAGATGCGCGTCCCTGATCCGATCCGGTCGGCCGGGAGGATGAAGGGGATATCCGAGAAAAACCAACCCATCGCAAGCGGTGCCGCCGGCCGCTATGTGTGATGCGATCCGTCCCCCCATCGACTTTCCCCCGAGCACCAAGGGGGCCACGGCCTCAGGGCGGAGCGCCTCTACCACCGATCGGTACGTCTCTTCGAGGAGCGGTTGCCGATCCGGGGCTTTGCGTGACTGCTCCGTGTAGAGGAAGTTGAAGCGGAACACCGTGAGGTCGAGCTCTGCCAGCCCGCGAGCGAACTCCTGCATGAACTCGTGATTCATCCCTGCGCCGGCGCCATGGGCCAGCACGATGGTGCCGCCGGAAGAATCCCCGCCGTCGACGGCGACCGATACCTCTCCCGAGGGTGTTGTGATCGTGTGCATGGTCCGAATCGTTATACAGGTGATGGGCTCGGCCATCGGCAGGAATTAGGACTCGAAAGGGCGTGCGCCCCTATACTCCTGCCGCGCAATCCCCACGCAGGGAGGTCTCTAGGTGCTCGAGCGAGTCTTGATGACGGTCCTGATCCTTGCTTCCCTTGGTGCCTTCGCGCTGCGAGCGCGCGACCTCGTCGGTTATCTCCAACTCGGCAAGGACGACGACCGACTGCCCCAGCACTGGGGACAGAAGATCAAAGAGCAGCTCGTAGTCGTGTTCGGACAGCGAAAGTTGCTGCAGTGGACGATCCCGGGTGTGATGCACTTCTTCATCTTCTGGGGCTTCGTGATCCTGTTCACGACGATCGTCGAGGCGTTCGGCGCGGTGTATCAGGAGGGCTTCCACATCCCGTTGATCGGACAATGGGGGCCGCTCGGTGCGCTTCAAGACTTCTTCGTAGTTGCCGTCCTAGCTGGGATCGCGGTCGCCCTCGCCATCCGGAAGATCCAGCGGCCCGGCCGTTTCCGCGGCTCTCATCTCAAAGAGGCCGATTACATCCTTTATGCGATCACGGGGATCATGCTCACGATCCTTCTGACCAGAGCCGCCGAGATCTCACTCGGACACTTCCCTTACGACACGGAGTGGACGCCTGTTTCGGCTTCGTTCGCTGCCCTGTTCGACGATCTGTCGGTCGCTACCCGTGATGCGTTGGACACCATCTTCCTGTGGTGGCACTCGCTGATCATCCTGGGCTTCCTCGTCTACATCACATACTCGAAGCACCTCCACATCATCACGGCGGGCGTCAACGTGTTGTTCACCTCGGAGCGACCGAAGGGCGCTCTGAAGCCGATGTACATCGACATCGAATCGATGTCCGAGGACGACACCTTTGGGGCTGCGAAGCTGACTGATCTCACCTGGAAGCAGTTGCTGGACGGGATGACGTGCACCGAATGCGGGCGCTGCCAATCACAGTGCCCGGCATGGAACACGGGCAAGCCGCTCTCGCCCAAGCTGCTGATCATGGACATCCGCGATGCGATGTTCGAACACGGCCCCGTTTTGTTGGAGGCGAAGCGCAAGGGCGAGGATGCTTTCAAAGAGGCCGTCGAGAACCTGCCCGATCTGAATCCCACGGTCGTCGAGGACGAAGTCATATGGGATTGCACCTCGTGCGGAGCTTGCGTGCAGGCGTGTCCGGTGAACATCGAGCACATCGACACGATCATGGACATGCGCCGGAACCTCGTGATGGGTGAATCCAGGTTCCCCAAGGAGATGCAGAGCGCGCTTCAGTCGATGGAGACCACGGGCAACCCGTGGGGCCAGCCTCCCCAGGCACGTATCGAGTGGATGAAGGGGACCTCAAAGCAGGAACCGCTCGAGATCCCACACATCTCGGAAGCGCCCGACGCCGAGGTTCTCTTCTGGGTTGGCTGCGCGGGGGCCTATGACGATCGCAACAAGAAGGTCGTCTACGACTTCGCGAAACTGATGCAGATCGCGGGCGTGAAGTTCGCCACTCTGGGCCCCGACGAGAATTGCAACGGTGATCCCGCCAGGCGCATGGGGGCCGAATACATCTACCAGATGCTCGCCGAACAGAACATCGAGCTCTTGAAAGAAAACAAAGTGAAGAAGATCGTCACTATCTGTCCTCACTGCTTCAACACGATGTTCAACGAGTACCCGCAGTTCGGAGGCACCTTCGAGGTCATCCACCACACCGAGTACCTGGCTCAGCTCGTGAAGGAAGGGCGATTGAACCCGGCTGGTGCGATGGACAAGAAGGTCACGTACCACGACCCCTGCTACCTCTCCCGTCACAACGATGTTTGGGAAGGAGCGCGCGAGGTGATCGAGGCCATCCCCGGCACCGAGTACGGCGAGTTGCACCGGCACGGCCACAACACTTTCTGTTGTGGAGCCGGCGGAGCGCGGATGTGGATGGAAGAGAACATGGGTAAGCGCGTCAACAACGACCGGACCGACGAGGCTTTGGCTTCGGCTTCCGACACGCTTGCAGTCGGCTGTCCCTTCTGCAACATCATGCTGTCGGACGGTGTAAACGAACGCAAAGCGGAAGACAAGATGCAGGTGCGTGACGTCGCGCAACTGTTGTTGCAATCGATCGAATTCGCGCCTTCAGACGAGCCTTCTTCGAACGGGAACGGGTCCAATGGTCACGACTCGAACGGGAACGGCCAGGACTATCCCGCTACCGAAGAGCAAGAAGAGATCTCCGGCAGTGCGAAGGGGCCCGGAGACCCCGGCACTACCTAGCGGGGGGGACGGTCCGCCAGTCCTCGAAGTTCTCGAAGTAACGCGACGGCGTCGGGCCTCGCTGCCCCTGATACTTGGAACCCACCTTCGCGCTGCCGTAGGGGTTCTCTGCCTCGGATGTCAGCTGGAAGAAGCTGATCTGTCCGATCTTCATGTTCGGGTAGATCGTTATCGGAAGGTTCGCAACGTTCGACAGCTCGAGCGTGAGATGGCCCTCGAAACCCGGATCCACGTAGCCGGCCGTCGAATGGATCAGTAGCCCGAGCCGACCTAACGAGCTCTTGCCCTCGAGCCGGGCAACGAGATCGTTCGGCAACTTCACGTACTCCGCCGTTGATCCGAGCACGAACTCGCCGGGATGGAGGATGAATGCCTCCTCCTCCTTGACCTCGACCGCTTCGGTGAGGTCCTCCATCGGCTTCTTCACATCGATGTAGGGGTGCCGGGCGTTGTGGAAGACGCGGAAGAACCGGTCCACGTGGAGGTCGATCGACGAGGGCTGTACGGCGGCTTCGTCGTAGGGATCGATCGAGATCCGCCCGGCGTTGACGGCGGCTCGGATATCCCGGTCGGAAAGAATCATGGCGGGAAGTGTATCCAGGCGACTCCGTCTTCGGCCGTTTTCGCGACCGAACCAAGCAGCAGATCCTCGGTCCTATCCGTCTCATTAATAAGTAGCCGGGTGAAGGGTATAGAGCAAAGATGAAGATACGAAAGCCGGGCGTGGTGCTGATCGTCTTCTCATCAGCAGCGATCATTTTGGCGCCCGGTGTGGCGTCGGGAACCTTTCCAGGTGACAACGGGCTCGTCGTGGTGATCGGCGAGGAGATCAAGACAGAGGACGAAGAGGGCAATCGGACATGCGAGTTCAGCAGCCCGACGGACATCTACACGATGCAACCGGACGGCTCCGAGGTCGATGTCTTCCACGACGCTCAGGGTTACGCGCAATCGGCGAAATGGGCGTCGGATGGTGAGAGCCTTGCGGTTTCGATCGTCGATGACGATGCTCAGGGAGCTGGTGTCTTCGCGATCGCTGCGGATGGATCGGACCTGCGCACCGTCATCGATGAAGAGGCCGATGAAGCAAACCCGGCGTGGTCTCCGAATGGTCGACGCATCGCATACGAGCGAGGCTGGCGAAGGCGGGGAGGCACCAACGTCTGGACCATCAAGCCGGATGGGACCGATCGCAAGCAGTTGACGAGTCATCGCGCAGAGGACGGCATGCCGGCGTGGGCACCGGACGGTAAGCGGATCGCGTTCGCCAGCTCCCGCCGCGGTGGTGGTTACGACATCTACACGATGAACCGGCGCGGGGCCGACACCGATCGCGTGACCAAGAACGCCACGCTCCAGCGCCGACCCAACGGCAAGAAGCGATGGGGAGGACTCACGACCTTGTCTTGGTCGCCGGACGGCCGCTGGATCCTGTTCGAAGCGAACAAGGGGGACGGCGCTGCGAATGTCTACAAGGTACGCCCTGATGGCTCGAATAAGAAGCGGCTGCACGAGGGTCGCTACCCGACGTGGTCGCCGGATGGGAGCAAGATCCTGTTTCTGGGCGACGTCACACCGTCGGGCCGGTGCACGCCGGAGCTGTACGAGATGGACCCGAACGGAGCCGGCGTGAAGAAGCTCACGACGCGCAACGACGTCGGGATGTATCACCTCGACTGGCAGCCCCGCTGAAGGTCCCGCTTTCCTATAATCGTCAGTCGTTGCGGGTGTAGCTCAATGGTAGAGCTCTAGCTTCCCAAGCTAGTTACGAGGGTTCGATTCCCTTCACCCGCTCTG
>Ga0190275_10001778_pt1 | contig 15827 bp, 14 predicted proteins | sample Popmic550T_FD_133745 | JGI IMG/M metagenome (GOLD analysis project Ga0190275, IMG submission 133745) | Populus adjacent soil microbial communities from riparian zone of Yellowstone River, Montana, USA - 550 T | ecosystem: Environmental > Terrestrial > Soil > Riparian zone > Trees stand | place...
ACAGCTTGGCGCGCGACCTCACCAGCGCGCGCTCCACCTCGACGTCGGTGCCCTCGCCGGTCTCGTCGACCTTGATGGTCCACAGCAGCGCCGGCCGCACCTCATCGGGGAGCAGCGACGCCGCGCCCTCGCTGAGCACCGTCGGGTGCAGCGGGACCTTGGAGTCGGCTCCGTAGAGCGTCTCGCCGCGGCGGTGGGCCTCGACGTCGACGGGGTCGCCGGGCGTCACGAAGGCGGCCACGTCGGCGATGGCGTAGTGGACGACGTACCCACCGTGGTCCGGGTCGCGCTCGATGTGCATGGCCTGGTCGAGGTCGCGCGCCGACTCGGGGTCGATGGTGACGAGCTCGATGTCGGTCCGGTCGAGGTCGGGCAGTCGGGGATCGGCCGCCGCCGCAGCCGCCGCCTCCTCGACGGCGGGGGGAAAGGCCGGCGAGACCTTCTGCTCCGCCTGGATCGCGGCGATGCCCTCACGCATCTCCCGTGCAGAGACGCTGTCCCCACTCGAACGGATCTTCACCACACGATTGCTGGGCATGTGCCGACCCTAGCCACACCTCGCGGACGAACGCTCCCTACTCTGTCCGCGTGCTGATCCTGCTGCCGCCCAGCGAGGGCAAGTCCGCTCCGCGACGCGGCAAGCCCCTCGACCTCGCCTCGCTGGCGTCACCCTCCCTGACCACGACCCGTACGACGCTGCTGGAGGCGCTCACCACCCTGTGCCGCGACGACGCGGACAAGGCGGCGGACGTGCTCGGCCTCGGCGCCGCCCAGCGCGACCTGGTGCAGCGCAACGCGACGCTCCTGGACGCGCCGACCGCCCGCGCCGACGCGATCTACACAGGCGTGCTCTACGACGCCCTCGACCCGGCGACCCTCTCGCCCGCCGCTCGTCGTCGCGCCACCTCCCGCCTCGCCGTGACGAGTGCCCTGTTCGGGATGGTGCGGCCCGGTGACCGGATCCCGGCCTACCGGCTCTCCGGCGATGCGGTCCTGCCGGGCGTCGGCTCGGTCGCCGGCGCGTGGCGCGAGGTCCTCGGCGAGGCGATCGTCGACGGCATGCGGCAGGGGCTGCTCGTCGACCTCCGGTCGAGCACGTACGCCGCCTTCTGGCGCCCCACGCCCGACGTGGCCCGCCGTGTCGCGACCGTGCGCGTGCTCCACGAGTCGGACGGCCGGCGCACCGTGGTGAGCCACTTCAACAAGGCCACCAAGGGACGGATCGCCCGCGCGCTCCTGGAGGACGGCGCGGATCCCCGCACCCCGAAGGCGCTCGCCGACGCCCTGTCGCGGCTCGGCTGGACCGTCGAGATCGGCCCGTCGACGACCCGGGGCACCCCGCTCGACGTCGTCGTCGCACAGATCTAGGGGGCCGTCAGCGCAGCGGGATCGCGTCGGTCGCCTCGAGCGGATCCATCCCGCACAGGGCCAGCAGGTCGGCGATGATCGAGCGCACCTGGGCCAGGATCACCTCCGCGGACAGGTCGTCGCTGTGCTCGACCCTCGCCGTGGCCCGACCCAGCGCGATCAGGTCGTCGACGACGACGGTGGCCATCCGGTCGGCCACCAGCTCGCGGGCCACCCGTTCGGACAGCACGGCCAGGTCCCGCATCAGCGACGCGTACGACGCCGGCACCGGCTCGCGCCGGTAGCAGGCCACCGCCACCCGGCGCACGACGACGCGGGTGTTGCGCAGGGCGACGTCGAGCGGCTCGACCAGCTCGGCCAGCCGGCGCTGGTGCTCCCCGTGACGCCGGCGGAAGGGGGAGGAGCTGACGATGGACAGGCCCTCCTCCGACGCGGCCCGCAGCTCGGCGATGAGCGCGTCGGTGGACCGCGCGTCGCGCAGCATCGCGAGAGCGCGGTCGACGTCGCCGTCGCCGAGCCTGTCGGCGGCCGAGCGCAGCAGCTCGGCGATCTTGCGCACGACGACGGCGGCCTGGTCGCGCGGCTTGCGCAGCGGCGCCCGCGGGACCACCGTCGCCGCCACGAGCGCCACCGCCCCGCCGATCAGGGCGTCGGTCCACCGCAGGAACGCATCCCCCGGAGCCGGCGCCAGGGCTGCGACGACGATCCCCTGGACGGCGGCCTGGATGATCAGCAGCTGCCCGGCGTCGAGCAGCAGCGCGATGGACATCCCCACCGCGACGATCAGCGCGATCTGCCAGCCGCCCGACCCGAGGACGTGGGTGGCGACGTCACCGAGCAGCACGCCCAGCGCGACGCCCACCGTGACCTCGGCAACGCGGCGCTGGCGCTGGCCGTAGGACATGCCGAGCGAGACCACGGCGGCGATCGGTGCGAAGAACGGCACGCGGTGGCCGAAGACGTCGGACGCCAGCCACCAGGCCACGCCGGCCGCGACAGCGCACTGGCCGATCACCCAGCCCTTGGCCCGCAGCCGGCCGACCCGGGTGCGCATGGACGTACGGCCACGCGCGGCAATGAGTTCCGCGTCGAGACGCATGGGCCAGGCGGCTCTCAGAGACCCGACTCGTCGGTGCGCACGAGGATGCGCTGGCACTCCTCGCACCGGATGACCTCGTCCTCCGGCGCGGACCGGATGCGGGAGAGCTCGGAGGAGTCGAGGCCCATGTTGCACCCGCCGCACTGGCGCGCGCGCAGCAGCGCCGCACCGATGCCCTTCTGCTCACGGAGCCGCTCGTAGAGCGTCATCAGGTCGTCGGGCATCCCGTCGACGGCGTCGGCGCGGGCGCTGCTGACCTCGGTGAGCGAGGCGTCGATCCCCGCCTGCTTCTCGTCGCGGAGAGAGAACAGCTCGGCCAGCCGGGTGTCGATGTCGTCGGCGCGGATGCCGAGGCCGTCGAGCACCTGCTGGGCCTGCTCGAGCGCCTCCATCACCTCCAGCTCGGCGTCCTCGAGCGTCGTGATGCGTCGCTCGAGGGAGACGAGCTCGTGCTGCATCCGCTCGAGGTCCTTGGGGTTGGTGATCTGTCCGGTGTCCATCCGCGTCCGGTCGCGCTCGCGGCGCGTCCTGACCTGCTCGACCTCGCGGTCCGCCTTGGCCTGCTCGACGGTCAGGTCGTCGACGACGATGCGTGCGTCGCGCACCTGGTCGGTGATCCCGGTGCGCTCCTTCTCGAGCGCGGCGATCTCGGCCAGCTCGGGCAGGTGGGATCGCTGGTGCCGCAGCTGCGCGGCCCGCGAGTCGAGCTCCGCGACGTCGAGGAGCTTGAGCTGGTGGGTGGGATCGGCCTTCAACAGCTCTCCTGGGGGACTTCAGTGACGGAACTTCCACGGGTCCGTGCACTGCGTGCTGACCCGGGTCTCGACCCTATCGCCCACGTCTGCGCGCAGCCGACCCTCCACCACTGGCAGCCACGTCCACTCGGCGGCCCAGTGCGCCACGTCGACCAGGGCCGGTCCCCCGTGCTCGAGGAACTCGCCTGCCCGGTGGTGGCGCAGGTCGCTGGTGAGGAAGACGTCGACGTCGCTGTGCGCGAGCTCGTCGAGGAGGAAGTCACCGGCGCCGCCGCACACGGCGACCCGCCGCACCGGACGGTCCGGGTCGCCCGCCACCCGTACGCCGTGGGCCGTGGCGGGCAGCACGCGTGCGACGTGCGCGGCGAACTGCTCCAGGCTGGTCTCGTCCGTCGTGCCGATCCGGCCGGTGCCCGTCGCCGCGAGGCCCGGATCCGCCAGCGGGACCACGTCGAAGGCAGGCTCCTCGTAGGGGTGCGCGGCCAGCAGCGCCCGCACCGCTGCTCCCCGCCCCGCGCGCGGCACGACTGCCTCGATCCGCACCTCCTCCACCACCTCGAGCTCCCCCACCCGCCCGATCGCGGGCGTCGCACCGTCGAGCGGGCGGAACCGCCCCTCGCCGGTCGTCGACCACGAGCAGGAGTCGTAGGCGCCCAGGCGTCCGGCGCCGGCGTCGGCCAGGGCGGCGCGCACGGCGTCGGCCGACGCCGCCGGCACGAAGGTCACCACCTTGTCGACGGCCGCTGCGGCAGCCGGGCGGATCGGCGCGAGGTCGCGCAGCCCGAGAGCGATCGCCAGCGACTCCGACACGCCCGACTCCGCCTGGTCGGCATTGGTGTGCGCGGTGAGCAGTGCGCACCCGCCCGAGCTCAGCGTGTGCAGCGTGCGGCCCTTGGGCGTCGTCGCCGCGACGGAGCTCACCGGCGTGAGGAACAACGGGTGGTGGACGACCAGCAGGTCGGCCCCCCACTCGACGGCCTCCTGGGCGACCTCGACCGTCGGGTCGACGGCGAACATCACCCTGGCCACGTCGGCGGACGGGTCGCCGGCCACCAGCCCGACCGCGTCGGAGGAGTCGGCGGTGCCGGGTGGGTACCAGGCGTGCAGCAGGTCGACGACGTCCGCGAGCGAGGGCATGTCGACGATCATCCCCGACGAGTCGTCGGATCAGTTGACCTGGCGCTCCTGGCCCTCCCAGTAGGGCTGGCGCAGCTTGAACTTCTGCAGCTTGCCGGTCGCGGTGCGGGCCAGCTCGTCACGGAACTCCACCGACGTCGGCGCCTTGTAGCCCGCTGCCTTGTCCTTGCACCAGGCGATCAGCTCGGCCTCGTCGGCGCTCTCCCCCTCGGCCAGCACGACGAGTGCCTTGATCGTCTCGCCCCACTTCTCGCTCGGCACGCCGATCACGGCGACCTCGGCGACGGCCGGGTGCGAGAACAGCACGTCCTCCACCTCGATCGAGGAGACGTTCTCGCCGCCGGTGATGATCACGTCCTTCTTGCGGTCGCTGATCGTGAGGTAGCCGTCCGCGCCGATGACTCCCCCGTCGCCGGTGTGGAACCACCCGTCCACCAGCGCCTTCTCCGTCTCGTCCGGCCGCTCCCAGTATCCGTCGAGGATGACGTTGGACCGCGCGAGCACCTCGCCCTGGTCGTCGGTGCGCAGTCGCACGCCGATCGCGGGCGCCCCCGCGCGCACGAGCCGGGCCGCCCGGTCCTCCGGCGCCAGGTCGTCCCACTCTGCGCGGGTGCGGTTGACCGTGAGCAGGGGCGAGGTCTCGGTGAGGCCGTAGATCTGCATGAACTCCCACCCGAGCTCCTCCTGAACCCGTACGACGGTCTTGGTCGGGGGTGGCGCGCCCGCCATGATGATCCGGACGCGGTCCCGTCCGGGGATCTCCCCCTCCCACGTCTGGGCCGCGTCGAGCACGGCCGCGGCGACGGCCGGGGCGGCGCACATCACGGTGACGCCGTGCTGCTCCACCCGCCGGAGGATCTCGGCGCCGTCCACCTTGCGCAGCACCACCTGCGGGGCCCCGAGCCCGGTCATCGCGAAGGGCATCCCCCATCCGTTGGCGTGGAACATCGGCAGCGTGTGCAGGTAGACGTCGCGGTCGCTGATCCCGGCGTGCAGGCCGAAGGTGACCGCGTTGGTCCAGAGGTTGCGGTGGGTGAGCTGCACGCCCTTGGGCCGAGCCGTGGTGCCCGAGGTGTAGTTGATGGTGGCGCTGGCGTTCTCGTCCGGCCGCCACTCGCGCGGCTCCGTGCCGGGGGCCGCGAACATCGACTCGTCCTCGCCCAGCACGAAGGTGTGCTCGACGTCGATCCGGGCGAGCGAATCCACCAGCTCGGGGTCCACGTAGAGCACCCGGGCGCCGGAGTGCGCCGCGATGTAGGCGATCTCGTCGGGGCGCAGGCGGAAGTTGATCGGCACCAGCACGCGACCCGAGCCGCACACCCCGAAGAACGACGTCAGCAGCCGCGCGGAGTTGTGGCTGACGACCGCGACCCGGTCGCCGACCTCGATGCCCAGCTCGTCGAGCCGCGCCGCCTGCCGCCGCGACAGCTCGTACACCTCCGCATAGGTCAACGTGCCCAGCGACTCCGCCGGCTGGTCGGGCTCGTCCACGATGCCGGGCCGCTCGCCGTACACGACCGCGGCACGCTCGATGAAGTCGGTGACGCTGAAGGGGACGATCACGGCAGCTCCCATCTCTGGACCATCTCTGGCGGAACCACTGTGGCACGCGTCACCCACGGCCACGAGGGGTCGCCCACGGGCTGCGACGGACGGTGCGTCGTCGTCGGCGAGCGGACCAGGATGAGAGCCTTCTCATCTCCCTCTCACGCGCGTACCACGTACCGACGGCAGGCTGCGGCTATGAGTCGGCTGACGCGCGTGCTGCTGGTGGTGGCCCTGGTGGTGCCCCCGGTGGCCTACCTCGCCGGCTCCCTGGCCGTGCCCGGAGGCCCCGAGCCCGCCGACCGCGGTCCGGTGATCCTGCGCGACGCGACACCGACGCCCACCCCGACCCCACCCGCCGGCGACCGGCAGGACCAGCAGGACCAGCAGGGGCCGGCACGGGTCGTGACCCCGGTCCCCACGCCCGTCGGCGAGGATGACGACGACCAGTGGGACGACGAGCGGGACGACGACGGGCCGGACGATGACGACACGGACGACGAGCGCGACGACTGACCGTGCCACGCGTCGGCTCGCCCAGGTCTCTGTCCGGACCCGCATCACGGTCCTCATCGCCCTGCTCACGGCGGTGGCGATGAGCGGCGCGGGAGCCCTGGTCCACACCCTCGAGTCCGCGCGCATCGAACGCGCGGTCAACGACCAGATCGACCAGGAGATCGCCGAGTTCCGCGAGCTGCGGATCGATCCCAGCACCGGGCGCGAGTTCGACGACGTCGGCAGCCTGCTCAACGTGTTCCTCACCCGCAACGTCCCCGACGACGACGAGATGCTGGTCGGCTACGAGCGCGGCGAGGTGCCCGAGCGCACCCGCAACAGGTACGGCCAGGAGGTGCTCGACGAGCCGGCCTTCCAGGAGGCGGTCGGCGACCTCACGGACGGCGGCGGGACCCGCGTCATCGAGTCCCCCGCCTTCGGCGAGACGTGGGTGACGGTCGTCCCTGTCCTGAACAAGCAGGGTGCCGGCGCGCTCGTGATCGTCAACTTCCTCGCCGACGAGCACGACGAGCTGCGGCAGACCCTGCGCACCTATGCGCTGGTCGCGCTGCTCTCCCTCGGACTGATCACGACCATCGCGGCGTTCCAGTCCGGTCGCCTGCTCGCGCCGCTGCGCACCCTGGAGGCGACGGCCCGCGAGATCACCACCACCGACCTGTCGCGTCGCATCCCCGAGCGCGGCAACGACGACATCACCGCCCTGACCGGCACGATCAACGGCATGCTCGAGCGGCTCGACGCGGGGTTCGCGGCGCAGCGCCGGTTCCTCGACGACGCCGGTCACGAGCTCAAGACGCCGCTGACCGTGCTGCGGGGGCACCTCGAGCTCCTCGACCAGGGCGACCCGGTCGAGCTCGCCGAGACGCGCGACCTCCTGCTCGACGAGGTCGACCGGATGTCGCGCCTCGTCGAGGACCTGATCCTCCTGGCCAAGACCCGCCGGCCCGACTTCCTGGTCGTCGGCGAGGTCGACCTCGACCAGCTCACCCGGTCGCTGCTCGCCAAGGCGCGGGCACTGGGCGAGCGCGACTGGCGGCTCGACGGGAGCGACGCCGGCACGGTGCTGCTGGACGAGCAGCGGATCACCCAGGCGGTGCTCCAGCTCGCCGACAACGCCGTCAAGCACACCGATCCCGGCACCGTGGTCGCCATCGGCTCGGCCCGCGAAGCCGGACGGGTCCGGCTCTGGGTGCGCGACGCGGGCGACGGCATCGCTCCCGCCGATCGTGAGGCCGTCCTCGAGCGGTTCGGTCGCAGCCACGTACGCGCCGGCGACGACGGCTTCGGCCTCGGCCTCTCGATCGTCCGGGCGATCGCCGACGCCCACGGCGGCACGGTCGTGATCGCCGACGCCGAGCCGCGCGGAGCCCGCGTGGAGATCACCCTGCCCGAACGGACGCTCGGGCGATGACCACGACATGAGCCGGAAGGAGCCGACGTGGCCCAGATACTGATCGTGGAGGACGAGCAGCGCATCGCCTCGTTCGTTGCCAAGGGCCTGCGGGCCGAGGGCCACCAGCCGACCGTCGCCGTCGACGGCCCGAGCGGGCTCGACGAGGCCCTGTCGGGGCGCTTCGACCTGATGGTGCTCGACATCGGCCTCCCGGGGATGGACGGCTTCGAGGTCCTGGACCAGCTGCGCTCGCAGGGCAGCCGCATGCCGGTCATCGTGCTCACGGCCCGCGACTCGGTCACCGACACCGTCACCGCGCTCGACGGCGGCGCCGACGACTACATGGCCAAGCCGTTCCGGTTCGCCGAGCTGATGGCCCGGATCCGGCTCCGGCTGCGGGCCCTGGCACCCGCTGACGCCCCGGCCAGCGGCGACGACCTGGTCGTCGGCGCGCTGCGGCTCGACCGGCGCACCCGCCGCATCTCCGGCCCGCACGGCGACTCCGAGCTGTCGGCACGCGAGTTCGCGCTGGCCGAGATCTTCCTGCTCAACCCCGGCCAGGTCCTCACCCGGGAGCAGCTGCTCGACCTGGTGTGGGGCTACGACTTCGACCCCGGCTCCAACGTCGTCGACGTCTACGTCGGCTACCTGCGCCGCAAGCTGGGGCCTGCTGCGATCTCCACGGTGCGGGGCGCCGGCTACCGCCTCAACCCCTGATCCGGAAGCCGGCGAGCGAGCCGCGCGGCAGGCCTGCCAGGACCGGCTCGAGCGCGTCGGCGATCTCGTGCGGCAGCGGCCGGTCGGCCGGGTCCGTGCGCAGGCAGGACGTGATCACCTGCCCGACCAGGGGCGGTACGTCGTCGGGCAACGGCGCCGGCGCGGTCGCGAGCTGCGGGAAGCGCAGTCGTACGTCGTCCGCGTCGGGATCGCCGTCGTCGAACGGGCGACGACCCGCCACGGCGTGGAAGAGCGTGGCGCCGAGACCCCAGACGTCGGAGGCGTAGGACGGCACCCGCTCCCCCGGGTCGCACTGCTCGGGTGCCATGTAGGCGTCGGTCCCGATCGGGTGGCGCAACCGACGGGCGTCCTCCTCGGGACGGGCGACCGACAGGTCGATGAGCCGTGCCGGGGCGCCCATGATCACGTTGCTGGGCTTGATGTCGAGATGGGTCCAGCCCACCTGACGCAGGTAGTGCAGCGCGGAGGCGACGTCGATCGCGAGCGGGAGGAACTGCTGCTCCTGCAGGCGCCCGTGGCGTCGGACCAGGCTGGACAGCCGTGGGCCGTCGATGTGCTCCAGCACCACGTGGGGGCGGTCGCCGTGCCGGCCGTCGCGCAGCCCGCGCACGACGACCGGGTGGTTGATGGTCTGGAGGGCGAGGACCTCCCGGCGCAGTCCGCGCCGGGAGGACTCGTCCTCGACCTGGGAGGGACGCAGCACCTTCACGACGACGGCCGACCAGGTCACCTCGTCGAAGCACAGCCACGCCTCGTAGGCGGCACCGCCGCCGAGGCGCCGCAGCGCGGTGAGGCCCGGTGCGAGGAGGTCGCCCTCCGCGAGGTGCCAGACGTCGTCACGCGTGCCCATGGTCGCCTCCTCCCCGGCCGACTCAGCCGCGGGTGTCGTTGCGGCTGCGGTCGTTGGTCTTGTTCGCCGACCAGTCCCGGGTGCGGTCACCACCGTCCCGCGTCCAGTCGCGCGTCTTGTCGCCGCGGCTGGCGTCACGGTCGCGGCTGACGCCGGTGAAGTTGCTGCGGGTGTTGTCGTGCGTGTTGGCGCTGGCTCCGGTGCGCGAGCGGGTGTCGTCGTCGTTGGTGTCGTCGTCGTTGGTGTCGTCATCGTCGTCGTCGGCCACGAGGACCAGGGACGGGGCGTCGTCGTCGCGCTTGGCGGCCTCGTCGGACGTGGACGTGACGATCGGCGAGGTGGTGCCGATCAGGCCGATCACAGTGAGACCGGCGACACCCAGCAGGGTCGTGGGCAGGAGCTTCTTCATCAGGTTTCCTCTCGTCGGGGCAACGGGGCCCGGTGGACGGAGGAAAGACTCGTGCGGCGGCGTGAGCCGATCGTGAGGCGCCGATGAGAGGGCTCTCATCGAGGACGAGTCGGGACGCGAGCCCGGACGGGTGGGGTGCGTCGGGACGGTTTCGAACCGCCGACCGCTCGGGTGTAAACCGAGTGCTCTACCGCTGAGCTACCGACGCGCGGCACCATCTGCACCGCCAGGGGCGGGCGACGAGGCTGGCACAGACTACGGGACGGCCGCTGCGACCCGGAATCCGACCGAGGAGGCGCGAGATGAAATGAGTCGAGCCGCTGGCGTCTCGGGTCACCAGCGGCTCAACAAGGAGAAGATTACACGACCCCCCAAGGCCGTCCCACGATTCAACAATTTGTGCCGGGGTGGTCTAGACCGGAGCGTGATCCGCGGCTCAGGACACGGCGTGGAGCTGGCGCAGGTGCTCATCGAGGTCGCGACCCTCGGGGTTCGCGTTGTGCACCGCCCACCGCAGCCTGCCCTCCCGGTCGATGACGTACGACGACCGGCGCGGAGCGCCCTTGACCGGGTCGAACACCTCGTAGGCCGAGGCCACCTCGCCGTGCGGCCAGTAGTCGGAGAGCAGCGGGAAGTTGAGCCCCTCGGCCTCCGCGAAGGAGCGCAGCGCGTAGACCGAGTCGCACGAGAGGGCCAGCACCTCGGTGTCGAAGGTGAGGAACTCGTCGAGCCGGTCACGCACGCCCGACAGCTCCCCGGTGCAGACGCCGGTGAAGGCGAACGGGAAGAACATCAGCGCCACGGCCTTGCGCCCGCGGAAGTCGCTGAGCCGCACGTCCTGGCCCCACTGGTCGCGCAGCACGAAGTCGGGTGCCTCGCCGCCGATGCACAATCCCTCGCCGTTCATGCCTGGTCCCGTCGGGCCAGCTCGCGCTTGAGGACCTTTCCGGTCGCGTTGCGCGGAAGCTCGTCGAGGAACACGATCTCGCGGGGCACCTTGAAGCGGGCCAGGTTGGCCCGGACGTGGTCGCGCAGCTCGTCGGCCGACACCTCGCCGGTGGCCACCACGAAGGCGCGCAGCCGCTGGCCGTAGTCATCGTCGTCCACCCCGATCGCGGCGACGTCCTGCACGCGTTCGTGCGTGACCAGGCAGTCCTCGACCTCCTGCGGGAAGACGTTCTCGCCGCCGGACACGATCATGTCGTCGTCACGGCCCGCCACGTGCAGGCGGCCGTCGGCGTCGAACCAGCCCACGTCGCCCGACGACATCAGGCCGTCGACGACCTCCTTGGAGTCGCCGCTCGTGTAGCCCTCGAAGAGCAGCCCGTTGCCGACGAAGATCCTGCCGGTCTCGCCCTGCGGAAGCTCGCTGCCGCTGTCGTCGAGGATCTTCACGACCGTCCCGTAGGGCGGCTTGCCGGCCGAGGTCGGGTCCGCACGCAGGTCCTCCGGCGTCGCGATCGAGGCGTAGGCCACCTCCGTCGACCCGTAGATGTTGTAGAGGTTGTCGCCGAAGCGGTCCATCCACGCCTTCGCGAGGGTCGCGGGCAGGGCGGAGCCGGATGACGCGACGACCTCGACCCGACCCAGGTCGATCCCCTCCAGCTGTGCCGGCTCGAGCGCCAGCATCCGCTGCAGCATCACCGGGATCACCACCATCGACCGGCAGCGCTCGTCCTGTACGGTCTGCAGCGCGGCGGCCGGGTCGAACGTACGTCGCAGCACCACCGTGGAGCCGAGCAGCATCGCCAGTGCGAGGTGCGCGAAGCCCCAGGTGTGGAACAGCGGCGCCGCGATGTGCGTACGCCATCCCGCCCGCAGCGGCATCCGCGAGAGCAGCGAGACGGCCGCGTCGATGCCCGCCTCCTTGCGGGGCGCACCCTTGGGCGCGCCGGTGGTGCCGGAGGTCAGGATGACGATCTGGGCGTGGCGGTCGGGCGGCTGCAGGTCGCCCTCGTCGTGGGCGGACACGAGGCGCTCGAGCGTCTCCCGGCCCTCCCCGTCGGCATCGGTCCAGGCCAGGATCCGGCGCTCGACGGGCGCTCCGGCCAGGAGGCCGGTGAACTCCTCGTCGTGGATCACCATGCTCGGCGCCTCACGCGCGAGCACCTCGACCAGCTGCGGACCGGCGAAGGCGGTGTTGAGGTAGAGGATGTCGGCACCCAGCTTGGCGACCGCGATCGTGGCGTCGATGAAGCCACGGTGGTTGCGGCACATGACGGCGACGGAGTCGCCCTCCCCGACGCCTCGCTCGGCCAGCGCCCGCGCCAGCGAGTTGGAGCGGCGGTGCAGCTCACCCCAGGTCAGCTCACCGAGCTCGTCGACCGCGCCGACCTGGTGCGGCGACCGCGCGGCCAGCGTCGCGAACCCCCCGGCCGGGCCGGTGCCCCAACGCAGCACCACCTGGGCGATGGAGGCCAACGTCCTCGGGCCGTAGGGGCGGATGACGCCTGCGCGGCCGAGGACGCGCAGGGTCGTGCCGACTCCTGAGAGGGTGCCGGCGAGGTCGCGGGGGGTCACGCGGGTGTCTTCGGAGCGACCAGCCGGGTGGCCTGCCAGTCCTTGCTGACCGACGCCGTGGTCGTCTGCGAGAGCCCGGCGATCGGCGCCGCCTCGGCGATGTCCGCGGCGTCCACCGTGCCGGGGCGGCCCACCTTGGGTGTCAGCAACCAGATCGATCCGCCGCCGACCAGGTCGGTCAGCGCATCGACCAGGCCGTCGACCAGGTCACCGTCGTCGTCGCGCCACCACAGCAGCACGGCGTCCACGACGTTGCCGTAGTCACCGTCCACCATGTCGGCGTCAATGACGTCCTCGACCGCGACGCGAAGCTCGTCATCGGTGTCGTTGTCCCAGCCGAGTTCCTGGACGACCATGCCGGGCTTCAACCCCAGCCGATCTCCCATACCGGTCGCCTGGGCAGAATCGCCCACCGTCGAGCTCACGCAGTGCCTCCAATGTTCGGGTGCGCATAGTCCACCCGAACAGAGCAGGCGCCGCAACCCCGTCCCGTCCGGCGAGCCGCGTGGAAGCCGTCTCAGGGCCGCGATTCGGACTACCCATGGGTAGATTTCGTGGCGGCGACTCGCGTGACACGATGAGCGGGTGAGTGACGCCGAGAAGTCCACGCAGAGCACGACCAAGCCGGGCCCGGCCATCGCGTCGGTGATCCACGAGGGTCTCCCCACCCAGCTGCCCGACATCGACCCGGAGGAGACGCAGGAGTGGCTCGCGTCCTTCGACGCGATGCTCGACGACCGCGGCCGTGATCGTGCGCGCTACGTCATGCTGCGCCTCCTCGAGCGCGCTCGCGAGAAGCAGGTCGGTGTCCCGGCCCTGCGCTCGACCGACTACATCAACACGATCCCTCCCGAGCGCGAGCCGTGGTTCCCCGGCGACGAGGAGGTGGAGCGCCGGATCCGCGCGTTCATCCGCTGGAACGCCGCGGTCATGGTGTCCAGCGCCAACCGCAAGGGCCTCGAGGTCGGCGGCCACATCGCCACCTACCAGTCCTCGGCCAGCCTCTACGAGGTCGGCTTCAACCACTTCTTCCGCGGCAAGGACCACGACGGCGGCGGGGACCAGATCTACATCCAGGGCCACGGCTCGCCGGGCGTCTACGCCCGCGCGTTCCTCGAGGGCCGCCTCGGCGAGGAGCAGCTCTACCGCTTCCGCCAGGAGGTGCAGCACGGCAAGGGCGCCGGCCTGCCGTCCTACCCCCACCCGCGCCTGATGCCCGACTTCTGGGAGTTCCCCACGGTCTCGATGGGCCTCACCGCCATCAGCTCGATCTACCAGGCGCGGTTCAACCGCTACCTCGACAACCGCGGCATCAAGGACACCGACCAGCAGCGGGTGTGGGCCTTCATGGGCGACGGCGAGATGGCCGAGCCCGAGTCGCTGGGCGCGATCCGCGTCGCCGCCCGCGAGGAGCTCGACAACCTCACCTGGGTCATCAACTGCAACCTGCAGCAGCTCGACGGCCCCGTCACGGGCAACGGCAAGATCATCCAGGAGCTCGAGGCCAACTTCCGCGGTGCCGGCTGGAACGTCATCAAGGTCGTGTGGGGCCGCGAGTGGGACGCCCTGCTCGCCAAGGACGTCGACGGGGTCCTGGTCAACCGGATGAACACCACGCCGGACGGCGCGTTCCAGACGTACTCGACCGAGGACGGCGCCTACGTCCGCGAGCACTTCTTCGGGGTCGACACGCGCCTGCGCAAGATGGTCGAGCACATGAGCGACACGCAGATCGAGAAGCTGCCCCGCGGCGGCCACGACTACCGGAAGGTCTACGCCGCCTTCGACGCCGCGACCAAGCACACGGGCCAGCCGACCGTCATCCTCGCCCACACCATCAAGGGCTGGACGATCGACGCACTGGAGGGCAAGAACGCCACCCACCAGATGAAGAAGCTGACCCTCCCGGACCTCAAGAAGTTCCGCGACCGGCTCTACCTGCCGATCAGCGACCGCGACCTCGAGGAGTCCTACGAGAAGACCGGCGGCGCGCCGTTCTACCACCCCGGCGCCGAGTCCCCCGAGATCGAGTACATGCTCGAGCGGCGCAAGGCCCTCGGCGGCTCGATCCCCCGCCGCGTCAACCGGGCGACGGCGCTCAAGCTGCCGGGCGACGAGCTCTACTCCGAGCTCAAGCAGGGCTCGGGCAAGAACAAGTTCGCCACGACGATGGCCGTGGTGCGCCTGCTCCGCGACTGGATGAAGGACCCGGAGATCGGCGACCGGATCGTGCCGATCGCGCCCGACGAGTACCGCACGTTCGGCATGGACTCGATGTTCCCGAGCGCCAAGGTCTACAACCCCGGCGGGCAGCAGTACGAGTCGGTCGACCGCAAGATGCTGCTGTCCTACAAGGAGTCCGCTCAGGGCCAGATGCTCCACGAGGGCATCTCCGAGGCGGGGGCCATGGCCTCGGCCACCGCGGCCGGCTCGGCGTACACCACGCACGGCGAGCACATGATCCCGTTCTACATCTTCTACTCGATGTTCGGGTTCCAGCGCACCGGCGACTCGATCTGGGCGATGGCCGACCAGCTGGCGCGCGGCTTCCTCATCGGGGCCACCGCCGGTCGCACCACGCTGACCGGCGAGGGCCTCCAGCACGCCGACGGGCACTCGCCGCTCCTCGCCGCGACCAACCCGGCGGTCGTCCACTACGACCCGGGGTTCTCCTACGAGATCAGCCACATCATGCAGAACGGCCTCGAGCGGATGTACGGCTCGGGGGGCGAGGACGGCCAGGGCGAGAACGTCATCTTCTACCTCACCGTCTACAACGAGCCCGTCTCGATGCCGGCCGAGCCGGCCGACGTCGACGTCGAGGGCATCCTCAAGGGCATCCACCGGATCTCCGTCGCCGACGGCGATGGACCCAAGGTCCAGCTGATGGCCTCCGGCGTCGGCCTCCCGTGGATCCAGGAGGCGGCTCGCCTGCTCGCCGAGGAGTGGGGCGTGCAGGCCGACCTGTGGTCGGTGACGTCCTGGAACGAGCTGGCCCGCGACGGTGCCGCAGTCGAGCAGTGGAACCTGCTCAACCCCGGCGACGCCGCCCGGTCCCCCTACGTCCGCGACAAGCTCGCCGGCGCCCCCGGTCCCGTCGTCGCCGTGTCGGACTACATGCGGGCCGTGCCGCTCCAGATCGCACGCTGGGTGCCCGCCGACTACCGCGTGCTCGGTGCCGACGGCTTCGGCTTCGCCGACACCCGCCCGGCCGCTCGCCGCTTCTTCCACATCGACGCCCAGAGCGTCGTCGTGCAGGCGCTGCAGGCGCTGGCCGACGCCGGCGAGGTGCCCGTGGAGAAGGTCGTCGAGGCCGCCCAGCGCTACCGGATCGACGACCCGACCGCGGTCAAGGACATCAAGCAGGAGGGCGGCGATGCTTGAGCAGCAGGAAGCGAGGCACGAGCTCCCTGCGTGTGTCACGCCTCCCGCGCATACGCAGCGGGAGGGTGGCCCACCAGCCGCGTGAAGGCCCGGATCAGGTGGGACTGGTCGGC
>Ga0190275_10001779_pt1 | contig 15827 bp, 15 predicted proteins | sample Popmic550T_FD_133745 | JGI IMG/M metagenome (GOLD analysis project Ga0190275, IMG submission 133745) | Populus adjacent soil microbial communities from riparian zone of Yellowstone River, Montana, USA - 550 T | ecosystem: Environmental > Terrestrial > Soil > Riparian zone > Trees stand | place...
AGCTACGAGGACCTGCTCCGCGTCTTCTGGGAAGGGCACGACCCGACCCAGGGCATGCGGCAAGGCAACGACGTGGGGACGCAGTACCGCTCTGGGATCTACTGGACGACCGACGCGCAGCGTGATGCTGCGCTCGCGTCCCGCGACGCGTTTCAGGAAGAGCTGTCGCGCTCCGGCTACGGCCAGATCACGACCGAGATCGTCGAGGCCGGCCCGTTCTACTACGCCGAGGACTACCACCAGCAGTACCTCGAGGCGAACCCGAACGGCTACTGCGGGCTCGGCGGAACCGGCGTCTCGTGCCCGATCGGCACCGGCGTCAGCGCATCGGGCTGACGTCTACGGCGCCGGATCGGCGGCTGCAACGGTGCTCTGCTTCGGCCGCTCGGAGGTGATTCCGCTCGAGCCGGCGAGACGCGTCGCGATGTACACCGGAACGATCGACACGAGAATCACGAACAGCGCGACGACGTTCACGATCGGCTGGTCGTCGGGCCGCGCCAGGGTCGCGAAGATCCAGATCGGCAGTGTCTGCTCGGCGCCCGACGTGAAGACCGTCACGATCACCTCGTCGAAGGAGAGCGCGAACGCGAGCAGTGCTCCGGCGAGAAGCGCCGTCCGCAGCTGCGGCAGCATCACGTAGCGGAACGTCTGCCAGTTGTCGGCGCCGAGGTCGGCCGACGCCTCGTCCAGCGAGCCCGCCGTCCGCCGCATACGCGCGATCGCGTTGTTGTAGATGACGACGACGCAGAAGGTGGCGTGCCCGATGATGATCGTCGTCAGACCGAACGTGATTCCGAGCGGGCCGAGGACGTCGATGATGGTCGCCTGCAAAGCCAGTCCCGTGACGATTCCGGGCAGGGCGATCGGCAGGATCACGGCGAAGGTCACGATCTCACGCCCGAAGAAGCTGTAGCGCGCGACGGCCATGGAGGCGAGAGTCCCGAGAACGAGCGCGATCGCGGTCGCGCCGAACGCGGCGAGAAGCGAGTTTTTGAGCGCGTCACGCACGGCCGGGTCCTCGAAGGCCACGGAGAACCAGCGCGTCGAGTACTTCTCGATCGGCCACGCCTGCGTGACGTTCTTGTTGAACGCGTAGAGACCGATGATCACGAGCGGCAGGTAGATGAACGCGAGCGTCGCGAACGCCCCGAGGCGGAGAAAGATCCGGGCGAGGCGCGACTCGACCATCAGAGGCTTTCGAACGCTCCGAGCCGACGCGCGACGAGCAGGTACGCGACCACGACGACCAGCGGCACGAACGAGAACGCCGCGGCCGTCGGGAGCGCCTCGCCGCGGATCGAGTAGATGACCGTCCCGATGAACTGCTCGCTCGTGATCAGCCCAGGCGCGATGTAGTCGCCGAGCGTGAGGCAGAACGTGAAGATCGAGCCGGCGACGATCGCCGGGAACGCGAGCGGGAGGATCACGCGCGCGAACGTCGTCAGCGACCGCCCGCCGAGATCGGCAGATGCCTCGAGGAACGAGCTCGGAATCCGCTCGAGGCCCGCGTAGATCGGCAGGACCATGAACGGCAGCCAGAGGTAGGTGAACACCAGCCAGAGACCCACCGTCGAGAGCCCGTCGACCTGCAGTCCGAGCGGCTCGAGTGCCCAGTTCACGACCCCGCCGTCCGACAGGATCGTCCGCCAGGCGTACGCCTTCACGAGGTAGTTCGCCCACAGGGGCACGAGCACGAGGACGACGAGCAGGTCGCGCGTCCGAGGCGAGGCGACCCGGGCCATGTAGTACGCGATCGGGAACGCGAGAATCACGTCTGCGATCGTCACGAGGATCGCCATCTGGATCGTCCGCCAGGCGACGTTCCGGAACACGTCCTGCTCGAAGATCTGCCGGAAGTTGTCGAGGGTGAACTCGTGGACGACCTCTCGGGTGAACGAATCCGTTTCCCAGAAGGACGACAGGAGCAGGACGAACAGCGATCCGAAGTAGACGAGCACGAGCCACCCGAGCGGCAGGGCCAGAAGCGCCGACAGCCTGATGCGCGGGTGGCGATAGAAGAAGGTCGAGAGTCGCCGCCCCAGGCCTTCCCGGGGCGGCGACTCCGACAGTGGGACTGACGTCATGCGTCCCGGAGGTTCAGGGGCTCGTTAGCCCTTGATCTCCGTCCAGGCCGCTTCCCAGTCCTCCTGGGTCTTGCAGGTCGTCGAGTCGTCGTCGTCCGCGCAGTCCTCGACGGGCGTCGTCCAGTAGTAGACGTCCTCCCACCAGGCCTCGTCGTCGGCGTGGAAGGTGTCGCAGTGGTTCTGGTCCTTCGTGAGCTCGCACGCCTTCAGGTTGACGGGCGCCTCGCCGAAGCCCTCGGCCACCAACGCCTGCGCCTCCGGCGAGATCATGTGGTTCATCCAGAGGTACATGCAGTTCGGGTTCTGGGCCTTCGAGTAGAGCATCCACGTGTCCGACCAGCCCGTCGTGCCTTCGCTCGGCTTGATCGCGGTGACGGCAACAGCCGGATCCGCCGCCGTGAGCTGCACGTACTGGTAAGGCCACGTCGTGCCGACGACGCTGTCGCCGTTGGTGTACTCGCCGATCTGCTTGGCGACGTCGCCCGGCCAGTAGTTGAGGCCGGCCGCAGCCTGCTTCTTCAGCAGGTCCACCGCCGCGTTGAACTGCTCCTCGTTGAGCTGGTACGGGCTGTCGATCCCGAGATCCGGCTGGGTCGCCTTCAGGTAGACCGCCGCGTCGGCGATGAAGATCGAGTCGTCGTAGATCGAGATCTTCCCGCCCCACTCCTGCAGGCCCTCGTCCTCCCAGATGACGCTCCAGCTGTTCGTGTCCTCGGGGACGATGTCGTTGCGGAACATCAGGTAGTTCGGGCCGCGGCCGTGTGGAACACCGTACGCCTGCCCGTCGAACGAGTTGTAGTCCTGATCTTTGATGCCTTCCTGCACGTCCGCGTAGTTCGGGACGAGCTCGGTGTCGATCGGCGCGACCTCGCCTGTGGTCATCAGGCGCACGCTCGCGTTACCCGACGCGGAAACCCCGTCGTAGGCACCCGTCTGGAGAAGGCTGATCATGTCGTCCGAGGACGCGCCGTCCTTCGTGTTCACCGTGCAGCCGGTCGCCTCGGCGAACTCCTTGGTGAGCTGCGCGTAGCCTGGCCACTGGACGACGTTGACCTCTCCCTCCTCACGGGCCAGCGACTGGATCTCCTCGAGAGATGTCCCAAGCCCCTCCACCGCGGTCGAGGATCCGCTGTCCCCGTCGTCGTCGCCTCCACACCCCGCGGCGACGACGCACAGCGCCACGACGAGCAGGCCAAAGGCGGCCCAGCGCGCGACGCCTGTCTTGCGTTCCTTCATTTCGATCCTCCCTCCGGATCGTCGATGACCGACTCCTGTCCGGGGCGCCACTCGACGCGCACCCGTCGTCCTTTCACCTCGAGCACCTCGCTCGAGCTTTCGTCGAGGTTCTGCGCGAGCACCTGGAGCTCGCCACCGCGGTCGAGCGTAACGTGGTACCGAGTGACGGGTCCGACGTACTGCACGTCTCTCACGACCCCCGCTTCCACGTGCGCTCCGGCCGCGGGCTCGGCGCCGTTCTCGAGAAGGTTGAGCTTTTCGGGGCGCACGGTGTAGCGGCGCCCGTCGCGCTCGATCACGTTCGAGACGCCGACGAAACCTGCGACGAACTCGCTCGCAGGGTGCTCGTAGACCTCGGCCGGCGGGCCGACCTGCTCGATCCGTCCGCTGTTGAAGACGGCGACGCGATCCGACATCGTCAGCGCCTCCTCCTGGTCGTGCGTCACGTAGACGAACGTGATTCCCACCTCGCGTTGGATCGACTTCAGCTCGATCTGCATCTCGTGACGGAGCTTGAGGTCGAGCGCACCGAGCGGCTCGTCGAGGAGAAGCACCTTCGGGCGGTTGACAATCGCGCGCGCGAGCGCAACGCGCTGCCGCTGTCCGCCCGAGAGCTGCGACGGCTTGCGCGCGCCGAAGGCAGACAGGCGCACCATCTCGAGCGCGCGTCCTGCCCGGTCGCGCCGCTCGCCCTTCTTGACCTTCTTCACCATCAGCCCGTACTCGACGTTCTGCTGCACCGTCATGTGCGGGAAGAGCGCGTAGTCCTGGAAGACCGTGTTGACCGGTCGGTCGTACGGCGGCAGGCGCGAGACGTCCTTGCCCGCGAGCTCGATCGTGCCCTGATCGGGAATCTCGAAGCCGGCGATCATCCGCAGCGTCGTCGTCTTTCCAGAGCCCGACGGGCCGAGCATGGTGAAGAACTCTCCGGCGGGGATGTCGAGATCGACCGAGTCGACCGCGAGCACGTCGCCGTAGCGCTTGGTCAGCCCTCTGACGCCGATGTCGGGGGCGACCGCATCAGGCGGCGCCAAGCGACTCCTCCAGGATCGCGAGCCCCTCGTCCAGCTCCTCGGTCGAGATGTTGAGCGGAGGCAGGAGCCGGATCACGTTCCCGTACAGCCCGCACGAGAGGAGGATCAGCCCGCGGTCGAACGCCGCCTCGACGACGGCCTTTGCACGATCCGGCGTGCGCTCGGCGAACTCGAAGGCGAGCATCGACCCGAGCCCACGCACCTCGCCGATCTCGGTTCGTCGTGCGGCGAGGTCGTCGAGACGGGCTCTGAGGGTCTCGCCCAGGTTCCGTGCTTCCTCGAGGAACCCAGGCTCGGTGACGACGTCGAGCGTCGCCAGCGCGGCGGCGCAGGCGAGCGGGTTGCCGCCGAACGTGCCACCGAGCCCCCCGGCCGGAACGGCGTCCATGACGTCGGCGCCGCCCGTCACCCCCGCCAGCGGGAGCCCGCCGCCTATCGACTTGCCGAAGACGGTCATGTCCGGCTCGACGCCGTCGTACTGCTCGATCGCCCACATCGTTCCCGTGCGACCGACGCCGGACTGCACCTCGTCGCTGACCCACAGGATCCCGTGGCGCCGACAGAGCTCCTGGAGCTTCGCCGGATAGTCCGGCGGCATCGCAAGGAAACCGCCTTCGCCCTGCACCGGCTCGAGCACGAGACAGGCAACCGTGGACGGATCGACATCGGCCTTGAAGAGGTGCTCGAGCGCCGCGATCGAGTCGTCGGACGAGATGCCGTGGTACGGATCCGGCGCCTGGGCGCGATAGACCTCCGGCGCGAACGGCCCGAAGCCGGCCTTGTACGGCTTCACCTTGCTCGTCATCGTCATCGCGAGCAGCGTCCTGCCGTGGAAGGCGTTGTCGAAGGCCACGACGGCCTGGCGCCCGGTCGCCCAGCGCGCGATCTTGACCGCGTTCTCGACCGCCTCGGCGCCGGAGTTCACGAGAATCGAGCGCTGCTCGCCCCCGCCACACGGCGACAGCTCGGCGAGCCGGCGGCAGACCTCCACGTACGGCTCGTACGTTCCGATCATGAAGCACTGGTGCAGGTAGCGGTCGGCCTGATCCTTGATCGCGTCGACGATCGCGGCGTGCCGGTGGCCAGTGTTCTGACAACCGATACCGCCCGCGAAGTCGATATACGTCCGGCCGTCGGGATCGGTCACCCTGGCGCCTTCGGCGTGCGCGACGACGAGCCGCGGCGTCGCCATCCCCGGGGCGACGTACCGCGCTCTATCCGCCTGAATGCGTTCGGCCGCTGTCGTGTCAGTCGGCTGCATCGGCGCAGTATCTCACTCCATGCGCAGCAGATCCGGCGACTCGTCTACGACCAGGGCAGCGCGTCCCAATACGACGGACGCTCGCGGCGTGACGGCTCGAACCGTGGGAACACATGCTCGAAGTCGGACGTCTCCTCCTCGACGCTCGCGCCGTACCGTGCCGCGAGTCCCGACACGGGGTAGTGGAGGAGTTCCTCCGCGAGCCGCGCACCATCAGGATCGCGCACGGCCCCGCGCCGGCTCCGACGAAGATGTGCTCCGTGCCGGGCGGGCAGTTGAAGAAGTCCCACGGCTTCAGCATCCGCTCCTCGCCCTCGACGAGCAGCCTGCATTCACCGAAGAGGACGAGGAACGCCTCCTGCTGGTTCTCGGAGTGGTAGAGCCCGTTCGGCTGTCCGGGGTCGAGAACGCGGATCTTGAGTCCGAGCTGCGAGAACGGGAACTCCCTGCTCTCGAACCGGCAGTCGGATCCGGGCGGCTTGTTCTCGCTGTTCTCCGCCGTCATCCACGCGGCATCCCGAACATTCAGGACGAACCACCCGTCGCCGGCCGGTGCGAGCCCCGAACCCGAGTCCTCGAGCGGCGCCTCTGGCACGAGGCGAGCCTAACGAGCGCGTACTCTCTTGAGCGGCCGGAGTAGCTCAGCTGGTAGAGCAGCCGCCTTGTAAGCGGCAGGCCGTGGGTTCGAGTCCCGCCTCCGGCTTCAGGCGCACGCGTGGGTCTTGCGCTACGCCAGAACCTCGCGCGTCTTCTGGTGCGCGAGAATCTTCCGCTTGACGCGCTGGAGCGCGTTGTCGATCGTCTTCGTGTCGACCTCGAGGTCCTCCGCCATCTCCTCGTAGGAGTTGCCCTCGAGGTAGAGCGTGAGCGCCTGCGACTCGAGCGACGAGAGACCTGTACCGAGACAGAACACGAGGCTCTGCAGCTCCTCGGTGGAGATGACGCAGACAGACGGGTCGTTGACGCTCGGCCCGGGTAGCGCGTCGCCGAGCGTGCAGTCGCCCTCCGACTCCTGGCCTGCCGGGGTGTGGCTGAACGAGACGTAGGTATTGAGCGGGGAGTGCTTGAAGCGGGTCGCCGTCTTGATCGCGGTGATGATCTGGCGCGTCACGCAGAGCTCCGCGAAGCTCCGGAACGACGTCTCCTTGTCAGGCCGGAAGTCGCGGACGGCCTTGTACAGGCCGATCATCCCTTCCTGGATCAGGTCGTCGCCGTCGCCACCCGCGAGGAAATACGAGCTGGCCTTGAGGCGCACGAAGCCCGTGTAGCGGCGCATGAGGTCGTCCAGGGCGTGCTGGCTCCCATTTCGAGCCTTGAGCACGAGCTGCAGGTCCTCCAGCTCGCGCTGAACCTTCTGCGGCGTTTTCGGTGCGGCGGCGGTGCGAACGGCCATTGCGAGTACCCCCGTGGTCGACGGCGTGAGCCTCGCTCGGAGCCGATCACCCTGGCCGCAGTGCAAGTCTCACCTTGAAGTTGAGGGAGAACCTAGCACCATCTTCTGGGCGTTACAACCCCTTTGCGACAATTGCAGGATGCTAAGAACATATGTTCGCCTCCAAGGGTGTGGCTAGCCCCACCACGCAGACACCAGGGTTCTGCCACGATCCGTGCAGATGAGCCTCACTGCGTTGATCGTCGACGACCATCCGAGCTTTCGCGCCTCTGCGCGCGCCGTTCTCGAGGCCGAGGGATTCGAGGTCGTGGGCGAGCTGGCCGAGGGCGCGTCCGTCGTCGAGACGGTCATCGCGCTCGACCCGGACGTGGTTCTCCTGGACATCCAGCTGCCGGACATGTCCGGCTTCGACGTCTGCGCGGCACTCGACGCCTGCAACGGTCGGTCGGGAAAGGTCATCCTCGTCTCGAGCCGTGACGCGTCCGACTACGGCGACCTCGTCGAGATCTCCTGCGCCTGCGGCTTCGTGCCCAAGGGCGAGCTCTCGGGGGAGACGATCGCCGCGCTGCTTCGGTGAGCCGCGTCTCCATCCCCCAGCTCGTCGTCGCGCTCGAGGAGGGCACGCCGCTGCGCGACGCGCTTGCGGGCGCGCTGGGAGACGACGCGCTCTCGGTCGCCTACTGGATCGATCGGCGCCAGGGCACGGTGCGCGGGGGGTGGGTCGACCCACACGGGCACGCGGCACCCGACCCGGCGGCGGCTCCCGGTCGCTCGGTCAAGCTCGTGGAGCACGAGGGCGAGCGCATCGCCGCGATCGACTACGACTCCGCTCTAGACGAGGAGGGTGAGGTCCTCGACGCGGTGACCGCGGCCGCCGGGCTGGCACTCCGTAACGACCGCCTCCGCGCCGAGCTGCGCGCCGAGGTCGAGTTCTGGAACACGGTGAACAACACGGTCCCGAGCCTGCTCGCCACGATCGACAAGGACGGCGTGATCCGCAACGTGAACGCGCGCGCACTCCAGGTGGCCGGGTACGACGAGAAGGACGACGTCATCGGCCGCGACTACTGGGACGTGTTCATCGACCCCTCGGAACGCGCCGACGTCGTCGCACGCTTCGCCGCGCTCGCCCCGGACTTCGCCGCGGGCGAGTACGAGAACGCGTTCGTCAACGCCCGCGGGGAGCATCACGTCGTCTACTGGCGCACCGCCCCGATTCACGACGAGAACGGCGAGGTGATCGCGATCGTCTCGGGAGGCGCGGACATCACGTTGCGGCGCAAGCGGGAGCGCGAGCTCGAGCGCGAGCGCGACGTGCAGACGACCGTGTTCGAGTTCATGCCGAGCATCATGGTCGCCCTCGGCCCCGACGGGACGATTCGCGATCGGGACGCGGACAATCCCAGCGTCGGAGCCAACCGCGCGTTCCGCCAGGCGGTTCGCTGGCCCGACGAGGAGCTCGTCGGCCGCCCGTTCGTCGACATCCTCGTCGAGGACGACGACGGGCGTGCGGCGCGCGCCATCGCGACGGCAGCTACAGGCGAGACGTCCCAGGAGGTGGAGTCCGAGATCCTCTCGGCCGACGGCAGCTCGCGCGTCTTCGTCTGGTCGGCGATCCCGATCGCCGACGTGACGAGCCGCATGGAGCACCTCGTCCTCGTCTGCGGCGCCGACATCACGGAGCGCAAGCAGCTGGAACTCGAGAACGAGCTCGAGCGAGCCTTCCTCAACGCCATCGCGAACAACGCCCCGAGCCTGCTCTGCCTGATCGACGCAGACGGAGTCGTGACCGACCGGGGCGCGAACATCGCGTTCGAGCACGCCCTCGAGTACGACCCGGCGGAGATCGGCGGCCAGGTCTTCGCGGATGCGTTCGTCGAACCCTCCGAGCAGGAAGACGTTCGCGACGCGATCGCGGGCATCGCCGCGGGCGAACCGCCTGCCGAGCGCGACAGCACCTGGGTGACGAAGAACGGACGAGAGCTGTCCATGGCCTGGACCTGCACCCCGCTACCGCAGATCGACGAGCGCACGCTGTTCCTGATCACGGCGATCGACATCACCGAGCGCAAGCGCGTCGACGACGAGCTGCGCGCGTCGCGAACCCGACTCGTTCGTGCCGAGGAGTCCGCGCGGCGAGGGCTCGAGCGCAACCTCCACGACGGTGCGCAGCAGCGGCTCGTCGCGCTGTCCGTCGCGCTGCGCCTCGTCGAGTCCCGCCTCGGGAGCGATCCCGACGCGGCGGGCCAGCTCCTGGCGAGCGCCCAGGTCGAGCTCGCCCAGGCACTCGAGGAGCTGCGCGAGCTCGCGCGCGGGATCCATCCCGCTGTGCTCACGGATCGAGGGTTGCGGCCGGCGCTGGAGACGCTCATCTCGCGCGCGCCGTTCCCGGTCGAGCTGGTCGCGCCCGAGGAGCGCCTCTCCACCGACGTCGAGGCCGCCGCGTACTACGTGGTCGCCGAGGCGCTGACGAACGTCGCCAAGTACGCGAACGCGACGTCCGCTGACGTCGACGTGTGGCAAGAAGACGGCACGCTCGTCGTAAGCGTCTCCGACGACGGTGTGGGCGGAGCGAATCCGTCGAAGGGATCGGGGCTGCGCGGGCTCTCGGACCGCGTCGCCGTGCTCGACGGCACGCTGTCGGTCACGAGCTCGGCGCGCGGCGGCACGATAATCCGTGCGGACATCCCTCTCCCTGGCTGAACGGATACAACGATGAGCATGCGCGCGCTGCCGACCGGGACGGTCACGTTCTTCTTCGCGGACGTCGAGGGCTCGACCGCCCTGCAGCAGAGGTCGGGCGTGGATTACGCGGCTGCGGTCGTGCTGCTCCGCCGCTTGATCCGCGAGGAGATCGCTGCCCACGGCGGCGCCGAGGCCGACGCCGTGGGTGACGAGTACGTGGGCGCGTTCGCCGACCCGGGCGCGGCCGCTGAGGCCGCGTTCGCGGTGCAACGCGCGCTGCGGGACGCCGAGTGGCCGGGAGGCGCCGCCGTACGCGTGCGCATCGGCCTGCACTCGGGGTCGCCCTCACTCGGCGACGAGGGCTATACGGGCGTCGACGTCGTCCGCGCCTCGCGCATCGCGAACGCGGGCCACGGCGCGCAGATCGTCGTCTCCAGCGAGACGCTGGCCGCGCTCGACGGCATTCACAGCCGCGACCTCGGCGAGCACCGGCTCGAGGGCCTGACAAGGCCGGAGCGGATCCACCAGTTGCTCGCAGACGACCTCCCGCGCGACTTCCCACCGCTACGAAACACGATCTCGATGCTCGGCGCGGGGATCAGTGTCGTGCTCGCCGACGACACCGTGCTTCTGCGGCAGGGGATCGCGCGGCTGCTGGCCGACGCCGGGTTCGACGTCGTGGCGCAGTCGGGCGGCCCCGAAGACCTCCTCCGGCACGTCGCGATGCACATGCCGAGCGTGGCCATCGTCGACATCCGCATGCCGCCGACACACACGGACGAGGGACTCCGCGCCGCCGCGGAGATCCGCGACCGCTTCCCGGCGACGGGCGTGCTCGTGCTCTCGCAGTACGTCGAGGCGGCGTACGCGATGGATCTCTTCGCCACGACGACGCGTGGGCTCGGCTATCTCCTGAAGGATCGCGTCGCCGACTTCGACGACTTCGCGTCGGCGGTGCGGCGCATCGCGGAAGGCGGCTCCGTCCTCGATCCGGCCGTCGTGGCCGAGCTCGTGGGGCGCGCACGCAAGGACGATCCATTGGCGCTCCTCACGCCACGGGAGCGCGAGGTGCTCGAGCTCATGGCCGAGGGCCGCTCGAACCAGGCGATCGCCGACCGCATGTTCGTGACGCCGCGCGCGGTCGAGAAGCACGTCACGAGCATCTTCACGAAGTTCGACCTGCCGGCGACCACCGAGGATCACCGGCGGGTGCTGGCCGTGCGCGCGTTCCTCCGCGGCTGAGGCCTACTCGCCGCGTCGCAGGCGCTCGAGCCGTTCGCGCGTCTTCTCGTCGAGTCTGTCTCCGACGCGCCCGCCTGCGCCGCGCTGCTCGCGCTCGACGTGCTGCACGGGGGCGAGCTCGTCGAGGAAGGCGCGCGACGCGATCTTCCGCACCTCTTGCCCCGACGTCCACCGCACCGCGTGGTCGGAGGAGACCACGCACACGCGCTCGGCCTTGCGGTTCTCGGCTGCGAGGCGCTCGAGCAGGTCGTCGGCGTGCGCCGTGTAGCGCACCTGCAGCGGCCCGATCGCGCGCTCCTCGCCCACTCCGTCGAAGACGACGACACCGCGGGCGCCCTTCCCGGCGACGAAGCTCGCGAGCGTGTCCACGAGCTCCTCACGCTGCAGGGTTCCCGCGTTCAGGAGGTTGTAGCCATCGAACAGATACAGCGTCGGCTCAGGCATCGCGGCTCCCACGCTGGCGGCGCGCCTCGAACAGCAGAACCGCGGCGGCGACCGAGACGTTGAGCGACGCGACCTTGCCCCCGAGCGGGATGGAGACGGTGGCGTCGCAGGTGCGCCGCACGAGCGGCCGCACGCCCTTCCCCTCCGCCCCGAGGACGAGCGCGACGCCGCCCGTCAGGTCGGCATCCCACATCGAGAGCGTGCCCTCGGAATCGGCCGCGTAGGCCCAGAGATCGTTGCTCTTCACGTCTCCGAGGAACCGCGCGAGGTTGGGCACGACCGCGATCGGAACGTGCTCGACCGCACCTGCCGAGGCCCGGCACACCGCGGGCGTTACACGGACGGAGCCGTGTGCGGGGATGACCACGCCGGTCCCTCCGACGCCGTCCACGCTGCGCACGACCGCGCCGAGATTGCGCGGATCGGTCACCTGGTCGAGGCAGACGAGGAGCGGCGACTCGCGCTTCGCGAGCTCGTATGCGTCCGCGTAGCGGAAGGGCTCACACCACGCGACCACGCCCTGGTGGTCGCGCGTGCCGGCCTCCTCGGACAGCAGTCGCTCGGGCTTCACCTGCGGCTTCGGACCGGAGTCGAGCCACGGAATCTGAGTCGCCGCGCGCTCGGTGACCCAGGTCTCGAGCACGCGCCTCGGACCCCGGTAGAGCTCGCGCGCAGCGTTGCGTCCGTAGACGAGCTCGCGCGTCAGGGTCATCGGCGGCGGACGAGCCGGTAGCCGCCCGCCTCGTCCCGGACGTCCCAGCCGGCGCCCTCGATCCGTGCGCGCAGACGATCAGCTTCGTCGAAGTCGCGCGTCGAGCGCGCCTCGATGCGTCGCTCAGCGAGCTCCACGAGCTCCGCAGGCGCTTCCTCGTCCTCGGCGAGCGCCTCGAGACCGAAAATTGCGAGCGCTCGCAGGAGAAGCTCGTGATCCCGCCATTCGTGCATGATGGCCAGCGCGGCCGGCGTGTTGAAGTCGTCGTCGAGCGCCGTCGAGAAGCGCTCCCAGGCGTCGTCGGCCGCGGGCTCACTCGCGCCGCGGAAGACGTCACGAAACCGCTCTGCCCGCGCGGCTGCCGCCTCGAGGGTCACGTCGGAGTAGTCGAGTGGCTTTCGCCAGTGCCCGGTGAGGAAGAACACGAGGAGCGTCTCCCGGCCCCAGCGGTCGAGCGCCTGCTGCAACGTCACGTCGTTGCCGACGGACTTGTGCATCTCCTCGCCCGCGAACTGCAGCATCCCGTTGTGCATCCAGATGCGGGCGAAACCACGCCCGAGCGACCTCGACTGTGCGATCTCGTTCTCGTGGTGCGGGAAGACGAGATCGAGCCCGCCGCCATGGATCTCGAAGTCGTCGCCCAGGTGCTTGTGCGCCATCACGGAGCACTCGATGTGCCACCCCGGCCGCCCGAGGCCCCACGGGGATGGCCACGAGGTGTCCTCGCCGGGCTTGTTGGCCTTCCAGAGTGCGAAGTCGCGCGGGTCCTCCTTCCTCGGGTTCGGCTCCTGCTCCTCGACCGCGTCGGGCCGCTGGCCACTCAGTCGCCCGTAGTCCGCAAACCGCGCCACCCGGAAGTACACGTCGCCGTCGGACTCGTACGCGAACCCGCGATCCACGAGCTCCCCGATGGTCGCGATCTGCTCTGTCACGGTCTCGACCGCGGTCGGTTCGACGTCGGGCCGACCGAGGCCGAGGCGATCGGTGTCCTCGACGTACCAGCGCGTCGCCTCGGCCGCGAGCTCGGCGCTGGCACCGGGCGCAGCGTCGTAGATCTTGTCGTTGATGTCCGTGACGTTGACCACGAGCTTCGTCTCGTAACCGCTCGCTTCCAGCCAGCGCTTCAGCCAGAGCGGAAGCACCGTCACCGCGTAGCCGTTCCCGACGTGGATCCGCTGGTACACCGTCGGGCCGCACCAGTAGATCCCGATCGGGCCAGGCGGAGGTGGGAGCTCGACGGGCGAGCGCGTGAGCGTGTCGTAGAGGCGCATCGCGCCGATCGTAGTCAGGAGCTGCGCTCGAGCGCCTCTGCGCGGGAGATCGCGGCGAGCACGGCGGCGAGCTCAGGCCCTCGCTTCGCCCCGGTCAGCGCGAGGCGCAGAGACTTGAGGTCGCCCCCGACCGCCTTCAACTCGCGCACGATTGCGCGAGCTTCATCCACCGAGAGCCTGTCGGGCTTTGGCTCGCGCAGCTCGCGGAACCGTTCCAACGTGGTCTGCGCAGCAGCGTCGAGCTCGACCCGAGCGGGTGTGACGACGAGCCGTGCGTACTCGCGCGCCTCGACGAGCGAACGCGCACCACGCAGCGCCGGGACGACCTTGAGTGGCGCGTCCGCGGCCGCGGCGAGCTCGTCGTCCGGCATCGCTGCGATCGCATCCACGGCGAGCCGCCCGAGCCGAGCGAGGTCGAGGTTGACGTCGTGTTCGGGCAGGTCGAGCTCCTCCAGGTACGAGCGCACGGCTGCGGCCGGAAAGCCCTCGTCGCGAAGCTCCTCGATCGAAGAGTGGCCGTGCCGCTTCGAGAGCTTCTTGCCGTCCGGGCCCAGCACGAGCCCGTGGTGGACGACCTCGGGAAGCTCACCGCCGAGCGCTCTCGCGATCGCCTGCTGAACCGCCAGGTTCGGGCGGTGGTCGGATCCGCGGACGATGTGCGTGATTCCGAGGTCGAGGTCGTCCACGACCGAGGCCAGCTGGTACGTGGGCGACCCGTCGGAGCGCAGGAGCGTCGTGCCGCCTCGCGTGAGTCGCACCGCACCGTCGTCATCGCGCTCGGCACTCCCGGACGCGAGCGCCCGCTCGGCGGCCTCGGTGTGCAGAGGAACGCGGTCGCTCTGCCGAAGCGGCCCCTCGTCGATGCCGACGCCGAGCCAGGCGAGGTCTGCGGCGATCGCCACCTCTCCGCCCTCGACGCTGCGTGCAGGATCGGTGTCGTCGATCCGCAGGATCAGCACGCCGCCGCGCTCGTCCGCGAAGCGCCGGTTTGCGACAGCCGTCACCGCGTTTCCGACGTGCAGCGACCCCGTCGGACTCGGCGCGAAGCGGACGCGGACCGACACCGTGCTACGAGTCGATCGGAACGTGCCCGCGCTGTGAGGCGACGCGCTCGAGCCACGCGCGAATCGCCGGGTACGCCTCGAGCTCGAACCCGCCCTCGTGCGCCACGTGCGTGTACGCGTACAGCGAGATGTCCGCGAGCGAGTAGCGCTCGTCGACGAAGAACGTCCGGCCGTCCAGCCCACGTTCCATCGCATCGAGCGCCGTGTAGCCGCCCGCGAGCAGACGCTCCTTCTGGCGCTCGAAGCGTTCAGGCTCGTTCGAGTACGTCTTCCAGAACCGCGCGACCGCTATGTGCGGCTCGTGCTGATACTGCTCGAAGAACTGCCACTGCAGGACCTGGGCGCGCGCATAGGGATCCTCGGGGACGTACTGCGTCCCGTCGCCGAAGTACCAGATGATCGCGTTCGACTCCGCCAGCGGCCGCCCGTCGTCGAGCACGAGAGTCGGCACGCGGAGTGCCGGGTTCAGCTCGCCGAGCACGTCCGGGCGGTTCGAGCGGTCGACGACCGACAGCTCCTGGATCTCGTAGGCGATCCCGAGCTGCGCCAGCAGGAGGCGAACCTTGTAACAGTTGCCCGAGACCGCGGAGTTGTAGAGAAGCATCGTGGAAACGCTACCGGCCCGCAGTGCGTGCTCAGGAACGACGGGAGGAGGATCGAGATGGGAAAGCTGATCGCGACGACGCAGGCCACAATCGACGGCGTCATCGACCCGGTCGGCGAGTGGGTGGACGCGGACGGAGACCACGGCGAGTACTCGTTCGAGCGGCAGGCGAGCTCGAGCGGGCTGGTGCTCGGGCGCAAGACGTACGAGGGGCTGGCCGGCTATTGGCCGAGCCAGTCGGGCAAGTGGGCGGACATGGTCAACGCGCTGCCGAAGTACGTCGGGTCCACAACTCTGTCCGGCGATCTCACATGGAATGCGACGCTGCTCGAGGGTGACCTCGAGCACTCGATCCCGAAGCTGAAGGCCGACGTCGACGGCGACCTGTTCATGCACGGAAGCGGCGATTTCGCGTACGCCCTCGCGGAGAAGGGCCTGATCGACGAGTACGAGATCTATCTGAACCCGCTCGTCTGGGGGAAGGGAAACGTCCACGTCCTCGGCGACAGGGGAACCGTCCGCATGAAGCTCGCCGATGTGAAGCAGTTCGAGTCCGGGGTGGTCCTGATCACCTACCTCCCGGACCGCACGTCGACAGCGTAGGCCGCCATCAGTACGCTCAGGCGGTGGCCGAGAAGCGACTCACCGACGAGCAGCTCGTCAGCCTCCTCGAGCTCGCGAAGAAGGCGGACAGCGTCGAGCTGAAGCTCACCGTCCCCGCAGCCGACCACCGCACCGCGATCTCGGGCCTCGGCCTCGATCCGCTGGAGGCGCAGATCCGGCAGGTCTTCTTC
>Ga0190275_10001780_pt1 | contig 15820 bp, 15 predicted proteins | sample Popmic550T_FD_133745 | JGI IMG/M metagenome (GOLD analysis project Ga0190275, IMG submission 133745) | Populus adjacent soil microbial communities from riparian zone of Yellowstone River, Montana, USA - 550 T | ecosystem: Environmental > Terrestrial > Soil > Riparian zone > Trees stand | place...
CGGGCGGTGATCCCGACCAGGCCGCGCAGCCCCGCCACCCGCTGCCCGTACTCGATGCCGTTGCGGGTCATCAGGTAGGCCCAGGCGCCGACCCGCTTCGAGGCGCCGGGCGCCTGGTCGGCCTGGGCCGCGAGCAGGACGCCGACCGCGAGCCCGGCCCGCCGCGCCCGCAGGCAGAGGTCCGCCTCCTCGTAGTAGCCCCAGAAGCGCTCGTCGAAGCTGCCGACCCGCTCGAACACCTGGCGCCGGACCAGCATCGTGCCGCCGTCGACCCAGTCGCATGCGAAGACCCCGTCGACGGTCCCCGCCGGCGGGTCTTTGAGGTGGGTGGTGGCGCCGCCGGCGCTGGTCAGGCCGCCGAAGGAGAAGGGGACGTCGGTGCCGGTCAGGACCAGGGCCGGGGCGAGAATCCCGAAGCGCGGCTGTGCCGCCAGCGCCGCCCGCAGCGCCTCGAGCGCACCCGGGCGCAGGCTGGCGTCGTGGGTGAGCAAGAGGATCTGGTCGACGCCGCGGTCCAGCAGGCGGGCGATGCCGACGTTCATGCCACCGGCGTAACCGAGGTTGCGCTCGGTCTGCACGACCTCGCAGCCTGCATGGGCGGCGGGCGCCGGTTCGCCGGGGCTGGCCTGGTTGTGGACGACCAGGATCGAGGCGGGCCCAACGCCCTCCCCCAGCAGCGAGTCGACCACGGCCGTGAACTCGCCGCCACCGCCGTAGGCGAGGACCGCTACGCCGAGCCGATCATTCGCCACGGGCGCTCCTCGCCCGCCGCTCCAGCGTCGTGCGCAGGGCGGCGGCGAGCTGGACGGGGTGCCGGCGCCGGCCCAGGACCCAGCTGGCGGCGTCGCGGCGGCCGGTCTCGAAGCGCTGCTTGTAGGACTCGTCGCCCCACATCAGGTCGTAGATCGCCGCCCCCTCAGCGGCCGCCTGCTCGATCGTGTGGCCCAGCAGCACGGTTCCGAGGGCGAGGCTCTCGTACTCCTTGCTGAGGCCGGAGAGCGCGTAGCAGTAGCGGTCGCCGATCCGCCAGCCGTACCAGGCCGCCCGCGGCGCCCCGTCGGCCTCGGCGATCCAGAGCCGCAGCCAGCCGCGCTCCAGCGCCGCCGCCGCGAACTGGCGCTGGAACTCGCGCACCCCCTCCGAGCCCGAGGAGGAGCCGCCGCGGTCCTCCCAGCGCTCTTCGTGCAGCTCGAAGAAGGTGTCGAAGTCGGCGTCGAGCCGGGCCGGGTCCGCGGTCATCCGGAAGCTCAGACCGTGCTCTTTCTCGAGCTTGCGGCGGCGGCGGCCGAGCTGGCTGCGGAAGTTGCGGCTGCGGGCGGCCAGGTAGGCCTCGTAGCCGCCCTCCCCGAAGGCGATGTAGGGCAGGGCGTCGGTCCGGCGCGGCTGGGTGGCGGCGACCGCGCCCTCCGCGCCCGCGGCCCAGAGCGCCTGCGGCCAGGCGCTCTCGCGGTCGATCCGGTCCAGCCGCAGCAGCTGCCAGGCGCCGCGCTCGCGCCGCAGCGCCTCCGCGCAGGCGGCCGCCATCGCCGCCTCGTCCTCGAGCCGGCAGGCGGGGGTGAACCAGTCGCCGCGGCGGGCGCCGGCGAAGCGCAGCAGGCGCACCGGCCCGCCGGGGGCCCGCACCAGCGGCAGCACCCCGGCGACCTCGCCGTCGCGGCGCCAGACGAGCGCGAACGGCTGCTCGTCCGGGTTGGCGGCCAGCCAGGCCCGGAACCACTCGGGCGTCAGGAAGGGGTTCTCGCGCGCTTCGGCGAGCCGGCGCCAGGCGTCGGCCAGGGCGCCATCCGGCGCCCGCTCACTCACCACCTCGACCTCATGCCCGTCGCGCACCGGGCGAGTCTATGGACCGCTGCAAGACGACTTGCCGCCACGCCTGGCCTACAAAATTTCACCCGATTTCCTCTGGACGGATGTACTAGTGAGCCCTCGACGATTTGACCGGGTGGGGCCAGCGACCGAGAGGTGGGCATGCCCCTCTCCCGCTCCATCACTGGCATTCTGTCCCTCTTCCTGCTGCTGGGATCGCTGTTCGCGGTCCACGCGGCAAGCGCCTCGGCGGCGTCCGCGCCGGCCAGCGGCGCCAAGGCCGACCTCTCCGACCGGGTCGGCGTCCGCGACGCCCGCGCCTTCGCCAAGAGCACCCGCAAGCTGCGCCGCCTGCGGGCTCGCGCCCGCCGCGGCGTCGGCGACGCCGTCGGCCTCACCGGCGCGCGCCGGGCGGCCCGCAAGGCCCCCAAGGCCCCGGCCCGCACCTCCGCCGTGCCCTCCGACCTGCTCTTCGACGGCTCCAGCATCGCCGCCTTCGACGAGCTGCAGGCCGCCCCCGGGGCGATCGCCGAAGTCCCCGACCCCGCCGGCAGCGGCCAGACCAGCTTCCAGATGAGCGTCGACGAGGGCGACGTCTACCCCGTCACCCCGACCGAGAACCCCCGTGCCCAGGCGCTCTCGCCGCCGATCATCAACGCCGGCGACGAGTTCTGGCTGCAGACGAAATTCATGCTGCCCGCCGACATGCCCGAGGCCGACGGCTGGATGTCGCTGGTCTCGATCTACGGCGCCCCCTTCAACGGCTCCAGCCCCTGGCAGATCGAAGTCTCCGGCGACGAGATCCACTGGCAGCGCAACGACACCTACGACTGGGACGTCCCCTGGCGGATGCCGCTGGTCAAGGGCCGCTGGATCACCGTGCTCCTGCACGAGCGCTTCGCCAGCGACGGCTGGGTCGAAATGTGGATCGACGGCCAGCAGGTCAACTTCTTCGGCAACCAGCCGCGCCTGGAGATGGAAACGATGGACTCCAGCAACAACGAGGGCGCCAACGCGGCCAAGATCATGCAGTACCGCGAGGCCGGGATGTTCGATTCGGCCTCGGTCTACTTCGGCCCGCTGAAGGTCGGCAGGACCCAGGCCTCGGTCAGCGGCTGAGCCGCGGCCGGCGGGCTCGCGCTCTCGCCAGATCCCCGCGCCCCGCCTGTTAGCTTGCGGCGCCATGTCGGACCTGCTGGCGATCATCTCCCACGACCGCTCGCGCCCCGTCGGCGTTGAGGCGATCGAGGGGCTGGCCTCCAGCTACGAGGCCTTGCGCGGCCCCAGCGCGGTGCGCGAGACGGCCGCCGCGGACTGGGCCGCCGTCAGCGTCGTCGACCGGCCGCAGCCGGCGATGGTCGGGGTCGAGCGCCAGGGCCAGGGCTGGACCGCCTGGGCAGGGCCGCTCGTCGACCCCATGACCACGGCAGCGGCGCCGCTGGAGCGGCTCGACGGCCAGTTCGCGCTGGTCCGGCTGGAGGCCGACGGGGCGACGCTGCGGGTCGCGACCGACCCGCTGGGGATGAAGCCGCTGTTCGTCGCCGAGTCCGGCGGCCGCACCTACGTCTCGACCTCGGCCCTGGCCCTGGCCAGGCACCTGCGCCTCGGTCCCTCCCGGCCGGGGCTGGAATCGTTCCTGCGCACCGGCAACCAGTTCGGCCGCCACACCCCCTGGGAGGGGGTCGAGCGGCTGCGCCCGGCGGAGTCCCTGACCTTCACCCCCGAGCGGCGCCAGCGCGGCAGCTACTGGCAGCCGACCGTCGAGGAGGACGTGCGCCGGCTTCCCTTCGAGGCCACGGCCGAGGCCTGCGTCGATGCCGCCGCCGCCGCGATCGCCGCCCGCTACGGCGAGCGCCGGCCCTGGCTCGACCTCACCGGCGGCTTCGACACCCGCCTCCTCGCCCTGCTCGGCCAGCGGGCCAGGCTCGACTTCCTCACCAATACCAGCGGCGAGGAGAGTGACGAGGACGTGCGCCTGGCGCGCCAGATCGCCACCGCCGCCGGCTGGCCCTGGACCCGCTTCGGGCTGCCGGGAGACTGGCAGGAGCTGCTGCCCGAGCGCATCGGCGAGGCGGTCGCCTGGGGCGACTGCCACCTCGATGCGCTGCCGCTGGCGGAGGTGATGCAGGGGCACCGCGAGAAGGGCGCGACCGAGTCGATGCTGCTCAACGGCGGCGGCGGCGAGCACTACCGCGACTACCCCTGGGGGCAGGAGCTGTGGGCAGCCGGCCGCTCGCGCACGGTCAACTTCGAGCGCCTGATCGCCTGGCGGGTCCTCTCCCCCCTCGACCTCTCGGTCTTCCGCCAGGACCCGACGCCCGCGGCCGCCGCCGGCGCCCGGGCCGAGCTGGAAGCGCGGGTGGAGCCGTTCGCCGCGACCCCCAACACCTTCCAGTGCGACCTGCTCTACGCCCTCAAGGCGACCGGCCACTTCGGCGCCTACCAGTCGACCGCCGGCGCCTGGGAGCACATGGAGCTGCCCTTTTACCTGAAGCCGGTCTTCACCAGCGCGATCTCGGCCTCCCCCCGCCACCGCAACTACCACCGCCTGATGCGGGAGATGATGCGCCGCCTCGATCCCCGCATCGCCGCGATCCAGACCGAGACCGGCGGCCCGGCCGAGCCGCTGACCCTGCGCAACGCGCACCGCTTCGCCCCCTACCCCTGGCGCCGCGGCCGCCGCTTCGCCTCGCGCCTGCGCGGCCGCGTGCTCGGCACCGGCGACGCCAGCCCGGAGCCGACCGCGATCGACCGCGCCCGCGCCGACCTCTTCGCCCGGCTGCGCGAGGAAGGCCGGCTACGGCCCACTCAGATGCGCTCCGCGGCGCTCTACGACTCGAACCGGCTCGAGGAGCTCCTGGACGCCGCCGTGGCCGCCCCCGGCGCCGCCGACTGGACGACCCTGGGCCGGGTGCTCACCGCCGAGCTGGCGCTGGAGGCGGTCGACGCCGGCGTCGACTGAACGGATCACGCCGCCGGAAGCACGAACGTCACTTCCCGGCGACGTCCAGGTCTTCCAGATCCACGAGATCGCGAGTTCGCCCCGCAGCCCGCTTCATCGCCTTCAGATCCTGGATCGAGCAGACCGCGACGGTGGTGCCGAGAATCTCCACCTCGCTGGCTCGTGAACGCAGATCCGGGTAGCTCGGAACGCCGTCGAGGCCCTGAACGACATCGAGTCGACCAAGGTCGGTTTCGATTGCGACCTGCTCTCCGCCGGCCAGCGCCGAGGCGATCGAGAATGCGCTGCCCAGCAGAGTCTCGCCTTGCTGAACATGCCCGCCTGCGGCAATCGCAACGTCAGCGATTCGCTTGAGATTCTCGGGATCCAGGGAGACGACGACGTCCACGTCCTTCGTACCGCGCACGACACCCCAGGCATTGACCGCGAGGCCCCCGACCACGACGAAATCGACATTCGCTTCAGCGAGGCGTCGCAGAAGCTCGTCGAAGGCTGGTTCGCTCAACTGCCGCGGGCGGCTCCCGTGAACCGCATCAGCTTGTGGCTGAGGGCGATTCCCTCCGCCAGGTTGACGCTGAGCGGTCGGCGTGCGTCTTCGCGCAACCGCCGCACCCGCACCGCCTCAGTGGCTTCGGCGGGCGAGGGAGTGGCTTTCGCGGGTCGCTCCATGCGCTACAGAGCCTAGCGGCGCCTGGCGCGGCGTTGGAACCCTGTCCACGGATCGCCGAGCCGGATATCAGGTCAAACGTGACCTTGATCGAGTTGGGCGTCCGCCCACTTGCCGACTTCGTCGACCAGCGTCATCGTCGCCTCACGGTCAAGTGGCTCGGCATCGAGCAACTCGTCATACCGAAGCGGTACGGCGTAGACCGTCAGCTCATCAAGTCGATCGCGATCCAACGGCAACTCTGCGCCATCGTCCTCCAGCATCCCAGCGAGCCGATCGATGTCATGGATGCGGGTCTGACGCACTCCGCGAACTGCCATCACTGCCTTGAGCCACTTCTCAACCGCCTGCTGACCGTGAAAGCCGATGATGCTGTCCGCAATCTGCTCGTTGGCGGCGAACTCGCGAACAGCGGTCGCGTCCTCCCTTGCTTTGCCGGCCAGCCGCGCCGCCAGCTCAGCACCCTCACGCTCCGGCAAGAACCCGGCCCTCGCTCAGCGCCTCATTCAGCATCGTTCCCTCGAAGTGACCCCATTCCTCAGCGTGTTTCGCGCTGATGACGATCACGTCAAGAGCCACGTCGAGACCACGAAGCTCGCGCCGCAGACGTGCTGACTCGGCGCGACGCTTCGGTACGTCATCGGGCTCGATCACCAGCAGATCGAGGTCCGAGTCCGGCTGCGCCTCCCCCCGGGCGTGTGAGCCGAAGAGAATCACTCGCGCTCCCGGCGCCGCCTCTGCCAAGCGGCGGCCTGCCTCGCTGATCAGAGCCTCGTTCGTCAATGCCATTCCATCTAGATCGTAGTCACCACCTGTGACGGCTGCACCTACTACTCCCATGCACCTCAGAGCAGGTAGCGGCGGTAGGCCGCCAGGGTCTGCTCGGCGACGCTGAGCCAGCCGGCCTCGCCGATCGAGCCGGCGGCGGCCTCGCCCATCGCCGCGGCCAGATGCGGATCGCCGGCGACCTCGACGATCGCGGCGGCGAGGGCTGGCGGGTCCTCCGGGGCGACGAGGCGGCCGCTGTCGGGGCCGATCAGGTCGGGTAGGCCGCCGACGGCGGTAGCGATCGTGGCGCGGCCGTACTGCTTGGCTTCGGAGCCGATGCCGCTCTGGCTCGCCTGGCGGTAGGGCAGGACGATGCAGGTGGCGGCTTCGAAGAGGCCGGGGACGTCGGCCTCGGGCACGTGCTCGGCCCGCAGCGTCACCCGCGGGTCGGCGAGGACCGGGTGCTCGGGGACATCGCCGGAGCCGGCCACGGTCAGGGTCACCTCCGGCAGCCGCTCCCAGACCGCCGGCATCGCGTCGAGCAGGGTGTCGAGGCCCTTGTAGTGGGAGATACGGCCGAAGAAGAGCAGCGAGGGCTGCCGCGGCAGCGGCGCCACCGCGGCGGCGTCGAACCCGTGCGGGACGACGGCGGTGCCGCCGCGGACGTCGCCGAGCTCGCGCAGCTCCGCGACCAGCACCTCGGAGTGGGCGAAGACGAGGTCGGCGTGGCGCCGCAGGTGTCGGCGCACGGTGCGGATCCGCCAGGGCGGCCGCGGGTCGCCCGGGTGCGGGGCCGGGTCGTGGACCGTGACCGCGTAGCGACGCCAGGGGTAGCCGCCGGCGACGGCGAGGCGCATGTCGTGCGTGAGCGAGTCCTGGACGTGGACCACCTCGGGCCCCCAGGCGCCGAGCTGGCGCCGCACCCGCCCCATCTCGCGCAGCTTCGAGGGATCGCGGACGCGGCCCCCGATCTCGACGTGGCGGGCGCGGCCGTCGAGGGTGGCGGCGACGAACTCCCGCATCGCCCCCGGCCGCTCGCCGAACTCGAGGTCGTGGTCGCGGGTCAGCAGGACGACGTCGCAGCCGGCGTCGGCCAGCCCCCGGGCCAGGCCGGCGGTGTATTTGACGAACCACTCGCAGGCGAGCAGTACCTTCACGACGCCGGCCTCCACCTTGCCACCAGCTTGGAGCCGAGCCAGCCCATGCTGAGCTTCTCGGGCAGCATCTGGCGGCGGCTGGCGATCGCCCAGCAGATCAGCCCGTAGGTGCCACCGGTGGCGAGCGCCCCCAACAGCGCCGGCCCGCGCGTGTCGGGAATCTCGACCCCGAAGACATAGACCAGCGAGTAGGGCGCGGCGACCAGCAGCGTCAGCGCCGTCGGCGGCCCGACGGCGTGACCGAAGTCGCCCCAGCCGAACCCGTAGCGGCGGTGGAAGCGGAGCAGGAAGATGGCGCTGGCGACGATCTCGGCGCTGACCGTGGCGATCAGCACCCCCCAGAGCCCGAAGAACGGCGCCACCGCGAGCGTCGAGGTGACGTTGAGGACGACGACCAGGATCGCGGTTTGGGCGACCAGGCCGGGATCGCCGTCGCTCATCACCAGGGTCATCGCGACGCCGGTGGTGAGGCTGGCCGAGAAGGCGACCGAGAGCAGGACGACGATCTGGGCGGTGTCCGGCGGCGTCTCGCCGAGCCAGGCGACCAGCAGGAAGGGGCAGCTGACGCAGAGGCCGCCGAACAGCGGCAGCCCGATCGCCAGCGTCCGCTGCGTGTAGCGCGAGTAGAACTCCTCGATCACCTGCTTGCCGCGTTCGACCAGCTCCGCGGTCGCGGTCGGGATCATCGCCGAGAGGGTCATCGTGCCGAAGCCGAGCACGCCCTGGACGACGCGGTTGGCGATCTCGTAGGCGCCGGCCACCTTGGGCCCGAGCATGGCGGCGATGATCAGCTTGTCGGTCTGGACGTTGACCAGCTCGGCGACCGTGATCATCTGGCTCTTCAGCCCGAAGCTGACGATCTCCCGCGCCCGCCCGATCCGCGGGCGACCGAGGAAGGGGGAAGACCAGATGTAGACCAGAGCGGCGATCGCCAGCAGCAGCGAGACGAAGGTCGCCGCCAGGTTGACCAGGGCGTAGTCGACGAGACTGCTGCTGAGCGCGAGGACGACGACGCTGGCGACGAAGTTGATCGCGGTGCCGGCCGTCGCGGCCAGGTTCGGCGGCCCCATCTGCCGCAGCCCGACCGGGACCGCGTTGATCACGTCGGCGAAGAGGTTGCAGATCAGGATCCCGACCGAGGAGAGCAGCACCGCCCGCATTTCCGCCGTGTCGAGCACGCCCAGCATGTCGCTCAGCAGCGGTGCCGCGAGCACGGCGCCGACCAGGGTCAGGGCGCCGAGCACGATCACCGCCAGCAGCCCAACCCCGACCGACTCCTCGATCCCGCGGCGGTCGCCTTGGGCGTCGTAGAGGGCGACGAAGCGGGCCAGCGAGCGGGTCACCCCGAGGTCGAAGATGCGCGCGTACTGGGCCAGCGCCCCGGTCACCGCCCAGACCCCGAACTGGGCCAGGCCGAGCTGGCTGAGCATGATCGGGGCGAGGACGATGCTGAAGACGAAGACGGCGACCGTCGGCGCCGACTGCGCCGCGGTGTTGCGAAAGAGGCTGCGGGGCTTGCTCACCGTGCCGCTTTCGCCGCCCCGGCGGCCGCACCTGCGGCACCCGCCAGCGCGGCCTCCAACTCGGCCACCGAGCGCTCCCAGGTGAAGCCGCGCAGGCGCTCGCCGCCGCTCGCCGCCAGGCGCAGGCGCAGCGGCTCGTCGTCGAGCAGCCGGGCGGCGCACTCGCCCATCCGCCCGACCTCCTCCAGGGCCAGCACCAGCGCCGTCTCTCCCTCGACCGCGTACTCGCGCGAGCCGCCGTTGGCGACCGTGACCAGGGCGCAGCCGCAGAGCATCGCTTCGCAGGCGGGCAGTCCCCACCCCTCCGAGCGGCTCGCCTGCAGGAAGACCGCGCAGGAGTTGTAGAGCCTGCGCAGCTCGGGCTTGCTGGGCAGCATCGCGTACTCGATCCAGGCCGGCAGGTGGTCCGGCCGCGGCGCCGTGCCGAACATCACCCCGCTCAGGTCGGGACGGCGGGCCCGCGCCTCCTCCATCGCCGCGATCAGCTCGTCGCTGCCCTTTTCCGGGCCGGTGTTGTAGAGCGCGCCGAGCCGCGGACCGCGGGCGGCCGGGGCGATGTCGACGCCGAGCCGGTCGAGGTCCATCCCGATCGGCACCCGGACGGTCCGCTCTCCCTCCCCCATCTCCTCCGCGATCTCCTCCAGCCAGCGCGAGATCACCAGCTTGCGCAGCGACAGCCGCCAGGTCGCCCGCACCTCCTCGACCGCGCCGTCCCAGGTCTCGTAGCCCTGGATCAGGTAGAAGCCGGCGCCGTTCCCCGGCGCCGCGGCGGCGACCCAAGGGGCCGTGTGCCAGGCGGTGGCGATCAGCGCGTCGGCAGCCGGCAGCTTGGCGGCGGCCGGATGGGTGACGACCTCCATCCGCACGCGCTCGTCGAGCTCGAACCAGGGCGCGATCGCCGCCGGGCGGCGGCGCAGGCGCGCGACCCAGAGTCGCGCCCGCAGGGCGTCGTAGGCCGATCCGGGCTCGGCGCAGTCCCAGGGGTGGACGACGGCGACCTCGTGCCCACGCCCGACGAGCCGGTTCGCGTACTCGTAGACGACCTTGTAGCCGCCGGCCGGCTTCAGGCTCTGCCCGGGCAGGAGAAAGGCGATCCTCATCGGCCGCAAGCGCTCGTTTCACCGCCCTTTGCGGGGGATTCGCCGCCAGGGCGCCGATCTATACTCGGTCGGTGCAGGGCCCGCCGCGGAAAGTGCTGTTGATCATCAACGCCCTCTACCCGGGAGGCGGGGCCGAGGTCCAGCTCATGCATCTTGCCGCCGGGCTTGCGAAGTCGGGTCATGAGGTCACTCTCTGCTGTGTGGACGACGCCCATCTCGAGCTCGGCCCACTCGAAGCCACCGGCGTCGAGGTCGTGAAGCTGCACGCGGGGAGCCGGCTGCGACGCCTCGCGGCCCTGCCCCGGCTGGTACGGCTGGCGCGGCGGGCGGAGATCGTCCAGTGCACGATATGGGATGCCAGTCTCTGGGGGCGCATCGCGGCGATTGTCGCCCGGCGCCCGGTCGTCGTCGCCGACCACTCCACCGACCGCTCGATCCACACCTCCGCCGGCGGCGCCTCGCGCCAGAGCTGGATCGCCCTCCACAATCGCCTGCTCGACCCCTTCACCTACGCCACCGTCTCCTGCGCCACCGAGCAGCGCCAGGTGCTGGAAAGCGAAGGTGTCGATGCCAGGAAGATCGTGTACGTCCCCAACGGCCTGCCCCTGGCCGAGCTCGAGAAGGCCGCCGCCAGCGGTCTCACCCGGGCCGAGCTCGGGCTCCCGGACGAGGCAGGGCTGGTGATGCAGATCGGCGTCTTCCGCGAGGAGAAGAACCAGCGCGGCGCCCTTGGCGCGGTCGCCGCCGCCCGCGCCGCCGGGGCCGACGCTCACCTGGTCTTCGTCGGCGACGGCGACGAGCGCGAAGCTGTCGAGGTGCGGGCGCGCGAGCTCGGCGCCGACTGGGCCCACTTCCTCGGCTTCCGCGCCGACGTCCCCGCCCTGCTGGCCCTCACCGACCTGATGCTGCAGCCTTCGCTCGCTGACGCGATGCCGATGACGGTGCTGGAGGCGATGGCGCTGGGCGTGCCGGTGGTCGCGACCGACGTCGGCGACGTCGCCGCCATGCTCGACGGCCGCGCCGGCGTCACCGTCCCGGTAGGCGACGAGGTGGCGCTGGGAGCGGCCTGCACCGAGCTGCTCGCCGACGACCAGCGGCGCGCGGAGATGGGCCGGGCGGGGCGCGAGATCGCCGCCGCCTTCGACTCGGCCGCGATGGTGCGCAGCTACGAACGGCTGTTCCAGGCCGCCTGCGACGGCAAACCCCCGATCAGCGCGGTTCCAGACACCGAGCGCGCCGCCGCCGTGGCGGCCTGAGCCGACCGGAAGCCGGAGATGCAACTCGTACCGCACCCCCGCCTCGCCTCGCCGGTCTCCTCGCCGACCGGCCAGGTCGTCCTCGCCGGACTGGCGGGCCTCCTGCTCGGCGCCATGCTCGCTGCGAAAGTCGAGGTCGCCGTCCTGCTCGTCGCCGGCGTCCTGGCGGCGATCGCGGTCGCCGCCGCCCTCAACTATCCCGGCCGGGTGTTCGCCGTGCTGGTCCTGGCGATCGCCCTGATCCCGACCTACGCCGGGCCCGGGGTCGGGCCGTTGCTGCTGATCCCGGGGGCGGCGCTGGCCTGGATGATCGCCGGCGCCCTCGCCTGGCGCAACGCGATCAGCCGCGGCCGCATCTTCCGCCCGACGCCGATCGACTTCGCCGTCCTCGCCTTCGCGGTGCTGATGTACGTCTCGCTGTCCTTCTCCGCCCAGGTCGAATCCTCGGACTTCATGAACAATCTCTTCGCCTGGGGAGGGCCCTTCCTGGCGGCACGGCTGCTGCTCCAGGACACCGAGCGACCGGCCTTCGTCGTCGCCGCTTCCTTCGCCCTCGCGACCGCCTGCGTCGCCCCGATCGCGCTGCTGGAGTCGTCCGGAGCCGAGAACCCGTTCACGGCGCTGCAGTTCAACTCGGTCGAGGCCTCGGTCTGGGGTGAGTCCGCCAGCCGCCTCGGCCAGGTTCGCGCCGAGGCCTCGTTCGGGCACCCGATCGCGCTCTCGATGTTCGCCTCCGCCTCCGCCCTGCTCTCGCTGGGGATGGCGATCTACTCCTCCCAGCGCAAGGAACGCCATGTCTGGCTGGCGCTGGCGGCGCTGGCGGTCGGCGTCCAGGCCCTGACCTTCTCTCGCACCGGCTGGCTGATCCTGATCGCCGGCATCGCCCTGCTGGCGGTGACCACGGCCCTGCGCGCCGCCCGCCGCCGCCTCGCCTTCGTCTTCGCCGCGGTCGGCGTCGGCTTGATCGCGCTGATGGTCAGCGGCAACGCCCCGAAGGAGCTCGAACTCTTCCCCTCGAGCTCCTCCAGCGCCGAAGGGGCCGCCTTCCAGGACAGCGGCGAATACCGCGAACGGCTGCTGGAGCGGGCGCTCGAACCGGGCGTGCTCGGCCTCTGGGGCAACCCCGTCAACAAGGTGACCCCGGCGGTCAGCTCGACCAACGACGCCACCGACAACGCCTACATAATCCTTGCCGACGAGTGGGGCCTGATCCCGACCGCGGCGCTGATCGCGATCGCCGCGGCGCTGCTGATCGCGATCGTCCTGGCGCGCAGGCGCGGGGGCGAAGAACTGGTGGTCCTCCCCATCGCCGCCGTGGCCAGCCTCGGCGCCCTCTTCTTCGTCGCCTTCATCACCCAGCAGCAGCTGGTGATCTGGCTGCTGGTCGCCGCCGGCAGCGTCGCCAGCGAGCGAGTTCTGGTTCGCGGTCGGCGCCGGCGCGGAGGGGCGCCGGGCTAGCCCGTCCCGGGCGGGACCGGAGGGCTTAGCGCTTGGCGCCGGCGCCGGAACGCTGGTAGTACGAGTAGCGCTTGGTGTCCGGATCGGCGAAGGTGGCGATCACGCCGACCGGTTTCTTGCCAAGCAGCGCCAGCTGCTTGAGGAAAGCCCGGGCGCTCTCCTGGTTGGTCTTGCGGACGCCGCCGATCGCCAGCACCTCGGAGACGAACGGGGCCAGCGCCATCGCGTCACTGACGACGCCGAGCGCGGGGCTGTCGATGATGATCACCTTGAAGCGCTCCTGCAGTTCCTCCATCACGCTCCCCATCCGCTCGCTCTCGAGCAGCTCGGACGGGTTCGGCGGCACCGGGCCGCTGGCCAGGACCGAGAGCTTGCGGGTCTGGTCGGCGGCCGGTGAGGAGAGCGGGACCTCGAGCAGGACCTCGCTCAGCGGCACCCCGGAGAGAACCGTGGACAGGCCCGGCGCGGCGCGGCCGCCGGTACCGCGGAACTCGCTCTCCTTGCGCAGATCGGCCTCCAGCAGCAGCACGTCTTCGCCGACCTCGGCCATCGCCGCGGCGAGGCCGCGGGCGACGGTCGACTTGCCGTCGCCGGGTTCGGGGCTGGCCAGCAGCACCGACTCCAGCTCGCGGTCGACGTTGAAGTAGCGCAGGTTGGTGCGCAGGATCCGGAAATCCTCGGCCTCCTCGACCTGGAGGATGTCCTTGAGCTCCGTCTTCGGCAGCGCCTTGCTGCGCGAGATGCGGGCTATGATCGGCGCTTCGAACAGGTCCTCGAGCTCGTCGGCGGTGCGCACGCGGCGGTCGACCCGCTCCAGCAGCGCCGCCAGGCCAAAGCCGAGCAGCGCCCCGAGCAGGATGCCGAGCAGCACGTTGCGTTTGGTCTTCGGCGAGGAGGGGCTGTCCGGGGCCGAGGCGGGCTGGACCAGCTCGGCGTTGCCGGTCTGCAGCGCCCGCTGCACCTTGAGCCGGTTGAGCCGGTCCTCCAGCGTCGCCCCCTGCGAGCCCACGAGTTCTTCTGGGGTCAGTTTTTCGAGGCTGCGTTCGACCAGGCTGATCGCCTGCTGCACCTGCGACTGGTCGGTTTCCTTGCGGAACTCGATGAAGGCTTTGCTGTAGCCGTTGGCGATTTCGGCCGCCCGCTCGGGGGTCGAGGTGGTGGCGGAGATGGTGGCGACGTCGGCCATGCTGTTGCTGGAGCTGGCGCTGACGGCGCCGAGGACTTCGCTGGGCGTGGTGCCGCCGCCCATTTCCTCGGCCGCGCGCACGGCGACGACCGGCAGGGTCGCCAGCGCTTCGTTGGTGGCGGCCTCGCGGGCGGGGTCGACGCTGCTGGTGTCGCCGCTCTGGAAGAGCAGGGTCGCGGTCGCCGTGTAGAGCTTTTCTTTCGACTAGGAGACGAGGAAGGCCATCAGCGGCACCGCCACGAGGGCGACGACGAACACCAGCCAGCGCCGGCGCAGGACGCGCAGCACGTACTCGAGGGCGCCCTCGGAATTCGCCATGCGGGCCTCATTCGGTGCCTGGTCGCCCATACCTTCCGGCCTCAGAGGCGGCGGCGCGGCGGTCACGAGCGGCGCCTCAGGGCCTGGATCGCGCGCACCGGCAGCGGCGGCGCCGGGCGCCGTACCCGCGCCCGCAACCCGACCCGGCGAGCGCTCTCGCCGTTGTAGACGCCGACCCGCGGCCACTGCAGCGGCAGCGCTGGCCGCGAACCGCGCGGAACCGTGACCGCGAAGCGGTAGCCGGCGGCGCCCGCCGCGCGCACGGCGCGGTCGTCGTAGTCGCTGTAGGGGTAGGCGATCGAGGTGCAGGGAGCGCCCATGCTCGCCTCGCATTCGGCCCGCGACTCGGTCAGCTCGGTTGCGATCTCCCCATCGCCGATCCGCGACAGCCGCGGGTGGCTGCGGGTGTGCGAGCCGATCTCCCAGCCGGCCTCGGCGAGGCCGCGCAGCTGCTCCCAGCTCATGCAGAGCAGCTCGTCCTCGTGCTCGGTCCCGAGCCAGGTGTCATATCCGTCCCAGGCCATCGGCCGGTCAGAATCCGCGTACCCGGTTGGGACGTAGACAGTCCCGGGGATGCCGAGCCGCGCCATCGCCGGCGCCGCCAGCTCCAGCACCGAGCGGTGGGCGTCGTCGAAGGTGACGACCAGCGTCTTCTCCGCCGGCGGCACCGTCAGCGCCTCCGAGAGGGTCGCGCCGCGGTAGCCGCGGCGCACGAACTCCTCCAGCTGGCGCTCGAAGTCCCCCGGCCGCACCGTGGTCGGCGCGGGCCAGGTCTCGCTGATCCCGTGGTAGCAGAGGACGAGCAGGTCGCTCATCGGGCGGGCGGCTACTCCCCGGGCTCGCGCCGCGGCACCAGCACCAGGCGCTTGAACTCGGCCACGAGCACGCCGTCCTGGTTGAGGACGCGGGTGTGGACCTTGACGACGCCGCGGTCGAGCTTCGACTTCGACGGCTTCACGTCCAGCACCTCGGTCTCGCAAAAGAGGGTGTCGCCGTGGAAGACCGGGTTGGGGTGGCTGAGGTCCTCGGTCGCCAGGTTGGCGATCGCCTTGCCGGAGACGTCGGAGACCGACATGCCTAGGGCCAGCGAGTAGACGAGCGGGCCGACGACGACGTTGCGCCCCTGCTGGGACTGCTTCGCGTAGACGTCGTTGATGTGCAGCGGGTGGTGGTTCATCGTGATCAGGCAGAAGAGGTGGTCGTCCGCCTCGGTCACGGTCTTGGCCGGCCAGTGCTTGTAGACGGCGCCGACCTCGAACTCCTCGAGGTAACGCCCGTAGCTGTGGGCGCCGGACGCCTCGCGCACAGCCTGGTCGGTGGACAGCTCGTGCTTCTCGCTCATCGGTTCAGGGATCTCCTCTGGGGGTTGGACGGCGCGGGATGCTATCCGGGTGGGGCGACAGGTGAGGAGGGAGTGCCGCTCAGTGCACTTTCTTCAGCTTCGCCCGTTCCTCTTGGCGTTCGACCACCTGGGCGATCAGCTTCAGCACGTTGGAGTCGCCGCTGGCCTTGATGTGGCCGGTCTCGACCGCCTTGCGATAGCTCTTGATCGTGCCTTTCTCGGCCAGCTCGTTGAACTGGGGGCGGTCGATTTCGACCAGCACCCGCTCGTCCTGGGC
>Ga0190275_10001781_pt1 | contig 15817 bp, 15 predicted proteins | sample Popmic550T_FD_133745 | JGI IMG/M metagenome (GOLD analysis project Ga0190275, IMG submission 133745) | Populus adjacent soil microbial communities from riparian zone of Yellowstone River, Montana, USA - 550 T | ecosystem: Environmental > Terrestrial > Soil > Riparian zone > Trees stand | place...
CGCGCCACCGCGCCCGGGTACGCCGGAGCGACCCGGATCGTGAACCACCCGAACGGCGGGCCGGTGTTCTCGGGCCCGCAGCTGGCCCACTACCGCTGCCAGGAGACCGCGGTCGACGCCGCATGCAACGAGCCTGCCGCGTACACCTTCCTCTACCGCTCGACCGACCCGACGAAGACCGACCTGCAGCCCTACGACCGCGAGAACCCGCCCGACGACGTGGCCACCACGACGACCGACGAGGGAGTCGAGGTGCCGTTCGTGGTGCGCCGCGAGGACGGCTACCAGGACCGAGACCGCTACTCGATCCTCACGCTCTGGCAGCCCGGCCGGGCCTGGCGGCCGTGGGCGCCGCAGGAGCAGTGGAACCGCAAGCTGCTGGTGACCCACGGCGGCAACTGCGGCGCGTCGTACACCCCCGGGACCCCACCGCTGCAGGACTACGCCGGCACGCTCGAGTCGGTGCCGCTCGTGACGCCGAGCTACGTGACCGCGCTCGGGCGGGGGTTCGCCGTGCTCTCCACCGCGCTCGCCAACACCGGCCACAACTGCAACGTGGCGATGGAGGCCGAGTCGCTGATGATGGGCAAGGAGCGGCTCGTCGAGCGGTACGGCGAGCTGCGCTACACGATCGGCACCGGCTGCTCGGGCGGCGCGATCGCCCAGAGCACCGTCGCCAACGCCTACCCGGGCATCTACCAGGGGCTGATCACGACCTGCTCCTACCCGGACACGCTCACGGCGGGTGCCCAGTTCGCCGACTACCACCTGATGCGCCAGTACTTCGAGGACCCGAGCCGATGGGCACCGGGCGTGGCCTGGCTTCCGACCCAGATGGCGGCCGTCGAGGGGCACCTGTCGCACCTCAACGCGGTCGTGGCCGACGAGGGACTCTTCAAAGCTGCCCTCGATCCCGAGAACGCCTGCCCCGGCACGGTCGACCCGGTCGCCGGTGACGAGTCGACGCGCTACGACTCGGAGACCAACCCCGGCGGGGTGCGGTGCTCGGTCCTCGACATCATGGTCAACCTGCTGGGGCCGCGGCCGGAGTCGGCGTGGAGCGAGCCGGAGCAGGCCGCGGGCCGTGGCTTTGCGGGCGTGCCGTTCGCGAACACCGGCGTCCAGTACGGCCTGACCCAGCTGAAGCAGGGGCTGATCACGCCGGCCCAGTTCGTCGACCTGAACGTGAAGCTCGGCGGGCTCGACGTCGACCGGCAGCGGACCGACGCGCGCGTGAGCGGCGACGCGGCGGCCGTCCGGCGCGCCTACCGGACCGGCCTGGTCAACGAGACGACCAACCTCGACGAGGTCGCGATCATCAACCACGGCGGCCCCGACCCCGGCATCGCGCACGACTACGCGCATGCCTTCTGGACCGAGGAGCGGCTGCTCGCGGACCAGGGCCACACCGACAACCGGGTCATGTGGTTCGGCCCGGCACCGATGATCGGCGACCCGCGGTGGGCGAACGAGGCGCTGGTCGCGATGGACCGCTGGCTGACGGCGGTCGAGTCCGACCGCAGGGCCCTGCCCCTCGCGGACAAGGTCGTGGCGGGCCGGCCGGCCGACGTGACCGACCGGTGCGTGGTGGCCGAGCTCTCCCCCGCCTGCGACGTCGAGGAGCTGCAGGTGCTGCAGACCCGGCTCTCGACGCCGCGCCAGGAGGCGGGCGGGCCGCTCGCGAACGACAACGTCGCGTGCCGGTTGCAGCCGTTCGACCCGGCCGAGTACGGCGCGGCCGGCGCGCTCTTCACGCCGGAGCAGGTCGCGTCACTGGAGCAGGTGTTCGCAGCGGGCGTGTGCGACTGGTCGCAGCCCGGCCGCGGCCAGGGACCGACCGAGACCTGGCTCCACTACGGCAGCGCGGACGGCACGCACGCGTACGGCGGCATGCCCCTCGCCGACGTACCCGCCCGGTCCGGAGCCGGCTGGTTCTCGGCCTCGTTCCGCCCGTTCTGGCGGCAGTGAGAGTGCTGGCCGCTCAGCCCGCGCCGGTGATGTTGACCATCCAGTGGGTGCCGAACTTGTCGGTGAGCATGCCGAAGGTGTCACCCCACATCTGCTTCTCCAGCGGCATCGTGACCGTGCCGCCGTCGGAGAGCTTCTGGAAGTAGCCGCTGAGCTCGTCGGTGTCGTCGCCGGAGAGGCTGAGGGTGATGTTGGTCCCTGCGGTGACGGACTGGCCCTCGGGCGTGTCCGCCGCCATCAGGTGGAACCCGCTGGGGGTCCCGAGATAGGAGTGCATCACGCCCTCCGCAGGGGAACCGCCGTACTCCCCGAAGGTGTTCACCTCGAGCTCGCCGCCGAGCACGTCGCGATAGAACTCCATCGCCGACCGCGCGGTGCCGTCAAAGTTCAGGTACGGATTGAGCAGTGATGCCATCGTCGGGCTCCCTTCATTGGCGCTGAGCGTTGCCGTGCCCTTCGCAGTCTTGCCTAGTCGGGCTCCCCCATCCAGGGGATCGGTCGAGCGCAGGACGCTGACAGGATGAACGAGTGCGCCTCACCCCCCGCCAGCTGCTGCTCCTCGTCGGGGGGTGCGCAGTCCTCGGCGGCGGTGTCGCGCTGCTGCTCACCGCGGACCTCGGGTCCGACGGCTTCTCGACGCTGGTCAACGGCGTCTCGATCGCGACCGGGATCTCCTTCCTGGCGGCCAACGTGGTGGTGTCCGTGGCCTTCCTCGCGCTCGCAGCCGCGCGACGCGTCATTCCCGGACCTGGGACCGTCGTGCAGGTGGTCGTGGTCGGCGGGGTCGCCTCGCTGCTGCTCGACCGGGTGCCCACCCCACCCACCTGGCCGGGCCAGGCACTGATGCTGGCCGCGGCCCTGCCGGTGATCGGCGTCGGGATCACGGCCTACCTCGGAAGCCGCACCGGCGCCGGGCCCGCCGAGGCCGCCGGGCTCGCATGGGACCCCCCGGTGCCGTTCCGGTGGAGCTACAGCGCGGTGCAGGGGGGCGGCGCGCTGGGCGGCTGGCTGCTCGGCGCGACCGTCGGGCCGGGCACGATCGTCGTGATCGTGCTCCTCGGGCCACTGGTCGACATCACCAGCCGCGTGCTGCACCTCGACGTCCACCAGCACTGACGCTCCTCGGCAGCTCTTCGTGAACTCAATGTTCACAACGCGGTGACGTCGGCTCCGGCGCAGCAGGGTGTGGTCTAGGTCACAGCGGCCCTGCGCCGCAGAACAGGAGCCACACGATGAGCCACATCTACCGACGACGGGCCGCCGGAGCGCTGGTCGCCTCCGCAGCCCTGCTCACGACCGCGGCCTGCGGCGGTGGCACCGAGGATGCCGCCGACTACCCCAGCGAGGAGATCACCTTCGTGGTGCCCTTCGCGGCCGGCGGGCCCACCGACACCGTCACCCGTCTGATCGCCGAGCCGATGAGCGAGGAGCTCGGCCAGCAGATCGTCGTCCAGAACGTCGAGGGCGCCGGGGGCACGGTCGCAGCCGGCCAGGTGGCCGACGCCGAGGCCGACGGGTACGAGGTGCTGATCCACCACATCGGCATGTCGACCGCACCGGCCCTCTACCCCGACCTCGCCTACGCGCCTTTGGAGGACTTCAAGACCGTCGGCCTGATCACCGACGTCCCGATGACGATCGTGGCGCGCAGCGACTTCGAGCCGGAGACCTTGGAGGACCTGGTCACCTACGTCTCCGACAACGCCGACACGGTCACGCTCGCCAACGCCGGCATCGGCGCGGCGTCGCAGCTGTGCGGCCTGCTGATCGAGAGCGCCATCGACGTCGACCTCACCGAGGTCCCGTACGACGGCACCGGCCCGGCGCTGACCGACCTGGTCGGCGGTCAGGTCGACTTCATGTGCGATCAGACCACCAACACGACCGGCCAGATCCAGTCCGGCGAGATCAAGGGCTACGCCGTGACGACGCCGGAGCGGATCGATGCGCTCCCCGACCTGCCGACCACCGCCGAGGCGGGTCTGCCCGACGTCGAGGTCGGAGTCTGGCACGGCATCTACGTGCCGGCGGACACGCCGGACGCGATCGTCCAGAAGCTCACCGACGCGCTTGCCGTCGCGCTCGAGGACCAGGGCGTGATCGACGAGATGGCCAAGCTGGGCACCTCGCCGGTTCCCGCCGATCAGGTCACCCCGGAGTCACACACCGCGAAGCTGGAGGAGCAGATCGACCTCTGGACGCCGATCATCGAGGACGCCGGCGTCACCGGCGAGTGACCCCGGACCGAGATGACCGACCCCGGCACTGGCGCTGGCACTGACACCGGTGCCCGGCGTGCTGCCCGCGCAGACCTCTGCGCGGGCGGCACGTTCATCGCCCTCGGCGGCGGCTTCGCCATCGGGGCCCTCCAGTACGACCTCGGCACTGCCTTCCAGATGGGCCCGGGCTACGTGCCGCTGGCGCTGGGCTTGACGCTCGCGGCGCTGGGCGCGCTCATTCTCGGCCATGGCGTCCTCCTCGCCCTCGGCCACCGCACGGCGGAACACGAGACGCTCGAGGAGCAGGCAGGCCCGGTTCCTTGGCGCCGCGGCGGACTGCTCGTCGCCGGGGTGGTGATCTTCGGGCTCACCGTCGACGGTTTGGGGATCGCCGTCGCGACCTTTGCGACGACCTTCCTCGCCGCCCTCTCCGGTCACCGCAACACACCGCTCAAGGCGCTGGTGATCGCGGCCGGACTGACGGTGCTGTGCTTGCTGATCTTCGTGGTGGGGCTACAGCTGTCGCTCCCGCTGCTCGGCTCCTGGCTCGGGGGCTGACCGATGGACCTGTCCGGCATCGCGCTCGGCCTCGAGACCGCCATCCAGCCCGAGAACGTCCTGCTCTGCCTGCTGGGAGTCACCCTCGGCACGGCGGTGGGCGTGCTCCCCGGCATCGGTCCCACCGCGACCGTGGCGCTGTTGTTGCCGATCACCTTCAACTTCGACCCGACCGCCTCCCTGATCATGCTCGCCGGCATCTACTACGGCGCCCAGTACGGCGGGTCGACCACCGCGATCCTGATCAACCTGCCCGGGGAGTCCTCGGCCGCGGTCACCGCGCTCGACGGCCACCAGATGGCGAGACAGGGGCGGGCCGGGCCGGCACTGGCCACGGCCGCCCTCGGCTCGTTCTTCGCCGGCACCGTGGCGACGGTCATCGTCGCCCTCTTCGCGCCGCCGCTGGTCGACGTCGCGCTCGAGTTCGGCCCGGCCGAGTACTTCTCCCTGGTGGTGCTCGGCCTGATCATCTCCATCGCGCTCGCCAGCGGGTCGACCGTGAAGGCGCTCGCGATGATCGTGCTGGGGCTGCTGCTCGGAACCGTCGGCCAGGATCTCTTCGGCGTCGGGACCCCCCGGTTCACGTTCGGCGTGCGCGAGCTCTACGGCGGCCTGGACTTCGTGTCGATCGCGGTCGCCCTGTTCGCCCTGGCCGAGATCATGCGCAACTTCGAGCGCCGGGAACGGTCCGAGAGCATGGTGACCAAGAAGGTCGAAGGCTTGTGGCTCAGTCGGGACGACGCGCGCCGGATCACCAGCCCGGTGCTGCGGGGCACGGCCCTCGGGTCTGCCCTCGGTGTGCTGCCCGGCGGCGGCCACGTCCTGGCCTCGTTCACGTCGTACTCGGTGGAGAAGCGGGTGTCGAAGCACCCCGAGAAGTTCGGCAAGGGCGCCATCGAGGGTGTCGCCGGACCCGAGTCGGCCAACAACGCGGCGGCGCAGACCTCGTTCATCCCGTTGCTCACGCTCGGTCTGCCGACGCACCCGGTGATGGCGCTGCTCATCGGCGCGTTCATCATCCAGGGGATCGTCCCGGGCCCCAACGTCATCAACGAAGAGCCGGAGCTGTTCTGGGGCCTGATCGCGTCGTTCTGGGTGGGCAACCTGTTGCTGGTGGTCCTCAACCTGCCGCTGATCGGGCTGTGGGTGAAGCTGATCTCGGTGCCGTACGACGTGCTTTTCCCGGCGATCATCGCGTTCGCGACGATCGGCTGCTACTCCATCGGCCTCAACCCCTGGGACGTCTTCGTGATCGCGATCATCGGGGTGCTCGGCTACGCGCTGATCCGGTGGGGCTGCGAGCCGGTCCCGTTGCTGTTCGGGTTCGTGCTCGCTCCGATCCTCGAGGACAATCTCCGGCGGGCGATGATCATCTCCCGCGGCGATCCCTCGGTGTTCGTGACGCGCCCGATCTCCGCCTGCCTGCTCGGGCTGGCTGCGATCGCGCTGGTGGCGTCGGTGATGCCCGCGATCCGGCGCAAGCGGGAGGCCGTCTTCACCGAGGACGACTGACGGTGGCGTGCTGCCAGGCGTACTCCACCTCCGGACGGCCACTACGCCCGGTGCGCAGCGAGCGCTCGGCCACGCCGGCCTCGGCGAGGTTCTCGAGATAGCGGCGCGCCGTGACGCGTGACGTGCCGAGCAGGTCGCCCAGCTCGCCGGCCGACAGCCCGCCCCTCGCGGCGCGGAGCCGGTCTGTCACCTCCTGGAGCCGCTGCTTGCTCAGGCCCTTGGGGAGAGCGGCCCGAGGCTCGAACCGGAGAGCGCCGAGGTACCGGTCGACCTCGTCCTGCACCACCTCGGCGGGGGCGCTCCGTAGGAGCCGCCGGTAGTCGGCGTACTGCTCGAGCTTGGCGCGGAACATCGCGAACGTGAACGGCTTGATGAGGTAGAGGACGACGCCCTGCGCCACTGCGCTACGAACGACGGCCGGGTCGCGGGCCGCCGTCACGGCGATCACGTCGCAGAAGTGGCCCCCGGTCCGGAGCCGCTGCAGCAGCGCGAGGCCGTGCCCGTCGGGCAGGTTCATGTCGAGCAGCAGCAGGTCGACCGCGCCCCCCTCGGCGAGGTGTCGCAACGCGTCGGCGGCGGTGTGGACGGTGCCGACGACCTCGAAGCCCGGCATCCGAGCGAGGTACTTCGCGTGGGCGCGCGCGACGCGGGGCTCGTCCTCGACCACGAGGACCCGCACCGTCATCGCACCGGCTCCCTGACCCGGCCGAGGGTGACGGTGACCTGAGCGCCCCCGAGCGGTGAGCGACCGATGGTGAGGCCGCCGTGCTGACGCCGGGCCACCTGTGCGACCAGCGCGAGCCCGAGACCGCGTCCGCCGCCGTCGGCACCCCCCTTGGTGGTCCAGCCGCGCTCGAGGGCGTGGCTGATCTGCTCGGTGGTCAGGCCGGGCCCACTGTCCTCCACGACCACCACCAGGTGGTCGCGGCTCCCCTCGAGGTGGACCGAGACGCGGCGGTCGCCGCCCCCGGCCACCGCGTCGAAGGCGTTGTCGACGAGGTTGCCGATGACCGTGACCAGGTCGCGGGTGGTCGCGGCCTCCTGGTCTGCTGGGAGCTCGCCGGTCAGAGTGAGCCCGACACCCCTCTCCGCGGCCTCGGCGGCCTTGCCGAGGAGCAGCGCGGCAGCGACCGGCTCGCCCGCGGCGCCGACGACGCGGTCGGCGAGCAGCTGCGAGACCTGCAGCTCCTCGATGGCGAAGTCCACCGCCTCGTCGACCTCGCCGACCTCGATCAGGGAGACCACGGTGTGGAGCCGGTTCGAGGCCTCGTGGTTCTGCGCGCGCAACGACTCGGTGAGCCCGCGCACCACGTCGAGCTCACCGGTGAGGGCCTGCAGCTCGGTGTGGTCGCGCAGCGTCACCACCGCTCCGACCTCGCGGCCCTCCCAGTAGGCCGGTGAGCTGCTGGCCACCAGCACGTGGTCGCCGGTCACGTAGAGGTCGTCGGCATCTGCGACCTCGCCGGCCGCCGCCGCGACCAGCGCCGGCGGCAGCCCGAGCTCGTCCAGCGAGCGGCCCACCACGTCCTCGGGCAGTCCGAGCAGTCGCCGTGCCTCGTCGTTGGCGAGCTGGACCCGGCCTACGTGGTCGATCAGCAGCAGCCCTTCTCGCACCGCGTGGAGCACGGCGCGGTAGTACTCGTACATCCGGGTGATCTCGTGCTCCCCCAACCCGTGGGTCTGCCGCTTGAGCCGCCGGTTGATCAGCCACGCCCCGGCCAGGCCTGCGCCCAGCACCACCACCGCGGCCAGCAGGACGTCACGGAGCTCGTCGAGCAGCAGCGCGTCGATGTTCTCCAGCGCGATCCCCACCGCGACCACGGCGATCACCTCGCCGGTCTCGCCGACGAAGACCGGCGCGACCGCCCGGACCGACGGGCCGAGCTCCCCGGCGTACTCCTCGGTGACGACCTGCCCGCGGGAGGCCGGCCCCAGGGTGCTGCCGAGCTGCGCCGAGCCGACCGGCACCCCCTCCTGTGCGATCTGGTTGCGGTCGAGGTCCATGATCACGACGAAGTCGACGTCGGCCTCGGTCCGGACGCCGGTGGCGAGCGAGCGCAGCACCTCCGAGGCGTCCTCGGTGCCGATCGCGTCGCGCACCAAGGTCGCGCGGGCGATGGACAGCGCCACCGCCACAGCCCGGTCGCGGGCACTGTCGAGGACGTCGCGGCGCGCGTCGAAGGCAGCGAGTGCGAGCGCCGTCACGACGAGCACGAGCACCACCAGGACCTGCAGCTGCAGGACGCGGCGCGCCACCGACCGCTCGTCTCGGACCCGAGTTCGCATCGACACCATTATGGGCGTTGATGTGAACTGCGTCACATCACCCCGCATGATAGGATGCACCCATGACGTACGTCGGCGTGGTCGGCCCGAGCGGCGAGATCGCCGGTGCGCTGGCGGCGACCGCCGAGGAGGTCGGCCGGCTGCTGGCCGAGGTCGGTTGCGTCGTGGTGACCGGCGGCGGGACCGGCGTGATGGCGGCCGCCTCACGGGGCGCTACGGAGGCCGGCGGCACGACGCTCGGCATCCTGCCCGGCCACGACCGCTCCGAGGCCAACCCATGGGTGACCGTCTCGGTACCCACGGGCATCGGCGAGCTCCGCAACGGGCTGCTGGTGCGCTCGGTCGACGCGCTGGTGTCCGTCGGCGGCAGCTGGGGCACTCTCAGCGAGGTCGCCCTGGCATGCCGGACCGGCGTCCCGGTCTGGTCGATCGACGGCTGGGACCTGCCGCCCGAGGGCGGGCCGGTGGTCGTGTCCGGCCCCACGGCCGCGGTGGCCGCCGTTCTGTCCCACCTGTCCGGCGGCCGCGCCTAGTCCCGTCCGGTGTCGTGGATCGGCGAACGAAGGGGTCGGTGGCTAACGTCGGATCCGATGCACTACCCACGTGTTGCAACCCGTGTGAAGCGCCGTGGATCTGACGTTAGCCGCGCCGCAACCCGACAGCTCAGCGGAGGGAGCGGCTCGCGAGCACCGGTCCGGCCGCCGCGGCACAGACGGCGGCCGCGACCACCAGGACCGGTGTGACACCCCAGAGCCCGATCGCGGAACCCGCCAGCAGACCGCCGAGCAGCATCATCACCAGCTGCACCAGGATCAGCACCGACTGGAAGCGCGCGAGCATGTCCGCGGGGCTGCGCAGCACGTAGAGCGGGAAGACGTGGGTCGTGTAGACGGCGGTCCCGATGCCCATGACGACCGCAGCGGCGTATGCAAGGCCGGGCCCCGGAGCGATGGCGAGCGCGACCACGCCCAGGGCAGCGAGCATGGGCCCCGCGACCAGCGGGGGCCGCGGGTGGGCGCGGGTCCCGGTCCTGGCCACGACCAGGGTGATGGCGAGGGTGCCCGCGATCCAGCAGGCCTCGATGATGCCGGCGTCAGCGGCGTCCCATCCACGCTCCCGCGCCAGCAGCGGTACGCCGAGCGACAGCAGCGGCAGCAGCCCGGCCGCGACCAGGGCGAGTGACATGAGAAGCGGCCGGATGCCCGGGACCTGGGCCACCGCGCCGAGCCCGGACCGGATGTCGCGCCAGGTGCTCGTCGTAGGCGCGACGTCGCGACGTCGCTCGTACGGTGGGCGGACGGCGCACAGCACGCCCAACACCACCAGGAAGCTCAGGAGATCGACCACGAGCGCCCCCTCGAGCCCGAGCCCCACGACCACGAGGGCCCCCACGGGCGGCCCGGCCAGGCGGGCCAGCGGCTGGATGGAACCGATGACCGCCATCGCCCGCGCCACGGTGTCGTCGTCGACGAACAGCCGCGGCATGACGTTGCTCGCCGGCATCTGGAACGACCCCACGACGCCCTGGGCGAGAGAGACGAGGACCAGCAGCGCCGCCAGCGGCGTGCCGGTCCGGCCGGCCAGGAGCAACACCACGATCAGAGCCGACATGGCGGCCGCGCAGCCGATCAGGGTGCGACGTACGCCCCACCGGTCGGCGGCCGCGCCGCCGACCAGCGTCAGCAGCACCTCGGGCACCAGGCCGGCGACCAGCACGGCGGTGACCGCGCCGGGCCCGATGCCGGACGCCGTCCAGGCGAGCGCGAAGTAGAGGACACCGTCGCCGGTCGAGGAGACGGTCGTGGCCGCCAGCCACGCGACGAACCCGCGCTGCGCCAGGCGAGCGCGAGGCTCGGTCGTGCTGGTCTCTGGGGCGGTCACCGCGGCGGACGTACCGGCATCAGGAGCACGTCGAGGCGGCGTTGCTCCACCGGCGAGAGCCGGACCGCGCGGTCCGGCCCCGTCCACGCCACCGTCACCGACTCCCCCACCAGCGTGTCCAGCGCCCGTCGCAGCAGGTCGGCCGCGAACCACAGCGTCACCGGTGCACCGCTGACCGTGGCGGGCAGCGAGACCTGGCGGGCGGCGCCGTACCCGCCGACCCGCACCCCGTCGCCCGCCACGGCGAACCGCACCGGGCCGGCGTCGCCGGACTCGGGCGTGGCGGCGAGCGTCGCCGCCAACGCAGCCCGCTCAAGGGTCACCTGGCCAACAGCTCGGCCAGGCAGGATCAGCCGGTACGCCGGGAACCGATCCGGCCCGGTGGGCAGCGTCGTCGTGTCGACCCGCACCGACTCCGTCGACACGGTGACCGTGGCGGTCACCCGGCCCGCCAGGACGGCGGCCAGCTCCGTCACCGTCGCGGCCGACACGAACGTCCGGAGGTCCGCACCCGGCTCGCCCACCGGCACACTCCAGAGCGCCATCCAGTACCGGTCGGTCGCCACCACCGTGACCGCACCGTCGGCGCAGTCCAACAGCACCCCCGCCAGCGGCGCGTCATCCGACGACGCTGCCCGGGCCACCCGGCGAAGTGCGGCGGCGAGCTCGGCACCGTCCACGGTGACCGTCACCTCGGCGGGCGCGGGCACCGCGTCGAGGGCAGCGAGGATCTCGTCGACCACCTCGGCGGCCCGCGCAGCGGACCGGTGGGCTCCCTCGGCGTGAGCGCGCAGGATCCTGGTCGCCTCCTCGTGGCCGCCGGCCAGCACCAGCCGCATCGCGTCCACGGACAGCCCGACCTCGCGCATCCGGCGGATCAACGTCGCCCGGCGCTCGAGGTCCGGCGTGTAGTAGCGGTAGCCGGTGCGCGGATCCACCTCCGCCGGTGTGAGCAGCCCCGCCTCGTCGTAGTAGCGCAGCGTGCTCGGCGCCAGGTCGACCGCACGGGCGAACGCGCTGATGGTCAGCAGCGGCTCGGTCGTAGGTTCGGTGGACATGTCCACGAGTCTCATCCTTCACGCGGCTCGAAGGTCAAGCATTCTGGGCGACACTGATCCCATGAGCCGTCCAGCCCGCGCCGAGGACGTGCACGAGGCCGCCGCCGCGATGCCGCACGTGACGCTGGCGGCGGACGGTCGGGTCTACCAGGTCGGGAGCAAGTCCTTCGTGTTCTTCCGGACCCCGCGGCCGGACGCGCTCGACCCCGAGACCGGCGAGCGGTACGACGACGTGATCGTGCTGTGGGTGGCGCACGAGGGCGACAAGCAGGCGCTGGTGCAGGACCCGGACACGCCGTACTTCTCGACGCCGCACTTCGACGGTCACCCCTCGGTGCTGGTCCGCGCATCGCGGCTCGGCGAGGTCACGCGGGACGAGATCGTCGAGCTGGTTCAGGACGCGTGGCTCGCGCAGGCGTCGGCGACCCGGCGCCGCCGGTGGCTCGAGGACCAGGGTCTCCCCGGCGAGTGACCCGTCAGGGTCGACGGCTCAGGCCCCAGCTCACGGCAGCTCGCCCAGGGCCGCGTCCAGGGTCGGGTCGCGGCCGGCGAAGTAGTCGGCAGCCTCGACCGTGACCGGCAGGTCCGGCTCGATCGTGAGCCGCGGGTCGTCGGGATCGGCCGCCTGCTGCCAGTACCGGGTGCTGACGCCGACCTGCATCGGCACCGGCAGCCGGTCGAGGTGCACCCAGGTCACGTCGTCCCAGAAGTTGAGCCCGCCGCCCATCGGCTCGCCGACGAAGACCGGGTCGACCAGCCGTTCCAGGTCGGTGGTCAAGTTGCTGGCGGCCGAGAAGGTCACCCGGTCGGTGATCACCACGACCGGCGCGCCCGGGTGACGCTGTTGGAACTCGCTCAGGAGGTCGACCATGGCCGGGTTGTTGGTGTTGTCGCCACCGGGGTTCTGCCGCAGGTCGAGCACCAGCCGGTCAAGCGCCCGGTCGCGGGCCGCGCGCTCCAGCGGCGGCTCCGGCCGCACCCGGATCTCGGTGAGCCGGACGTAGAGCGCCGAGCCGAGCCGCTCCCAGGTCAGGATCTCCTCGTAGTCCCGGACGTAGCGGGTGTCGGCGCGCTCGGGCAGCCGGATCACGCCGAGCCAGCCGGCCCACGCGTCGTGCTCGTCGAAGGGCACCGGGGCGAGGTCGTGCTCGGACTCCGAGCCGTCCTGCTCCACGGTCACCGGGACCGTGTCACCGGTCATCAGCCCGAGCCCGCGCAGCACCTCGGTGCGCAGCACGTACTGCGGCTGGAACGACCGCACCGTCACCGGGCCGTCGCGCGGGACCAGCGGCTCGGTCATCGCCAGCAGCTCTTCGACCGGCACCCCACCGAGCGCCGTCACGGTGCCGCCGACCAGGTCGTCGTACGGCGGCATCGCATCGGTCACGACCAGCTCGTCGCGACCGTCGTCCTCGAAGAAGTACAGCCGCACAGGGAGCATCGGCGCCTCGTGGCCCTCCTGCGGCAACGCGAACTGGTGCCCGTCGCGCCCCTCCCGGCTCAGCAGCGCGACCAGCCGCATCACCTCGACGACACTCTCCTCCTGCGTCAGCTCAGGGAGCCGCTCCTGCAGGTCACCGAGCTCGCTCACCCACTCCTCGCGCGGGATCCCGTGGAACGGCTCGGGGTGGATCGTCTCGAGCCGGTCGAGGAGCAGGTCGAGGTCGGCGGCGGCCCTGGCGGCTGGAGTGCCGGACGGGCTGTCGGGTGCCGGGGGGTCGGCCGCGCAGCCGCCGGCCAGCAGGAGCGTGGCCGCCAGGGCCGCCGACACGAGCCTCATGGCCTGAAGTTACTGCGATATCGCAGTAAAATCCAGGCATGACGCCGGCACCTCACCGCCCGCCCATCAAGGGCACCTCGCTGCTCTTCGACGTCTTCGTGCTCGCCCAGGCGGTCCAGGAGATGCTCGCCGAGGGGATGACCGACAGCCCCTTGACCCCCTCGGAGTACGCCCTCTACAGCCACGTCGGAGAGGTCGGCCCGTGCCCGCCGTCCCAGATCGCCCGGGACCTCCGGGTCCCCGCGACGACCGTGACCGTGTGGGTGCGAGCCATGCTGCGTCGAGGGCACGTCGAGCGGCACCCCAGCCGCGAGGACGGACGCTCGTACGACGTCGCGCTGACCGGGGCGGGCGTGGCTGCCCACGCTGCGGCTCGGGACGCCTTCGACGTCGTCAACCGCAGGTTCCTCGAGCGGCTGCCGGTCCCGGAGGGCGAGCTACGGAGCGTTCTTGCCGGGATCATCGAGGCGACTGCCACCCGCCACCCGGTGGGTCGGGCCGAGTGATCCCCGACGGGCGGCACCGGTTCGCCTAGGCTGCCACCAGACAGCCGAGCCCGAGGGGGAGCAAGGTGCGTCTAGCGGTACTGATCCATGCCGAAACGGCGGCGCCCGAGTCGTGGGGGCCACTGTCCCAGCTGCTCGCCGACCGGGGCGAGGTGTCGGTCGTGCACGCCCACGCGGACTGGTCCGCGCCCGAGGTGGCGGGCTGGTTCCCGGTGCTGCGCCGGCACGGGATCCAGCTGCGGCACCAGTTCCGGGCGCGCTCCTCCCAGGACCCGGCGCTGGTCGCGCTCACGATGGACGCGGTCGAGCTGGCGGCCGCCGGCTCGCTCGACGGTGTCGTCCTGGTGGGCGACGTCGGGTCGGCGATGCCGTTGCTCCAGCGCCTCCGCGAGAACGGGCTGACGGTGATCGTGGTCGGCCCACCGGCGACACCCCTCGACATCCGTGGCGCCTGCTCCGAGTTCGTGGACCTGCGGTCGCTGGACGGCGCCGGGCCCGCCAGCTCAACCGGTCGGCACCGGGCGTAGTCAGGAGAGTCGGACCACCGGCTCGAGACCGAGGAACTCGCCGTACGCCGCCGCGGACCGCTCCACGTCGGGCACCATCAGGGCGCTCCACGACGGGTACGTCCCCAGGTCGAAGGCGACCGCCCGCGCGGTGGTCGAGCGCTTCATCGATGCCACCAGCTGGCCGTCGTGCAGCACCATGCCGATCGCGCTCTCCCGCCCGCGCGGGACTGCGCCGGCGGCGTCGATGACCATCCGCGAGTCCTGGAAGCCGCGGTACATCTCGTCGAGCACCTGGAGCAGGTGGGCGCGCGGGTCCCCGGGTCCGGAGGGCGGCTCCTCGCCCGGCAGGTGCCAGAACGTGCGTCCGTCGTGGTCGAAGGTCGCGAGCCGGTCGGCGACTGCCTCGAGCCCGGCCCGGGCGTCGGTGGGCGTGAGCGTCGCCCAGTAGGCGAGGTCGCGGACGGTGGCAGGCCCGTGGCCGGCGACGTACCGCAGCGCCAGCTCGGCCAGCGCCTGCTCGCGGTCCAGGCGGCGCGGGTGCGGGATCCGCTCCTCGAGCAGCGCGTACGTGTGCGTGGCGCCCTGCGGGGCACCACTGCAGACAAGTCCTTGCACCTCCAGCTGCCCGGCAAGCCTCATCAGCGCACCGCCGTCGAGCTCGTGGCCCGCGTCGGAAAGCCCGTCGGCGAGCTGTGCCCGGCTGAGGTGCCGCTCACCCGCGAGCAGGCTGGACACGAGCCCCGCCAGCCGCTCGACCTCAGCGTGCCCGAGACCATGGAGCTCCAGCAGCTGCCGCTCGAAGATCGGCAAGATCGCCGGCGCCGTCAGCTCCAGCAGCCAGACCAGGTCCTCAGCACTGGCGTAGTGCCACGTCGGGCGGATGACGTGCGTGCGGAGCACTCGACCGTCGGCGAGGGCCGCATCGAGGTCGGCCGCGTCGGGCGTCACGGTCCGCGCCGCGACCGCCCACGCCGACTGCGCCTGGTTCTCCGCCTGTACGCAGAGCAGCTCGCGCACCACCGACTCGGCGTCGGGTCGCCCCTCACCGACCAGTCGCTGACTGCGTAGCCGCCACCGGGCGAGGTCGACGTCGGTGATCCTCACAGCGGCACGCTAGCCGCACCGGCCGACAGCCGCGGGGGGAGCATGGCTCGGTCGTTGGCTAACGTCGGATCGGATGCGCTTCCCACGTGTTGCAACCCGTGGGAAGCGCCGCGGATCTGACGTTAGCCACGCAGAACGGCGACAGCCGGACTCAGCCGGAGTGGCCCCGCAGCAGCGTCTCGAACGGCGTCACGTCGGTCGGGACGTCGGTGCCCGACCGGCGCGGGCGCGCGGCGAGGTCGGGCGCGAAGCCGCCCACGCCGGTCGAGCTGTCGACCATGAGCGAGGCCAGCTCGGACGCGGCGCGGGTGACCCGGTCGGTCAGCGCGCGGTCCCCGAAGTCCTCGGTCGCAGCGAACACCCCCGTGGGTACGACGACCGCCCGCAGGTGGCTGAAGAGCGGCCGCAGCGCGTGGTCGAGCACCAGCGAGTGCCG
>Ga0190275_10001783_pt1 | contig 15807 bp, 11 predicted proteins | sample Popmic550T_FD_133745 | JGI IMG/M metagenome (GOLD analysis project Ga0190275, IMG submission 133745) | Populus adjacent soil microbial communities from riparian zone of Yellowstone River, Montana, USA - 550 T | ecosystem: Environmental > Terrestrial > Soil > Riparian zone > Trees stand | place...
AGTTTCGCCGACAACTGGACGCAGCGCGCGGCCTTCAAGAACGCGTTCGACGGTCTCTCGAACCTCGGCTACGTCAACCGGCTCTACTCCAACGCGGGCGTCGTGCCGACCAGTGCCGAGCGCGACGCACTCGTCGCCGCGCTCGATGGCGGGACGAAGACGCGCTCGCGCGTGCTGCTCGACGTGGCCGACAGCGCAGCCTTCAAGCAGCTTGAGCTTAACCGCGCCTTCGTGTTGATGCAGTACTTCGGCTACCTGCGCCGCAACCCCGACGACCCGCCGGATAACTTCAACCGCGACGGCTACAACTTCTGGCTACAGAAACTCATCCAATTCAACGGCAACTTCATACAGGCCGAGATGGTCAAGGCCTTCATCTCGTCCGACGAATACAGAAAACGGTTCGGGAACTGATACGATACACGTGCTTTGTCTACTCACTAGACACGGCACGTTACCGCAGTCGCGCCCTCGCTGGTTCGGCTAAACTTTGGAGACATTTGCCGGGCCGTGATCGCCCTGCCGTAGGAAGTATCTGTAGTGCAAAAACCTCGTTGGAAACGTCTGCCCCGCCTAACGCTTATTCTATCCATGCTGGCGTTGTGCGCGGCCCTGCTCGCCCATCCCTTCAACACTACGGCGCTCGCCGACGACTCCGACCCGTGCGCCGCGCCGAAGTTTCGTGTGGTCGAAAACTTTGTCGAGGTAAACGGCGTCTACCTCACAAAGACGGACTTGAACGGGGACGGCCATTTAGATTTGCTCGTCGTCACTCAGTTCTTCCTGAAAGTGTTGCTCGGCAACGGGGACGGCACTTTCCAGACGCCGCGCACATTCGACAACGGGGCCAGCCGCGCCGCGCCCGTCGTCGGCGATTTCAATAACGACGGTCGTCTCGATGTCGTCACGGGCACGAGCGGCTTCGCGCTCCAGCTCGGAGACGGCGGCGGCGGTTTCGCGCCCGCGCAGATTTTCTCTTTAGGCACGACGACGGAGGACTTGGCCGCGGGTGATTTCAACCTCGACGGCAAGCTGGACGTGGCGGCGGTGTTCTTTAACGGCGATGAATATGTCCTCGCCATCCGCCTGGGCGACGGACAGGGCGGCTTCGGAACTCTGACGCGCCTCGACCCCGCCGAGCGCAACGTGCTTACCGGAGTGACGGTCGCCGATTTCAACCTCGACGGCAAGCCCGACCTCGTCACAACCAACTTCATTGCGCGATCCGTGTCGGTCTTGTTGGGCGACGGCGCAGGTCAATTCGGGGCGGCGAAAACGTTCGCCGTCGGACTCGGCCCACGCGAGGCCGTCCCAGCCGACATTAACAACGATGGCAAGCCCGACCTCGTCGTGCCGAACTCCGGGTCCGCGCCGAACACCACCTCCCCCAACAACAACGTCTCGGTGCTGCTCGGTGACGGGGCGGGCAACTTCTCCCCGCTAATCGCGGTCGTCGCGGGGGTCGCTCCGTTTCTCGTCGCCGTGGAGGACATTAACGGGGACGGCAATCAGGATTTAGTTGCGAGACCGTTGGCGATCTCGGGAGCTCTCACCATCCTTCACGGTGACGGCACGGGCAGATTCGGCCCGCCGACCGTCTATAACCCGGGCCGCTTTACGGATTCCTCTCTCAACGGCGCCGGCGTCGTGGCTGGAGATTTTGACGAAGACGGCGATGCCGACCTTGCAACGTCCGAAGGAGCGTTGCTTCTCGGCGACGGGGCGGGGCGTTTCCGGGCGGCTGAGATGTTCCCCGCCCAAGTCAACGAGAATGATCAGGGTTTTATCAAATCGGCGACACTCGGCGACTTCAACGGCGACGGTAAGATTGATCTGATAAGCGTGAACGACCGCAACACTACCGTCTCCCTCATCTTGGGCGACGGCGCGGGACGCTTCGGAGCGCCGCGCGGGACTGGCATCGGCATCAACCCGAGACTGAACGCGGTCGCAGCCGGCGACTTCAACAAAGACGGGAAGCAGGACTTAATCGTCACCGACCATCCCCGATTAACAACGCCCGAGCCTGATGACTTGGCATGGGTGTTCCCCGGCGACGGGGCCGGCAACTTTGAAGTCAATCAGAATACCGGCAACGGAAGGCCGACCGGCGCGGTAGGGAATAATCCTCTTTCACTTGCCGTCGCAGACTTCAACAAAGACGGTATTGATGACTTGGCCGTCGCTTTCGGGGGGAGCGTCTCCGGGGGGGGGTCGGAGGGCGGTGGGACTACCACGATTCACCCCGCGAGCGTCGCGGTCGCCTTGGGCGACGCGGCGAATTTCTTCAAGCCGTCGCCGTTCTCAATGCCGAACGGTTCGTTCCTGACCTCCATCGCGGCGGCGGACTTCGACAGCGACGGCAACACCGACGTGGCCGTGACGACGACGCCCGATTTCCTTGGCGCCGGCGTAAACAGCGTCTCGGTTTATCGGGGCGACGGCGCGGGCAACTTCGCCGCGCCGGTTAATACCGCTCTGCCCACACCCCCCGGCCCCTCCGCCGTCGGCGACTTCAACAAGGACGGCAAACCGGATTTGGTTACGACCGCTGAGGGCAAAAACGTCTCAGTTCTTTTGGGCGACGGTGCGGGCGGCTTCGGGCCGCCGACCGATTTCAACGTCGGCGTCCATCCGGGACAGTCGCTCGCCGTCGCGGATTTCAATCTCGACGGTAATTTGGACATCGCCAACTCCGGCGGCTCGGTCATCTCCGGCGACGGCTTCGGCGGGTTTACCGCGCCGGTTAATTTTCACATCTTGGGCATCGTAGCGCTTGCGGGAGATTTCAATCGTGACGGCAAGCCCGACCTCGCGCATTTCGTGCAAAAGAACGTGTCGGTCGTCCTTAACGAGTCGTGCGCCGCAGCCTCACAGCCCATCGTACAGTTCGCCGCCTCCGCCCTAAGCGTCGCCGAGGGGGCGGGCAAAATCACCGTCACCGTGGAGCGCGCCGCGTCGAGCGATTCAGGCCCGGCCACGGTGGACTACGCCACTTCGGACGGCACGGCCTCCGACCGCTCCGACTACACGACGGCGCGCGGCACGCTCCACTTCAACACAGGCGAGACGCAGAAGACTTTCGACGTGCTCATCACCGACGACGCATTCAACGAGGCCGGCGAGACCATCAACCTCGCCCTCTCGAACGCGACGGGCGCGGCGACCCTCGGCGTCCGCGCCAACGCGCTTCTGACCATCACGGACAACGACAGCACGCCGCCCGTCGGAAACCCGATAGACGACTCGGCCTTTTTCGTCCGACAGCACTACCACGACTTCCTCGGGCGCGAGCCGGACGCCGCGGGGTTAGCCTTCTGGACGAACGAGATCGAATCGTGCGGCGCAAGCGCGCAGTGCCGCGAGGTCAAGCGCGTCCACGTCTCGGCGGCCTTCTTCCTCTCGATTGAGTTTCAGGAGACCAGCTTCTTCGTCATACGCGCGCAACGCGTTGCCTTCGGCCACAAGTCGGTTGAACCGGCCTCGCGCCTCAGCTACCAGCAATTCATACGCGACGCGCACGCCGTCAGCGAGGGTGTCATCGTCGGACAGCCCGGCTTCGAGGCGCTGCTCGAACAGAACAAGCAGGACTACGCCACCGAGATAGTCAACAGCGCCGACTTCGACGCGCGCTTCCCCGCAGGGCAGACCGCCGCGGAGTACGTGGGCGCGCTCTTCGCTTCGGCTGGCGTGACGCCCACCGACGCGGAACGACAGGCAGCCGTCGGCGCGTTCGGCGCGGGCGGTACGGCGGGGCGCATCGCCGCGTTTCGCAGCGTCGCCGTATCCAACTCCGTAAGAGATGATGAATTAAATCCGGCCTTCGTGCTGGCCGAGTACATAGGTTATCTCAGGCGCAACCCGACGGACGCGCCCGACGGCGACGACAGCGGCTACCAGTTCTGGCTCGCCAAGCTCAACCAGTTCGGAGGCAACTTCGTCAAAGCGGAGATGGTCAAGGCGTTCATCTCATCCGACGAGTACCGCCATCGCTTCGGGCCTTGAGTGCTTAGCGCATGCCGAGCATGAGCAGCACCGAGCGGTCGTGAACCTCGCCACCCGTCTGTTGCCAGCGGCGAAATCCATTGAGCTCGTCTTCGCTTACGGGGCGGTTGCCGAGGCGCGCGGCGGGCGTCTTCTCGAAGGCATGCTCTGTGAGCGCAAGGTGCGGCGTGCGCGTCTCAAGCACGCGACCACGCGCGAGCGCGGCCTCCGCCGACTCAACGTCGGGGTAGAAGTCCTGATAGACGAGTATGTGCCAGACGGCATCGCGCCCCTCGCCCTCGACCGCAAGCACGCGAATCAGGCCGAAGCCGCTCTCAATTTGAAAGACGAGGTCGTCGCCGGGCGCGTAAGTCAGAGCCATAAATCCTGCCTCAAAGTCGTTGATTGTGTAAACAAAGCTTAGCATAAAGACGCTGCTGGCTATCATGCTTAACTTGAGCTTGAAGTGGGGAGCGTTCACCGCAGAGGCGCGGAGGACGCGGAGTTCACGCAGAGGAATGCTCAAGTCTCTGCGCCCCCTCTGCGTCCTCTGCGCCTCTGCGGTGAGTCTTACCTTGAGCACACTCAACAGAACAAAAAGGGAAGTGTGGACGCGCGGCAAAGTCCGGTTTACTATCTTGGAGCTTTACGAACGACACGCGGCGGCGTCTGGCTGATGAAGAATTCCGAGCCGGAGAAGGACTACTACTCTATCCTTGGCGCGGGGCGCGACGCGTCGCGCGAGGAGATCGAGCGTCGCTATAAGCAGCTCGCGCAGCAGCACCACCCCGACCGCGGCGGCGACGAGGAGGAGATGAAGTCGCTCAACGAGGCGTGGCGCGTGCTGGGCGACCAAGACTCGCGCCGCACATACGACGCGGGCCGCGCGCGCACACGCGAAGTCTACAGATCACACGCGCCCGTCTCGTCGCCCGGCGCGAAGGCCGATCCCGTGAGCGGGCGCATCGTGGGCGCGATGCTGTGCGTGCTTCTTGGGCTTGTGCTTCTGCTGCTCGTGCGCGCGCATTACGTCGTGTTCCTTTGGCCGCTCGCGCTGCTGGCGGCGGGAATCGTTTTGTTCGGAATCCTCATGGCGCACGGCGCGCTCACGTTCGCGCGCGAGACGGTGGGGCCGAAACATTTCGCGCGCCGGTTCGTGTGGGCGCAGGAGGTCGTGTTCTGGTCGTGCGTGGCGGGCGGCGGCTACATCATCTACTTTTTGCTTACGGCGATTTGAAGCTATGGGCGTGACCGGGCTTGAGCTACTGTTTCTCGAAGTCAACAGCCTCGAAGAGTCTTTGGCATTCTACGCGGGCGTGCTGGGCTTCGAGACGGAGGCGCACACGCCAGAAGCCGAGCCGCCGCTCGCGACGCTTCGCTCTGGCCGCCTGCGGCTCATGCTCGCGCAAGTCCCGAACGCGATGGCGCGTCGCGGGCGCGGCGTACACTTCTTCCTCACGGTCGAAAACGTAGAAGACTTTCACGCGCTCCTTCTTGAGCGCGGCCTCGACATCGCGCCGCCCGCCGACGAGGGCTGGGGCGGTCGCTTCGTCACGCTCGAAGACCCAGACCGCTACCGCCTCTTCTTCGTCACGTGGCACGAAGAAAGTTCAAAGCCCGACGCGCGCGGCTTGTGGAACTGAAACCAGAGCCACTAAATCAAAGCGCTAAAATTGGGACAGGACGGAAAAATATATCCACGAAGCCACACGAAAGTACACGAAGGAGACGCGAATTTTCGTGAGGGTTTTCTTCGTGTCGCTTCGTGTGGCTTCGTGGATACGTTTTCGTTCGCGTGCCAATGTCGCGTGTTTTGATTTAAAATTCACGTCGCAAACCTCGCGTCCTATCCGATGCGCCACGTCCACTCCCGAACGGCGTGCCTCGGCTCGAAGCGAATTTCGGGCCGCGGGCGAACGAACCGAAAGGGAGTAGAGCATGCGTTACGTCGAGAACCCGCCTAACCCGTGGCTTTCAACAAGCGTCGAGTGGATTGGGGAGCCGCCCGAATCGCGCGTCGAGGTCTTCGAGGAGACCGAGACGCGCAGCATCATCACGCACAACAACAGCCCCGACGTAGGCTTCGACTACTCCGTCAACTGCTACCGAGGTTGCACGCACGCCTGCGCCTACTGCTTCAGCCGTCCGACGCACGAGTACCTCGGCTTCGGCGCGGGCACGGACTTCGAGACGAAGATCGTCGCTAAGGTGCATGCGCCCGAACTTTTGCGAGCAGAGTTCATGCGGCGCGGTTGGAAGGGCGACACGATAGTCTTCTCGTTCACGTCCGATCCGTACATTCCGCTCGAAGCGAGCTACCGACTGACGCGCCGCTGCCTCGAAGTCTGCCTTGAGTTCCGAAACCCCGTCGGCGTCGTCACCAAGTCCGCGCTCGTGCGCCGCGACAAAGAGCTGCTCGCCGCGCTCGCGCGAGAGGCAGGGGCGAGCGTCTACTTCTCGATACCCTTCGCCGACGAAGAGACGGCGAAGGCGCTCGACCCGCACGCGCCCCTGCCAGCCGCGCGCTTTCGCGCAATGGCGGAGCTTGCGGAGGCGGGCGTTCCCGTCGGCCTCGCAATCGCGCCCGTCATCCCCGGCCTCAGCGACTCGGACATTCCCAAACTGCTCAAGCGCGCGCAAGAGGCGGGAGCGCGACGCGCGTTCATCAACCTGCTGCGGCTTCCCGGAAACGTCGCGCCGTACTTCGAGCAGCGATTGCGCGAGCGTCTGCCGACGAAGGCAGACCGCGTGCTTGCGCGCCTGCGCGAGGTGAAGGGCGGGCGACTTAACGTGAGCGAGTTCGGCGAGCGCATGCGCGGGCGCGGCGTCTACTGGCAGCTCATCGAGCAGACTTTCCGCGTCCACTGCAAGCGGCTCGGCTTCAATCAAGAAGAACGCTCGTACACGGAACAGCCGCGCACATTCCGAAGGCCGACGGCGCAGGGATCGTTGTTTGATTGACACTGATGGTTGAGCGTAAAAAAAGAGCAGTTCACCGCAGAGGCGCGGAGGACGCAGAGGGGGCGCAGAGAAATACTCAACCCTCTGCGTGAACTCTGCGTCCTCCGCGCCTCTGCGGTGAACTAAACGTACAGAAAGCCCAAGCTGGACGGCAATAATTCAAGGATGAGAAAAGAGGGACAAAGACCCTGCAAGAAAACTCTTCGACTCGCCGCGCGCATGTTTGTATAATGCGTGCGTTCTGAACCCAGTCTGACGGGGAGGGAGTTGAGCAGGATGATTACAATCAGGCATGTGGTCTGTGAACGCGAGGCTTACTTCGTGCGCGACACGGCGACCGCGCTCGACGCCGCCGAGTATATGTCGAGCCGCAAGATCGGCGCGGTCTGCGTCCTCGACGGCGATGACAATCTCTGCGGCATCTTCTCCGAGCGCGATCTGCTCAACCGCGTCGTCGTCGAGAAACTCGATCCCGCGAGCGTGCCGATCCGCGACGTGATGAGCGCGGCGGTGTCCGTCATCGAGTGCGACAACACGCCGCACTCCGCGCTCGAACTCATGGAGGAGGTCGGCAGCCGCCACCTGCCCGTCGTTGACGGCGGGAAGTTCATCGGCATGCTCTCGATGCGCGACATCATGCGCGTCGAGATCAGCGAGCAGGGGGCCGAGCTTCAATTGCTCCACGAGTACATCTCGCACTAGGGGTTCGCGCGAAAACTAAGGGATGGGAAAAACAAGGACTTGGCCGCACCCGTTCAGGGCGCTCTTGTGCGCCCTCGTGTTTCTGATAGCCTGCGGCCAGCCGCCGCCCGGCAAGGGCGCGGGCGACGGTCGCGGCTCGCCCGCAAAAGACGACGACCGAATCATGCGACTCGTTCCTATCCGGTGATTTAACACTATCGCTTTTCAGTTGAGTGTAATGCGAGTAGAACTCACCGCAGAGGCGCAGAGGACGCAGAGATTACGCAGAGTTGTTGAGCTTTCCTCTGCGCTTCCTCTGCGTCCTCTGCGTCTCTGCGGTGAACTTTCTAGCCCTACACTCAATTGAAAATTACTTTAATCCTCGCGGTCGTGCCACGCTTTCAATAGCTCGCGCTCGCGCTCCGGCTTCATCGTCTCGTCTGCTATCTGCACGCCGTCCTTGACGGGAGCGGGCGTGCCCGCCTTCTGCCATGCGAGCGTGTCGCGCGCGGTCTCGGCGAGAGGGCGGAAGGCGAGGCCGGCTGCGAAAGCCTTATCGCAGTTGGAGGCGAGGAAGTAGCGATGCTTCTCCGCGGACTCGGGAAGCCAGAGCGGCAGCTCGCTCCACGGCTCGACGCCCGCGTCGAGAAGGAACTGCTCGCCCGCCCAAGTGAAACGCGCGTCGCTCGCGCTCGCGTCCCGGCACGCTTCGAGAAAGCCCTGCATCGTCAGACGGTAGACGGGGCCGCACGCGTTGAAGACGCCCGCGCGGCCTTCCGCGAGCATACGCAAAATCCACTCGGAGAGGTCGCGCGCATCAATAAGCTGAACCTGCCGGTCGGGAGGCGCGGGCGCGAGGACTTCGCCGCCACGCGCGGCACGCGCAGTCCAGTAAGGGAAGCGCGACGTAGGGTCGAACGGCCCGACGATGAGTCCGGCGCGGACATTCAGCACGCGCCCCGGCATCGTCGCCTCAGCCGCTTGCTCGCAGAGCGCCTTGAGCGGCCCGTAAGTCTCGCCCGTTATCTCTTCGACGTTTTCATCCTCAAGCGTTCCGACGGGCGAGTCCTCGTCGTTCGGCTGGCCGAAGTCGGCGTACACCGACATCGAGGAGATGAAGACGTACATCCCCACAGACTCCGCCAGCATCTCCGCCGAGGCGCGCACGACGCGCGGCACGTAGCCCGAAGTGTCCACGACCGCATCCCAACGCCGCCCTCTGAGCGCGTCGAGTCCGCCGTCGCGGTCGCCCCGCAGCTTCTCGACTTCGGGAAACAAGTCGGGGTTATTCTGTCCGCGATTGAACAGCGTCACCTCGTGCCCGCCCGCGAGCGCGACCTCGACCAGATGGCGACCGAGAAACTTAGTGCCGCCGAGAATCAGTAATTTCATCTTTAACCTCAGTGGAGTGATGATGGAGGAAAAATTTAACAGGGATGGACAGGATGGACAGGATAAGAAAGAAACGATAAACGATGAACGATGAACGATGAACTGAAAGACAAGTCGTTTTCAGTTCATCGTTCATCGTTCATACTTCCGCGTTTTCTTAATCCTGTCTATCCTGTCCATCCCTGTTAATAATTTTTCTCAATGAGCACAAGCTGCGAACTTGTGCTGCCTCTCATTAAACGGTTCGCGTCACCTTCGCGAGCGAGCGGGGCGCGTCCGGGTCTAGTCCTTTCGCGTCCGCGAGCAGCGCGGCGAAGAGTTGCGCGGGGATGATGTAGGGGATGACGGCGAGCATCTCGCCGATCTCGCCGGGCAGTCGAATCGAGCGCGTGCAGAGCGAGGCGGCTTCGTCGTCCGACGTGATGACGAGCGTGTCGGCGCGAAGCTCTTTGAGGCGCGCGAGCAGCTCCCGAACGCCTGCGAGCGTGACGCCCGGCGGCGCGAAGGTGAAGATGGGGAAGTGGCGCTCGACGATTGCGAGCGGGCCGTGCAAAAAGTCGGCGGACGAGAAACGCTCGGCCACGACGTAACAGGTCTCCATCAGCTTGAGCGCCATCTCGAATGAGTTGGCGTAAACGAGGCCGCGTCCGACGACGACGCAGTTCTCCATGAAGACGTAGCGTTCGACGAGCGCTTCGATCTGCGGGCGAAGCTCAAGCGCGCGCGCTGCGAAGTCGGGTATGGCCTCGTAGCCGAGCTTCGCGCCGCCGCCGGAAAGCGCCTCCGCGAGCATGTAGAAGTGAAGGATCTGTCCCGTGTAGGTCTTCGTCGCCGCGACGGAGCGCTCGCGCCCGCCGTGCATCAGAAGCGTCTCGTCCACGATCTTCGTCATCGAGGACGCAGGCTCGTTCGTGATGCCTATTGTGCAGCACGCGCCGTCCGAGCGCGCCGACTCAAGCACGCGGTTGATGTCTTCGCCCTCGCCCGATTGCGAGACGCCTATGACGAGAGCGCGGTCGAGCTTGAGGCGCGCGCCGTAGAGCGTGTGGACTGAAGGCGCGGCGAGCGCGACGGGGATGCCTGTGGTTATTTCAAGAAGGTAGCGACCGAAGAGCGCGGCGTTGTCGGACGAGCCGCGCGCGACAAGCACGATGAGGTCTATGTCGTGCGCGCGAAGCCGCGCGCCGATGCGCTCGACCTTGCCGCGCTCCTCCGCAATTGTGCGCGCGAGCGCGTCGGGCTGCTGCGTTATCTCTTCGAGCATCAATGACACGGCTTTGAATCTATCTCCTCGCTTGAATTGCCCCTACAGACTCTCTCAGCTTCAACGGCTTTGTTACACGCCCTAAACGTGGGCGCTCTCTGAGCGACACCCGCGTTGACTCTCCATTGCCGTCATGTTAATTGTCGGCGCAAGCGCTCTGACAGCTTGCAATGATTTTGCGACCGCCGCTTCCCTTGATGCAAACCACCCCGCAAAGAATCTGGAAGATGAGCCGTGCGATTATCAGCGCCTTCTTCTTACTATTCACTGTTTCGGCGCAACAGCCTTCGCAGACGCTAACGCAGAACGCGTCCGCGCGGCAAACGCAGGCGAGCGCCGACGCATTTCAAGTAGTGCCGATGCCGAAGTCAATAACGCCTACGGGCGAGAGCTTCAGGCTTTCGCGGAACACGAGAGTCGTGCTGGCCGACACGAAATCCGCGGACGACCGATTCGCGGCGGAGGATTTTATTGACGACGTTCGCGAGACGGCTGCCCTCAGTCTCCGCGTAGGCTCGAACTCAGGGAAGGGACATATCCTCGCAGGACTGCTCGGCCTTCCGCGCGTGCGCGCGGCGGTCGAGCGTGCGGGCGCGAGCGTGCCGGAGAAGCTCGACGATGAAGGTTACTTGCTCGTCGTCAAATCCGGCGGCGTGGTCGTCGCAGGCCAAACGCCCGCGGGAGTCTTCTACGGACTACAGACGCTCAAACAACTCGTGCGCGGCGAGGGAGCGGGCGCGTACATTCAGGGCGCACTCGTGACGGACTGGCCCTCGATGCGCTGGCGCGCGGTTTCAGACGACATAAGCCGCGGCCCCGTTCCCACGGTCGAGTACGTCAAGCGGCAGATTCGCACCGAGGCCATGTTCAAGCTCAACATGCACAGCTTCTACATGGAGCATGTTTTTCAATCCGCGTCGCATCCGCTCATCGCGCCCGAAGGCGGCTCGCTCTCGCCCGAAGAGATTCGCGAGCTTGTCGCATACGCGCGCAAATATCACGTCGAGCTTGTTCCCGAACAGCAGACCTTCGGCCATCTTCACAAGGCGCTCAAGCTCGAAAAGTACAACGAGCTATCGGAAGTGCCTTACGGCGACATGCTCTCGCCGCAGGCCGAAGGCAGTTACGAGATAGTCGCCGACTGGTACAAGGAACTCGACCAACTCTTCCCCGGAAAGTTCTTTCACATCGGCGCGGACGAGACGTTCGAGCTTGGGCAAGGCCGCAGCGCCGAGCAGGTGAAGACGCGCGGGATCGGCCCCGTCTACTTCGACCACCTCAAGCGCGTCCGCGAGCTTTTGCAGCCGTACAACCGCCGGCTCATGTTCTGGGGCGACATCGCCTTGAACCATCCAGACCTTCTGCCGAACGTCCCGCGCGACATGATCGCGATGAACTGGGACTACGCGCCGCGCGAAAGCTACGACGCGCGCATCGGGCTTTTCAAGAAGGCCGGCCTCGAACAGTTCGTATGCCCCGGCGTGTGGAGCTGGAATCAAATCTTCCCGAACACCGACGCCGCATCAACCAACATCAAGGGCTTCGTTCGCGACGGGCAGGAGGCGGGCGTCCTCGGCATGATGAACACGCAGTGGGACGACGACGGCGAAACGCTCTTCGAGATGACGTGGTACGGAATCGTTCTCGGCGCGGCCTCATCGTGGCAAGCCGCTCCGCTCGACCTCGCGCAGTTCGAGCGCGATTTCGACTGGGCTTTCTTCCGACACGAGGGCGACGAGCTTGTGGAGGCCACGCGCACGCTCGGCGGCGTCAACAAGCTCCTCGGCATCAACACGAGCAACGATCTTTTCTGGCGCGACACCTTCACGGACGACTTCCAGACAGCGCGCGCACGCCCGCTCGCCGAGAAGACGCGCGAGATGCGCCTGTCGGTCGAAGAGGCCGCCGAGGATTGCCTGCGTGAGCGCGCACGCGCGCGTCGCAACGTCTCGACCGTTGATGCGATGCGATTCGCGGCTGAGCGCTTCGACCATCTGGGCCGGCGCATGCAGGTCGCGGAGCAGTTCAGCCGCGACTACTGGGACGCGTACCTCAACCTCGGCGACCGACGCCGCGTGCGTAAGCTACGCGCATACACGGGCGCGATTTACAACTCGTTCCGAGAGATGGCCGAAGAGCTTTCCGTCCTGCGCGAAGCCTACCGCAAACAATGGCTCCGCGAGAATCGTCCCTACTGGCTCGACAGCGTGCTTGCGCGCTACGACCTCGCCGTCGCGCGCTGGCTCTCGCGCGGCAAGCAGTTGGAGGACGCCTTGAGAGTTTACGACCAGACCTCGACGCTCCCCGCGCCCTCGGAGTTCGGCCTCGGCCCGCGGCATGAGCAGAAGAATTAAGACGAGAAATAAAACTGTAGGGGCAGGGCTTGTCCATGCCCTTCCTGTTACGGAAAGAAGAATTAACATGGATGGACAGGATAAATGCAAACGCAGAAGTCAGAACGATGAACGCTGAACTGAAAGACAAGTTGAGTTCAGTTCATCGTTCAGCGTTCTGACTTCTGACTTTTCTTCCTCCTGTCCATCCATGTTAATTCTTCCGGGCAGCGGGCCGAGGACAAGCCCTGCCCCTACAGACCCGGTTTAGCTTGAGTGAGAGTATGACGGACGCCGATAACAAAGCTGCGAATGCGCGCATGCTCTCGCTCGACGTGTTTCGCGGCATGACGGTCGCGGGCATGATTCTCGTCAACAACCCCGGTTCGTGGGGCGCGATTTACAGCCCGCTTGGGCACGCCGCTTGGCACGGCTGGACGCCGACCGATCTCATCTTCCCTTTCTTCCTCTTCATAGTCGGCGTCTCGATAACGCTCGCGCTCTCACGCCGCGTCGAAGCGGGCGGAAGCAAACGCGACCTCTACCTGAAGATAACTCGGCGCACGCTTCTAATCATCGCGCTCGGCCTCATACTCGCGGGCTTCCCTTACTTCAACCTCTCGACGATTCGATTCACGGGCGTTCTCAATCGCATCGCCGTCTGTTATTTCTTCGCCGCAATCATTTTCCTCAAGACGAGCTGGCGACAGCAGGCAGCAATCGGCGTCGGGCTTCTGCTCGCATACTGGGCGACGCTCGCGCTCGTGCCCGCGCCCGGATTCGCGGCGGGCGATTTGTCGAAGGAGGGGAGCATCGCTTCATACGTTGACCGTCTCGTGCTGGGCAATCACATCTGGAAGGGCGGCGATAAGGTTTACGACCCCGAAGGAATCCTCAGCACCATCCCGGCCATTGCGACTACGCTGTGCGGCGTGCTGACAGGGCATCTTTTGCGCTCGCGGCGGACGCCGCTTGAGAAGGTCGCCTTGATGTTCGTCGCGGGGGTCGCGGGGATAGTTGTGGGGTGGGCTTGGAACTACTGGCTGCCGGTCAACAAGGCTCTCTGGACAAGCTCGTATGTCGTCTTCACGGCGGGGATGGCTCTGCAACTGCTCGCGCTCTGCTACTGGCTCGTGGACATTCAAGGCTACCGGCGCTGGTCTGTTCCGTTCGTCATCTTCGGCATGAACGCGCTCGCGGTCTTCTTCCTCACGGGGTTGTTCGCGCGCGCGCTCACGCTCATCAAGCTCACGGGCGAAGGCGGCAAGCAGCTCGCGCTCCAGACCTTCATCTACAAGAACTTCTTCGCGTCGTGGGCCGCGCCTCTCAATGCCTCGCTCGCCTTCGCCGTCTGCTTCGTGCTGCTGTGGCTCGGCCTGATGGCGATACTCTACCGGCGCGGCATCTTCATCAAAGTGTAAACGGTAAGCTCGGCGCGAGCGCGTCGCCTTACGTGTACCAGCACGCAATCGAGAAACGCTCGCCGTGCGTCACGGGCGTGACTTCGTGCGTCGTCTCCGGGCGGAAGGCGACGAGCGTCCCCGCGTCGCCGCCGAAAGCGAAAGAGCCTCTCGCATGTTGCGGTCTCCACTCGTGAAAGATTAAAGAGCCGCCGCAGTATGAATCGGAGGCCGGAGACTTGGACTGCCGGCTGAGCAGAATCGTCACCGACACTTTGCGCGACTCCTCGCGGTCGAGCCTGAGCATTCCTGTGTTCCCGTCCTGATGCGCCACGAAGAAGTCGCCCACGCCGTAGCGTAGGAACTGCGGCTCCTCGCAGCCCTTGAGGCTCACGCGGAAATGCTCCTCGACCGAACGCTTCCGCCCAAGCAGACGCCGCACGACGAACTCTTTCGTCTCCCGCGAAGGCTCGATGCGCGTAGCCCTGCGCGCACTTTCGTCAACCGAGCCTGACGAGTCGCTTCTGTAGACGGTCGCAAGCTCGCCGCGCGAAGAGCGCATCTCGGCGACGATCTTCTCGCACGTCTCCGCGTCTAAGAAATTCCTGACTATGAGCAGCTCGAAATGCGCTCCCGTTTCAAGTGCGTCCATGATGAGTTAGTTGAAGTAGTTTACCGCTTCGGCGAACGCGAGCGGCGGTAGCCCGGCCCTCGCAAAGCTCGCCCCGCGTTCGACTCCGTGCGACGACCGCCGTCAACCTCTATCTGCCCGTTGACCAGAACGTACTCGACGCCTTCGGGGTACTGGTTAGGCTCCTCGAACGTCGCGCGGTCGCGCACGCGCGCGGGGTCGAAGACGGTTATGTCCGCGAACGCTCCCGCGCGCAGCACGCCCCGGTCTTTGAGGCCCACGCGCGCGGCGGGCATCCCCGTCATCTTGTGAATAGCCTCTTCGAGCGTGAGCAGACGCTGGTCGCGCACGTAGCGCGAAAGCACGCGCGGGTAAGAACCCCAGCCGCGCGGGTGCGACTTCGAGCCTGCGAGCGGCCCGTCGGTTGCGCGCGCCGCTGTCCGTGCAGATTTTGACGAAGGGCGACGCAAGCGCGGCGCGCAGATCGTCCTCGCTCATCATGAAGTAGATCGCGCCGGTCTGCGCGCGGTCGGCGAGTATGAAGTCGAGCAGAGCGTCAAGCTCGTCCTTGCCCTGCTGCTTCGCGATCTCCGAGACGCGCTTGCCCTGAAAGCTCTCAAGCTCGCGGTTGACGACCGAGCCGATCAGAACGCCCTGCGCGCCGCCGCTCCCCAGATAGATGTTCTCCCACTCGCTTGAGTCGCGCGCGATGTCACGCTTGATGCGCTCGCGCGTCTCCGCGTCGCGCAGGCGCGCGAGCATCTTCTCCACGCCGCCTTCAATGGCCCACGGCGGAAGGCACGCGGCGAGGCCGGTGCTGGCGGCTGTGTAAGGGTAAACGTCCGCCGTGATGTCGAGGCCGCGCGCGCGTGCGGCGCGAATTTTGCCCAAGACTTCGGGCATGCGCCCCCAGTTCTTTCGGTATGCGGTTTTCAAGTGCCAGATTTCGACGGGTATGCGTGCGCGGCGGGCGATCTCGAAAACCTCCGCGAGCGAAGAGTCGAGCGCGTTGCCCTCGCTGCGCTGGTGCGTCGCGTAGATGCCGCCGTAGCGCCTCGCGGCCATCGCGAGCTCGATAATTTCGTTCGTGCCGGCAAAGCGGGCCGGCACGTATTGAAGTGAAGTGGAGAGGCCGAGCGCGCCCTCCTCCATCGCCTGGCG
>Ga0190275_10001784_pt1 | contig 15805 bp, 16 predicted proteins | sample Popmic550T_FD_133745 | JGI IMG/M metagenome (GOLD analysis project Ga0190275, IMG submission 133745) | Populus adjacent soil microbial communities from riparian zone of Yellowstone River, Montana, USA - 550 T | ecosystem: Environmental > Terrestrial > Soil > Riparian zone > Trees stand | place...
CCATTAAAGCGGTACGCGAGCTGGGTTCAGAACGTCGTGAGACAGTTCGGTCCCTATCTGCCGTGCGCGTTGGAGAGTTGAGAGGAGTCGTCCCTAGTACGAGAGGACCGGGACGAACGGACCCCTGGTGTATCTGTTGTCCTGCCAAGGGCACTGCAGGCTAGCTACGTCCGGACGGGATAACCGCTGAAGGCATCTAAGCGGGAAGCCCACCTCGAGATGAGCTCTCCCATCCCCTTGAGGGAGTAAGGACCCTGGTAGACCACCAGGTTGATAGGCCGGCCGTGTAAGCGCAGTAATGCGTTCAGCGGACCGGTACTAATCGTCCGAGGGCTTGACGGATATATATATCCCTCGATTACTCGAGCGGAGGCCAGACTGTGCAGTTTTCAGGGCCCGGCGGTCGCGCCGCAGGTCCACAGTCCCAGGGTCATCAGGCTCGGGGCGCACCGGTTTCGGTGGCTATAGCGAGGGGGAAACACCTCTTCCCATTCCGAACAGAGCAGTTAAGCCCCTCAGCGCCGATGGTACTTGGCCTGAAAGGGCCCGGGAGAGTAGGTCGCCGCCGTTTATTTACATTTGGGCGGCCCCCGAAAGGGGGTCGCTCTTGTCTTTAGATCAGCGGATCCACTGCGGGTCTCGCCAGAACACGCCTTCGTCTGTCGAGGGGTCCGGCGACGTCATCGGCGTGTAATAGCGGCACCCCTCGAAGAAGAAGTGGGTCACCTGGCTGTGACGGGAGCGCGTGCGGTCGCGCTGCCTCGAGCCGCCATGCAGGATGTTGGCGGACCAGATCAGGACCTCGCCCTTGTTGATCGTGGCGTACCGCGCCTCGAGCCCCTCGCGTTCGATCAGCTCGGCGATGTAGCGCTCGTACTTGCGATAATCGCTGTGGTCCGGCTTGGCGCCCACGGTCTGCATCGTCACCTCGGGCAGCTTCTGGCTCCCGGGGTAGTAGACGACCGGCCCGTTGTCCATGTTCATATCCTCGAGTGCGACCCATACGCCGGCCATGTACCCCGGTGGCTTCGAGTTGAAGTGGATCGTGTCCGAGTGCGCCGCCTGCTGCGAGCCGAAGGGGAAGTTCAGCGTCTGGAAGGGCAGGGGCTCGCGACCGTACAGTTCGCGGAGGATCGCAAGGATCCTGGGGTTGAGCGCGATCGACTTGACGTTCTCGCTGATCTTCCACGCGTCCAGGATCCTGTGTGACGTGTACAGGACGCCGTCGTCGCCCATGCGCTCGGCGTACTCCTCCTCTTCGTAGAGGTCCTTCGTGTCGGCGACTGCACCGTCCAGCACGCCATTCGCAATGCCGGTGTCCTCGATTATGAAAAAGCCGTCGCGATCGAACTGCGCGCGCTGTGCGTCAGTGAGAATTGTGGCCCCTGCCTCCACCGCGCGCGACCATAACACAGCGTGTTAGCGTCCGGTCGCAGAGACCGTGCGTCCGCCCGACGGCATGGCCGACACCAGCAGACACAACATCGCGCTCGACGATTCTCGCGTTGGTCCCTCCGCACCTGGGCAGGCCGAGGCGCTGGATCTGATCCACGCGCTGGCGGCCGAAGTCGGTCCCAGGCGGCCGTGCTCCGCCGCCGAGAAGGAAGCGGCCAACCGCCTTGCCGCTTGGCTTCAACGGCGGGGGGTCGAGGCCCGGATCGAGGAGATCCGGGGTTATTCGACGTTCGCCGCCGCGTATGGTGCCCTCTTCACGACCTCGCTGGCCGGAGGACTCTTGCAGCGGTCGCGTCGCCGGGGCGTCCGGCGTGCCGGTGATGTGCTCGCCCTTTCGAGCGCGGTGACCGCGGCACTCGAGGGGGACCTACGCCTGACCCCGCTGTCCGACAGGCTCGCGCGCCGGCCCAGCGTCAACGTCGTCGGGCACGTGCCCTCCGCGGGACCGACACGCCGACGGGTGTGTCTGTGTGGGCATCTCGACACCACGCGGTCCGGCCTGATGTTCCACCCCCGCCTTGCGCGGCACCTTGCTGCCCTCCTTCAGGTGCCCGCGGCCTCGGCGCTGGCGCTTGCTGGTGGGCCGGCGGTGCGGCGCGTCCCCGGCGGCCGTGCGGTCCACGGAGCCGCGCTGGCCGGCATCGCCTTCGCGCTCACGATGCTGCTCGAACGGGAACTGCGCGGGGAGGACGTGCGAGGGGCAAGCGACAACGCCTCAGGAACGGCGGTCGCGCTGCAGCTGGCGGCGGAGTGCGCTGCCGCGCCGCTCGCCCATACCGAGGTGGACGTCCTGATCACAGGTTGTGAAGAATCCGGCCTGCTGGGTGCGCAGGCGTACGCGCGCCGCCACACCCTGCGGGCCGCGGAGACGACGTTCCTGAACTTCGACACCGTCGGGGGCGACGTCCCTCTGACCTACATCCTGCGGGAAGGGACCGGAGCCATCACACGGACGGCCCCGCGGCCCGGCCTGATCGCCATGCTGGAGGAGATCGCCGTGCTCCGGCCCGAGCTGGGACTGGAGCCGGCCGAGACCACCCCCGGCCTGCCCACCGACGCGACCGTGATGCGAGCGCGCGGCTGGGACGCCGTGACACTCCTCGCCCAGGGGGAAACGATCCCCAACTACCACTGGCCGACGGATACATACGAGAACATCGCGCCCCACACCGTGCAGACCGCGCTCGAGACCGGCCGCGAGCTGCTCAGAGCGCTCGACGCTCAGGTTCGCCGCAGGTAACGGGCGCCCGTTCAGCCGCTTCGGTCGGCTGCCCACGTGCACGGCTGCGAGGCGAGCTTCACCGCACCACCGCGGCGGGACCGGCGGCTACGCCGACGCGTCCCCACCAGCGACCCGCCCGCGGTCGTGAGACGGTGCCCGGGCGTCTCCACTCCCGCTGCGTCGCATGTGTCTGCGGCGGCCCGGCTGTGCGGGCAGGGCGGGGAAACCTTCGCGAACAGGAAGACTCGCTTCGGAGTCTCGCGAGGGCTGAACTGACGGGACGGCGCGCCGGGCTCGTAGGCACCGAGGGTGGCAAAGTCGAACGCCGTGCGGAGGTGCTCCTCCAGCTGAGCTTTGAGTTGCTCTTTCGATCTATAGAACATAGGTTCGCAAGGTACGCCCGGCCTCGGACAGAACATACGTTCTGCAAGGCGGCTTGCACCAGAGGCCCGCCAACCGCTCTAAATGGCTGAAATCAGGCATCGGGCCGGATGTCGGTTCGCTTCAGGAAATCGTCGATCGCGCGGGACAGGGCGGCCCCGCGCCATGCCAGCGGCGACGCGCCGGGCTCCTCGGACACCAGCTCGGCTCCCTCGATGTGCTCGACGTACAGGCGCGCCACCTCATACGGGTGTTCGGGGTCCAGCTCGTCGCTGCTGGCCACCACCAGGGTCGGGGCCGAGACCTGCTGCAGGGCCGGCACACCATCGAACGCCTTCGAGCGCACGACCACGCGGATCGCATCCGCGACGGCGCCCGGGTTCACGTGCCGTTCCAGGCGCTGGCGGATGGCTTCCAGCACCAGCTTCCGGAACCGCGGCTCCACGGGCGGCTCGCCGTAGACCCTCAGAAACCCGTCCGGGCCGTCGCGCTCGAGCCCGTCAGCCAGGGCGTCCCAGCGTGCCAGCTCATGCTCGTCGGTCTGGGGCAGACCCAGGTGCGCCGGGGTGATCTGCACCAGGGCGGCGACTCGCTGCGGCTGTTCGAGCGCGAACGCCAGCGTCGTGGCGGCGCCCATGGAGGCGCCGGCCAGCACCACTCGCTCCAGCTCGAGCTCGTCGAGCACGCGGCCGAGGTCCGCGACGAGGTCGGAATAGGCGTACTCGGTGCGGTCGGGTGCCGGGTTGGAGTCGCCGTGCCCGCGGGCGTCGTAGGCGATCACGCGGTATCCCGATCGCGAGAGCAGCTTCGACCCGTGCACGACGTAGCGACGGGTGGCGGTCAGGCCGTGCGCCAGCACGAGCGGCGGCGCGGCGGATTCGCGATCGCCGGCGGCCTCGCCGGCCAGCTCGACGCCGGCAGCGTGCAGCCGCTGCACGACGGGGCCCTCAGGCAACCGTCTCGCCGCTCAGGCTCGCCCAGATCTCGAGTTTCGTGCGAACGCGTGCGATCACCTCGTCCGTCACCTCGGACGTCGTGACGTGGCCGCCGATGTCGGGTGTCCGGATGCCGGCCCCGGTCGCCTCGAGCATCGCCTCGTACACCGCGCGGGATGCGGAAGCGGCAGCCGGCGTCGCCTCGCCCGCCTCGCTCATGTATCGAAGCAGAGCGCCCGCGGCCAGGATCATCGCCATCGGGTTGGCGATGTTCTTGCCCTCTAGCGCCGGGGCGGTGCCGTGCGGCGCCTCGGTCATCACGACCCGGGTCCGGTACTGCTCGTCCAGCGCCAGGAGCACAGACTCCGCGCCGGCGATCGACCCGTACAGGGCCAGGACGAGCTCGGACAGGCAGTCGCCGTCCCGGTTCAGGGCCGGAATCACGAGCGGCGCATCGGAGGCGGCGCCTCCGAGCAGGCCCGCGTAGGTGACGTCGATCAGCTGCGGTTGGTAGGGCACGTCCGGGAATCGCTGCGATGCGGCGTCCATCTCTTCCTTGAGCATGCCCTCGTAGACAGGGCTCACGGTCCACTTGGGTCCGCCGTACACGCGCGCGTGGGTGCGGGCGGCGGTCCGGAAGGAGTACTCGGCGACCGCCCGGCACACGGAGCGGTGGACGCGCTCGGTCCGGATGCCGACCTCGTCGCCTTCGGTCTCCTCGCGGCGCTCCTCGGCTCCGTAGGCGTCGCCGACCGCCATGCGGACAACCGCGATCGGATGGTGAACGCCCGCGACTGGATTCACACCGGGAATCCGCCGACCGGCGCGGATGATCACCCTGCCGTCGACCGCCTCACGCAGGATCTTGTTCGGGCTCCCGACGTCGTCGGCACCCTCGGGGGTGATAGTGGCGGCCTTGATCCCGTAACCGGCCTCGCGCATCGCCCGCGCGGCCGCCAGCACGACCTCGTTGCCGGTCCTGCGGCGATTCTCGAGAGACAGGTCGTAGTGCTCGAACTCGAGTGCGACGCCGCAGACGGCCGGGTCAAGAACTCTGAGGGCCTGTTCCAGCAGCTCCTGGCCCGTCTGGTCCCCCTCGGGCACGATAATCCGGGGGCGGTCGGGCATCGCCCGGCAATCTACCCCCGAGGAGCGTTTTGTCGCAATGACCCGCGGCGATCAGAGGTGCACGTGGTGCGGAAACACCGTCGAGGCCACGGACGGCTTCCGGCTGGCCGAGCATGCCGGCGACCGCGGAGCGGTGTTCTGCCGGCTGGAGCACGTCGTTCCGTGGGCGATGCAGGGCGCGCATTGGGAGGCGGGGGAGCCCCTCGAGCCGGCCGGGACCGACACCACCACGACGTGCTCCCACTGCGGCGCCGATCTGGGCGACGCGCACGTGGTGTTGATCAGGCACCGCGGCGAGCATCGCATCGCGGACGGGTTCTGCTCGGTCGATCATCTGGCGGAGTGGGCGAAGGCAGGGGGGCGCTGGCAGTAACGGCCAATCCTGGCGCCTACTTCTAACGAAGGCCATGATCGCCGCGTCCGATCAGTGCACCAAGAGGGGAGCCCGTAACCGCGCCCCGGCCGCCGCCGGCGACGAACCGCTCTCGCGGGGGTGGCGCGCCCACCGGCTGGCCCGCGCTTGCGCAGTTCCACCGCCGGATGGCGGGCCACGCATGCCGTCGACGAACTGGTGACCGCGCGCCGGGCAGCGGCACGACCCATCGACCGACGCCTCAGCTGCGCGTGAGGAGCGACAGCCCTCGAGCGCTCACGCGCCGCCAGAACGTCGGTGGCGGCTGACAACGGCGGGCCTGGCCCCACGGGGGCTCCGCGAGCCGGCGTATCCTGGTCGTCGTGACTGGCGACCCGCAGGCCGTGCTGCAAAGCGTGCTCGAGGCGTGGCAACGCAGCGGAGTGACCGGGGTCCGCGACACCGTCTGGGCGATGGCGCCGGAGGATCAGGTGCGCCTGATCATCGACCTCTATAACCAGGGCGAGATCGAGCCGCTGGCGGCGTGCATCCCGGACGACTTCGTGCACGACATGCGGCCCACCGGCATTCCGGGCATGGACCTGTACCACGGGCCCGCGGGCTATCGGCGCTTCCTGCAGGAGTGGCTGGGCGCCTTTCCCGACTCGAGCCTCGTAACCGAGTCGGTCGAGGGGACGGACAACCGGGTGTTCGCAGTAGTCCGTCAGGAGATGCGGGGCGCCGGAAGCGGCGTTCCCGTGCTGTTCCACTACGCCGCTCTCATCGGCTTCCACGACGGGCGCGCCATCGAGTCCGAGTTCCACACCGACCTCCCAAGCGCCCGCACGCGCTTCGCCGCGCTCGCCGCCGCCGCGCGCCGCTGAGTCCTCGAGCCGATGGCGCGAGATGCTCACCGACGAACCCCAGCTGATCGGGTCCGATCGAGCTCCGGGTAACGCTTCCGGTCGGCGGTCAGATGGCGGTGCGCTGGGAGTCTCAAAGGCAAGATGCAGCCCGAGCTTTGCCGACCGCCGGCCATCAGGGCGAGCTTCACGGCGTAGACGCCCCAGCCCTCGTCGTCGCGCGCGCGTCGGAGGCGGGCCCAGCTCGCGGATGCGCCCGACTTGTGCCGACCCGGAAGACCACGACGCCAATCTACTCCGGGTGTGCACCCCCAGTGCCTTCCCGCGCAACGGCGCCGGGCCGCGAGCCCGGAGCCCGGTAAAGAACCCGCACGTTCGGTATTCGCCTGCTGAGCAGCGGCCTGCAATCAGGCCGGTTGGCCGGGCGCACGCTAGAGTCGCCATTTGTCGCGTTGCAGCATCCCTTCGGGGCTACTCGTTCGGAGGACAGCGTCGGTAGACCGAAGAAGGGAGACAGGTGTTAGACGAGCGAGAGAACAAGCGGCTGTCGCAGCTCTGCTCGATGAGGGTCGAGCGGCACTTCTACACGGTGATGATCACCCTTCACGGGGAGTTCGATTGCAGCTGCGAGCGGGCGTTTCGCGAGGAGCTCGGAGGTGCTCTCGACGAGGCGAAAGCGCTTGTGGTGGACCTGCAGGCGCTCAAGTTCATCGATTCACCCGGGTTGCGGATGCTCCTCGCGCTCCATGGGACGGCCCGCGACGACGGTCTGGACTTCACCGTTCTCTGCGACGGGAGCGGCGGCGTGAGGCATGTTCTCAGGGAGACGGGTCTCGACGGTGTCCTACCCGTCGTTGACGACGCGGGCGCCGTTCCGGCCTCCGACTCGCCAGTCTAGGCTGCACACCCCGTACTAGACGGAAAATCATCTCGTAACTTCCGGGCTTTCCCTTCCGTCAAGGTTCCGCGCGCCCAATCTGCGGGTACCCGGGAGTGCCGGGGATCAGAAGAGATCGGTCTGACAGTGGAGGCGTCTTGACTTGGGGAGTGAGAGGTGCCTGGTGAGAGCGCCCGGTCTGCAGCGGGCAGGGCGCTCTCCCTGACGCAGCGGGGTGCCTGCCATCTCGGGGCGATGATCCGAAGAGGAAGTACGCGCCAAGCCGTGTTCGGGTGCCAGGGGCGGGTAGTCGGGCGGTGACCAGCAGGCAGCGCGCAATCCTGAAGGCGCTGGCTGAGGCCGATCGGTGGCTCTGCTCCGGCGAGATCGCACAGCGCACGGGGATACGCCGACAGGGAATCGCTTCCACCCTCGCCGGCCTCGAACGACGAATGTGGGCCGAGAGCCGCGCGGCGAGGCACTCGTCAACCGCCGCACAATCGCGAAGCGCAGCGCGCGAGTGGAAGATCACCGACCCAGGGCGCTCGGCGCTCGGCCGGTCCAAGAGTGGCTGGTCGACAGCGCGGCTGTCCAAGGGACCAGTCGCGCCGTCGAACTCCTAGCTTCCCGAGGAGGGAGGGGGAAGCAAAACGAGCGTAGCGCGGCTGGGCTTGGCGTCAAAGTGACGTTTCCCGAGGTTGCGGCCAGATACTTCTGACCGGGCGTTCGAAGGATTCGGAACCAGCGAACACAGCCCTCGGCAACGTCCGTGATTGTTTGCTCGCTCAGGCTACGGAGCCAACCGTTCGAGCACCCTTCCGTCCCGTGAGATTGCCACCACCGTTGGCACCACGGCAATTCCGTACTTGTGCGCCAGCTCGGGTCGGCTCTTGACGTCCACCACGACGTGTGGCCTCCGCTCGCGGTCCAGACGATCCTCCCAGTCACGGCATTCCGAGCAGAGGGGGTGGGTGAAGTGCACGATGGTGCTTGCGGCTCCGTTGGAGGAGAGGCCAACGTCCTCGGGGTCGATGCGCGGCACATGCCGGGCGGCGACACCGCGAAAGCGAGCAGTGAACCTGTAGACCTCACATCCCATGCAGAGCCCCGCCGTCGCTGCGGTCAGCGCGAGCGCGGCCACCAGCAGGCCGAGCACGGTACCTGCTACCTCGGCGCCGGCGTAGTACAGGGCAGTGGCCGACGACAGGAACGCGAAGCCGAGCATGTTGGCGAAACGAGGCGGTCGTGCGTCCTCGAGCGGTCCCTCCCCGAACCAGGGCTGCATCACCTCGAAATAGAGGAGGCACGGCAGGCACCAGCGGCGTCCGAGCGTCAGGCCGATGGCAAGCTGGAGCGCCAGGAGACCCAGCAGCCAGGCCTGACCCGTGAGCACGGCGACGAGTGCGAGGGTGCCGACCACAGCCTGGTTCGTCCGCGGGGCGCGCGAGTCGATCACGTCCGTGTCGCGGTACGGATGGGCGGCTCGCTCCTTCATGAGAGAGATTGTTCCAGGAGCCATCGATGGGCCGGTGGCCTCGTGATCAACAATCCGGCCATGCCGGGGATCCGGAGCGCCCGCGCTTACCCCCGTTTGTGATCGAGTGATACCGGGCAGCCCTTTGAAAGCGTCCCAAGGGGCGCGCCAGCAACGGAAAGGGGGGTGAGCCTAGTGCTTGCCATCACGGAGAATGCCGCGGAAGTCATCCAGTCCATCGTGGGCTCCTCACCAGAGGAGGCTCCGGGCGAGCCTGGCCTCCGGATCGTTGCCAGGCCGGAAGGGGAGCAGAGGACTGCCTTTGAGCTGACGATCGCTGCTATCCCGGCCGAAGACGACGAGGTTGTGGAAGAGCATGGCGCGCATGTCTTTCTCGACCCGGAGGCGGCGTCCTACCTCGAGGACAAGGTTCTCGACGCGCGGGTCGAGGGAGATCAGGTGGGGTTCGCGCTACTGGAGCAGGGGTAGCTCGCTTAACGTGCTCTCCGTGACGGCAACGGATGGTGCGAGTCTTCGAGCGCCTCCGGCGCGACCCGGCTCACGAGCACCTCCCCCGCTGTCACCCCCGTACGCGTCAGCTCGAACTCTCTGAGGTTGTCGCGCACATACTCAGCGGCAAGCTCGTTGGAGTGGTCCGCGGACGCCTTGTCGTGGAAGATGCTGATTGTCTCCACGGTTTCGTCCCCCGTGTCGAGGGCGAAGTAGCAGACGAACCCGGGCTCCTGGGTGAGAGCGGGGGCGAACTCCTCGTCGACGTGATGCATGAGCGAATCGATCGAGCCGGCACCCATCTTGTAGTGGCGCACGCTTGCGTACATCGCCTCCTCCTTACTGGTCGGCCTCCCGAAAAGCCAAACTCAGAGCACCGGGAGGCCTCGGGGAAGCTCAAAGATAGCGTCCGATCGGCAGTCGAGTGTGGCGCGCCGCGGAGCTGATGCCGAACGCGCGTGTCGAGGTCGTCGCGAGGCGCACGGACGACCGCGCTCGCGCCTGGGTCGTACCAGGGCCGGAGAGCGACCTGACCGAGGCCAGCACGCTCGGGGCCATCGCGCATCTGAGCGCCGTGGCGGCGGTCGAGACCCAACGATGGCACGCCACGCACCCCGAGCCCGGCCGGCGGCAGGGCGATGCAACAATGACGACCGGGATGACGTCCGCAGCACCCATGCGCGTGCTGGTCGTGGCTCACCGAACCGCGGCGACGCCAAGGCTGCTCGAGGAGGTCCGCGCCCGCGCCCGACGTTCCCCTTGCGCCTTCACGCTGCTGGTGCCGCGTCCCTACTGGGACCCGGACACCGACGAGGCCTCGGCCACGCTCGAGCTGGCCATCCCGCTGCTCGACGCCGCCGCGGGTGGGCACGTCGAAGGGATCGTCGGCGACAGCGATCCTTTCGCTGCCGTACAGCAGGTGGTCGAGCGAGGCGGCTTCGACGAGGTCATCATCTCCACGCTTCCGGCGCGCGTCTCGCGTTGGCTCCGCCGCGACCTCCCCCACCGAGTGGAGGCGCTCGGCCTGCCTGTCACGGTGGTCACCGCCGAGCAGTCCGAGCGGGCGGTCTCCGACGCTCGCTGAGCAGGCGCCGTTTGCCACACCTGTTGGGCCGCTGCTGAAGCGACGCCGAGCGGGTGTCAGCCTTGGTCTGCGCATGCGCGGGCGGCTCAGGCGGCGATTGGCAGCGCCTCGCGGGCACGGCTGAGCGCCCGGCGCAGCTCGTGTGGGGAGTCGCTTGTGACGGCGTCGAGGCCAAGCGGCAGGAGCGGCTCGAGCATGGCGGCGTGGTTGAGTGTGCCGGTCGTGACGCTGAGTCCGAACGCTTGGAGGGTTGCGACCAGCGCGCGCGAGAGGAGCAAATGCTCGACACATACGCCGTGGAGGCCGACGCGTCGCCCCCAGGCCGCGAGCATATGCATGCGGTAGTCGGCGATGATGACCAGCCGCGCCCGGAAGCCCAGCTCGGCGGCCAGCTCGCATGCGCCCGACCAGAAGCTGATCACCTCGATCCGCTCCCGCGCCGGGTGGTCGCGAAGGCGCTCGCAGAGAGCGCGGGCAGTGTGGCGTGCGAGGACTGGGTCGGCGTGCGCCTTGACCTCGAGCTGGAGCGTCGCGCCGGGCGGCGCGAGCTCGAGCAGCTCGTCGAGCAGCAGCGGACGCTCGTCGCTTGGGGTGCCGTCCGAGTGGCGGAGCCGGCCCGCGCGGATCTCCGCCGCGGTGCGCTCGTGAGTCCAGCCGGACACCGTGGTGCCGACTTCGAGCAGCGGGTCGTGCAGCAGCACGAGCTCGCCGTCGGCGGTCAGGCAGCAGTCCGTCTCGAGGCCGTCGAGCGGCCGCTCGAGTGCGCGGGTGAGCGCCGCGCCCGACGAGTCAGGGCCGTAGGCGCGGCCGAGGCGGTGGGCGTAAAGCGCCGGAAACACTGCCATAAGTGTCGCGACGCGGGTGCGGCCGGCCGTTACGTGTGTGCAACCGTGAGGTGAAAAGGCTGTTACGACAACGTCACGGAGCGTTCTAGGCGATCAGCCGGCCCATGATGCGCGGGTGGCCGTCAACCTCCACGTTGATGAGCGACTCGACGCGCGAGAAGCCTGCGATCCGGGCAAGCCGCTCGAGGCCGGTGTGCCCGAACCCCCAGTAGACGAACTCGTCGCGCGGGTAGACCTCGCCGGGCTCCGAGACGCGAATCGCGGGCCCATCTCGATCTTCGGGGCGGACGCCGTAGGTCTCGACCAGCACGGTGCCGCCGCTCGCCGTCCGCCCGCGCAGCACACGTAGCAGCCCGAGTGGGTTCTCGACTCGGTGGAGGATGCCGAAGCAGTAGACGAGGTCGAAGCGCTCGTCGAGTCGGTCGAGCTCGAACGCGTCCATCCGCTGATACTCGACGGTCGAGCCGAGCAGGCGATGGACGGCGCGGAAGCCCTCTCCGCCCTCCAGCTCGACGTGCCACCGGGAGGCGACCCAGAGCCGGTACTGCTCGTTGTCCGCCGCCACGACCCTGTCGGCCCCTCGGTGCTCGGCGAGGAAGGCATAGAAACCGTCGAAGGTGCCGACGTCGAGCACGCTCATCCCGGCGAGGTCGTTGGGAAGGGTGGAGAGACGGTAGCGGTGGTCGCGCGCGGCGCCCGGCGTGTAGATGCCCTCAGCGCGGTTGAGCGCGAAGGTGTGGAACCAGAACGGCACCCTCTCGACCGTGGCGCGGGCGAGGGCCGGGTCGACCTCGATCGGCAACAGGTCGGCCACCTGCCGCTCAGCCTCAGTGACGATGAACCGGTCTCGGGCGCCGCCCTGCGCCGCCCCCGTCATCTCCATGCGGATCCCTCCGGTCGGCGCGTTCCTCCTGGCTCCCCCCAACCTGCGGGCAGTTCAGCCCTGCGCCCACCCGTCGAGGTTCGTACTGATAACCACATACAGTGAGGCTACCGCGCCCGGAGATACGGCCGACTCTCGACACCGGCAAAGGCGAGCGAAACTGGCCTGGAAGGCATCGGCCAGGACGCGGATAGCACCGGGGGCGCCGCTGACACACGGTTTCTTTGCGCAGGCGTAGAGATTGGCCCTCACTTCGACGTAGGCTTACCGGCGGCAGGGTAAGCGAGCAAAGGAGACCCAGAATGGCCCAAGCCAGGCGCTCCACGGCGCGTAGCAAAAGCACCGCCGCGAGAAGCACACCGCGCTCCAGGACCACCACGCGAGGACCGCGCGCGCTCGACCGTCTCGCCAAGTCGATCGATGCCGCGGAGGGCGCGCTCAAGGATCTTCGGAGCGAGCTCGGCCGTGGTGGGCGCGACCTCGTCAAGGACCTTGACAAGACCCTGAGGGATTCGCGCAAGAATCTACGGAGCCTGAGCAGGACGGTTGCGAAGGACCTCGGGAAGCTGCAGAGGGCAGCGACCACCGGCAAGACGACGGCTCCCCGCGGCCGGCGGGCTGGCGCGCGAAAGACAACGACGAAGGCCACCCGGTCGAGCTCAGGGAAGAAGTAGCGCGTATAGCCGGTACATCAGGCCGAGAGCGTTGACCTGCCCTCGGTTCACCACGATCTTGCCGCAACTGGAAACGGGAGAGCGATCGCCGAATGGCTGAACGAGGCGCCCGACCCAAGGTCCCCGCCTGGCGGCTGAAGCTGCTGCGGGCGCTGCGGGCACTCTTCACGCCGCTGCTCCCGGACGACTACCTGGAGCTGATCAACCCGCTGTGGTCAACCCAGGAGCTCCGCGGCCGGATCGAGCGCATCGAGCACGAGACGCGCGACGCGGTGACCGTGGTCATCAAGCCCGGCTGGGAGTGGCCCGGGCACAAGCCTGGTCAATACCTGCGCGTCGGCATGCCCGTCAACGGCATCCACCACTGGCGTGCCTATTCGATCACCTCCGACCCAGGCCGCCCGGACGGCTGCATCAGCATCACGCCGAAGCTGGTCGAGTCGGGGAAGGTGTCGCCGTATCTTGTGCGCACGGCGAGGCGAGGGGTCATCGTCCGGCTCGGCGGAGTGGAGGGCGCCTTCACGCTTCCCGATCCACTGCCCGCCAAGCTGCTGTTCATCAGCGCCGGCAGCGGCATCACGCCGATCATGAGCATGCTGCGCAGCATCGACCGTGGGCTGGGATTCACCGACGCCGTGCATCTGCACTCGGCGCGCACCACCGCCGACGTGATCTTCGGTGCGCAGCTGCGTGACCTCGATCAGCGCAATCCGGCCTTCCGATTGCACGAGCAACTCACCGGCAAAAGCGGCCGCATCTCCCCGACTGACCTCGATCGGCTATGCCCCGACTGGCGCGAGCGCGAGACCTTCCTCTCCGGACCCCCCGACATGCTGGCCGCGATGACCGCGCACTGGAAACAGCAGCTCGGAGACTACGACCGCCTTCATGTCGAGCACTTCCAGCCCTATCTGGGCGAGGAGGAAGGCCAGCAGGGAGACGGCGGAACGATCCGCTTCTGCACGAGCGAGGTGAACGCCGAGTCCGACGGCTCGAAGCCGATCCTCGCGGCCGGAGAGGAGGCGGGCGCCACGCTGCCCTTCGGCTGCCGGATGGGCATCTGCCACACCTGCGTCGGGCGCCTGCGCGCAGGCAAGATCCGCGACCTGCGCACGGGCGAGGTTCACGGCCAGGACGGCGAGATGGTCCGCACCTGCATCAACGCGCCCGAGGGCGCGGTCGAGATCGAACTCTGACCCGCAAGAGAGGAACACAAAGAGAGGAACACCATGGCCACCCTGATCGAGAGTCCCCTCACCCGCCTGACCCCCGAGCAGCTCGAGCAGATCGGCCGGGAATTCGACGCCATTCACAACGAGGTCAAAGCGGAGTTGGGCGACCGCGACCGTCTCTACATCACGAGCATGATCCAGATGCACCGCCGGCTGGTCGTTCTCGCCCGGGTGCTCCTGCTGGCCTCGCGCCACCGGCCGGCGTGGATCGCCGGCACGATGACGCTTTCGCTGGCCAAGATCCTCGAGAACATGGAGATCGGCCACAACGTGATGCACGGCCAGTGGGATTGGATGAACGACCCCTACATCAACTCCTCCACCTGGGACTGGGACTCTGCCTCGACGCCCGAGGCATGGAAGCACTCCCACAACTACGTCCACCACACGTACACGAACATCCGTGGCAAGGACCGCGATCTCGGCTACGAGATCATGCGGATCGACCTGCACCAGAAGTGGAATCCGGTCTACCTCTTCCAGCCCTTCTACGACCTCGTCCTGGCGGGCTTCTTCGAGTGGGGCGTCGCCGCCCACGACCTCGACTTCGACGCGATCAAGTCCGGTGAGAAGTCCAAGGCCGAGGTCAGGCGCCAGCTCAAGGGGATGGCGGGCAAGGCGCGCAGCCAGATCGTCAAGGACTACGTCGCCTGGCCCCTGATCAGTGGGCTGGCGATGGCAGCCGTCGACCTCGCCCTCGAGACTCGGGATCGCGGTCTGGTTCGCACCGGCAGCCGCGCGAAGCTGATGCGCAAGGTCAAGGGCGCGGTTCGCCGGGGGCCGGTCAAGGGAGCCCTCGCCGCCGCGCTTGAGGGTGGTATGCGCTCGTTCCGCTCGACGCAGAAGGCGAACTTCACGGCCAACATCGTCCGCAACGTCTGGGCCTACGCAATCATCTTCTGCGGCCACTTTCCCGACCAGACCTACACCTTCAGCCAGGAGGAGGTCGCCGACGAGACGAAGGGGGGCTGGTACATCCGCCAGCTGCTGGGCGCGGCGAACATCGAGGGCAGTCCGCTCTTCCACGTCATCAGCGGCAACCTCGGCTGGCAGGTCGAGCACCACCTCTTCCCCGACATGCCCAGCACGCGATACGCCGAGATCGCCCCGCGCGTGCGCGAGATCTGCGAGCGCTACGAACTGCCCTACAACACCGGGCCGTTCAGCAAGCAGCTCGGCACCGTGCAGCGCACGATCCTCCGGCTGGCGTTCCCGGGCGGCAAGCCCCGTCCCAAGCCCGGTCCCTACCGAGGCGACGACGACTCGAGATCCGTGGCTGGCGGCCCGGCACCCGTGGCCGCCGCATAACGAGCCGTCGATCGGCACCGGACACACGCTCGCGACCATCAGCATTTCCTATCTCCACAGCTGTCGACGTTGAGGGGTGCCCCCGCACGGCAGGCGAGGAATGGACAGTCGGGCCAGGATGCGAAACGATCCGACAGGAACGCGAGATGCTTCGCACGAGCGGGCCGCGAACGGCATGAGCGAAGACCCCGGTAAAGACGAACGAGAGCTTCGGCGGCTGCGCTCCGAGGTTGCCGCCCAACACCGCGACATCCACGATATGGATGACCGAGAGCTCCGCCAGGAGACGCTGATCGCGCGCCTGCGCGAAGAAGCCGCAGTGCGCGAAGGGGATCTCGCCGTGCTGCGTGAGCGCCTTGAGGCGGACGAACATGAGCTGGAGGATCTGCGCGCGATCCGGGATGCGCTCACCCCGCCCGAGTTGCCCCAGCGCCCCGGGTTGGAGCTTGCTGCGGCGTACCTGCCCGCCGCCGCCGAGCAGGTCAGCGGCGACTTTTACCTGGTGGCTGAGGGGCCGCAGGATTCCACCGTGCTGGTCGTTGGCGATGTCGTCGGACATGGTTTGGAGGCGGGGCGGCGTGC
>Ga0190275_10001785_pt1 | contig 15802 bp, 13 predicted proteins | sample Popmic550T_FD_133745 | JGI IMG/M metagenome (GOLD analysis project Ga0190275, IMG submission 133745) | Populus adjacent soil microbial communities from riparian zone of Yellowstone River, Montana, USA - 550 T | ecosystem: Environmental > Terrestrial > Soil > Riparian zone > Trees stand | place...
TCGGTGACCGTGGTGACCATCCCGGTGCTCCTCGCCCTCATCTTCGCGTCCGCGTTCGCCCCGGCGATGCGCTGGATGCGACGCCGCGGGGTGCCCTCGGCGCTGGCGTCCGTCATCACGCTCCTCACGATCGTCATCATCCTGGGCGGCGTGGGATGGCTCATCGTCTGGGCCGTGCGCGGCCAGTGGGACGAGCTGTACGCGCAGGGCGAAGAGGGCTTCCAGACACTCCTCGCCTGGATTCAAGACCTCCCGTTCGCCCCCACAGACGACCAGCTGGAGGGGGCGCGCACCGCGATCGTCGACTTCGTCACGAGCGCGCAGTTCGGCTCGGGAGCCTTGGCCGGCGTGTCGGCGATCGGCAACTTCCTCGCCGGCTTCGTGCTGCTGATGACCGTGCTGTACTTCTTCCTCAAGGACGGCCCCCGCATGTGGGAGTTCCTCCTGCGCCCGTTCGAGGGCGGGAACTACGCGCGAGGCAAGCGCATCGGCGAGCGCACCGTGTCGACGTTCGGGTCATACCTGCGCGGCACCGCGCTCGTCGCCCTCGTGGATGCCGTCGGCATCGGCATCGGTCTGCTGATCCTGCAGGTGCCCCTCGCGCTGCCCCTGGTGGTGCTGACCTTCGTGCTGTCGTTCATCCCGATCGTCGGAGCGGTGGTGGCGGGAGCCATCGCCGCCCTGGTCGCGCTCGTCGCCCTCGGTCCCGTGCAGGCGCTCATCGTCGTGGGCATCGTCGTGCTCGTGCAGCAGTTGGAGAGCAACATCCTCCAGCCGTTCCTGATGGGCCGCACCATGCGACTGAACGCCTTCGTCGTGCTGATCGCGCTGGCCGCCGGCACGGTCCTCGGCGGCATCCTGGGCGCCATCCTTGCGGTGCCGCTCACCGCCGCGGCCTGGGGAATCGTGCAGGTGTGGGACGGCCCGGACACCCCCGCCCGCTGGGCGCGGCGGAAACGCCCCGAGGGCGACACCCGCGAGACGCTGCCCGACCGGGTCGCCCAGCGCTCGCTCGACCGGCCCAGGGTGGAGCGCGCTGCGCGGCCGAAGGGTGCCTGAGCGCCCCCGCGCGGGCCATGATGGAGGCGTGGCTTACGAGATCCCCGCACCCATGCTCGCCAAGTCGGTTCCCGAAGTCCCCGACCCCGAGAAGGTGCTGGGCGGGCTGAGCTACGAGCCCAAGTGGGACGGCTTCCGTGGGCTGGTCTCCTGGGACGGCGAGAACGTCGAGATCGGCAGCCGGGGCGCCAAACCGCTCACCCGCTACTTCCCCGAGCTGGTCGAGGCGTTCGCCCGCCTGCTCCCCGAGCCGTGCCTGATCGACGGCGAAGTGGTCGTGCCCAAAGGCGAGCCGGGCGCCCAGAGGCTCGACTGGGACTCGCTCACGCAGCGCATCCACCCCGCGGCCTCGCGCGTCGCGATGCTGGCCGAGAAGACTCCCGCGATGTTCATCGCGTTCGACCTGCTCGCGCGCGGCGACCGCGACCTGCAGTCCGAGCCGTTCTCCGAGCGACGGGCGCAGCTCGTCGAACTGCTCGCGGGGCTGCCGCATCCGGTCCACGTCACGAGGACGACGACGGATGCCGACACCGCGCGCCGCTGGCTGAGCGAGTTCGAGGGGGCAGGGCTCGACGGCGTCGTCGCGAAGCCTCTCGCCCAGCCGTACGCACCGAACAAGCGCACGATGTTCAAGATCAAGCACGCCCGCACCGCCGACGTCGTGGCGATGGGGTACCGCATCCACAAGTCCGGCGAGGGAGTCGGGTCGCTCCTGGTCGGCCTGTACTCCGACGACGGCACGCTGTATCCGGTGGGAGCCGTGTCGGCCTGGACGAACGCACGGCGTCTCGAGCTCATCGACGAGCTCGCACCTCTCGTGGAACGCGACGATGCCGGCGCGGCGGTCAAGAGCGACGGCGAGAAGTCGCGCTTCTCCGCGCCGGACCGCGACTCGTCCTTCGTGCACCTGCGGCCCGAACGGGTGCTCGAGGTTCGCTACGACCAGCTGGAAGGCTGGCGCTTCCGGCACACCGTGCAGTTCCAGCGGTGGCGCCCCGATCGAGACCCGGCATCGTGCACGTACGAGCAGCTGGAATCGGTGTCGGCCTACGACGTCGGAGCGGTGCTGGACTGAGCCGCGGAGTCATCGCGCTCGCGACAAACCACTTTCAGGCCGAAACTCCGCGCGGTGCGTGGTGTCTCGTGCCGCAAGTGGTTTCTCAGTGGCGATCCGGGTCGCCGCGCTGGGTCAGCGGGGGGTCCCGTCGTCGGTCCAGTTGTCCGGGTTGATCCTGCTCGGCTGCACGCGCGGCGGCTCACCGGGCATCTTGGGGAAGTCGGGCGGGAACGGCAGCTCCCCGCTCCCCTCCGAGAGGTCGCGCTCCCACCATTGAAGCAGCGTGTCGATCCGGCCCGGTGCATCGAGGAAGCCGGCCCAGGGGTTGCCGTTGTCGGCGAGCCGCTGCGGCACGGAGCGGATCGTGAACGACGCCGGGTCGACCGAGTCCAGCTCGTCCCAGGTCACCGGTGTCGCGACCGTCGCGGTCGGCAGCGCCCGCGGGCTGTACGCGCCCGCCATCGTGCGGTCGCGATTGGCCTGGTTGAAGTCGACGAAGATGCGCTCGCCGCGCTCCTCCTTCCACCAGTTCGTCGTGACCCTCTCGGGCATCCGCCGCTCCAGCTCGCGCGCCGCGGCGATCACCGCATGGCGCACCTCGAGGAACTCGTGGGTCGGCTCGATCGGGCAGAAGACATGGATGCCGCGATTGCCGCTCGTCTTCACCCAGGCCTCCAGACCGGCCTCGCGCAGAACCTCGCGCAGCGCGTGCGCGGCGGGGACGGCATCCGAGAAATTCGTGCCCGGCTGAGGGTCCAGGTCGATGCGCAGCTCGACCGGGTTGTCGGTGTCGCCCGCGAGCGAAGCCCAGGGATGGAACACGATCGTGTTCATCTGGACGGCCCAGACGATCGCGGCAGCCTCGGTGAGGACCAGCTGCGGATGCCGGCGCCCGCTGTTGTACGTGACCGTGACCGCGTCGACGTAGTCGGGCGTGCCCTTCGGCGGGTTCTTGGAGAAGAACGACTCGCCGTCGATCGACTCGGGGAACCTCTCCAGCGACACCGGCCGATTACCGTTGGCCTCGAGGAAAGGGCCGGAGACCGCGATCGCATACTCGGCGAGCTCGCGCTTGGTGATGCCGAGTTCCGGCCACAGCACGCGATTGGGGCTGGAAAGCCCCACCTCGCGATCGCCTTGAGGCCCCGGCACGGTCAGGGTGATGCGCTCGCTCGCCATGAGAGGGAGCCTAGTGGGGGCTCCGGGAGACGCCTCAGCGCAGGACCGGGAACCTCAGATGGGTCACGTGCCGCGCCGGGATGACCACGGTCGGGTCGCCGAGCTTCACGTCGGCGGGATCGACGTCCTCGAAGTAGCGGTGCCCGCTGCCCATCACGATCGGCACGAGATCGATCGCGACCTCGTCGATCAGTCCGGCCGCCAGGGCCTGCCCCGCGACAGTTCCCGCGGCCACTCCGACCGTGGCGTCGCCGGCGAGCTCCGTCGCGCGCGCGATCGCCGCTGCGATGCCGTCCGTGACGAAGTGGGCGTTGCGGGTGTGGGCGTGCTCCCAGTCGACAGGGGCCTCGTGGGTGAGCACGACGAACGGCACGCCGAGCGGATGCTCGCCCGTCCACCCGTCGGTGATGTCGAAGAGCGTACGACCCACGACGAGGCAGCCGAGCTCCCGGGTCCACCCGTGCCAGTAGTCCGCGCTCTCGCGCGTGAGGTGGAACGGCGGGAGGGTGCCGGCGTTGACCACTTCGACATCGCCCGCCTCGTACCAGTCGAACAGCGCGCCCGGATCGTTGTCTTCGTAGGCGACGAATCCGTCGAGCGACATCGACGCCGACGAGACGACACGGGTCATGACCGCGCCCCGATGAGCTCGTCGAGCTTCTCGTAGCCCTCGCGCATGCCGGTCTCCATGCCCTCGCGGATCATGTTCTCGAGCACCTCCACCGTGGGGTACACGCTGTGGTCGACGATGCGCGACCTGCCGCCGGGCAGCTCCTCGAACCGGATGCTGTCGAGGCTCACCTCGTTCGGCCACCCCTCGTATTCGAACGTCTGGATGATCAGCTCGTTCTCGATCACGGTGTGGAAGACGCCGCGGAACGCGTAGGTCTGCCCGTCGCCCTCCCTCTGTTCGAACCGGTACCCGCCGCCGCTGCGGAAGTCCCAGTGCGTGATGGTCGTCTGCTCGCTGCGGGGTCCGATCCAGATCTTGAACAGCTCAGGGTCGGCGTGCGCACGGAACACCGCCGCGACGGGCGCGTCGAACTCGCGCGTGATATCGGCGTACGACTGCCCGGGAGTCGCATCGATGATGACAGGGTTGCTCATGATTCCTTCTCCTTTGTCGGTGCGATTGATCCGAGTCGGGTTGCCGCGACCACGGCGTCGAGGCGCCGGTATGCCGCCTCGGCTTCGAGCCGATACCGGTCGATCCACGCCGTGAGCCGCTGAAGGGCGGCCGCGTCGAGGTGGACCGGACGCCGCTGAGCCTCGCGCGTCCGCCATACGAGCCCGGCCTCCTCCAGCACGGTGATGTGCTTCGAGACGGCCTGCAGCGAGATGGCGAACGGCTCGGCGAGCTCTCCCAGCGTCGATGGTCCCCGGCTGAGGCGAGCCACGATCGCGCGGCGCACCGGGTCGGAGAGAGCGGCGAACGCTCTGTCGAGCCCGGCCTCCGATGCATTCATCAACCTGTCCCTTTATCAATCACTTGATTGATAACGATACCGCGAGCAGGACAGCTCGTCAAGAGCCGTCAGGGCGGTCAGGCGGGGCGGGGAGCGCGAGAACGGGTGCGAGGTCGGTGCGCGACAGCCGGATCCACGGACCACCCGGGTCGACGAGCACCCCGCCGATCCCCTCGTCGGCGCGCAGGGCGCTCGCGAGCTGCAACGCTGTCATCGGCGCGGCCTGGTCGCCGCGTTGCAGCGACGCCACCTCGAGGGGGTGCGAATACAGCTCGATGAGCCGGGCGCCGTCCTCGCTCCGCGCCTCGGCGACGCCGAAGCGGCCCGCGTCCGAGCGGTTCACGGCGACCCAGAACTTCACGCGCGTGAGCGCTTCGGCAACGGCGGTCCCCGTGCCGTCGGTGCGCTCGCCGGACAGAAGCGTCTTCACCTCGAGTGACGGGTCTGCCTGCTCGAGCAGCTTCTCCAGCAGTTCCCGGGGCAGCACCGCACGCGCCGGAGCGGAGGAGTTGTCGATGATGAGGCCGGCGTAGGTGCCGGTGAGCACGTACCGCACGACGGCGAGCACGGGCTGTCCCATCGCCGACGTGTCGGTCTCGCGATCGGCCTGGATGCTCTGCCGGAGCGCCGTGCCGCTGCTGTAGGCGAGGACGTACTGCTCTCCGCCCACCGCCGCGACGCCGAGCGGCAGGTCCTTGCCCTCCGACAGCAGCGCGCGGGCATCGCCCTTGACGCGGAGGAAGAGATGACCCTGCATGAGCTGGCGCGCGACCTCGAGCAGGTCGGGTGCGGAGGCGGGTGCGGGCAGCGCAGCGAGCGCTTCACGCAACACGACATTGTCGCGAAGACCGGGAATCGTCTCGGTCGCGGCCGGGGCCTCGGCGGGCCCGAGCGTGCGAGGGTGCACCGAGTGCGCGGGAGGCGCCGGAGCCGGCGTCGACTCGGCGCCGAGTTCCTGGTACGACGACACCGAGATGCCGACGGATGCCGCAGCCTCCGCTGGCGGGTCGGGGGGAGTCACCTCGACCGGCTCGGCCGTATCGACCGCCGGCTCTACGTCGTCCTTCTTCTTCCGCCGCGAGAACAGGGCCATCGTTCGAGCCTAATCGCCACTGTCCACGGGACCGCGTTCAGAGCTTCTCGATCGGGGCGATCTTGATCAGCAGCTTCTTGGGCCCGGCGGTGTCGAAGCGCACGTGTGCGACGCGTTTGGCTCCCGCTCCGGTGACGGCATCCACGCGTCCCTCGCCGAAGTCGTCGTGCTTGATGCGGTCGCCGGTCTCGAGCTGCATGTCGCCGTTGTCGCGGACCTTGGCCGGGATGCGGTTCGCGAAGCGCTCGATCGACGTCGACTTCGGCACGAGATCGTCGCCGTAGCGGCGCCCTGGAGCCGTACCGCCGGAAGCGCCGCCCGGCCGCCGTGCGTTGAGCGCACGGGACTGCATGCCGCCGCGCGAATTGACGTCTCCCGGGGATTGACGCCAGTGCACGAGGTCGGGCGGGATCTCCTGGAGGAAACGGCTGGGCATCGCCACCGAGATCTCACCGAACTGCGCACGGGTCATCGCGAGGGAGAGGAAGAGTCGCTTGCGTGCGCGGGTGATGCCGACGTAGAAGAGCCGTCGCTCCTCCTGGGGCCCGCCCGGCTCCCCCGCAGAGATGCGATGCGGGATGAGGTCCTCTTCGACTCCGGTCACGAACACCGCGTCGTACTCGAGGCCCTTCGCGGTGTGCATGGTCATGAGCGAGACCGAGCCCGAAGCGTCTTCGAGGTCATCGGCGTCGGAGACGAGCTGCACCTCCGCGAGGAAGTCGATGACCGTGCCCTCGGGGTTGTTGCGGGCGAACTCTCGGGCCACGGCGACGAGCTCATCGAGGTTCTCGACGCGGGCCTCGTCCTGGGCGTCACGGCTGGCACGCAGGGCGTCGGTGTACCCGGACTTGCCCAGCAGCAGCTGCAGACCTTCGGCCACGGCTGTCGGCGGAGCGATCTCGCCGGTGGACGGGAGCATCAGCTCGGTCGCCTCGGCCAGCACGGCATCCAGGTGCGCGATCGCCGCCTGGATCTTGGGTCCGACCCCGAGCGCCGACGCGTTGGCGAGCGCGTCACGGAAGGTGATCTGCTCGGTGGCCGCGTAGCGCGAGATGGCCTCGATCGTGACATCGCCGATGCCTCGGCGCGGCCGGTTGATGATGCGCCGCAGCGCCATCTCGTCGGCGGGGTTCGACACGGCGATCAGATACGCCAGAGCGTCCTTGATCTCGGCGCGCTCATAGAACTTCGTGCCGCCCATGATCTTGTACGGCAGCGCCGCGCGGATGAAGATCTCCTCCAGCGCACGGCTCTGCGAGTTGGTGCGGTAGAAAACCGCGATCTGGGCGTAGTCGACGCCGCCCCGGTGCAGCGTCTCGATCTCGTCGGCGACGAACTGCGCCTCGTCGTGCTGCGAGTAGCCGGTGAAGCCGATGATCTTCTCGCCCGCGCCGACGTCGGTCCACAGCTTCTTGTCCTTGCGGTCGAAGTTGTGGCCGATCACGGCGTTGGCCGCACTGAGGATGTTCTGCGTCGACCGGTAGTTCTGTTCGAGGAGCACGACCTTCGCTCCGGGATAGTCCTTCTCGAACTCGCTGATGTTGCGGATGTCGGCGCCGCGGAACGCGTAGATCGACTGGTCGGAATCGCCCACGACGGTGAGGGATGCCGGCGCCTTGTCGGGGTCTTCCCACTCGGTCCCTGAGCTTGTCGAAGGGTCGGGACCCCAGATCATCATTCCGTGCGACGCTTCGACAGGCTCAGCGAGCGAACCCGAGATCGGCCGGGTGAGCTCGTGGATCAGCGCATACTGCGCGTGGTTGGTGTCCTGATACTCGTCGACGAGGACGTGCCGGAACCGTCGGCGGTAGACGTCGGCGACGTGCGGGAAGGCGCGGAAGAGGTAGACGACCTGACCGATCAGGTCGTCGAAGTCGAACGCGTTGGCCCGCTGCAGGGCGCGCTGGTAGTCGTTGAACACGTCGACGAACACGCGCTCGGCAGGATCGGTCATGTTCGCCGAGCGGGCGTAGGACTCGGCATCCGACAGCTCGTTCTTGAGCTTGGAGATGCGACTCTGCGCACCCGCCGGCGTCAGGCCGTACGCATCCGCCTCGTGCTCCTTGACGAGTCGCTTCAGCAGGGCGCGCGAGTCGCCCGAGTCGTAGATCGTGAACGACTTCGTGAAGCCGAACTGCTCGGCCTCGCGCCGCAGGATCCGCACGCATGCGGAGTGGAACGTCGAGATCCACATGCCCTGCGCGCGGTCGCCGATGATCTGCGCGACGCGCTCGCGCATCTCCCCGGCGGCCTTGTTCGTGAACGTGATCGCGAGGATCTGGCTGGGCCAGGCCTCTTTCGTACGCAGCAGAGATGCGACCCGACGGGTCAGCACGCTCGTCTTGCCCGAGCCGGCGCCCGCGACGATCAGCAGAGCGGGGCCGCGATAGGTCACCGCTTCGCGCTGCGGCGGGTTCAGGCCGGCGAGCAGATCTTCGTCGGGGCGCACGGGCGCCGACGCGCCCAGCGCGGCGCCGGGGCCGCGGTCACCGCCGACGATGATCATGGGCGTCTGGGCGTCGGTCATAGCGTGTCAAGTCTAGGCGCGCACGCTGACACCGACCCCGACTCGTCTCGACGGCGCAGGGCGCGGCAGACGCGACCTTCGCACCGCCGGCTAACTCAACTCATCAGATCGGCGGATGCGGCGGCGTCGGGCTCGGCAGGGCGATCGGCTCGGCCGTAGGGAAGCGCGAGGAGCACGCCGAGCACGGCGACCAGGAACCCGAACCCGGCTGCGAACCATGCGGCGGCGGTCGGGATGTCGAGGTAGACGGTGATGCCGAGGATGCGCGCGAGCCCCCACGGCAGCAGGCCCAGCTCATCGTTCCAGGCGGTGAGGGCAGTCTCCAGTCCGACCAGCGCCACCACGAACGCGGGTACGGCCAGGCCCGCTCCGACTCCTCCGAGCACGGTGCCCGCCGCGCGGCGGCGTCCGATCTGCGGTGAGAGCGCCCACGCGGCGGCGATGAACAGCCACACGAAGAGTGCGAAGGCGACCGCGATGTAGACGGTGCGCCGGGTGGGCTCGGTCCAGAACGAGAACCAGTAGCCGCCCGGGCCCGTGACCGATAGAGCCAGCAGGGTGACGATGCAGCGGAGGACGACCACTCCGCCGACCGCGGCGACCACCGGCCAGGGTGAGCGCCGGCGCAGCAGCAGCCGGACGACGAGGACGAAGACGACCCACGCGGCGAAGACGACGGCCAGATGGGTCCACGAAAGGAACGAGGTCTGCACGGCGCGCGTGCCCACCAGGAGCGCCGCCGGCACGCCGAGCAGAAGCCAACGATCGAGGGGCAGCAGCCCCAGGGTCGACTCGCGCGCCCGCCACGGCCGGGTCGCGCCGAGCCACCCCGCGCGCGCAGCGGCCGCCCCCGGTCGGCGCACCAGCCGCGTGCGCGACGCGAACACGCCGATCACGATCCAGAGGCCTGCGAGGAGCAGCAGTCCGCGTGCGATCCACGCCATCCCGAGGTCGCGGTCGGCGCGCTGCACACCGAGTTCGGCGGCGGTGAGGTTGTACGCCGGATAGTCGATGTCGCCCGTATATCGCTCGAGGTGCGCAGTCGCGAGCGCCTCGAACTCGTCGCGGTCCGCCTTCCAGGCGTCGTACGCGTCCTGCGACAGCGTGTCGTGCCACTGCGCCTGGTGCAGGATCATCGCCCGGTACGCCGACAGCAGGCCGAGCACGTCGACCTCGTAGTCCATCGTGCTCAGGAACGCGTCGCGCGTCGCAGGGTCGAGCCAGGTGTCGGCATCCGCAGATCGGACGAGATCGCGCATCCGTTCGGCATCCGCGACCGCCTGCTCGCCGCCCGCGATCGCCTCCTCGACGCCGCTCCCGGGGGCGTCGCGGGTGATCGCGTAGATCACATCCAGCACCGCGGAGTCGCCGGTGAGGATGTCCCACTCGAAGATCCACATCATGGGCGGGGGTTCGAGTCCGATCGCGAACACACGCTGCTCGGCGAACGGCTCGATGTACAGGCCCTGCTCGATGGCTCCACGCGACAGGGTCATCGCCTCGACGATCGCCGAGACGGTCTCGGGGTCGTCCGAGAGCCACTGCCGCGCCCAGTCGGCGGTGACGCGACCGACGTCGGCGTCGGGGTCGCGCGCGAGGTCTGCAGCGAGCATCGTGTTGAGCTCGTAGAGCTGCCAGAACCCGGCCTTGAGGTACAGCGACATCGGTCCTGCGCGCCACGGTCCGCCGTCCTGCGTCCAGGTCCAGATGCCCTCGATGTTCTCGTTCGCGGCGAGCAAGGTCTGGAGTGCGAACTGATACTGGGGTCCGAGGTCGTTGGGGAACGCGCCGAAGTTCTCGAACTCGCGGCGACTCTGGAACTCCACGATCCGACGCTGCTGACCCTGCGCGAGGGTGACGTTGAGCGGCAGCCAGCTGTAGAAATCGCCCAGCGTGTACTTCGTCGAGACGACCAGCGCCGGCGAGTCGATGCCGCCCAGCACGGCCTCGTAGGAGGCGTCGTTCGTGTGCATGTCGCCGACCGCGCCGACACCGACGCTCCACGTGCGGAAGATCACTTCCCGCTCGGATGCCTCGGCCTGCGCGGTCAAGGTCTCGAGCATCGTGCGGACCGAGTCCACCGAAGTGACGGCGAGCGCGGAGTACACGTCCCACCCCTCGACGTCGTAGACACGGCCGGCCTCTCCGATGCGGATGAGCACACCGTCGAGCGCCGGCTCTGCCGCGTACAGCTCGTCCAGCCCCGCGGCGTAGACATCCCAGAGCTCGGGGTTCGTCGTGTCGAGGCCGCCGAATCGCTCGGTGAGGAACTTCTCGAGCGGCGTCGTGAGCGTGAGCATGTCGGTGCGCAGGAACACCTTCACGTCGAGTTCCTCGGCGCGGTCCCAGAACGGACCGAACGCCTCCCGCAGCGCGAGGGCCTTGTCGCGGTGGTCGTCGCCCTCGTCGTAGACCGCACCGCCCGGAGCGTCGTCGAAGGTGACGAACTCGACGAACCCGGGGAACGCGACGGCGTTGTAGCCGTTCGCCAGGGAATGACGGAGGAACTCGTCGAAGTCATCGAACGCCTCGCCGAGCGCCTGTTGGTCGACATAGGGAGCGTCCGGCAGGAGCACGTCGTCGAACGCCTTCGACGCATGGGAATAGTCGGTGCCTGACTCCCATTCAGCGGGGTCGGGGGTGACGCCCACGGCGCCCATGTCGACCATGCGGAACGGAAGGCGTGAGGAGACGTCTTCGCCCAGGCGCTCGGTCACCGATCGCGCGGCGCGCACCTGCGCGGCCAGGTCGTATACACCGCGGACCGCGCCGGCTTCCGAGGCGCCGATGACCTGCAGGAAGTCGGGCGTCCCGGTCAGCCGGTACGCGTCGTCGTCCCCGCCCACTGCGCCGGGCTCCGCGTCGAGGACGGGGAAGGTCACGACGAGGGTGGCCGCCCCGTCGCGGGTAGGGGCATCGGCGACCGCATCGGTCAGCTCGTCGACCGCAACGCCCATGCGTTGGGTGTCGGGAGCCGAGATCTCGGTGAACTCCGGCGGAGCCACCGCGGGCAGCATCGCCGGCACGACCGGCGCGGCCGGCTCCATCTGGGCGGCGGGCTCGGCGCGGATGCCGAGCGCGTCTCCTACGACGACTCCGAGACCCGCCCCGAGAGCAACCAGAACGACGATGGTGACGACGGCGAGGATCGCCCGCCGCGTCGCCGTTGTCATGCGTTCACGCTAGTGGCTCCGGCCGGCCGCCTTCCACGGCGCGGGCGGCGCGGGCGGCCCCTCCCGGCACTGGGCCGCGCTCCCTGCCCGCGGTGGAACACGGGCCCGGAGCCCCGGCACGTGCCGGGGCTCCGATGCCTCAGCTGCTCTTGCGGATCGCGCGCACGCCCGCCCACAGGCCGAGCACTGCGAGCACGAGCGCGGCGATCCAGCCCCACAGCACCGTGATCGCGCCGAGGTCTCCGGCCAGCAGCGCACGCTCGGCCTGCACGACCCAGTTCACCGGGTTGACCGTGGCGACCGCGCTCATCCACGCGGGCGCTTCATCGAGGGGCAGAAGCATGCCGGACAGGATGAGCAGCGGGAAGATCAGCGTCTGCTGCACTCCCCAGAACAGCCACTCGCGATTCTTGGTCTTCAGGGCGAGCGTGTACGACAGCGACCCGAGCCCGACTCCGAAGACCGCCAGCAGGGCGAGCCCGATCACCAGCCCGGGCACGTTGATCGTGAAGCCGAAGGGCCACGCGATCAGCACGATGATCAGCGCCTGCACCACGATCGGTGCGATCTCCTTGAGCGCGCGGCCGACCAGCAGCGATGAGCGCGAGAGGGGAGCGACGAGGGTGCGCTCGTGTGAGCCCGTCATCATCTCGTACTGCAGGTTCGAGCCCGTCGCACCGGTGCCGAAGAGCACGATCATGACGAGCACTCCGGGGACGAACCACTGCAGAGTCTCGCCGACGGGCTGCCCGGACGAGCCGATCAGCAGCGGCGCGAACAGCCCGAGGAAGACCAGCGGCTGCACGAGGCTGAAGATGAGCGTGAAGGGGTCGCGTGCGACCGGCTTGAGTTCGCGGGTGAGCACGTTCCAGGTGTCGCGCGCGACGTTGGCGCGGACGGCGGTGTCGGGTCGGGCCTGATCCTGTTCCATCCGGGTGGTCATGACTGGGCTCCTGTCGTGACGGATGCCGCGTCCCCTGCGGCATCGCTCTCTTCGGTCTCGTCGCTCGGCTCTCCCTCGCCCGCTTCGCGCAGTGTGCGGCCGGTCAGCGCGAGGAAGACGTCATCGAGGGTCGGCGGCACCCCGGTGGCTCGCGAGACGCGGATGCCCGCGGCATCCAGCGCGCGCACCGCCGCCGGAAGGAGCGCGTCGCCCTCGGGCGCGGTGAGGATCACTGCGGCATCCTGACGCCGCACGTCGCGGTCGGTCAGCCCTTGGACGACCGCCACGGCTCGTTCGGCATCCGCCGCCGACGCGAACCCGAGCGTCAGCAGATCGCCGGCGAGGTTCGCCTTCAGCGCTGCGGCGGTGTCGTCCGCGATCACACGGCCCTTGTCCATGACCATGACCCGCTCGGCGTAGCGGTCGGCTTCCTCGAGGTAGTGCGTGGTGAGGAACACCGTCGTGCCGTGCTGCACGCGCAGGTCGAGGATGTGCTGCCAGAGGTTCGCGCGACTCTGGGGATCCAGGCCCGTGGACGGCTCATCAAGGAACAGCAGGGGCGGGGCGTGCATCAGCCCGAGCGCCACGTCGAGGCGCCGCTTCTGCCCGCCACTGAGCTGCTGCACCGACCTGGTCGCGAACGCGGTCAGATCGAGCGATTCGATGAGCTCGTCGGCGCGCCGGGAGGCTGCGGAGCGCGACATTCCGTAGAACGCCCCCTGGCTGAGCAGCTCGTCGCGCGCTCGCTGGGCGAAGCTGCCGCTTGTGAGCTGACCGACGTACCCGATGCGCGCTCGTACGTCTGCGGGTCTCTTCAGGATGTCGAAGCCGACGACGTGTGCCGTGCCTGCCGTGGGTGGGATCAGGGTGGTCAGCATGCGGAGGCTCGTCGACTTGCCCGCGCCGTTCGGCCCGAGGAAGGCGACGAGGTCACCGCGATCGACCTCGAACGTCAGGTCGGTCACGGCTTCGACGGTCTTCTTCTTCACGATGAAGCGCTTGGTCAGACCCTGCGCTCGGATGATCGGTTCGTTCGCCATGGCACAAGGGTAGGAACTATCGCGGTCAGATCCCGTCCGCGATATAAATCTGCTGCAAGCAGTTGACGGCGAACTATCCATGCGCGTAAGGTATCGCTTAATTAAGGAGTTACTTACATGGCGAAGGATGCAGCCGACGAGCTGAGCCGGGTCTTCCAGGCTCTCGCCGATCCGACGAGGCGCGCGCTCATCTCGCGTCTGCGGAATGGATCGACGACGGTCGGCGAGCTCGCCGAACCGTTCGCCATGAGCCGTCCCGCGATCTCGCAGCACCTCAAGGTGCTCGAACGCGCCCGGCTCGTCGAGCGCACCAACGACGCGCAGTGGCGGCGCTGCACCCTGCGCACCGAGCCGCTCGACGAGGCCTCCGCTTGGGTCGAGCACCACCGTGCCGAGTGGAACGAGCGCTTCGATCTGCTCGACGAGCGTCTCCGAGAAGTGAAGGGAAAGAGAAATGTCTGAGCACACCACCACCCAGGACAAGCAGTTCACGATCACCCGCGTCTTCGACGCGCCGCGCGAACTGGTGTGGCGCGCGTGGACCGATCCCGACGAGGCGGCGACCTGGTGGCACCCTCGCGGCATCCAGACGCCGCGCGAGTCGGTGCGCATCGACGCGCGGGTCGGGGGGCGATACGCCTACACGATGGTTGCGCCGGATGGCACCGAGTACCCGACGGACGGCGAGTACCACGAGATCACTCCCCCGGAGAAGCTCGTCTTCACGTGGGGGTCGCCCGACGACACGCGCGAGTTCGTACCGGTCATCAGCGTTCATCTCGCCGAGCACGGTGACTCCGGCCAGCAGACCCTGATGACCTTCCAGATGCAGGGATACGATGGCGCGCCCGGCGATGACAACGTCTACGACGGGTGGGACCAGGCGTTCGACCTGCTGGTCGGGCATCTCCCCGAGCTGACCCGCTGACGCGGTCAGGCGGATCGCGGACAGCATCCGTCCGCGTTCTGCGGCAGGCTGGACGCATGTCCGATACGACGACGCGCGCGCTGTCGCTGCTGAACCTGCTGCAGACGCACCGCCACTGGCCCGGTACCGAGTTGGCGGAGCGGCTCGGCGTCACCGAGCGCACCGTGCGCCGCGACGTCGAGCGCCTGCGGGAGCTCGGCTACCGGATCGAGTCGACGCCCGGCGTCGCCGGCGGCTACCGACTCGAAGCGGGCAGCGCGGTTCCGCCCCTGCTGCTCAATGACGAAGAGGCCGTCGCCATGGCGATCGGGCTGCGCGTGGCCGCCGCCCAGAGGCTCGTCGGCGGACCGGAGACGGCCCTGACCGCGCTCGCCAAGCTCGAACAGGTTCTGCCCGCTCCCCTGCGTCGCCGCGTCACCGCCCTGGCGGATGCGGTCCAGCCGACCGGCATCCGTTCGGGCGAAGCCGTCTCGACCGAGGTGCTCGGCGAACTCGCCCTCGCGTGCCGCGATCATGAACGGGTGCGCTTCACGTACACCGCGGCCGCGGGCGACATCTCCCGCCGCCGCGTGGAGCCGTACACCCTCGCGCCCGCCGACCGGCACTGGTACCTGCTGTGCTGGGACGTGGAACGCCAAGACTGGCGCACGTTCCGCGTCGACCGGGTCGGCGAGATCGAGCACACCCGCGTGCTGTTCGAGCCACGACCGCTCACCCCGGAGCAGATCGAGGAGTTCATCCTCGTGGCGCGGTCGTGGGTGCGCACCGCCATCGAGACGGATGTGGTCATGGACCTGCCGTTCGACGCGATGCGCGAAGCGTTCGGCCAGTGGGGGCAGGGTGCGACGCAGGAGGGTGCGGAGCGCACAAGGTGGCCGGTCGGTGGTCAGGACTTCCGGGAGACGATGTACGGCATGGCGTGGATCCCGGCCGGGGTCGAGTACACGACCGACCTGTCCGAGCCCTCGCGCGCCGAACTCCGCGAGACGCTGGAACGGATGCTGCGCGCACTCGACGCAGTCCCGCCTCCGCCCGTGCGGCTCGCTTCGCGGGCGTCATCCTCCGACGCATAGCGAAACCCCGCTTAACGCTCCTGGCATGTGTCGGGTGTCGGGGCTACCTTTGGCTCATCGCGGCGATCCGGGCGGTCCCGGGCTCCAGTTCATACCTGGTAGCGGTGCGGGTTCGACTCCCGCCGTCGCGTCCACTCCAATGGGCCGCGATCCCTCGTGAACGCGTCTGCGCGGATGCGAGCGCCTCGCATCACTCGAGCCACTCGGTGACGAATCGATCGTTGGCGTGGATGTGCGTCGCCTCGTAGGTGCCGCCGTCGAGCA
>Ga0190275_10001786_pt1 | contig 15802 bp, 13 predicted proteins | sample Popmic550T_FD_133745 | JGI IMG/M metagenome (GOLD analysis project Ga0190275, IMG submission 133745) | Populus adjacent soil microbial communities from riparian zone of Yellowstone River, Montana, USA - 550 T | ecosystem: Environmental > Terrestrial > Soil > Riparian zone > Trees stand | place...
ACGACCGAACAGGGGGCGTACCGCAAAGACGTCATGGACGTGTCCGTTGAAGCTGGACACCGCCGCATGACGGATTTCGAGTTGGTGCAGCGCCAGGACGCCCGCGATCTGGGACAGCAGACCTGCCTGGTCGACAGCGTCGACGGCCACCTCGAAGCCGTCTACGTCGGGTCGCATGACAACCCGGAGTCCGCCATCTGCGACATCAGCGGGTTCCGCCCGATCCTGCTCGCGCGATCCCAACCGCGCAGGCACTGGGGGAGGTCGGCCATCCGGGGCCAAGGCTGCGGCCACATGGGCAACCAGGTCGCCGATCACATGCGCGCGCCATGGACTCCAGACACCCGGACCGGTTGCCCGAGCGTCTGCCTCGGACAACGCGTGAAGCAGGTGCAGATGGTCCAACCGACGCTCGATGCGGTCGCAGATCAGGGCGATGGTCGCGGGATCGGCCGGATCCCGGCGCAGGGCAGTGTGGGCGAGGAGCAGGTGCTGGCCGACCATCAACGTGATCGTGGCGATCTCGTCTCGATCCAGGCCCATCCGCGCAGCCAAGTGCCCAACGATCTCGGCACCGTCCAGGCAGTGGTCTCGCACCCCGCCCTTGCCGATGTCGTGAAACAGCGCACCGATGAGCAACAGATCTGGGCGACGCACCCGGCGTGTCAGCTCAGCGGCCACAGCCGCCGTTTCCACCAGATGTCTGTCAACGGTGTAGAGATGTGCTGGATGCCGTTGCGGCAGGCCACGGATGCGTTTCCACTCGGGGAGATATTCGGCCAGCAGCCCCGCCTGGTCAAAGGTCTCGAAGACGTCCACGATGCCGCGACCTGCGGCGAGGAGGCGGACGAACCAGGAACGTGCCACACCCGGCCAGGGGTCGGGCAGCGCAATGTGGCTATCGACGAGCACGGCCATCGTTGCGGGAGAAACCGGTAGCCCGGACTCGGCGGCGGCGGTCGCCACGCGCAGCGGGAGAACCGCGTCGGTGGACGGGTCTGCGCCGCGAGCGAGCACCACCTCCCCGTCATGCGCGACGACACCGTCCAGCAACGGGCTCCGATCCGGGCGGCGACGTCTGTACAGCCCCAGGGCAGGCTTGGTCTGAACTTCGGCGGAAATGCGGCGCCATCCCGCTGCGGTCGCGAAGGAGATGGTCCGTGCCGCGCCGGAGACTTCCCGGAGCAGGTCGTCCTCCGTCTGCAGCCCAAGGGCCCGCATCACCGGAATCTGCTCCTGGCGGACCAGAACGTCAGTGCGCCGCTGAGACGAACTGTGCAGCGCGTCACGTACGTCGAGCAGCACGTCATTAGCAGCCTCGACCGCTTCACCGGGTGGGTCGCTCAATTGGGCGGCGGCCAGAGCGCGCAGAACGAGCACGTCACGCATCCCGCCCCGCCCCTCTTTCAGGTCCGGTTCCACCAGATAGGCGGCATCCCCGGCCAGCGCACCGCGGCGGGACCGTTCGGCTCGTAACAGAGGTAACAGGGTGCGCGCCGACGAGCGCCAGGACGCAGCAACGGTGCGGCGCAACCGCTCTGCGAGTTCGATGTCCCCCACGATCAGGCGGAGGTCCAAGAGCCCCAACGCGGCAATGGCATCGGTCTGGGCTACCCGCACAGACTGCTCCACGGTTCGCACCGAGTGGTCAAGGCGAAACCCGGCGTCCCAGATCGGGTACCACACGGCCTCGGCTATCGATCCGACCTCGGGCAGTTGATCGTGGACCAGAATGAGATCGAGATCGCCGTAGGGAGCCGGTTCCCGGCGCCCCAATCCTCCGACCGCGAGCAAGGCGACCCCGGAACGCTCGGGCAGCAGAGACGCGAGCCAGCCGTCGACCAACGCGCAACGTTGCAGTCGACTCGGTGCCGCTGCAACCTCAGATGGTCGCAGCGGCCTGGCTGGGTCAGATCGCGTCTGGACCCCGTTCTCCGGTCCGAACCCTTGCCAGGTCCTCGATGTCGGTGACCCAGACCTTGCCATCGCCGATCTGCCCGGTCCGAGCCGCTTCGACGAGGGCATCCACGACCGAGCTACAGCGCTCGTCGGAGACCAACACCTCGATTTTCACCTTCGGTACGAAGTCCACCTGGTATTCCGCACCGCGGTAAACCTCGGTGTGTCCCCGCTGGCGTCCATATCCCTGGACCTCACTGACCGTGAGCCCCTCGACCCCATGCAGTTCCAGGGCGGTCTTCACATCATCGAGCTTGAACGGCTTGACGATGCCGGTCACGAGCTTCATGCCGAGGGTCCTTCCGGGTCGCGGTGTGGGGCGGATTCTGCGAATAGCGAGGATCCCTGCGATCTCGGCGGTCTCGTGGGTAGCGAGAACTCCGAGGAATGCATGCTTGCTCCTCCGCCGCCGAGTGCGGCGAAGTCGTAGCCGGTTTCGGCGTGCACCACGTTATCGATACCGGCCAACTCGTCGTCCTGGCTGATCCGGAACCCCATCGTCTTCTGGATCAGGAACCCGATGATGAAGGTGGCCACGAAGCTGGCAGCCAGCACCGCAAGAGCACCGATGACCTGGCGCCAGAGCTGATCTGCACCGCCGCCGTAGAGCAGCCCGTCCACACCTGTCGGCGCGGCCGCGGTGGCCAGGAAGCCCACGCCGATGGTGCCGACCAGGCCGCCGACCAGGTGTACGCCCACAACGTCGAGGGAGTCGTCATAGCCGAAGCGGTATTTCAGCCCGACAGCCAAAGCGCACAGGATCCCCGAGACCGCGCCCAGTGCAATGGCACCCAGCGGTGAGACCGACGCGCAGGCCGGCGTGATCGCCACCAGTCCGGCAACGACGCCGGAAGCACCGCCTAGCGATGTCGAGCGTCCGTCGCGCAGCTTCTCGACCGCCAACCAACCAAGGCAGGCGGCACCAGTGGCTACGAAGGTGTTCACCCAGGCGACGGCCGCGGTGTTGTTGGCCGCCACTGCCGAACCGGCATTGAATCCGAACCAGCCGAACCACAACAGGCCGGCGCCGATCATGACCAGCGGCAGGTTGTGCGGTCGCATTGCCTCACCGCCGAAACCGGTGCGCTTGCCCAGGACGATGGCCAGGGCCAGCCCGGCGGCCCCGGCGTTGATGTGCACTGCCGTACCGCCGGCGAAGTCGATCGCACCGAGGTTGTTGGCGATCCAGCCGCCGACGTGGGTGACCACACCGTCGTCATCGGTCAGCGTGAAATCGAAGACCCAGTGCGCGATGGGGAAGTAGACAACCGTGGTCCAGATCGCCACGAACACCATCCAGGCCCCGAACTTCGCCCGTTCGGCGATGGCGCCGGAGATCAAGGCACAGGTGATGACGGCAAAGACGGCCTGGAAGCCCACGAACGCCATCACGGGCAGCCCACCGCCCTCTGTCGTGACGTCCTCCATGAGGCCTTCTAGTCCCAGAAATTCGGTCGGATCTCCCAGCAACCCGGACCCGATGTCGTTCCCGAAGGACATGGAGTAGCCGTAGAGCACCCAGAGCACGCTGATCAGCGCCAGCGCTCCGAAGCTCATCATCATCATGTTCAGGACGCTCTTGGCGCGAACCATGCCGCCGTAGAAGAGCGCCAGGCCTGGGGTCATCAGCAGCACGAGTGCAGCGCTGGTGAGGATCCAGGCAGTGTCCCCGGTGTTGTTCAAGGCATCCTCCTGCGTGTCGGCCGTCGGCCATAGCTGAGCGAGCCCACGTGGGCGTCGGCGCCTACGCTGGCTCTCCTGTGTTACGTGGTGGGTCCGAGATGTGTTTCCAATACGTGAAACAGACCAAGACCAGATGTCGGCCGGGTTACCTGCGCCGGGCAGGAATCCTGTGAGTCATCCGGCCAGGACGTCCTGCAAGTTCTTGGCTTTTGCACACAGGTTGCAATAAGCTTTCCGCCATGCATGTCCCGGACGGCTTCCTGACCGCCCCGGTGTCTGTGGCCACTGCCCTGATTGCAGTGGGCGGGGTGTCGGTCGCCATTCGCGGCGCGCGTACCGAACTGGACGAGAAGACCGCCCCGATGACCGGTCTGGTGGCCGCATTCGTCTTCGCGGTCCAGATGATGAACTTTCCGGTCGGAGCCGGTACCAGCGGGCATCTCATGGGTGGCGTGCTGGCCGCGATTCTGATCGGCCCCTATACCGGCGCCCTGTGTGTGGCCGTCGTGCTCATCGTGCAGGGCCTGCTCTTTGCCGACGGGGGGCTGACCGCGATGGGCACGAACATCCTCCTGATCTCGTTGGTGACCACCTTCGGCGGCTGGGGGATGTTCCGAACGCTGGTCCGAACACTGCCCAAGACCCGACTCGGGCTACTCGTGTCCGCCGGAATTTCCGCGTTTCTCAGCGTTCCGTTGGCAGCGCTGGTCTTCGTCGGCCTGTACGTGGTGGGCGGCACGGTCGACATCGACCTCGCCGCGCTGACCGCGACCATGCTCGGCGTGCACGTCCTGGTCGGATTCGGCGAGGCGGCGATCACCGTCGCGGTCCTCAGTGCCGTCCTGTCAGCGCGACCCGACGTCGTCTACGGCGCCCGGCACCTCACGCCCGCACTGGCCCTGAAAACCTCGACTGCGGCGGCCTGATGTCTCGCAACCGGGTGTTTCTGCTGCTCGGACTGGGCGTGGCCCTTCTGATCGCCGGGGTGGCAAGCTATTACGCCAGCTCGCAACCCGACGGGCTGGAGTACACCGCGCGGGAACGCGGATTCCTGGGCTCGGCTCGGGAATCAGGGACAGCCGGCTCACCACTGGCTGACTACGATGTAGCCGGCTTGGACAACGAACGGCTCTCGGTGGGCCTGGCGGGCATCGTCGGTGTGCTGGTCGTCCTGTTGGTCGTCACCCTGCTGACCACCCTGCTCCGGCGCCACCGTGCGCGCGAAGATGCTGGCACTGCCAGGCCCAGTGCTGACTCTGAGGCCTGAGCAGCGCGGTTGCGCGGGAGCATCGTGGGGGCAGGTCACGCGCATCCGATCTATCGCGAAGGACGCACTCCGATCCATGCCGTCCCAGCGCACGTCAAGCTCGTCGCACTACTGGCCTTCGTGCTCGTCGTGGTGGCCACACCAGGGACCTGGTATCCCGCCTTCCTCGGCTATCTGCTGATCCTCGCCCTCGTTGCAGCCCTGGCACAGCTGCGGATTGGGTTCATCGTCTCCAGGCTGGTGATCGAGGTCCCGTTCGTGATCTTCGCGTTGCTGATGCCATTCGTGGCCAGTGGCGAACGTACTGACCTTCTCGGCATCTCTGTCTCCGAACCGGGCTTGTTCGCAGGCGCAGCTCTGTTGATGAAGGCGACCCTGTCGGTGATCGCTTCGATCGTCTTCGCCTCGACGACATCTCCGCGCGAGACAGTGCGGGGACTCGAGAGGCTCCGGCTGCCCCAAGTCCTGGTGCAGATTCTCATGTTCATGCTGCGCTATCTGGATGTGGTCAGCGGCGAACTCCGGCGAATGCGCATCGCGCGCGAGTCCCGGGGGTTCACGGCTCGTCACCTCGGGCAGCTACGGGTCCTCGGCCATGCGGCCGGGGCCCTGTTCATCCGCTCCTACGAGCGGGGCGAGCGGGTACATCTTGCGATGCTGTCGCGCGGCTACACCGGGTCGCTGCCCACACTCGACCGCGTCGTGGTGCCGGCTGCCACCTGGCTTCGGGCGCTGTCGGTCCCCGCCGCCGCGCTGGGGGTCCTGCTCGCCACGTCTGCACTCTCGTGAGCCAAGCCGGCCCGGGTTCGGCCCTGGCGCCCAGCCTTGTCATGACGGGGGTCGCCTACGCCTACCCCGACGGCCACCAGGCCCTCTTCGGCGTGGACCTGCGCATTCAGCGAGGCGAGCGGGTGGCGTTGCTGGGACCCAACGGTGCCGGCAAGACCACGCTGATTCTCCACTTGAACGGAATCTTGACCGCCGGTGCGGGAACCGTGCACGTGGGTGGCCTCGAGGTCGCCAAACCCAATCTGGCCGAGATCCGGCGACGGGTCGGGGTCGTCTTCCAGGACCCTGATGACCAACTGTTCATGCCCACCGTGGGTGAAGACGTCGCATTCGGGCCCGCCAACCTGGGATTGCGAGGCACTGCCCTGCACGCCCGCGTCGAAGCGGCGCTGGCGGCGGTGGGAATGGCCGACTTCGTCGACCGCGCGCCGCATCACCTGTCCTTCGGCCAGCGACGCCGGGTAGCAGTGGCCACGGTTCTGGCCATGGAACCGGAGATCCTGGTCCTGGACGAACCCTCGTCCAACCTCGATCCGGCCAGTCGACGGGAGTTGGCTGAGATCCTGACCACACTGCCGATCACGCTGCTGATGGTCACCCACGACCTGCCCTACGCAGCACAGCTGTCCTCCCGCGCGGTGATCATCGACGAAGGGACCATCGTGGCCGATCGCCGCACCCAGGACCTCATGACCGACGCCGACACTCTCGCCAAGCACCGACTGGAGCTGCCCTTCGGTTTCGACCCGCTGGCAGCGAGGGCCGCGACGCCGTAGCGGCCTGGGCGGTTGGCGGGAGGCTAGGCGGTGAAGATCGGCACCTCGTCGACAACGCTGTCATCCGCTGCATGGATGACCACGCTCTGCGCCCCCTCAGGGAAGTCGGCCACCGCGAACCCTGCGTCGTCGAGATCGAGGGTGGTCTCTGCCTGGAGGCCGGTGACCACCGCGTAGCCGCCCGCCGCCCCTGCTGGGGCGAGGACCACCAACTCGGATCTGAACTCGATCGAGGCCGGGTCATCGCCGCTGCCATGGGGTTCTTGGATGTCGCAACGGAGGGCAACGACACCCCTCGCCGCTGCTGATCCCGCCGCGGACAGGGTGCTGGTGCAGACCCCAGCGTAGAAGGTCGAGATTCCCTCTTCGTCCTGCAGCGACGCCTGGGCTCGCGTCAGAACCGCACCGGACGGGAACGTCGCGGTGACGACCGCGAGCACGCCCGGCAACCCCACCAGGCCCGGTACGAAGCCGAGGTAGGACACCTGCAGGTCGAGTTGATCCTGGGTCAGTCCGTACTCGCCGAGAATCTCGCCGGCGATCGCGTAGGTCTGCTCACGAGTGCCCTCGGCCGGAGGGCGCACGTAGTTCAACTCCAACTCCTCGCCCTGGAATTGTTCAAGTACCGCGGTGCTGGTCCACTCCAGAGCCTGTTCGACGAGGATCGCGCCGTCACGGGTCACCCGGTACTGAGCGGCTGACCCCCAGGGATTCCCGTCCATGGCCGCCACAAGGAGTCCGTCTCTGGTGCCTAGGTCAGTGAAGGTCCTGGACACCGTGGCATCGGCGGCCACCTCCGGACGGGCGGAGACCTCGATGACATCCTCAGGAGCAGCCACCACAACCAGGGACCCGCTGGGCGAGTCATAGAGCGTGGCCGGCTGGTCCGGTGAAATCAACCCAGGCAGGCCCACCGGTTCCATCTGGGCAGCCGTGGCTCCGGGAGGTCCTGCGAACCAGACGGCTGCAAGACCACCATCATCCGTCGCACCCACGACCAAAGCCCAACGGCCGGCCGTAACATCACCGGCGAAGGTCACCCTGCGTAGCTCGACGGCAGGGTTAGGCACCGAGGTGTCACTCTCAATGGGGCTCCCCTCGGTCCAGGACAGTTGCCGGACCGCCTCCACGAACGTGGCATCTCCCGCGAGGTCTCCTCGCGTCGGGCCGCCGAAGATGTCTGCGACAGCTGAAGGTGGGGCAGGCGCCTGCGGCGCCGCGACGCTGCCACTAGGTGTCCGCAGGAGTGCTATCCCGAGCGGAACGACCACAGCGACCAGCAGCACCGCAAGCCCGGCGGAGAGCACCGCAAGCTGTCGCCGCCGCCTGGAATGAGCCAAGCCCCGCATTCCCGAGGTGCGGACGGCATCCGATGCGTCGGCGGACCCCACTTCGTCGGCCGCCCGGTGGAGCGTGTCGCGCAGCTGCAATTCGATGTTCATGATTCCTCCACGGCCAGAGCCTGGTTCCTTCTCGGTGGTTTGTTGGATGCTCGAGTCCGCACCGCGGTGAGTTCGGTCGGGATCGGAGATATCTCGGACTTGTTCAGGACGCGCTTCAGCCGTGCGAGTCCGCGATGGGTCTGGCTCTTCACGGTGCCGACCGAACACCCGAGGACGCGCGCAGAGTCGGCTTCGGAGAGGTCCTCGTAGTACCGGAGTACCAGAACGGCGCGCATCTTTGCCGGCAGGGTCAGGAGATGGCGCCACATTTGTAGGCGCTCGATTTCATCATCGTTGTCGGTGCCTGGTCGTTCCGGCGGTTCGGGAAGAGTTGCTCACGTGAGGACAGCAAGCGAGTCCAGCTGATATGTGCGTTCACCATCGCCCGCCGTACATACGCGTACGGATCGGCGTTGTCCTCCAGCCGGTCCCAGCGCCGGTAGGTGCTGAAGAGCGCGGTCTGTACAAGGTCCTCGGCGCTCGACCGATTACCGGTCAGGACGTATCCGAAGCGAACCAACGTGGGGTAGCGATTACCCACGAAGGTGTCGAAGTCCGTCACGCGGGCAGGACTTTCATCGGGCTGCACAACCCTTAGACGAGGCGACGCGGTCGGAAGGTTGCCAACGCAACGGCCAGACCTTGCCACTCAGCTCAACTCCTCTATCACCAAGCGTGCTACCTCGGTCGTGGTGATCTGCCCATACTCGTAGCTCAGCCAGGTCGAGTATTGAGTGAGGATGATCAGAACAAGCCGCTCGCCGCCCAGCACCGCGGTGCTGTGCACGTTCCGGGCGTCATCGAGACAGCACATCCAGCCCTGCTTGACCGCAGCATCCGGTCGTGGGTCGATTCCGGCGACGCCGAAGAGTTGCCCGAACCCGTCGGTGGCGGTCGGGGCCATCCTGTGCAGGAGATCGAGCAGGTATCCGCGGTCCTGCGGGGGTATCGACCCCGAGAGCACGTTGTCGTAGAACTTCGCGATGTCGTGGGCGGTGACCATGGTGTTGCCCCAGAACTGCGGGTCGGTCGGCGGTCTCGATTCGGTCAACCCGTGCCGGCTCAACGCCGCCTCGATGAGCGAGATCCCCCCGAACTGTCGATACAGACTCGAGGCAGCGGAGTCGTTGGAGTCGATCAGCATGGTCTCCATCCGATCCCGCTCCGGGGGGGCGAGGTCGATCTCACCAAGCCCCGCGCGGTAGAGCAGTTCCTCGGCGATGACCACCTTGATGACTGATGCCGACCCCATGGGCGTATGCGCCGTCACGCCGTTGTCGGCATAGCTCCCGGTCTGACGATCCAGAACTGCCAGGCCAACAACTCCGCGACCGGCCGCATAGCGTCTCGCAGCCTCCACGCTGGGACCGGGTTCGACCGAAACGGGCGCCGAGACCTCGATGGCGACAGCCTCCTGCCATGCCGGGGACTGCGCTCCCACGGCGGCACGAGCAACCGTTTCAGCCAAGCTGGCCTGTTGGGTAGACATCTGCAAGACCACGGTTGTCACCGCGGCGAGAAGGGCCATCCCGCGCGCACAGGCACGAATCGGTAGCGCGGACCTGATCCTCTTGGTCGCACGCCGGGAACTTTGAGCCAGTTGATACGGCACGGTGACAACTGAGTTACCCATGTCCTTGACACGGGTCGCGAGGGGCGAGAAGTTGTCACCGCGTCACGGCGCGGCGTCCATTCGATTGGCCGCTCAGGAGAGCAGAGCGTCGGTGAAGGTTGCCGGATCGAACGGCGCCAAGTCGTCAGGACCTTCACCAAGACCGATGAGTTTGACCGGGATCCCCAGTTCACGCTGAACGGCAATCACGATGCCGCCCTTAGCCGTACCGTCCAGCTTGGTCAACACGATGCCGGTGATGTCCACGATCTCGGTGAACACCCGTGCTTGGACGACGCCGTTCTGACCCGTCGTGGCATCAAGGACCAGCAGGGTCTCGGCGACGGGGCCGCGTCTTTCCAGCACTCGCTTGACCTTGCCGAGCTCGTCCATCAACCCAGCCTTGGTGTGCAACCGCCCGGCGGTATCGACCACGACCACGTCGACGCCGGCCTCCTCGCCCTGCTTGACAGCATCGAAGGCCACCGATGCCGGATCACCGCCCTCGGGGCCGCGCACGGTCCGTACCCCAACGCGCTCCCCCCAGGTCGTCAGCTGCTCGGCTGCCGCAGCACGGAATGTGTCGGCCGCACCGAGCAGGACGCTGCGCCCGTCGCCGACCAGAACACGAGCGATCTTGCCGCAGGTCGTCGTCTTGCCTGCGCCGTTCACGCCCACGACGAGCACCACGGCAGGATGTCCATCGACGGGTGTCAGTGCCAGCTCGCGATCGGCCGCGGGGTCCAGCGCGTTGACCAGCTCGCCAGTCAGGAGCTCACGTATCTCGTCGGCCGAGGCGGCGCCGATGACCCGCGTCTGGGTGCGCAGCCGGTCCACGATCTCGGTGGTCGCGCTGACCCCGACGTCCGCGCCGAGCAGGGTTGCCTCGATCTCTTCCCAATCGTCTTCGGTCAGGCCCTGGCGAGACAGGACCGAGAGCAGTCCCCGGCCGAAGGATGACTGAGAGCGGGCCAACCGGGACCGCAGGCGATACAACCGGCCGGCCGACGGTTCCGGCATCTCGACCGGGACCGTGACGGTGCCGGGTAGCCCTGGGGCCTCGATCGTCGGGTCGACCTGGCGTACCGGCTCGGAGTCCACACTGGTGTCGGCAACCTCCGCCCCGGCACGACGTGAGGAGGGAGTCCGATCGTCGAGGCGGGTGGTCTGCCTGCCACGGCGGACGAGAAAGCCGGTGAGCACAACAACAGCAACAACAAGAACAACCAGCACGACGAGCCCGGTGACGACGATCTCCACCCGACGAGTCTGTCAAAGCGCCCGGCGCCTTCGAAGGCCCGTGCGTTGGCCTGTCCCTGCGGCTGGGTAGCGTCGCAGCGCGTGGACTGGATCCAAGCGCTGGCGATCTTCGCCGCCGGCGCGGCCGCGGGCACGATCAACACCCTCGTGGGTTCCGGCACCCTGATCACCTTCCCCACTTTGCTGGCCTTCGGGTATGCCCCGGTGACGGCCAACATCTCCAACAACATCGGACTCGTCCCCGGCGGCATCTCAGGAAGCTTCGGATACCGGGAGGAGCTGCGCGGCCAAGGCCGCAGGATCTCGGCGCTGGGGCCGATGTCACTGCTTGGTTCGATCACCGGTGCCGTCTTGCTGCTCGTGCTCCCCGAGCAGGCCTTCGCCACGATCGTGCCTGTCCTGTTGGGCATCTCGCTGGTGCTGGTAGTCGTGCAGCCCTGGGTGCAGCGGCGACTGCAGGACCGTCGCGACCGTGCTGGCGGATCCGAGCCCGGGCGGGGGCACGGGATCCTGCTGGCCGCCAGCACGTACGGGGCCGGTGTTTACGGCGGGTATTTCGGTGCGGCGCAGGGGGTTCTGCTGATCGGGCTGCTCGGCATGCTGTTACCAGAGCCCTTGCAACGACTGAACGCCCTCAAGAATGTGCTGTCCCTGATCGTGAATTCCGTCGCCGCGGTCACCTTCGCGATGCTCGCCTTCGGACGGATCGACTGGTCGGTGGTAGGCCTGATTGCGGCTGGCTCCCTACTCGGCGGCTTTCTCGGAGCCGGTGTCGGGCGGCGCCTCCCCTCAGCCGTGCTGCGTGGACTGATCGTCGTGGTCGGGGTTGTGGCGATCTGGCGGATTCTGACGTCCTGAGACCAATCCCGGGCATCGCACTACCGTGGTCGGGTGACCTTGGGGCTGAGATTGGCGGCGTTCAACGTCGCCCACGGACGAGGGTCAGACCGCAAGGTCGACCTCGACCGGACTGCCAGGGAGATCAGGCGCCTGGCAGCGCACGTGGTCTGCCTACAGGAGGTCGACCGACACTTCGGCGCCCGTAGCGACAACCTCGATCAAGCTTTGGAGCTGTCCCGGGCGCTGGACATGCAGGTGGTCTTCGGCGCCAGTGTGACGCGGTCGGCTCGCAACGGGAAGCCTCGCGAATACGGCAACGCCGTCCTGTCCCACCTGCCGATCCTGACCCACGACCTGCATGCGCTACCGGGCGGCGCGGAGCGCGAGCCGCGCAGCGCGCAACGGGTACTCATCGAGCTCGACGGCGGTGCGCTGTGGGTGGTCAACACCCATCTCAGCCACGAGAGTGCCGAGGATCGCCTGGCGCAGGCCAGGGCCGTACGCGAGTTGGTCGACGACGCCATGGGCACGGCGGTGATCGCGGGTGATTTCAACGCTGACAACGACGCGCCCGAACTGGCGCCGCTCGCCGACCTGCGCGACGCGTGGACCGAGTGCGGTCGCGGGGACGGCTGTACGCACCCGGCGCATCGCCCGAACAAGCGACTGGACCATGTCCTGTGCTCGACCGGGGTGATCGCGTCATCCTCACAGGTAGTGCCCAGCGATGCCTCGGATCATCTGCCCCTGGTCGTCGACCTGCTGATCTGAGGCGTCCCCGGGGGTCAGGCACTTTCTACGTGAAAAGTGCCCTCAGGCGGCCGGCTGACCGGACATTTCACGTAAAAGGTGCCTGATCAGGCGGTGGTCAGCTCGCGGATCCGCTGGCTGATCACGGTGGTGATGCCGTCTCCGCGCATGCTCACGCCATACAGCACGTCGGCGATCTCCATCGTTGCCTTCTGGTGGGTGATGACGATCAGCTGACTGGAATCACGCAACGCCTCGATCAGCGCTATCAGGCGAGCGAGGTTCACCTCATCCAGGGCAGCTTCGACCTCGTCGAGGATGTAGAACGGCGAAGGCCGTGCGCGAAATATCGCGACCAGCAACGCGACAGCGGTCAGTGACCGTTCGCCACCGGACAGCAGCGAGAGCCGCTTGACCTTCTTGCCCGGTGGCCGGGCTTCGACCTCAACACCGGTAGCCAGCAGATCATCGGGCTCGGTCAGGACCAGCCGCCCCTCTCCGCCCGGAAAGAGCGTGGCGAAGACGGTTTCGAACTCTCGCGCCACGTCGGCGAATGCGTCGGCGAAGACGGCGAGGATGCGGCTGTCGACCTCACGGATGACCGAGAGCAGGTCCCGCTTGGTGTTCTTGAGGTCCTCGAGCTGGGTAGCCAGGAAGGCATGACGCTCCTCCAAGGCTGCGAACTCCTCCAGAGCGAGCGGATTCACCCTCCCGAGCAGCGCGAGATCGCGTTCGGCTCGCGAAGCGCGGCGTTCCTGGGTCGACCGGTCGTAGGCCTTCGGCGCCGGCGACTCGAGTCCTTGCGCTTCGGCGTCGGACACGTCTGCCAGTGAGGGTGGCACGAGCGCGCTCGGCGCGTACTCGGCGAACAGGACATCAACGTCTGCGCCGTACTCCTGCGCCGCTCGATCCTCCAGCGCCTCGATCCGCAACCGTTGCTCTGCCCGAGCGACTTCATCTCGGTGGACCTCATCGGTGAGCCGGTCCAGATCGGCTGACAGTTCCCGGATCCGGGTTCGCAGCCCCAGCAGGTCCCCTTCCTGGCTGACCTTCTCCCTCGCCAGTTGATCGCGCTGCGCGACGGCTCGCACCAACGAGGCAGCGATGTGGGCGATGGTCTGCTCAGCGGCGATCTGCACCTGGGCGGCGATCGAGGCTCCTCGTCGCCGAGCCGCGACCGCAGCCTCCTGGCGGAGGCGACTGGCGTGCTCCTGTTCTGCAGCGCGACGCAGCGAGTCGGCGCGACTGCCTAATGCCCGGACACGCTCCTCGGTTGTACGAACTGCTAGCCGGAGCTCCATCTCCTCCTGGCGTCCCTGGACGACGGCACGTTGCAGGTCGTCCCGATCGTCGGTGGACGGCTCATCGTCGGACGGGGCGAGCTGGGCTGCCTGCCAACGATCCTCGAGTTCTGCCAGGCCTGCCAGGTCCGCATCGCGAGCAGACTCCGCCGCGGCCCGTGCCTGCTCGAGACGAGATGCCTCAGCAGCAGCTGACCGGGCAGCCGTGCCGAGATCCCCGAGCCGCTGCGCGACTGCTGAATGTGCGGCATCCGACTCGTGCAGCGCGGCCAGCGCGCTCTCGACAGCCGCCGATCGGCGAGCTGCAAGCTCACGGGCATTCTCGAGCTCGTTCTGTAATGCGGTGCTGCGGGCCTGCGCCTCGGCGTACTTGCTCTCGGCGTCTTCCAGCGCGGCCCGAACTTCGATCGCACTGGGCGCACTCACCGAGCCGCCGAAGGCCCAATCCGCACCCAGCACATCCCCTTCGGCGGTCACGACCCGAAGCCTGGGATGGGTCTCGACCAGTCGTAGTGCTTCATCGATCGTCGGCACAACTGCCACCCGGTCCAGGGCCCGGGCAAGGGCCGCGGACAGCTCAGCCGGGCCGGCGACCAGCTCCCGGACCCAACGCGCCCGGTTTGGCAGGGAGGGCCAGGAGTCCACCGGCGCAGCGGCGGGCCCACCCCCGACAAGGACGCCGGATCGACCCGCGTCATGAGAACGCAGGTAGGTCAACGCTGCCACGGCATCACTGGGCGTTCGAACAGCAACGGCATCGGCGACCGGCCCGAGCGCTGCCGCGACCGCCAACTCGAATCCGGGCTCCACCCGCAGTAGGGCCGACAAGGACCCCAGCAAACCTGGGAAGGACTCTGCGAGCAGGGCGCCTGCTCCGTCCCTTCGGTGCAGCCCCTCGGCCAACGCTTCGGCCCGAGCGCGCCACGCGTCACGTTGGCGTTCGGCTTCCCGCTCGGCCTCGGTCAGGCGGGCGACCTGGGTGGCGGTCGCCTCGTAGGCAGCCACCGCAGCGTCATGGCCGGCGTCGAGACTCTGCTCGGAATCGCCCAGCTCCCCGATCTCACTTTCGACCGCCTGGAACTGCGCGGCGGCCCGCTCGGCCCGGGTCCGTGCCTCCCCCACTGCAGCGGTCAGCCGGCTGATCTCGTCCTCGGCTGCACCGGCCCGGCTGCGGACGGCCTGAAGGTCGCCGGCCAAGCGGGCCAAGCCCTCGCGACGGTCTGCCTCGGCACGTGCCACCCGCACCAGTTCGTCCTCGGCGTGACGCAACTGCTCCTCGAGTTCGGCCCGGGTGGTCAGTGCCGTGCGCAGCCGAGCGTTCTCCGCGGCGAGATGACCATCCAGTTCGTTTCGTTCTGCCTCGACGGCGGCTGCCTCGACTTCGAGCGCTTCCGGATCCCGTCCGGGGGGAGGTTCGGGCAGGGGTGCGGAAAGGTGGCGGGTTCGCTCGGCGGCCAGCTGATGGGTACTGCGAAGTCGCTCGCCCAGCGCCGAGAGCTGGTACCAGATCTCCTGAGCGCGAGCCAGCGCAGGCGCAGTCTGACCCAAGCTCGCCTCCAGCTCCGCCTCGCGCGCGTTGGCGGCACTCAGCTCGGCTCCGACGGTGCTGCGGCGCACTCGGATGAGCTCCTCCTCTGCGAGCTCTTCGTCCAACGCCCCCCGTAGGGTGACCAGGTCGTCGGCCAGCAGTCGAAGCCGAGCATCACGCAGGTCGGCCTGCACCGACTGGGCCCGACGAGCCACCTCGGCCTGACGGCCCAGGGGCTTGAGCTGTCGGCGGAGTTCCTCGGTCAGGTCACCGACCCGATCGAGATTGATCTGCATCGCGTCGAGCTTGCGAATCGCCTTCTCTTTGCGTTTGCGGTGTTTGAGGACTCCGGCAGCCTCCTCGATGAATCCGCGGCGCTCCTCCGGGCGGGCTGCCAGGACGGTGTCGAGCTGGCCCTGGCCGACGATGATGTGCATCTCGCGGCCGATGCCGGAATCGGAGAGCAGTTCCTGGATGTCGAGCAGCCGGCACGACGATCGGTTGATCTCGTACTCACTCTCACCCGAGCGGTACATCCGGCGGGTGATCGAGACCTCGGTGTAGTCAATCGGCAGTGCGCCATCAGAGTTGTCGA
>Ga0190275_10001787_pt1 | contig 15800 bp, 14 predicted proteins | sample Popmic550T_FD_133745 | JGI IMG/M metagenome (GOLD analysis project Ga0190275, IMG submission 133745) | Populus adjacent soil microbial communities from riparian zone of Yellowstone River, Montana, USA - 550 T | ecosystem: Environmental > Terrestrial > Soil > Riparian zone > Trees stand | place...
CGCGCCGAGCCTCCACCAGTTCAAAGAGGCGTTGCGAGCGATACAGCGACTCGCCTCCGACATCGTCCAGTCCCGCCCCGGCGGCGACTACGCGCTCGAAGGCGGCGAGCAGCCTTACGTCTATGGCGACGAAGCGCCGGAAGGCCCTTGGTCGGGCACGCCCATACGCAGCCGCGCCGAGGCGTACCAGCGTCTCGCCGAGGCCGCCGACTACCTTCTCAGAACTGAGCCGCACAGCCCCACCCCATACCTCGTCAAGCGCGCGGTCGAGTGGGGCGCGATGAGTCTCAATCAGGTTCTACAACAGATCGTGCACAACGACGCGGAGATGCAGGAGCTTAACCGCCTGCTGCGTCTGACGGGCACGGACGAGTGGAAGAAGTGACGGGCCGCACGCGCCGCTTCACGCGCGGCCCGACAGAAGCGGTGATTTAAATACAAGCAGGAGAAGTTAAATAACCCCGAAACCCGAAGTAAGCCGGAAAGGAGTCAGGAATGCCAGAAAGCACACAACACAAACTCGACCGCGTTCGACCCCCCCGCGTGCAGATTACATACGACGTGGAGATAGGCGACGCAATCCAAAAGAAGGAGCTACCTTTCGTCGTCGGCATCATGGCCGATCTCTCAGGTAAGCCGGCAGAACCGCTGCCGCCCCTGCGTGATCGCAAGTACGTCGAGATAGACCGCGACAACTTCAACGTCATCATGAAGTCCATCGCGCCCCGCCTCGCGCTGCGCGTGGACAATCGCCTCACGAGCAACGGCGACGCGATGAACGTCGAACTCAGCTTCAAGAGCCTCGACGACTTCAGCCCGATCAACGTGCTCAAGCAGATCGAGCCGCTCCGCCGTCTCTTTGAGGCGCGCACGCGGCTCGCAGACCTTCTTGCCAAGCTCGACGGCAACGACGCGCTCGACGCCCTCTTGCAGGACGTTGTAAAGAGCACGGAGGGCATGCAGGAGATCAAGACCGCGATAGGAGGTAACGGTAATGGCCAAGAAGGATGAGAAGCAACCCGAACCGCAACCGCAGGGCGAAGGCGCGCAGGCCGCCGAAGTCGGCCTGCTCGACTCGATCATTGAGAGGGGCAAGATGGCGCGCGACGAGGCGCAGCGTCCATACGCGCGCGACCTCATCGGCGAGTTCGTCTCGCAGGTGCTAGATTCCTCGATAGCGGTCGGCGAGGACACCGTGGCGATGATTAACCAGCGCATCGCCAAGATAGACCAGATGCTCACAGACCAGCTCAACGAGGTCATGCACGCCGCCGAGTTCCAGCGTCTCGAAGCCTCTTGGCGCGGACTGAACTACCTCGTGATGAACAGCGAGACGGGCACGACGCTCAAGCTCCGTCTCTTAAACGCCACGAAGGCCGAAGTGATGAACGATCTGGAGCGCGCCGTCGAGTTCGACCAGAGCGTTCAGTTCAAGCAGCTCTACGAAGAGGAGTACGGCACGTTCGGCGGCTACCCCTACAGCGTGCTGGTCGGCGACTACGAGTTCGGTCGTCACCCGCAGGACATGGCTTGGCTTGAGAAGATGTCGAACGTCGCGGCGGCGGCGCACGCGCCGTTCATCGCGGCGGCAAGCCCCAAGCTCTTCGACATGGACTCGTTCACGGAGCTTGGCAAGCCGCGCGATCTGGCGAAAATCTTCGAGAGCACCGAGCTTGTCAAGTGGCGCAGTTTCCTCGAGAGCGAAGACTCGCGCTACGTCGCGCTCGCGCTCCCGCACATACTCCTGCGCCTCCCCTACGGGCCGGACACGTGCCCCGTCGAGGAGTTCGACTTCCGCGAGGACGTTGACGGCAAGGATCACGCGAAGTACCTGTGGGGCAACGCCGCCTACGCGCTCGCCGCGCGCATGACGAGCGCGTTCTCGCAGTACAAGTGGACTGCCGCGATTCGCGGCGTCGAGGGCGGCGGCATCGTCGAGGGGCTGCCCACCCACACCTTCCGGACGGACGAGGGCGACATCGCTCTCAAATGCCCGACCGAGATCGCCATCACCGACCGGCGCGAGAAGGAGCTGAACGACCTCGGCTTCATCTCGCTCATCCACTGCAAGAACACGGACTACGCGGCCTTCTTCGGCGGGCAGACCGCGCAGAAGCCGAAGGTCTACAACACGCCGCAGGCGACCGCGAACGCGCGCGTCTCCTCGCAGCTTCCGTACATCATGGCCGCGTCGCGCTTCGCCCACTACATCAAGGTGATCATGCGCGACAAGGTCGGCAGCTTTATGACGCGCGACAACGTCGAGAAGTATCTCAACACGTGGATAGCCGACTACGTCCTGCTAAACGACAACGCTTCGCAGGCGTCGAAGGCGGCTTACCCGCTGAGGGAGGCGCGCGTTGACGTGGTTGAGATTCCGGGCAAGCCGGGCTGCTACCGCGCGACCGTCTTTTTGAGGCCGCACTTCCAACTGGAAGAGCTGACGGCCTCGATCCGTCTGGTCGCGGAGCTGCCGCCGCCCGCCGCCGCGTGATGTTGGATTGCGGAATGCGGATTTCGGATTGCGGATTGATGAGAGCAACGCTGTTCTCGATCCGCGATCCGCGATCCGAAATCGCATTCGGCAAAGCCTGAACTATTGAAAGATTAAAAGAAGGAGTGGAGGAACAATGGACGTTTTAATTCTGGACATGGGCTCAGACGTTAAGGGCGAATCGAACCTGACCGACTTCAAAGACAAGATGGAGCTTCTCAGTTTCAGCCACGGCGTCGCCATGCAGATCACCGGCGACATCTCGAACTCCGAGCGCACGTCGGGTAAGCCCAATCATCAGGACATGACTGTGACGAAGTATCTCGACGCGGCCTCGCCCGTTTTGAATCAGGGCTGCTGCATGGGCACGGCCTACCCGAAGGTTGACATCATCATCGGGCGCAACGACAGCGGCAAGGTCGTCGAGCTGATGCGCTACACGATGAAGAACTGTCTTATCTCGTCAATCTCCATCGGCGGCGGCGGCGGCGACAAGCCGGTCGAGACGCTGACCTTGAACTACAACCAGATCACGTGGAACTTCAGCGCGCAGAAGCCCGAAGTCGGCATCGAGGGCAAGGTGGACGGCAAGTGGAACCTCTCGACGAACAAGGCCGAGTGACCGCGCCGCCCGCGTGTGTGAAACGTGATGCGTGACCCCAAACCCGTGGAAGGCGGGCGCGCGCTCCTCTTCGAGCGGCTCGTTGACACCGAGCCGCGCTCGCGCGAAGAGGAGGCGCAGCCCCTGCGCGTCCACGACCGTGAAGAGCTGAAGGAGTCTGTGCGGCGGGAACTGGCGCGGCTTTTGAACACGCGCTCGTCAGTCCCGTCGCACCTGCTCGTCGGCGCGCAGGAAAGGACTGTGCTCGACTACGGCATACCGGATTTTTCGTCGCTCTCTGCACAGTCCGGCGACGACCAGAACCGGCTCGCGCGCATCATCGCGCAGGCAATCACGGCCTTCGAGCCGCGACTTCGCGACGTGCAAGTCGTCGTCGAGCGCATGCGCGCAAACGACCGCGCGCTTTTGCTTCGCATAAACGCCGTGCTCGCCGTGGGGTTGCTCGCCGAGCCGGTCTCGTTCCCCGTGCTTGTTCGGACGAAGACGGGTGAAGCGGAGGTGCATGAAGACAACGAGCCAGCATGAGGAGCTGCTCCGTTACTACAAGGACGAGCTTACCTACCTGCGGCGCATGGGCGGCGAGTTCGCGCGTCTCTACCCGCGCGTCGCGACGCGTCTTGAGCTTGGGCGCGACGAGTGCGCCGACCCGCAGGTCGAGCGTCTGCTCGAATCCTTCGCCTTCCTCACCGCGCGCCTACAACGCGACCTCGACGGCGAGCTGCCGGAAATCACGACGGCCCTTCTTGGCGTCCTCTACCCGCAGCTTGCAAGCCCCGTCCCGCCGATGTCTGTCGCGCGTTTTGACGTTGACCCCGAACAGGGCAAGCTCACCACGGGCTTTCCAATCGCGCGGCACACGCCGCTCTTCGCGTACACTTCCGCGGGGCATGTGTGCCGCTTCCGCACATGCTACGACGTAAAGCTCTGGCCGCTCGTCGTGGAGTACGCGGGCTTCGAGGACACGGGGCAGTTCGACTTTCTCGACACGATGACGAACGTCGCCGCCGTGCTTCGCGTCAAGCTCCGCGTCGCGGGCGGCGCGCTCGCTGACCTTGAGCTAAAAAAACTTCGCTTCTATCTGAGCGGCGACCCCGCGCTCGCGGGCACGCTCTACGAGCTTCTGTTCTGCAACACGCGCGGCGTTGCGCTGCTGCCCGAAGGCGAGTCGCGGCCCGTGCATCTGCCGCAAGGCTCGATACTCCCCGTCGGCTTCGCCTCGGACGAAGACGTGCTGCCGTACCCCGCGCAGGCGCATCCCGGCTACCGGCTCTTGCAGGAGTATTTCGCCTTCCCCGAAAAGTATCACTTCTTCGACCTCGATAATCTGGACGCGCACCGCCGAGGCTCGACGCTCGACATACTGTTCCTGCTCGACCGCATGCCCGCCGAGTACCTCTCCGTTGACGCGGACACATTCGCTCTGGGATGCACGCCCGTCATCAATCTGTTTCGCAAGACGACCGAGCCGATACGCCTCGACCACCGAAGTCTCGAATACCGTCTCGTCGCGGACAAGCGGCGCGAGCGGACGACAGAGATTCACTCCGTCCTCTCGGTGTCGGCCACGTCCGGCGCGGACGAGCGCACGCGCTACTTCGAGCCGTTCTATTCCTACAACCACGCGATGGACGGCGACGAGCATCGAGCCTTCTGGCACGCGCGCCGCCAGCCGTCGCTCAACCGCGACATCCCCGGCTCGGAAGTCTTCCTCTCGTTCCTCGACCTCGATTTCAAGCCGACGCGCCCGCCCGCCGACACCGTCTACGCGCACACGCTCTGCACGAACCGCGAGCTTGCGACGCAGCTCCCGGCGGGCGCGGCCTTGCAGATCGAAGAGCAAGCGCCGCTGTTCGGCATCGCGTGTCTTACGAAGCCGACCTTTCCCGCGCAGCCTCCGCTTCGCGGCGCGGCGATGTGGCGACTGGTCTCGCACCTTTCTCTCAATCACCTCTCGCTCTCCGAGGGGCGCGACAGCCTCGCCGCGCTGCGCGAGATTCTCAAACTCTACAGCGCGGCGGATCGCCCCTCGACGCAGCAGCAGATAGCGGGACTCGTCGGTCTTGAGACACGCAAGGTAGTCCGCCGCGTGGGCACGGATGCGTGGCGCGGTTTTTGTCGCGGCACGGAAGTGACAGTCGAGTTCGACGAAGATATGTACGTCGGCAGCGGCGCGTTCCTTCTGGGCGCGGTGCTGGATAAATTTTTCGCGCTCTACGCCTCGGTCAATTCGTTCACGCAGCTCCGCATCAAGAGCCGGCAGCGCGAAGGAGTCTGGAAACAGTGGCCTCCCACGGCTGGGGAAAAGATAGTTCTGTAGACGAGTGGCTCTACGAAGAGCCTTACCGCTTCGATTTTTTTCAGGCGGTGAGACTTCTTGAGATGGCCGACTCAAAGTCTGCGCCCGTCGGCGAAGGGGCGGAGCCTGCGCGCGAGGCCGTGCGCTTCAAATCCTCCATCGGACTTGCGTTCGCGGCGAGCGACGTGGCCGACGTGAGGCCCGCGGGCGGCGAGGGCGGCGCGGCTGAGATGACGGTGAACTTCATGGGGCTTGCGGGGGCCATGGGGCCGCTGCACACGCCCTCGACCGAGCTTATCATTGAGCGCGCGTGGCACAAGGACACGGCGCTCCGCGACTTCCTAGACATCTTCAACCACCGCCTCGTCTCGCTCCTCTATCGCATACGCAAGCTACACCGCATCGGCCTCGACAACGCGCCGCCGGGCGACGAGCGCGTCTCGGAATATCTATATTCGGTGGTCGGCCTCGGCACGCCCAACTTGCGCGGGCGAACGCAGGTCAAAGACCGCGCGCTTCTCTACTACGCCGGACTGCTAGGCCAACAGCCGCGCTCGATGGCCGGACTCGAACGCCTGCTCTCGGACTACTTCCGCGTGGGCGTGCAAGGCCGCCCGTTCCGTGGATGCTGGCACGCGCTTGAAGAGAGCCAGTGGACTTTGATCGGCGCGAAGGGGCGCAACCGCGCGCTCGGCGCGGACGCGATTGTCGGCACGCGCGTTTGGGATCAGCAGGGCGCGTTCGAGGTCGTCTTAGGCCCGCTCACGCTCGCGGAGTTTCTCGACTTCCTGCCGACGGGCTGGGCCTTCCGTCCTCTGTGCGATCTGACGCGCTTCTACGTCGGCGACGAAGTGGACTTCGTCTTCCGCCTGACCTTGCGTGCGGGGGGAATCCCCGCGACGCGGCTCGGCGCGAAGGGCGGCGCGCGTTTGGGTTGGACTTCGTGGCTGAAGACTAAAGAGTCGGCGGAGGACGACACGCAGGTCGCGGTCTCTCCCGCGTCTTTGCGCGCGTTTGCGGGCGCGGTGAACATACCTTACTTCGGACTGCCGCCGGACAAGCTCGCGGAGCTTGTGGCGCGCATGCAGTCGCACAGCTTCGAGGCCGGGCGCGTCGTCGTGCGGCAGGGCGAAATGGGCAACTCGATGTTCGTCGTCCGTCGCGGCTCGGTAAAGCTTCTGCGCCGCGACGAGGACGGAAGGGAGACGCACCTCGGCACGCTCGGCGCGGGCGACTACTTCGGCGAGCTTGCGCTCATCACGGGCAAGGTGCGCCGCGCGACAATCGTCACGCTCGGAGAGTGCGAAATTCTTGAGCTTAAAAAGCAAGACCTCGAAGAGTTCACCACGCGCTACCCGCGCTTCGCGGCTGCGCTGCGCGCCTACGCCGAAGTGCGTATGCAAAAGGGGAAGAAGTAGAAAGTGACGAGTGACAAGTGACAAGAAAGAACTTGTCTTAACTCGTCACTTGTCACTCGTCACTCGTCACTGAAATCATGAGCGCCACTTACAAGCAGGATACGCTGAAGCTACAGGTCACGACGCCGCTCGGGGCGAACAAGCTACTCGTGCGCGCGTTCAGCGGCGAGGAGCAGATTTCCGGCCTCTTCCGTTTCGACGCCGAGATGGTCTCCGAAGACAAGTCGCTCGACTTCGGCGCAATCGTCGGCAAGGGCGCGACCGTCACGCTCTCTCTGAACGACGGCACGAAGCACTACTTCAACGGCGTCGTCACGCGCTTCGTTCAAGAGGACTCGAACGAGCGCTTCGCCACATACCACGCGGAGCTTCGCCCGTGGCTCTGGCAGCTTACGCTCAGCGCCAACTGCGCCATATTCCAGAACAAGTCAACGCCCGACATCATCAAGGGACTCTTCACCGAGCTTGGCTTCACGGACTTCAAAGACTCGCTTACGAAAACTTACGACGCGCGCGAATACTGCGTGCAGTACAACGAGACCGCGTTCGATTTCGTCTCGCGCCTGATGGAAGACGAAGGCATCTTCTACTTCTTCGAGCACGAGGACGGCAAGCACACGCTCGTCCTCGCCGACGACGCCGACGCGCACGCGGTGTGCCCCGGACTCGACGAAGGCGCGCGCTACCGCAGTTCCGCAATCGAGCACACGGACGACCGCGCCGTCACGAGCTGCCGCATCGAGCAGCTGGTCGTCACGGGCACGTTCGCGCACGACGACTTCAACTTCGAGACGCCCTCGACCGATCTTAAAGTCGAAGCCGCGGGCGAGTCGGGCGGGATGCGCGTGTACGAGTATCCCGGCGGCTTCGTCAAAAAGGACGCGGGCGAGACGCGCGCCAACGTGCGTCTCGAATCGCACGAGCATCCGAAGAAAGTCCTGCGCGGCGAAGGCCACGTGCGCGCCTTCGCTGCCGGTTACAAATTCGACCTCAAAGACCACTATCGCGACGACGCGAACACTACTTACGTCCTTCGCTCCGTCTCGCACGCCGCAACGCAGGAGCGCTACACAAACTCCTTCGAGGCGTTCCCCGCCGACTCGCCTTTCCGTCCGCCGCGCACGACGCCGCGCCCCTTCATCGCGGGCGTGCAGACGGCCATCGTCACGGGCAAATCGGGCGAGGAGATTTGGACGGACAAGTACGGTCGCATCAAAGTGCAGTTCCACTGGGATCAGAAGGGGAAGAACGACGAGAACTCTTCGTGCTGGATTCGTGTGGATCAGAGTTGGGCCGGAAAGGGTTGGGGTGGTATCTTTCTTCCGCGCATCGGGCAGGAGGTCGTCGTCAGCTTCGAGGAAGGCGACCCCGACCGCCCCGTCGTCACGGGCGCGGTCTACAACGCCGAACAGGTCGTCCCATACACGCTTCCAGCCGAGCAGACCAAAAGCACCATCAAGACCAACACGTCAAAGGGCGGCGCGGGCTTCAACGAGTTCCGCTTCGAGGACAAGAAGGCCTCGGAGGAGATTTACCTGCACGCGCAGAAGGATCACAACATCGTCGTCGAGAACGACCGCACGAAGAAGGTCTTGAACAAAGAGACCAACACGATCAAGAGCGACCGCTCGACGACGATTCAAGAGGGCAACGACACATACGTCGTCGCCAAAGGCAACCGAACGTTTCAGGTTCAGACCGGCACAGAGACATACGAAGTGAAGGGCACGCGCGACGTGACGGTTACGGGCAACGAGACGCACACGGACAAGGCGGATTTTACGCAGAAGGTGACGGGCAACTACACGCTCGAAGTGACGGGCAACTACGAGCTGAAGGTGACGGGCAACGTGACCATAAACGTCACAGGCTCGGCCAACTTCAAGTCAACGGGCGCGATGTCGCACGAGTCGTCGGTGGCGATGACGAACAAGGCGCTCTCGATCACGAACGAGGCGCAGACCGCCATCACAAACAAGGGCAACGCCTCCAACACGGTCGAAAGCTCCGGCATCACGACCATCAAAGGCTCGCTGGTGAAGATCAATTAAGTGATAAGTGATAAGTGATGAGTAATGAGAAAGAGCCTTGCCTTCTCTTATCGCTTATCGCCTTCGGGGGAAGTTGGGATGTCGGAAGTTCAGGAGCGTGGCGAGCATCGAGGGGGCGGCGTGCCGGACGGCGAGTTCGTCACGCGCGACGACGGGGGGCGCGTCGTGCAGAAGTCGAATTTCAAGCAGGGCTTGCTCGAAGGCCCGACGACGATGTTTGACGAGGACGGCGAGGTCGCTCAACGCGTGAGCTTCCGCGGCGGCTTGATGGACGGCGAGATGGTCGCCTACGCGAAGGGGAGCGTGCTTGTGAAGTCGTCGTTCAAGGCCGGAAAGCTCGAAGGCGAGTCGTTGACGTGCGACGAGGCGGGCAGGGTCGTTGCGCGCGCGTCGTACAGGTCGGGGAAGCTCGACGGAGACTCGATCTGGTACGACAAAGAGGGGCGCGTCATCAAGCGCTCGCAGTACCGCGCTGGCCGGCTCGAAGGCTTCTCGGTCGAGTACTTCCCTTCGGGGAAAGTTCTCACGCGCGCGCAGTTCAAGTCGGACAAGCTCGAAGGCGAGTTCGTCGAGTTCGCGGAGGACGGCAAGGTTGTGCAGCGCGTCCTCTACAAGGCAGGGAAGCCGCAGCCCGCCGGGCAGAGCGCGCGACGCTGAAAGCGGTAAGGTCGAGGTTTGAAGTAGCGAGCGCAAAGAAGCGCGCAGGGAAAGGAGCATCAAAGTCATGGCGATTCAGGTCTGCATGGGCGCGATGCTTCAGTGCAGCTTCGGGGCCGCGCCAAGCACTTTGGTCGTTCTGCCGTCGAACAAGACGCTGACTCAGACGCCCGCGGCGACGATCATGGATCACGCGCCGCTCGTGAACATCATGCCCTTCGGCATGTGCTCGTCGCCTGCGAACCCCACGGTCGCGGCGGCGACGGCGGCGGCGCTGGGCGTTCTGACGCCCATGCCTTGCGTGCCCGCGACGGCCTCGCCGTGGATCGTCGGCGCACCCACGGTGATGATCGGCAACATGCCCGCGCTCAACAACAGCTCGAAACTGATGTGCAACTGGGGCGGCGTGATTCAAATCGTCAACCCCGGCCAAACGACGGTGATGATTCCTTGAGAAGGTAGTGTTAGGAGGTTAGAGATGGTTTACGATTATTCATTCGACGGAAAATCACTCGGCGCGTTGTTCGCTTGCTCCGCAGTGCTGTGCGTCCTGCTCTTCTTCGCGGGCGTGCTGGTCGGCACGGGCTGGAGCGCGAAGGCGACAACGAACGCGGACGCGCAACCGGCGCTGCAACCCGCCCCGGCACAGTCCGACACGGCGCAGCCCATCCCCGCACAGCCCGCCTCGGTCGCATCGCTGCCGCGCGCGACGAGCGCGTTGCCGCAGGAGCCTGTCCTCTACGACGACCCCGTGAGGCAGGAGTACGCGGCGCAGGGCTACGGCGCGCAAGGCTACAACGCGCGTGGCTACGAGCAGCAGGGCTACGGCGCGCAAGCCCCTGAGCGACAGAGCTACGGCCCGCGCGGTTACGCGGCGCAGGGCACGCAAGCCGGAGTGCAGCCGCAGCCGACGGAGCAGCGCGCCGCGCCGTCCTTCAACGGCAGGCGCGAGGCCGACAGGTTGAGCGCTCTCTCCATTGATCCAGACCCGCGAGTAGTTGAGGAGGCCGACGTGCCCGCGAGCGCGCAGCCTTCGGGCACGCCGAACTACTCCGTGCAGGTCGGCGGCGCATATCTCGACGAGCGAGAGGCGCGCAGGCTCGCGGGCGAGCTTGAGAACAAAGGCTACACGCCCACGGTCTTCAGCGGCACGGACGCGGAGGCGCGCGTTTGGTACGCCGTCCGCATCGGCGCATACGCGAGCGTTAAGGACGCGGGACAAGCGGCCAACAACTTCGCGCGACAGGAGAGGATGAAGGCCGCCGTCCGCCCCGCAGGCTCTCTGTGATGCGCTCGACGCGACGGAGACATCTTTACGGTCGGCAAGAAACTTTACCGTTTCGACGCGCGGCGTTGTACTATTCATGTCAACGCAAGCCTCGCAAGCCTCGTTGAAGAAGACCTCGCGCTAACTTTTTTTGGTCGGGAGAATTGAGTTATGAAAAAGCCTCCGCAGAATCCTCGCCGGAACGCAACTGCCGCCCCCAGCGCGGGCGCGCGACCGGGCGGCTTTCCTCAGCGTCAGAGCGCACAACAGGCGAAGCCTGCCGCAGCCGCGCCGCAGCCGAAGATAAGCGCCGCGCCGCAACTCAACCGAGCGCACGCCGCGGCGCACACGTTGCAGCCGAAGATGAATGCAGCGACGCCGCGCGCCGCGGCGGACTCAAGCGGCGCAGGACTGCCCCACGGAGTGATTCAGGCCAACGTCATCGGCGGCACGCGCGCTCTCTTCGGCCACCTCGTCGCGCTGCACGCGGCGGCGCAACGCGAGTCGGTGTCGCGCGCCGCTTCCGTGCAGCGCCACGTCGCGGCGGGCCATGCTGCGTCTCGCGTAAATACCGCAAGCGCGCAGACGGTTCAGCGCAAAAGCTCGGTCGGAGTTGACGCCTTCAAGGTCGCGCTCCAGCCGAAGAGCGGCGGGCTGCCGCTTCCCACGGAAGTGCGCGCGAAGATGGAGTCGGCCTTCGGCTCGGACTTCTCAGACGTTCGCGTGCACGTCGGCCAAGAGGCCTCGCGCATCGGCGCGCTCGCCTACACGTGGGGCACGAACATTCACTTCGCGCCCGGCCAGTACAACCCGCACACACTTCAGGGGCAGAAGATTCTCGGCCACGAGCTTTGGCACGTCGTGCAGCAGAAGTCGGGGCGAGTGAAGAACCCATTCGGCGGCGGCGTGGCCGTCGTGCAGGATCACGCGCTCGAAGCCGAGGCCGACCGCATGGGACTCAAGGCGGCGATGACGGCGACGCCGCGAGACATCTGCTGCGGCGAATAGTAAGGGAGTGCGACGGCGATGACCTCAAGAAAAGACCTGACCGCGCAGGCGGGCGCGCGCCTCCTGCCGGGGAAACTTCCACACGGACAGCCGCGCCAGCCGGGCGTCGCGCAGCCGAAGACGGCTGGCACACAGCAGATGCGAGCGAGGCCAGCGGCGCCGCCCGTGTATCGCCCGCAGCCCGCGCCGAAAGTGTTGCAGTGTAGGAGAGACGAACTCGTAAAGTCTGCTACGCGGCCCTTCAACGTTCAGCCGCCGGTTTTAAGGCCCGGCACAAGACCCTTCACAGTTCAGCAGCCCGCTCCATTCGGACGCCACGCGCCCGCCGCCGCGCCCGCAGTCGCTCCGCACGCGAGCGCCATCCGCAAACCGCCCGCCGTGCTGCGCGCAGCGCAGAAGACGGTCGGGAGTCGCGGCGCGGGCGGCATGGTTCAGTTGAAGCCGACGCCGTCGGGCGTTTCGGGCGCGCACGCGCCGCGCCGTTTCACGCAGCCCCCGGCGAATAACTTTCAAACCCGTCCGTCGGTTATTCAAACCTTTAAGTTCAGGTACGAGATTGCATCTGTTACTAAAACAATTAACACGGAAACCTACAGTGTAGGGACGCACTCGAATGAAGAGCCGGGAATGATACTCTGGTTGCAAAAAATCCTCGAAAGTGACTTCGACCCAGAGACCGTGGACGATTTAACTAAGAAGGACAAAGAGGAGATTCGCAAGTTCATCTCGAATCTGAGGGGCAACCGTCCGACGAACCGTCAGATGTTCGGTTATAACAATCCCTCGCACAACTCGACACTGGGTCTGGATTTGCTGGAGGATGGCGCAAATACTCCTTACGACTCGAACAAATGGAATGACAAAGAGGAGTGGCTGATGTCGCCCAACCGAAACTACGTCACCTACTCGCCCAACAGCAGGACGCAAGACTCTGTTATGACGCAGGGCCACTCGAACGTCGTACTCGGCCACGACGAGGGCGCGAGCGTTCACTTCAACCGCGTCGGTCATATGCAAACTCCGCAGCAGAACCAGCAGTACAACCAGACCAAGACGGCTTACCACGGGCTTGAGCAGCGACCGAAGTCGAACAAGTCGGGCGGCTCTTCGGCGCGCTACGTGAAACCGAATCAGACCCTTGGCAGTCACCAGATGTACTGGGATCCTACCCATAAAAACTACGATCCGAACTACCAGAAATAATTCGTTCGAGGAATCGAGCGCGCGGCGCGCGAGGCAACTGTCAGGTGAGCTACGTTAACGGAGCAGGGACTCAAAGGTTGAGCGGAATATTACCTAAAAGAATGAATCCCGTGTGGCAAACAGCGCCGCCCGCTCGCCCCGTCGCGCCGCCCGTGTACAGGCCGCAGCCCGTCCCGCTTGTCTTACAAGCAAAGAGGGCGAACGGTTCGCACGTCGCGAACGCCTTCACGCGCGCACAAGCCGCGCCCGCGCCGCAGCGTAAGCCGCCCGCCGCCCCTCCCGTCTACAGGCCACAGCCGACGCCGAGAGTCTTGCAGACTAAGACGCCGAACGTCGCGAACGCGCCGGCATGGCCGCGCGCAGGTCATCCGACGCTCCGGCCTCCGCAAGCCCACACGCCCGTCGCCGCGCGCCACTTCGTACAGCCTAAGTCGGGCTGCGGCCAACGTCCGCCGCACACGAATCATGGCGCGCGCGCGCACGTCGCGCCACAGGCGCACCGCCCGCAAGCAAAGCCGAATGCCGTGCAGCCGAAGCCGAGTGCTTTGCCTGCGAAGCCGTTCGCGGCGCACACACAACTCGCTCCGCGTCCGGCGACGCGACCGATGTTCGCCGCCGTGCAGTTAAAACGCCCGACGGGAGTCGTGCCCCCCCGCGCCGTATTCGCCCCCAACCGCGGCGTCATCCAGCGCGTGCTCGACGAAGATTTCAAGCACGGCGGAACTCCGAAGATGGGTGAGACCGCGGCGTGTCGCGCCTTCGCTAAAAAGGTGAGCGACTTCGTGGATCAAGCCTACAACGAGTTGATCAGCGGCAACGTGAAAGAGTGGAAGGGGGCGAAGGCCGCCACGTTCCTTGAGCTGCTCCTGAATGGGCACGGCACGGCGAAGACGCACGCCGCGAACGCGATAGAGGAGCGCGTCTACGCGCTCATGTTGAAGGCCGACATGACGCTCAAGTGGGTGCCGCAATTCGCGGACGCGATGGGCAGTGCGTCCAAGCCCGACATAGTCATCCACCTGCCGAGCGGCAACGAGGCGCTCGTAGACATAACCTCCGATAGGGGGCACATTCTAGGTAAGGCCGGCGGCTGGACGACGAGCGAGCGGTACGTCTACGTAGCCGAGGCCTACTTCCACTCGGTGCGAGAAGAGCACATCGCCAACATCAAAAGCGCGATAGAGAAGGGCGGGATCAAGTTGGAAGACGCTCTAGAGTTGAGGAAGCAGGCGGACGCTGCGAGGAGGAAGAGGCTGAAGGCCTTGATGGAAGAGAGACGGATTGTGCGGGAGGGATTCCGCGAGTACGGTTCATTCAGTAACTACGCGTTGACTGAATTTTCATCCCTGCCGAAGAGCCAACGCATGACGGCTGCGGCGCGATACCTGCGGGCGAACGGGATAGTCGTGAAGGGAATGAGGCGGGCTAAGGGAAAGCGCAAGCCCAGCCTTGAGACGTTAAAGAAGAAGAAGGCGACGGCGAGGAAGGTGAGGGCCGCGAAGGAAAAGAAGTCGGCGGAAGAGTTGCTCGCAACGCTAAAGACCCCGAAGCTGACCGTGCCCATGAAGAGGTCAACGAGGAGGGCGGTCGTCGCCAAAAAGAAGACAGCGACCCCCGTGGTCATCCATAAGTTCTTGAAGTGAGCGGAGGGGAGACGCCGACGGAGCATTCCTCAGTCCCGAAGCCGTCCGACGCCGAAACGACGGCCACATCATCTCAATGAGCAAGCCACGTCACATCCCCGGCAAGGTTCAGACGGGCGGCCCGGCCCACACCGCCCGCGCAAGCGGCGGCGTCCGGCCTCAAGCAGTCGTACAGCCGAAGGGCGCTCGCGTCCCGAGTCCGCCCACACTCCCGCGCCGAACGCCCGTCGCGCCCCCCGTCTACCGCCCGCAGCCCGTGCCCAGGGTCGCGCAGCTTAAGCCCTCCGCGTTCGTGCCGCCGAAGGTCGCTCGCCCCGCGCCGCCGCGCCCCGCCGCGTTCCGGTCACAGCAGCCGACGCCTCCCGCTCATCACGTCGCCGCTCAACTCCGACCGCCGACACCTCCGCGCCCACACGCGCCCGTCGCGCGCCCAGCCATCGTGCAGCGGGCGACCGTCCGCGCAACGGCGCGCGGAGTCGTGCAGGCCATCAAACTCTACCCGAACCTTCACCCCGGCGCGGTCGAGCGAGTCGAGCCGAGCAGCGTCTTCCGTCTGGAAAATTTCACCGACCAGTACAGGCTACGCAAGACGGACAGCCACGGCGTCTACGTCCCGAACCAGCAGTACAACTTCGTTCGGACGGGCGACGGCGCAACGCTTCTGCACAACAGGTATCGTCACCCTTCGATAGCGGAGGGGCGGCAGGTTCTATACGCGGGCGAAGCCTTCTTCAACAACGGCAAGCTCGAATGGTGGTCGAACGGGTCGGGCCACTACCAGCCCGACGCCGACGACGCCGTGCAGGCCGCGCTGCCGTTGAGCAACTTTTTCACCTATCAGCAGATCATCAAGGGCGAACACAAGCGCAAGAGAGCTTGACCGGGCTACGTCAGTAGCGGAGGCAGCGACGGCCATGAATCAAAGAAAGAACGGACTGTCGCAGGGAAACGGAGCGAGCCAATCTCATAATAAAAATATGAGCAATGCTCAGACTCACGCGCGGGGCCTCATGCAATCGAAGACGGGCGTAGCTGCGCGGAAAGGGACGCTGCCCGTCGCGCCTCCTGTCTATCGCCCGCAGCCTGCGCCGAAGGCTCTACAACCTAAAACGGCTCACGTCGCACATCCGCCGCGACACCA
>Ga0190275_10001788_pt1 | contig 15780 bp, 12 predicted proteins | sample Popmic550T_FD_133745 | JGI IMG/M metagenome (GOLD analysis project Ga0190275, IMG submission 133745) | Populus adjacent soil microbial communities from riparian zone of Yellowstone River, Montana, USA - 550 T | ecosystem: Environmental > Terrestrial > Soil > Riparian zone > Trees stand | place...
ATCGCCGTCTGCGACCGCCTGCGCGAGCTGTTGCCGCTGCTGCTCGCGGTCTCGGCCAACTCGCCCTTCCTCGACCGCCACGACGCAGGCCTGCACAGCGTCCGCAGTCAGATCTTCACCCGCAGCTTTCCCCGCTGCGGGGTGCCGTCGCCATTTCGCGACTGGCGCACCTACGCCGAGTTCATCGGCACCCTGGAGCGGGTCGGCTCGGTGGTCGAGTCGACGCAGCTGTGGTGGAGCGTGCGCCCCCACCACAAGTTCGGCACGGTCGAGGTGCGTATCTGCGACGCCCAGACGCGGGGCGGGGAGTCGCTGGCGCTGGCGGAGCTGATCGCCGCCTGCATCGCCCAGACCGCACTCGACTACGACGAGGGGGGCTACGAGGGCCGCGGCGCGCCGCTAACCGACCGCGAGATCGAGGAGAACCTCTGGCGGGCGATCCGCTACGGCGCCGGCGGGCGGATGGTCGACTTCCGGCGCGGGGAGGAGGTGCCGACCCGGGCCCTGCTCGACCAGGTGCTGGTCTGGACCGAGCCGGCGCGGACCCAGCTGGGCCTCGACCCGCAGTTGCCCGAGCGCAACGGTGCCCAGCGGGCGCGGGAGGCGCTCGACGAGGGCCTCTCGATCGAGGACATCTACCGCGATGCTGTGGCGGAAACCCGGCGAACCTACGGCGGTACCCGGCAGGCATCCGAGCGCGCCTGAGCGGCGGCTCCGGCCCTCAAATCACCATCTAGAGCGGGTCTCAGGCCTTCTCGCCGGATTCGTCTATAGACTCCCGCGCCGCCGAAAACCACCGGAGGAATAGGAAACTTGACCGACTTCTTGACTGACTACGGAGTGGTCGTAGCGCTCGTCTGCGCTGCCGCCGCCGTCGTCTATGGACTTATCGTCACTCAGCGCCTGCTCGCGAAGCCCGCGGGCAACGACCGCATGCGCGAAATCTCTGGCGCGGTGCAGGAGGGGGCCCAGGCCTACCTCAGCCGCCAGTACGTGATCATCGCCGCAGTTGCGGTGCCGATCGCGATCCTGCTGGTGTTCCTGCAGGACTGGCATACCGCGCTTGGCTTCGTGATCGGCGCTGTTCTCTCCGGCGCCACCGGCTTCATCGGGATGAACGTCTCGGTGCGGGCCAACTCGCGCGTCGCCGAGGCCGCCCGCGGCGGGGTTCCGCCTGCACTGGACGTGGCCTTCAAGGGCGGCTCGGTCACCGGGCTGCTCGTGGTCGGACTGGCGCTGCTCGGCGTCGCCGGCTACTACGGCGCCCTCGTCCTCGGCGGTGTTGACGACAAGGATGCAGTTGACGCGCTGATCGGCCTCGGCTTCGGTGGTTCGCTGATCTCGGTCTTCGCCCGTCTCGGCGGCGGCATCTTCACCAAGGCCGCCGACGTCGGCGCCGACCTGGTCGGCAAGGTCGAGGCCGGGATTCCCGAGGACGATCCTCGTAACCCGGCCGTGATTGCCGACAACGTCGGTGACAACGTCGGCGACTGCGCCGGTATGGCCGCCGATCTCTTCGAGACCTACGCGGTCACCTCTGTCGCCGTGATGTTGCTCGGCGTCCTCACCTTCACCGGTGCCAGCGGCGACTACCTGCGTGAGGCCGCTGTCTTCCCGCTGGTCATGGGCGGCGTCGCGATCATCGCCTCGATCATCGGCGCCCTCTGCGTCCGCACCAAATCGGACAAAGTCGAGGGTGCGCTGTACGTCGGCATGATCGTCTCCGGCCTGATCTCGATCGCGGCCTTCTACCCGATCACCGACTGGCTGATGTCCGACGCGCTCAGCTTCGGCCTCCAGGTTGGCGCCGATTCGATCAGCGTCACCGACCTCTGGCTCTGCGCCGTGATTGGCATCGCTGTGACGGCGCTGCTGTTCGTGATCACCGACTACTACACGTCGACCCGGTTCCGGCCGGTGAAGACGATCGCGCAGGCCTCGGAGACCGGGCACGCGACGAACATCATCCAGGGCCTCGCCCAGGGCTTCCAGTCGACCGCCGCACCGGCGATCGTCCTCGCCCTGGCGATCCTCGGCGCGAACGAGCTCGCCGGCATCTACGGCATCGGTGTCGCCGTGATGGCACAGCTCTCGCTCTGCGGTCTGATCGTCGCCCTCGACGCCTTCGGGCCGATCACCGACAACGCCGGCGGCATCGCCGAGATGGCGGATCTGCCGGAGAGCGTCCGCAACGTCACCGACCCGCTCGACGCGGTCGGCAACACGACCAAGGCCGTGACCAAGGGTTACGCGATCGGTTCCGCCGCGCTTGCCGCGCTGGTGCTGTTCGCGGCCTTCAAGTACGAGCTCGCCGCGGAGAAGCCGGAGGGCTTCGACATGGAAACGCTCTTCAACCTCAGCAGCCCTGAGGTGCTGATCGGGCTGATCATCGGCGGCATGATGGTCTACCTGTTCTCGGCCTTCGCGATCGAGGCCGTTGGCCGCGCCGGCGGCGAGGTCGTCGAGCAGGTGCGGAAACAGTTCCGCGAGCACCCCGGGATCATGGAGGGGACCGAAAAACCGGACTACGGGAAAACGGTCAGCATCGTCACCCTGGCGGCGCAGAAAGAGATGATCCTGCCCTCGCTGATCCCGATCGTGGTGCCTGTGCTCGTCGGCCTGTGGAGCGTCGATGCGCTCGGCGGCCTCCTGATCGGCGTCATCGTCGTCGGCCTCTTCGCCGCGATCAGCATGACCGCCGGCGGCGGCGCCTGGGACAACGCGAAGAAGCTGATCGAGGACGGCGCCCACGGCGGCAAAGGCTCGATGGCGCACGAAGCATCGGTGACCGGTGACACCGTCGGTGATCCCTACAAGGACACGGCCGGCCCGGCGATCAACCCGATGATCAAGGTCGCGAACATCGTCGCGATTCTGATCATCCCGATCGTCAGCTTCTAGAAGTACCGAACGGTTTCGGGGGAGGGGTCAGGTGCCCCTCTCCCGAAGACCGTCCCTCTGTGAAAGGGGCACCCGGCCCCTCCCCGAAGTACCGTTTCCATGATGCGGAAGTTGACCTACCCGCTGCGTCGGTGGCCCCGGTTCTTTAGAGCTGCTGTTGGGGCGGGTGTTGCGGGTGTTCTCTTCGTTGTGCTGCTCAACGTCTATGTACTGACGTCAGGCGACGATTCGACTTCTGAGCTGGCGGAGGTGCCGCGCACGGAAGTCGCGATCGTGCCGGGTGCCTTGGTCGAGCCCGACGGAGACATGAGCTCGATGCTGGCGGCTCGGGTCGAGCAGGCGTCTCGGCTTTGGCACGCCGGGAAGGTGGAGAAGATCCTCGTCTCCGGCGACCACGGCACCTGGAAGTACGACGAGCCGGACACGATGCGCAAGGCGCTGGTCCGCGACGGGGTGGCTCCCGAGGACGTCTTCGAGGACCACGCCGGATTCGACACCTGGGCGACGATGGTGCGGGCGCGAGAGATCTTCGAAGTGCGCGATGCGGTCGTCATCACCCAGGGCTTCCACATGCCGCGGGCACTGTTCCTCGCCGAGGAGGCCGGCATCGAGGCGACTGGATTGACGGCCGACCTGCGGGAGTGGGGTTATCAGGGCCGCAAGAGCACGGTGCGCGAGGTCCTCTCGCGGGTCAAGGCGGTCGCTGACGTCACCCTCGACACGCAGGCGCTGGCCGGGCCGAAGATTCCGATCGCGACCACCGACGGCCGCGAAAGCTGGGGGCCGGCGCCGCCGCCGGGAACCCCGCCTGCCGGCTCGCCCGAGCGCTAGTCGCAGTTGGCCAGCGAGTTCGCGTAGAAGCGCAGGTAGGCCGGCCAGTGGCGATTCCAGTAGTCGCCGTCGTGGCCGCCTGGCCAGGCATGGGCGCTGAGGTCGGCGTCGCCGGCGCGCAGGTAGTCGGCGAAGGCCTCGTTGTAGACGCGGAAGGGGTCTTGGTCGCCGTAGTCGTTCCAGATCCTGGTCCCGGCGAAGGCGTCGGGATCGCGGCGGACGGCGCCGACGACATCGTTGCGCTTGAAGTCGGAGGCGTCGTCGAAGGCGCCAGGCGCGGTTTCGCCGGCCTCGAACCAGAGGGCGGCGGAATGGCCGCCGACCGCGCAGAAACGCCGCGGATGCTGCAGGGCGAGGTTGTAGGCGCCGTAACCACCCATCGAGATGCCGCCGATCGCGACCCGGTCGGGGTCGATCCCGTAGCGCCGCACCAGCTTCGGGATTGCCTCGCGCATCACGTAGCGCCCCCAGCGCCCTTCGTCGCGGTCGTGCCAGTAGCTGTGGTCGCCGCCGTCGGGGAAGGCGACGATCGGCGCCCGGGCCCCAAGCTTCGCCAGCCCCGAGTACACGGCCTCGTTGCCAAGGGCGCTCTCCTCCGAGCCGCCGCGGCCGTGGAGGAAGACCAGCAGGCCCCGCTCGTCGCGTCGCGGCACCTTGGCTGGCACCACAACCGCCAACCCGAGCGTGCGGTCGACCGCGGCGCTGCGCACGTTCAGTCGCTCCACCTCGGCCCCGTGGTCGTCGACCGGCGCGAAGACGGTGGCGGCCAGGACGAGGTACGTACTCAGCGCCAGGAGCAGGGTGAAGACCAGGAGCGCCACCCGCCTGCGCCGGCGGATCTGAGTGGTTGTGGGCCTGCGGGGGCGGCTCATCCGGCATCAGGTTAGTGTCGCGCCGTGAGTCTGGACTGGATCAACGTCGCCGAGGCAGAACGTGAGGGGCTCGAGAAGCTCGAACAGGGCCCGCGCGACTACTTCGCGGGCGGCGCCGGCGATGAGATCACCCTGCGGGAGAACGTTGCGGCCTGGGCCCACTGGCGGCTGCGGCCGCGGGTCCTAAACGACGTCCGCGAGGTCAGCACCGCCGCCGAGATGCTGGCGAGGCCGGTGGCGATGCCGGTGCTGGTGGCGCCGGTCGCCTACCAGCGGATGGCGCACCCCGAGGCCGAGGCGGGGATGGCAGCGGGCGCCGCTGCGGCCGGCACGGTGATGTGCCTCTCGACGCTCTCGACGACCCGCCCGGCCGAGGTCGCCGCCGCCGCGCCGCAGGGCAGGCACTGGTTCCAGCTCTACGTCTTCAGGGACGCGGGGGTGACCCGGGCGCTGATGGACGAGGCGATCGACGCCGGCTTCGAGGCGATCGTCGTCACCGCCGACGCTCCTCCCGGTGGCAACCGCGAGCGCGACCGCCGCAACCGCTTCACCCTGCCGCGCGAGCTGGGGACGCCGAGCCTGACCGCCGCCACCGGCGGCGAAGAGGCGCTGACGATCGAGCAGACCTTCGCGCTGATGAACCACGCCCTCACCTGGGCCGACATCGAGGCGCTCGCCTCCGAATGCAGCGTTCCGGTCTTCGTCAAGGGCGTCCTCACCGCCGCGGACGCCGAGCTGGCGCTCGCCCACGGCGCCACCGGGGTCGTCGTCTCCAACCACGGCGGCCGCCAGCTCGACCGCTCGCTGGCCACCGCCGAGGCGCTGCCGGAGATCGCCGCGGCCCTCGACGGCCGCGCCACCCTGCTGGTCGACGGCGGCATCCGCCGCGGCATTGACGTCGCCACCGCGCTCGCCCTTGGCGCTGACGCGGTCCTGGTCGGCCGCCCCGCCCTCTGGGGCCTCGCCGCCGGAGGGGCGGAGGGGGTGGCGCGAGTGCTGGAGCTGCTGCGGCAGGAGTTCGAGCTGGCCCTCGGCCTGCTTGGCTGCACCGGCCCAGGCGCGCTCACCCGCGAGCACGTGCGTAGGGCTCCAGTCAGCGGCGTATATTCGGTCTGAGTGACCGGTTCTCGTCCTTCATAGATGGCCCAGCGCATACCCAGAGACGAGTCGCTGAGCCGCGTGCACGGGGTGGGGGCTCTGTTCTCCGCTGCCTACGGCAACGTTGGCTCCTCGATCTACTACGCCCTCGGCGTCACCGCGGCGTTCGCGCTCGGGCTGACCCCGGTTGCCTTTGCGATCGCCGGGCTGATCTTCATCTGCACCGCCGCCACCTACGCCGAGGCGACCGTGATGTATCCGGAAGCGGGCGGCTCCTCGAGCTTCGCCCGCCACGCCTTCAACGAGTTCGTCAGCTTCGTCGCCGCCTGGGGGCAGCTGCTCAACTACGTGATCACGGCGGCGATCTCCGCCTACTTCGTGCCCCACTACCTGGCGGTCTTCTGGGAGCCGCTGGCCGAGTCCCCGGTCGACGTCATCGTCGCCTCCGTCCTCGTGCTGGGGCTCGCCGTGGTCAACATCCGCGGCACCGAGGAGTCGGCAAAGCTCAACCTCGTCCTCGCGATCGCCGACCTCGCGACCCAGGCGGCGCTGGTCGTGCTCGGCCTCTTCCTCGTCTTTAGCCCGGAGATCCTGGTCGACAACGTCCACCTCGGGGTGGCGCCGACCTGGAGCGACTTCGCCCTCGGCATCGCCGTCGGGATGATCGCCTACACCGGGATCGAGACGATCTCGAACATGGCCGAGGAGGCCAAGGACGCCGCCCGCACGATCCCGCGCGCGGTCGGCTTCACGGTCGTCGCCGTGCTCGGCCTCTACATGCTGATCCCTCTCGTCGCCCTCTCGGCGATGCCGGTGACCCAGGGCGCCGGCGGCGAGTACGCGACTGAGCTCGGCACCACCTTTGCTGACAACCCGATGCTGGGGATCGCCGAGAACCTCGGCCTCGGCGCGACCCCGACCGAAGTCCTCCGCTACTACGTCGGCTTCTTCGCCGGGGTGATCCTCCTGATCGCGACCAACGCGGCGATGATCGCCGTTTCCAGGCTCACCTACTCGATGGGCCAGTACCGCCAGCTCCCCGAGGCCCTGCGCCAGCTCCATCCGCGCTACCGCACCCCCTACATCGCGATCATCGTCTTCGCGGTGATCGCGATCATCACGATGGTCCCGGGGCAGACCGAGCTGCTGGCGACGATGTACTCGTTCGGGGCGATGCTCTCGTTCACGATCGCCCACTTCGCGGTGATCCAGCTGCGCCGGATACAGCCCGACCGGGAGCGGCAGTGGAAGCCGCCGCTGAACGTCCGCGCCTTCGGCGCCGAGCTGCCGCTCACCGCGGTCTTCGGCGGGTTCGGCACCTTTGCCGCCTGGATCGTGGTGATGGCGCTGAACCCGCGCACGCTGGCGATCGGGCTCGGCTGGATGGCCTTCGGGATCACCGTCTACCTGCTCTACCGCCGCAGCCAGCGGCTGCCGTTGGCCGAAACCGTCAAGGTCGTCCTGCCAGAGCCGCTGGGGGTCGAGGAGGTCGAGTACCGAAGCATCCTCGTCGGCTTCAAGGACGACGAAGAATTCTCGCCGGAGATGGTCGCCACCGCGGTCAAGCTCGCCTCCAAGCGCCGCCGCGGCATCCACGTCCATTCGATGATGACGGTGCCGACGAACCTGCCCCTGAGCGCGAAGATGCCCGACGCCGAAGCCGAGGCCCAGAGCAAGATCGAGGAGGCGAAGCTGATCGGCGGCCAGCGGGTCACCGGCCACGTCGCCCGGGTGCGGCCCGGGCAGGCGGGCTACGCCGTCGCCGACGAGGCGGCCGAGATCAAGGCGGAGGCGATCGTGATCGGGCTCCGCTACCGCAACGGCGTCCCGCTCTACGACAAGACCCTGCAGACGGTCCTCGGCGAGCGTCCCTGCCGGGTGATCGTCGTCTCCGATCCCACCGACAAACCGCCGGCGGTCCCCGGCGCCGCGTTGATGGAGACGCCGCGGTGAACGGCGAGCGCGTCTACCGCGGCGCGATCCGCGCTTTCTCCCTGGCGATGGCGCTGATCGGGCTGGTGGTGCTGGTGGTCACCCTCGTCAACGGCGGCGGCCCCGCCTCGTTCGGGTTCCTGATCGGGATCGCCTTTCTCGCGGTCGGGGCGGGTCGGCTCTGGCTGTCGTCGAGGATGGGCGAGTGAGCACGGCGGGGGGCTCACCGCGGGAGGATGGCGCCGGGCCGGAGCGGCCGGAGGGGCTCAAGACCGAGCCGGTCCTGATGCGCGGTCTCGGCGTGCCGATGCTCTTCGCCGCGGCCTACTCGGCGGTCGGTTTCTCGATCTACTTCTCCCTCGGCGTCGTCGCCGACAAGGGCCTGGGCCTGACGCCGCTGATCTTCCTCGCCTCCGGCCTGCTCTTCGGGCTCACGACGCTGACTTACGTCGAGGGCGGGGCGATGTTCCGCCAGCGCGGTGGCTCCTCGACCTTCGCCCGCCACGCCTTCAACGAGCTGATCGCCTTCATCGCCGGCTGGGCGATCCTGATCGATTACCTGATCGTGATCGCGCTGGCGTCGCTCTCGGTGCCGCACTACCTGACCCCGCCCGGCACCGAGTTCGGTAACCCCGGCTGGGAGATCGGGATCGCCGCCGCGGTGATCGTCGTCGTCTGCGTGCTCAACATCCTCAACATCACGGGGCGGGAGCGCCAGGGACCACTCGTCTTCCTCGCCCTCGCCGACCTCGGGCTGCAGCTGCTGGTGATCGTGGTCGGTGCGTTTGTGGTCATGAATCCCGAGCGGCTGACGGAGAACATGGACCTCTTCGGCGACCCCAGCTTCCGCGACATCGTCTACGCGGCGGTGGTGGCGATGCTGGCCTACGCTGGGATCGAGGCCGCTTCTGACCTCGCGCCGGACATCGACGTCAGTCGTCGCGACCTGCGGCGGGTGGCCGGGATCGGGGCGATCGGGGTGCCGCTGGTATATGCCGGGATGGCGGCGATCGCGCTGATGGCGGTGCCGGTAGTGGCCGGCCCCGACGGGCCCCAGACCGCGCTCGGCGGCGAGTTCGTCGAGGACCCGTTGCTCGGCGTTGTCTCGGCGTTCGAACCGGGCTGGGTGGCCGAGTCGATGCGCTGGCTGGTGGCGGCGGTGGCAACGCCGGTCCTGATCTGGGCGGCCAGCATCTCGATGCTCGGCGTCTCCCGCCACATCTACACGCTGGCGATCAACCGCCAGATCCCCAGCTGGCTCGGCAAGCTCGACCGGCGCACCGCCACCCCCTACGTGGCGATCGTGATCAGCGGCCTGATCGCGATCGGGCTCGTCGTCCCCACGGACGTCAAGCTGCTCGCCGGCATCTACGCCTTCGGGGCGACGCTGGCGATCACGATCGCCCACCTCTCGATCATCCGCCTGCGGATCACCCATCCCGACAAGCGGCGCCCCTTCCGGATCCCGCTCGGCGTGCCCTGGGGTCATGCCGAGCTTCCCCTGCCGGCGATCCTGGCGGCGCTGCTCAGCGGCCTTGCCTTCCTCAGCGTCCTCGCCTACCACTCGACCGCCCGCTGGGTTGGGCTCGGCTGGATGGCCTTCGGGCTCACCTTCTACGTCGTCTACCGCAAGGTCTTCGAGGGCACGACGCTGACCCAGCGGGTCACCGTCACCGAGCGGGCGCTGACCAAGCAGGCGCCGGACATCGAGTTCAGCAACGTTCTCGTTCCCGTCTTCGGGACCAGGTTCGACGACGACATCGTCGCCACCGCGGGGCGCCTGGCGGCGGCCGAGCGGGTCGACGGACGCCGTCGCCGCGGCGTCTCGAAGATGGACGTGGTCTACGTGATCGAGGTGCCGCTGGCACTGCCGCTGGACGCGAAGCTGCCGAAGGAGCGCGAGGAACGGGCGCGGCGGGCGCTGCAACGGGCGCGCGAGGTGGGGGAGGAGTACGAGGACGTCGAGGTCACGACCGAGGTGCTGCGGGCCCGCAAGGTCGGCGCCGGGATCATCGAGGCGGCGCGACGCATCAACGCCGAGGCGATCGTGATCGGGGGAGAGGCCCCGACCAAGATCCGGGGTGGAGCGACGATTGGCGGCATCTCCGCCGCCAAGCCGGAGGAGATCGGCGCCGCCACCGAGTACGTGCTGAAGAAGGCCCCCTGCCGGGTCCTGCTCACGGCTCCGCCGGAACCCGGATAGCCGGGCGCCGGAGGGCTAGTATCCGCTCCATGTTCGTTTTGATCGTCGGCTGCGGCCGAGTCGGCTCTTCGGTGGCGCGGGCAATGCTCCGCGAGGGCCACGACGTCTCCTGCCTCGACGAGGACCCGGAGTCCCACGCCCGGCTCGAGGTCGGGCTGGACAAGAGCTGGGAGGACCTCGGCGGCCAGTTCACCGTCGGCGCCGGCCTCGAGACCGAGGCCCTGGAGGCCGCCGGGATCGAGCGGGCGGACGTCTTCATCGCCTCCACCGACGGCGACAACACCAACATCATCATCGCCCAGATCGCCCAGCGCCGCTATGAGGTTCCGACCGTGATCGCCCGCGTGCTCGACCCGCTGCGGGCCGAGTGGTACCAGCGCCAGGGCCTCAACACGGTCTGCCCGACCAGGGTCGCGATCGACATGCTCGAGGGGGCGGTCCGCGAGTCGGCCGGCCGCGACGGCACTCCCGGCAACACCCCCACGGCGGCATAGGAGCGAGGGCCGAGCCATGTACATCATCGTCGTCGGAGCGGGCAAGGTGGGCTGGAACCTGGCGCGGGAGCTGCTCGACAAAGGCCACGAGGTGACCTTGATCGAGAGCGACCGCCGCCGCTACCTGACCGTCGAGCAGGAGCTCGAGCACAACGTCTCCTACGGCGACGCCTCCGAGCTCTGGGTGCTGGAGCGGGCCGGGATCCAGCGCGCCGACATGGTGATCGCGGTTACCGGCGACGACGAGGACAACATGCTGATCTGCCAGGTGGCGAAGGAGAAGTATCTGGTCAACCAGATCATCGCCCGCGTCAACAACCCCCGCAACCGCCAGCACTTCGACCTGCTCGGGGTCAAACCTTCGGTTTCGGCCACCGACCTGATCCTGCGCCTGCTCGAGCACGAGGTTCCCGAGTACGGGCTCGTCCACCTGCTCGACCTGCAGGAGGAGCAGCTGGAGATCATCGAGATGCTGCTGGGCAAGGACTCGAGCGTCACCGGCCGCCGCGTCGGCGACCTGCAGATGCCGGAAGGCAGCTTGCTGATCTCGGTCCTGCGCGCCGGCAAGGGGTTCGTCCCCACCGCCGACACCGTGCTCGAGGAGGGCGACGAGATCCTCGCCGTGCTCGACCCGGGCAAAGAGGAGGACCTCAAAGTCCTCTTCGGTCCCGGCAACGGCAACGGCAGCGGAACCTAGCCCGTGCCCGACCGGGAGGTCGATTTCCTCCTGATCGGCGGCGGCATGGCCTCCGCCCATTGCGCCGCCGAGCTGCGCCGCCGCGGCGCCGAGGGCTCGATCCTGCTGGTCGGCCGTGAGCCCGAACCGCCTTACGAACGGCCGCCGATCTCCAAGGGCTACCTCGGCGGCGACGAAGGCCGCGAGGATGCCCACGTCAACCCGGCCTCCTGGTATGAGGAAAACGGGATCGAGCTGTTGACTGGGAAGAACGTGCTGGGGCTGGACCCCGAGGCGCGGACGGCGAAAATCCAGGGCGGGGAAGAGGTGAGCTTCGGCCAGGCCCTGTTCGGGACCGGCGCGATGGTCAACATCCTCCGGGTCGAGGGCGCCGAGAACGAGGGCATCCACTACTTGCGCGCCTTCGGCAACGCCGACGCCATTCGCGCCGAGGCCGAGGGGGCGGAGCGGGTCGTTTTGATCGGTGGCAGCTACATCGGCTGCGAGGTGGCGGCGACGCTGACCGCGCAGGGAGTGCAGTGCACGATCATCGCCATGGAGGACGTCGCGCTCTCGCGCAGCTTCGGCGCCGACGCCGGCCGCTGGTTCCAGGACCGGCTCGAATCCCACGGCGTCGCCTTCCACGGCGGCGAGACCCTGAGCGCCTTCGAGGGCGACGGCCGGGTGGGGGCGGTGATCGCCGAGAGTGGGCTCAGCGTCGAGTGCGACCTGGTGGTTGTCGGCGCCGGGGTGAAGCCGGACGCGATGCTGGCGCAGCGGGCAGGACTCGCGGTCGGCCCCGGCGGCATCGTCTGCGATTCGAAGCTGCAGACCTCGGTTCCCGGCATCTACGCGGCCGGCGACTGCTGCTCGTATGAGAGCGTCGTCCACGGCCGCCGTGTCCACGTCGAGCACTGGGACGTGGCGATGCAGCAGGGCATCCATGCCGCCGCCAACATGCTGGGGGCCGAGGCCGACTACGAAGTCGTCCCCTATTTCTTCAGCGACCTCGCCGACTGGGCGAGCATGGAGTACGTGGGGCCGGCCCACGAATGGGACCGGGAGGTCTGGCGCGGCGACCGCGAGGGCGGGGAGTTCTCCGTCTGGTACCTGCAGGGAGAGCGCGTCGCCGGCTGCCTCAGCGTCGGCCGCCCCGAAGAACTGGCGCAGGCCCGGCAGATGATCGCCGAGGGCACCCCCTTCGCCTGAGTCCCTTATCCTTGGGAGGTGCCGTTGCGGCCTGGTGTAATGGCAGCACACCTCTCTCTGGAAGAGGCAGTCGGGGTTCGAGTCCCTGGGCCGCAGCTTTCCCTGCAAAGGCGTCGAATCCCTTTGCTAGCTTCGCCCCCATGCGGACCCCTGGCAACAAGACGACTCTCTTCATCCTCGCCGCCCTAGCAGCGTTGGCGATCGCCGGCTGCGGCGGCGGTGGAGACGAGACCGAAACCACGGCTACGCCCACGGTCGAAGAACCGGTGGCGCTGACCAAGGAAGAACTGATCGACGAGGGCGACGGAGTCTGCGCCGAGGTGAACGCCGCCGTCGGTGCTCTGACCGCATCTGAAACGACCGAAGGCTCGAGCACCGAGGAAACCGAAAAAATCGCCAACCTCTACACGGGGATGGTCGAACGGCTCCAGGACCTGGGAGCACCGGACGGCGACGACGGCAGCTACGCCAAAGTCATGGAAGCCGCGGAAGAGCTGGCAAAGGTCGAGGGCGAAGCGAAACTGGCGGCCGAACGCGAAGACCTGGAAGCGATGGAAGAGGCCAGGGGCGAAGCGGCGGTGGCGCTCGAAGAATTCCAGACCCAGGCGGGGATCTACGGCTTCGAGGACTGCAGCGCAGAAGCAAGCGCCCTTGCAACCCCGACCGGCCCCGGCGGCGAAGTCGAACCCGGCGGCGAAGAATTCGAAGGCTCCGAATCAGAAGAAGGCGGCGTCGAACCCGAATTCGAAGAAGAAGCCGCCCCTGAAGAAGAATTCGTGCCCGAAGAAGAAGTGGCGCCCGAAACCGGTGGCGCCGGCGGCGGCGTAGAAGAAACCCCCGCACCATCCGCCCCGGAAACCGGCGGCGAATCAGGCGGCGTCGGCCCGGGCTGATTCCCAGTTTCTCGGTAGGCAGGGGTCCGGTCGTCCCCTGAGCGAATTGGGTCGCGTCCCTATCGGGACAGCTCCACAAGATGCTGCCCGCCTATGGCGGGCAAATGACAGATTGCATATCGCCGCTTCGCGAACATTCGCTCAGGGGACGACCGGACCCCTGCCCAATACGCCCTCATTTCACCGAGTCCGCGTGAGGTCGCGATATACGCGGCTTTTCGCGGTCTCGTGAAGCAGCCCGGATTCGGCGCAGCCAGGGGACGGCTCGCTCCTAGGCAGAAGCTGTCGTGGGGGAGCCCGGTGACCCTCTGAACGTTTTGCGCATCTGGCCTGACACCAATCACGGTCAGACTGCAAACGATCCAGCCAGGATGCGAGTGAAGAGGGTTACCGGGCTCCCGTACCGACAACGCTGTGTCTCGGAGGGTCTAGCTACTAGGCGGCGGACTCAGCCCAAGCCCCGTAGAGCTCGGCGTAAACTCCACCAGCAGCAATCAGCTCGTCATGAGTCCCCTGCTCGGCAATTTTGCCCCCTTCAAGGACAACGATCTTGCCCGCCCGCCGGATCGTCGAGAGCCGGTGGGCGATGACGATCGCGGTGCGGCCGTGGAGCAGGCGCTCGAGGCCTCGCTCGATCGTCTTCTCGGTCCGCACGTCGACGTTGGAGGTGGCCTCGTCGAGGATCAGGATCCGCGGTTCGGCGAGCAGGGCCCGGGCGAAGGCGACGAGCTGGCGCTGGCCGGCCGAGAGCTGGATCCCGCGCTCGCCCACCTGCGTTTCCAGCCCGTCGGGGAGGGCGGCGACGAACTCGGTCGCGCCGACGGCGGCGATCGCCGCCTCGATCTCCTCGGTGCTCGCCTCGGGCCGGCCGAAGGCGACGTTCTCGCGGACGCTGCCGGAGAAGAGGAAGCCCTCCTGGGGCACGATCCCGAGCTGGCGGCGCAGCGCCCGCTGCTGGACCCCGCGCAGGTCGTGCCCGTCGACCCGCACCGTTCCCTTCTGCGGGTCGTAGAAGCGCGCGACCAGCTTCGCGAAGGTCGACTTGCCCGCCCCGGTCGCCCCGACCAGCGCCAGCGTCTGCCCCGGCGGCACGTGCAGGTCGACCCCGCGCAGGGCCCAGGTGTCGTCCCCCGACTCGCCCTCCTCGCCGTAGGAGAACCAGACCCCCTCCAGCTCGATCTCCCCCCGCAGCGTCCCCGGATCGATCGCGCCCGGTGCGTCGACCATCCCCGGCTCCGTATCCAGCAAGTCGAAGATCTTGTCCAGCGCCGCCATCCCCTGCTGGTAGGTGGTGTAGAGCTGGGAGAGCTGCTGGATCGGGTCGAAGAAGGTGTTGAGGTAGCCGACGAAGGCGACGATGACGCCGATCTGGATTGCTCCGTCGATCGCCTGGCTGCCGCCGTAGAGCAGGATCGCCGCGGTGCCGACGGCGGAGAGAAGTTCGACCGCCGGGAAGTAGGAGGCGTTGAGGTAGACGGTCTTCATGTTCACCGCCCGGTTGGCCTCGTTCAGCTCGGTCATCTCGCTCAGGTGGCGCGGCTCCTGGCCGAAGCTGCGGACGACGCGGACCCCGCTGAGGGACTCCTGTAGGTAGGCGGTGATCGCCGCGATCCGCTCCCGCGTCGCCCGGTAGGCGCCGGCGGAGACGACTCGGAAGACCAGGCTCGCCACCGCCAGCAGCGGGAAGGTGAGGAAGGTGACCAGCGCCAGCTGCAGGTCGAGCAGCAGCAGGATGATGACGACGCCGATCAGGGTCAGGGTGCTGGAGAACATCGTCACCACGCCGCTGGTGACGAGCTGGTTCAGCGCCTCGATGTCGTTGGTCATCCGCGAGATCAGCACGCCCGGGCTGCGGCGGGTGAAGAACCCGATCGGCATCGACTGGATGTGGACGAAGACGCGCTGGCGCAGGTCCTGCAGCACCCGGGTGCCGACCCAGCCGACCATGTAGGTCTGCAGGTAGGTGGCGGCGGCGTAGACGACCGCGACGGCGACGAAGGCGACGACGATCCAGTCGAGGGCGGCGACGTCGCCGGCGAGGATGCCCGAGTCGATCGCCTTGCCGGCGAGGTAGGGAGGGGCGAGCCCGGCGGCGGTCGCCGCCAGCAGGCCGATGAACATCAGGGCGACGCGGCCGCGGTAGGGGCGCAGCTGCCCGACTAGCCAGCGCACCTTGGGGCCGCGCTTGTCCTCGCCGCGGATCAGGCGCCAGAGGGAGACGAAGAGGCGGCCGATGTTGCCCATGTTGGGACTGCCGTTCACAGCTTCGCCATCTCCTCGCGCTCCTCGAGGTCGCGCTGGAGGAAGACCGAGTCGGCGAGGCCGTGCTCGGCGATCTCGCGGTAGAAGCCGCAGCCCGCCATCAGCTCCTCGTGGGTGCCGCGGTCGACGACCCGGCCGCCGTCGAGGACGACGATCTCGTCGGCGAGCGAAACGGTGGAGAGGCGGTGGGCGATGATGAAGGTGGTGCGGCCGCTCCTGAGGCGGTCGAGCGCGCGCTTGATGCGGGACTCGGTCTCCACGTCGAGCGCGCTGGTCGCCTCGTCGAGGATCAGGATCGGCGCATCCTTGAGGATGGCCCGGGCGATGGCGATGCGCTGGCGCTCGCCGCCCGAGAGCGAGGCTCCCCGCTCGCCGATCACCAACTGGTAGGTGCCCGGCTTCTTGGCGA